>Ga0214921_10000592_pt1 | contig 66394 bp, 66 predicted proteins | sample LL1505_MetaG_FD_177992 | JGI IMG/M metagenome (GOLD analysis project Ga0214921, IMG submission 177992) | Freshwater microbial communities from Lake Lanier, Atlanta, Georgia, United States - LL-1505 | ecosystem: Environmental > Aquatic > Freshwater > Lake | place: USA: Georgia | collected...
TCGTCCGGCCATCGCCAGTTCAACAATCTGCTGTCTGAATGCGGCCGGATACGGCGGCTTGGTTCTTCCCATGTCGGACTCCTTCTTCCTTGAGGATGAGGTGTCCGCGAAACGGGGTCAACTTCAGTTCTTGCACAGATGCGGTGCCTTCCTTGCCGAGCCACGCAGCGATTTGCTCAGGAGCTGGACTGAGGTGAGCCATCTTCCAAGCAGTGAACATTGGCTGGTCAATTTCCGACTCAGAGATCACATGCAGTTCGGAATGTCGGGGGTCCTTCTCGATGCTGCTCATGAGGCGCTGCACTGCATCTCGATCCCCCTCAAGGATCTGAAGGAACACGTCTTCAACGAATACCAGCGCTCCTGTGATGCCGCGCCTCTTGTTCCCCTCACGCGCGTCGACCAGGATCGACTCGAGGTCAGACAAAGACAGGTGCTCTGCTGCCATTGAGGAATAGATGACTTGGTAGGTCATGCGAAGCTTTGTCTGTCTCGGTGTGACCATTCTGCTCCCAAGCCCATGCCAGACGCGGTGCCCGCTTACGGAATCTTGATAACCGCTGTGGTAGCTTGTTGGCGTGCTGCAATTTCGCATTCAAAGTGGCAGTGCCGCGACGCACCGATGGTTGCCCGCCGGTGGCGTCTGGGCTGTTTCCTGGCTCTTCATGCTCGGGCTGGACGGTCGGATTGACTTGGCGAACATGGCGCTGATCCTGGTCCTGGGTGCCGGCATCGCGGCCATCTGGTCGACGCCGTGGGCGTCACTCGCCGCCAGTGCGATCGCCGTGCTGGCCTTCAACTTCGTCTTTGTCCCACCGCGCCGCACATTCGCGGTGGACCTCCACCAGCACGCGCTATTGCTTGCCACGATGCTGACAGTCAGCTGGATCGTGGCGCTACTGGTCGCACGCTTGCGCTGGCACACCGCTCAGGCGACGGCACAGGCCCTTCGTTCAGATCAGCTTCGAGAGTTCGCTGAGGCCCAGCGCGCGGCTGATGAACCCGCCGCCCAGGCTTCGATCCTGCGAGATGCGCTGTCCAGGCTTACCGGTGCAGAGCCCACCCTGCTTCTGGCCGACGCATCCGTCGACACCTTGGAAGGCAGTGCATTCCATTCTTTTGGTCCGGCGACTCCCGACGAATCAATCGGGCTGCGTCTGTGCCTCCAGGAGCGGCGGCCGATGGGGCCGGGCACGGGAAGGCATGAAGAGCAGCCGGCTTGGTATCTGCCTTTGCGGGGCCTGAGAGGCGGGTTCGGAGCTGCCCTCATCCGAAGGGCGGCAGGCGATGGCGCCGACAGAGAACTTCGCGACCATGCGCAGGCCTTGTGCGACCAGCTCGGCGCTGCGCTGGAGCGCGGCGCAGCACTGCGTGCGGCAGCTGCAGCGCGCGAGCAGGCCCAGGACCACGCCCTTCGCAACACATTGTTGACGGCCATCTCGCACGACCACCGGACGCCGCTCGCCACCATCCTTGGCGCTGCCAGCGCCTTGCACGATCAGGACGAGCGTCTGTCCGGCGCGCAACGTCGCCGACTTGCATCCACCATCGTTGATGAGGCCACCCAACTGGCCCGGCTGACGGACAACACGCTGCAGCTCGCGCGCCTGGGCCAGGTGGGGCTGGCGCTGCGGCGCGACTGGGAGTCGGTTGAAGAACTGGTGGGTACCGTGCTGCGACGTCTGCGTCAGCGCGATCCCCACCATCGGGTGAAGGCGCGCGTGGAAGCCGGTCTGCCTTTGCTGCGCTGCGATGCCGTGCTGATGGTCCAGCTCCTCGACAACCTGGTCGACAACGCACTGAAGCATGGTGCCGGCGATGCGCCCGTCGAGGTGATGGCGCGGCGCGTCGGTGCGGCCGTTCTCATTGCAGTGCGGGACCGCGGACCGGGCGTGCCTGTGGCGCAGCGCAAGCGCATATTCGAGGCCTTCCATCGCGGTGAACGTGTCGACTCCACCGAGGGTGGCGACCCGCATTCACGGCCCGGCGCCGGCGTCGGGCTCGCGCTGTGCCGCGCCATTGCCAGGGTACATGGGGGTGAGCTCCGTCTGCGCATCCGCGGCCATGGGGGCTCGAGTTTCGAAATGACGTTGCCCGTGGAAGATGTTCCCGAGGGGACCGAGCAAGACGGTGGAGAAGGGGCGCCGCCGTGAGCCTCGGCGTGCTGCTGGTCGAGGACGACCGTGAACTGCGCGCCACCCTGCGCGACGCGTTGCAGGTCGAGGGCTACCGTGTCCTCGTATCAGCAAGCCTGGCCGATGCACGGGCCGTGATCTCCACCGCGCTGGTCAATCGCGGGGTCGACATCGTGCTGCTCGACCTCGGCCTGCCGGACGGCGACGGCGCGTCGTTTCTGGCCGACCTCCGGCGAGAGCACAGCACGCCCGTGATCGTGATCTCGGCCCGCCCTGGCGAAGACCACAAGGTGCGGCTGCTCGACGGGGGCGCCGACGACTACCTCGTGAAGCCCTTCAGCCTGGCCGAACTGCTGGCGCGCATGAGGGTGGCCTTGCGACACCGCGGCACCACCGTGCGGCCGCTGACTTTGCGCTATGAGCGCGCGGACTTGGCAGTGGACCTGCAAGCGCGGCGCGTCCTGCGGGCGGGCGCCGAAGTGCATCTCACCCCCACCGAGTACCGGCTGCTGGCACGGCTGGTACGGCAAGCTGGCCAGGTGGTCACGCACCGTCAGCTGCTGGTGGACGTCTGGGGGCCTGAATACATCGAGCACACCCACTACCTGCGCCTGTACATGGCGCAGCTGCGCGCCAAGCTCGAGGCCGAGCCGGCCGACCCGCGGCTGCTGCTCACCGAACCTGGCGTAGGCTACCGGCTGGCCGAGCCGGAAGAAGAGTAGGTCCGACTCGCCACGTCACGGCACGTACTTATGCGTTCCTGATGTCCAGACCCCGATGCTCCGCAGCCTCGAACCTGCACGGACCACGCATGACCACCCCAACCCAGACCGCCCAATCCGACCCGAGCCCTGCCGCCATTTCGCCAGCGGGCAGGCAGGGCCTGGGAGCGCTGACGCTTGGCGCGATCGGCGTCGTCTATGGCGACATCGGCACGAGTCCGCTCTACACCATGAAGGAGGTCTTCGCGCCGCACACGGGGGTGCCGCTGGATGCCCACCATCTGATCGGGGCGGTGTCGGTGATCTTCTGGGCCTTGATGCTGGTGGTCACGCTCAAGTACGTCATCCTGATCCTGCGCGCCGACAACCACGGCGAAGGCGGCGGGCTGGCACTCACGGCCTTGGCGGCGCAAGCCGTCAAGGACCGCCCCGCGCTGCGTCACGCCCTGCTGCTGCTGGGCGTGTTCGGCGCCACGCTGTTCTACGGCGACAGCATCATCACGCCAGCCATCTCAGTGCTCGGCGCCATGGAAGGCCTGGAACTCATCACGCCGACACTCAAGCCCTATGTCTTGCCCATCACGGTGGTCATCCTCATGGGTCTCTTCCTTGTGCAGCGCTTCGGCACCGCCATCGTCGGCCGCTTCTTCGGGCCGATCATCGTGCTGTGGTTCGTCATGCTCGGCGTGATCGGCGTCGTGCACATCGTGCAGCAGCCCTCCATCCTGGCGGCGCTGAACCCCCTGCACGCGTGGAGCTTCCTCGCTGAGCGCGGGTGGCACCTGTTCGCCGCGGTCGGTGCCATCGTGCTGGCGCTCACCGGTGCAGAGGCCCTGTATGCCGACATGGGGCACTTCGGGCGCAAGCCCATCCAGCTGGCCTGGACCGGCCTCGTCTTTCCCGGCCTGGCCCTCAACTACCTGGGGCAGGGCGCGCTGCTGATGGGCGACCCCGCGGCCATTGAGAACCCCTTCTACCGCCTGTTTCCCGAGGCCGGGCTGGTGCCAGCGCTGGTGCTGGCCACGCTGGCGGCCATCATCGCCTCGCAGGCGGTGATCTCGGGCGCCTACTCGATGACCAAGCAGGCGATCCAGCTCGGCTTCCTGCCGCGCATGACCATTCGCTACACCTCGGCGCGCGAGATGGGCCAGATCTACATGCCGGCGGTGAACTGGGCGCTGCTGGCGGGCGTGATCGCGGCGGTGCTTTTCTTCGGCAGCTCATCGGCACTGGCGGGCGCCTATGGCATTGCGGTCACGCTGACGATGATGATCACGACCGTGCTGACTTACTTTGTCGTGCGCAGGGCCTGGAAGCTGCCGGCGCCATTGGCGATCGGTGCCACCGCGTTCTTTTTGGCCATCGACGCGCTGCTGGTCGCCGGCTGCGCCGTGAAGTTCTTCGACGGCGGATGGTTCCCGCTGGCGCTAGGCCTGATGATGTTCGGCGTCATGAGCACCTGGTCGCGCGGTCGGGCACTGCTGTTGCAGGCCATCAGGCGCGACGGGCTCGAGTTGCAGCCCTTCATCGACGGGCTTGACCCGCGCGCGCTGAACCGGGCCGAGCGCACAGCGGTTTATGCCGTTGCCGACCCGACGACCGTGCCGCAGGCCTTGCTGCACAACCTGAAGCACAACCAGGTGCTCCACGCGCGCAACGTCATCCTCACCGTGGTGTTCCACGAAGTGCCCTGGGTATCGATGGACCGGCGCGTCCAGGTGGCGCCGCTGGGACACGGGTTCTGGCGCGTGACCCTGAACTTCGGCTTCATGAACACGCCCGACGTTCCCAGGGCACTGGAACTCACACAGTCCCATGGGCTGCACATTCCGGTGTTCGAGACCAGCTACTTCCTGAGCCGAGAAGCCGTGGTGCCTACGCCTGGCGGCGGCATGGCGGACTGGCGCGAGCGGTTGTTTGCCGCGATGAACCGTAACGCTGGAGGCGTGGCGGAGTTCTTCCGGCTGCCCAGTAACGCAGTGGTCGAGCTGGGGACGCGAGTGCAGATCTGAACTCGCCAGCGGACTCCGAACCTCCCCCTTCGCCCGCACCGACAGGTGCGGGGCTTCTAGCGCCGCGGCAGGTAAGCGGCAACGGCCTTACTTGGCCTTCTTGATGCGCGAGATCTTCGTGCCTTCGATGCTCAGGCTGGCCATCAGGCCCGACTGGTCGAAGATGAAGGCATAGGCATCGTCCTTGAGTGTCGAGGAAGAGAGGTTCTTCGCGAGGCCTTCGTTGGCAACGACCACGGTCGGGCCGACGCCGATCTCCCAGCCCTTGGTGTCCTCGATGTACTTCACCGCCTTCTGGCTCATCAGGAACACCACATAGCCGTAGGACTCGGCACCTGCTTGCCATCCCCAAGAAGCAGAAACGGAGTTGAAGTAGCCGTTGAAGGTGCCGCCCTTGGTGAGCACGCCTTCACCGTAGCTGCCGCCGAAGATCAGACCCGCCTTGACGATCTTCGGGAACACCAGGATCGCCCGGGCTTTCTTCGACAGTGCCTCGGCGGTCGGGTTGGTCTTGTACAGCGTTTGCAGGGCCTGGGCGGCGTCCTTGTTCAGGTCTTCCGCAGTGGCTGCGAAGGCGGTGGTGCCGATCATGCCTAGCGACAACGAGGTGGCTGTGGCGAGGATCATCTTCAAGGCGTTGCGTCGAATGGTGCTCATGGGGTTTCCTGATGAGGGTGGGTCAAGGCTTGTACCTTACGTGGCCGAAGCGCCCTCCGCTGTGCGCCACCGGACAGATGCGGTGTGCGCCGGCACGCAGCTCTGCTGTAGGACGGCGCCGATGCGCAACAGCCGGGGGCTCACACTCCGACCCGTGAGGTCTTGCCCGGGAGTGCCATATGCCGATTGCCTACGTCAGACACCTGACCAGCCGCCACCGCACGACGCAAGCCAATCGCCACCTCGGCTTCGCGCTGTGTTTCGTGGCGGGTGCCATCAACGCCGGCGGCTTCCTCGCGGTGCAGCAGTACACCTCGCACATGACCGGCATCGTGTCATCGATGGCCGACCAGATCGCGCTGGGCGCCTACGATCTGGTGTGGGACGGCGCCGGTGGACTGCTGTCGTTCCTGGCGGGTGCGGCCAGTTCCGCCATGCTGGTCAATTACGCCCGACGGCGCCAGATGCACAGCGAGTACGGCCTGCCGTTGCTCATCGAGGCCTTGCTGCTGCTGTGTTTCGGCGTTCTGGGCGCCTGGCTGTCCCACATCGAGGGCCTGTTCGTGCCTGTGACGGTGATGCTGCTGTGCTTCATCATGGGTTTGCAGAACGCGGTCATCACCAAGCTGTCGCACGCTGAGATCCGCACTACGCACATCACCGGCATCGTGACCGACATCGGCATCGAACTGGGCAAGCTCCTGTACTGGAATGGCGCCAGCGGGCCGGAGCGCCCCCCAGTGCATGCCGACCGCCAGCGCATGGCCGTGCTCTGCGGGCTGGCGGGCAGCTTTTTCGTGGGTGGGGTCTCCGGTGCGATCGGCTTCAAGCACATCGGCTATGCGTCGACATTGCCGCTGGCCGTGATCCTGGTGGTGCTGGCTGGCGTTCCGGCCTTTGACGATCTTCTGGCCTGGCGACGCCGTCGCTGAGTGGGTCAGCGCACAGACGCTGCCCTCATCGCGGCGCATCGTGCGCCATCGGGCTGGCAGTTCGCCGGCGCCTCCATCACTTTCTCAAAGGCACCGACATGACCAGCCGAATGCAAGTCGCCGCTGTCGAGCAGTTTGGCCAGCCGCTGTCGTTGCGCGAATGGATGGTGCCAACACCTGGCGTGGGCCAGATTCTGGTCAAGACCGAAGCCTGTGGCGTGTGTCACACCGACCTGCACGCGATGCGCGGCGACTTTCCCCTCAAGGCAGCGCTGCCCTTCATTCCGGGCCACGAGGGCATCGGGCGGGTGGTGGCGATGGGGCCCGGCGTCATGGCGGTGAGGGAGGGTGACCGGGTCGGCGTGCCGTGGCTCTACTCGGCCTGTGGGCACTGCGAGCACTGTCTGGCCGCCTGGGAAACGGTCTGCGGGCAGGCGGAGTACGGCGGTTACACAAAGAACGGTGGCTTCGCCGAATACATGATTGCCGACCCGAACTATGTCGCCCACATCCCGACCGGTCTGGCTGCGGTGGATGCGGCGCCGATCATCTGTGCCGGTGTCACCACCTACAAGGGGCTGAAGGAAACGCAGGCACGACCGGGCGAGTGGGTGGTCATCTCCGGCGTCGGCGGTCTGGGGCATCTGGCGATCCGCTATGCGAAGGCCATGGGTTTGCACATCTGCGCCGTCGACATCGACGATGGCAAGCTGGCACATGCGATGCGCCTCGGCGCTGATGCCGTCGTCAATGCAAGGCTCGACGACCCCGTGGGCGAGGTTCGAAAGGCGACCGACGGCGGTGCCCATGGCGTGCTGATCACTGCGCCCTCGCTGGCCGCGTTCCACCAGGGCGTGGCCATGACGCGCAAGCGTGGCACCTGCGTGCTGGTGGGCTTGCCGCCGGGTGAGTTCCCGGTGCCGCTGTTCGACGTGGTGGCCAACTGCATCACCATCCGCGGCTCGTTCGTGGGCACGCGGCACGACATGGCTGAGGCGCTGGCCTTTGCGGCCTCAGGGCAGGTCAAGGCCGACATCGAGTTGCAGCCGCTGTCGGCGATCAACGCGGTGATGGAGCGCTTGCAGCGGGGCGAGGTGGCGTCAAGGGTGGTGATCGACATGAGCGACATGGGGGCGGCGCGATGAACGCATCGACGCTGATCCTGCACCTCGAGCTCGGCCGCTCGAACGCGCGGTTGCTGAAGCTCACAGGCGATCTGGCCGAGCGCCTGCAGGCCACGGTGATCGGTATCGCGGGGTTTCAGCCGGCGCCAGTGGTCTACGGCGATGGCTATGTGCCCGGTGAACTGATCGAGCAGGACCGTCTGGCGATGGAGCGTTCACTGGGCGCAGCCGAGTCGGAATTTCGCGGTGCGGTTCACGCGCGGGGCGTTGCGCTGGAATGGCGCTCGTCGCTGACCTGCGCCTCCCTGTCCGACCACCTGGCGCGCGAAGCACGAGCGGCCGATCTGTTGATCACCAGCGCGGCCACCGGCGATGCGTTCGACGCCTCGCGCTCGCTGGACATCGGCGACCTGGTGATGCACGCGGGCCGGCCCGTGCTGATCGTGCCGCTTGGCGTTGCACGGCTCGGACACGAGCGCATGCTCATCGCCTGGAAGGACACCCGCGAAGCACGGCGGGCGGTCGCCGATGCATTGCCACTGCTGCGGCTGGCCCGCGAAGTCTGCGTGGTCGAGATCGCGGCAGAAGCTGACCTGGCCGAGGCACGTGTGCGGGTCGGTGATGTGGCGCGCTGGCTGCACCGGCACGGGATCGAAGCGATCGCCGAAGTCTCTGCCTCCGCGGACAGCGATGCCACAGCGCTGCTCGCCTGGGCCAGGGCGGGGTGCGCCGATCTCATCGTTGCCGGCGCTTACGGCCACAGCCGCTTGCGCGAATGGGCGCTGGGGGGCGTGACGCACGAACTGATCAAGCCGGCCGACTGCTGCTCACTGTTGTCGCACTGATTGCGCCCGAGCGGGTGCACACGCCACAGCTCTCGTTGCATTCGGCGAGACGCTGCTCTGATCTGCGATGCTTCGGCCTGCAACTCCAGGCCACGCTCCGTGTCACCCAACGAACTCCAGCAATTCCTGCATCGAAACGTGCCGTTGTCTCAGGCGATGCAGGTCGAGGTCGACTCGGTCGAGGCCGACCGGCTGGTGCTGTCGGCACCGATGGCCCCCAACCTGAATCAGCACGGCACCATCTTCGGCGGCAGTGCGGCCACGCTGGGGGTTCTGGCGGCCTGGTCGTTGCTGCACACGCGGCTGATTCACCAGACGGTGCACTGCAAGCTGGTGGTTCAGCGCAGTGCGATGGAGTACGAGGCGCCGATGTCCGGCGTGTTCACTGCCACGGCCACGCTGGCCTCGGGGGCGGACTGGGAGAGGTTCGTTGCGGCCTATCACGCGCACGGCAAGTCGCGTATTCAGGCGCAGGCCGTGTTGCACAGCACAGGCCAACGCGCCGGGTTGTTCACCGGCGAATTCGTCGCGGTTCGCGAAACCGTGGTCACGACGGCACCATGAAAATCGCCGCGAAGATCGCGGCGACTTTGTGGCTCAAGTGAAGAGTACAGCCCACGGGCGCGGCGCACTCAGTTTTTCTTCTCCGGCACACCCAGGCCGTAGCGGCGCACGGTGGACGCCCCCAGGATGTCGAAGAGTCGGGCCAGCCTGCGGTCAAGTTCGGAAAGAAGGTCGGTCATGGGGTGCCTGAAGATGAAATTGCGACTCCCGAACGATAGCCGAGGCCACTGCGATTGATCAAGGCCAATGAAGCCGCCGAAGGAAGCTCCTTGGAATCGTTGATGGCTCGAGAATTTGCTGGCGTGACCTCGTCTACGGGAACAACATCAGCGCACCAAGGAGACTGCCCATGAAACCCGATGACACCCCTGAAGACGGCCCGTTCGCCAAACTGGTCGACGAACAACTCGAACTCGCTGCGGCGCGGCTTCCAGCCCTGGAGCCGGCGGTGGCGCATCCTTCGCCCGTTGATCACGAGGAGCGACGCGAGCCTCACACCACACTCGAAGACGTGCTCCTCGGCAACGCCGAACCCACACAGGAGATGCTGGAGGAACTGGCGGCACTGGATGCCGCCCCGGCACTCAGCGACGAGGAGCTGGCACGTCAGGCGCTGGCCGATGGCGGTGCCGACAACGACCCTTCCACACCCGAGTAGTGCCAGAGCAGCGTCGGCGCTGCATAGAATCCGCGCCTATTCAAAGGGAACGTCGAACATGGGTGCGCAGTGGAAAGCCAAGCACAAGGACCTCGCTGCCAATGCCAAGGGGCAGCTGTTCGGCAAGCTGGCCAAGGACATCATGATCGCTGCCCGGCAGGGCCCCGATCCGGCGGCGAATTCGCGTTTGCGGCTGGTCGTCGAGCAGGCGCGCAAGGTCTCGATGCCGAAGGACACCCTGGAACGCGCGATCAAGAAGGGTGCCGGCCTCACCGGCGAGGCTGTGCATTTCGAGCATGCGCTGTACGAAGGTTTCGCACCGCACCGCGTGCCGGTGATGGTCGAGTGCCTGACCGACAACGTCAACCGTGCTGCGTCCGAGATGCGGGTGTTGTTTCGCAAGGGCCAGCTCGGCGCCTCGGGCTCGGTGGCCTGGGATTTCGACCACCTGGGCATGATCGAGGCCGAGCCGATCGCAGCCGGTGCTGACCCGGAACTGGCGGCCATCGAGGCCGGCGCGCAGGATTTCGAGGCGTCCGACGAGGGCGCCACCCTGTTTCTGACCGACCCGACCGACCTTGATCTGGTCAGCCGTGCGCTGCCGGCGCAGGGTTTCACCGTGCTGTCGGCCAAGCTCGGCTACAAGCCCAAGAATCCCGTGTCGCCTGCCAGTCTCAGTGCGGAGCAGCTGGACGAGGTCGAAGCGTTTCTGGCCGCGCTGGACGGAAACGAGGACGTGCAGAACGTCTATGCCGGATTGCAAGGCTGAGCATCACTCAACATCTCACCATGAACGACACCGTCACCAAACCCCCGCTGCCCGACCACCTGTCGATCGACGCCCGCAGCCCGCACCACGTGGCTGCCGTCTTTGAGCACTCGGTCGGTATCCGCTTCAACGGCAAGGACCGCGGCGATGTCGAGGAGTACTGCATCAGCGAGGGCTGGATCAAGGTACCGGCCGGCAAGGCAGTGGACCGCAAGGGTCAGCCGCTGCTGATCAAGCTCAAGGGCCAGGTCGAGGCGTTCTACCGCTGAACGTCCGGCAGGGCGCTGCCCTTGCTGACGCTGTCACCGTCGCCTGGCCGCAGCGTCCAGAACGACAGCGACGACGCGATCGTCAGCACGCCCAGCGTCAGGAACGCGTGGTTCAACGCACTGATCATCGCGTTGCGGTCTGTCTGCGGCAACTCACCGAGATACCAGCCGGCGACCAGTGAACCGCAGGCGAGGCCAAAGCTCAGCGACAGCTGCTGCATCGAACTGGCGATGGTGCTTGCCATGCTGGAGTCCGGCGTGTCGATGTCGGCATAGGCCATCGAATTCATGCTCGAGAACTGCAGCGAGTTGAAGAATCCCTGCGCCAGGCCGAGGCCGATGATGATGGCCAGCGGCGTTGCCTCGTCGACCGTGGCGAACAACAAGATGGTGATGCCGATCATCACCGTGTTGACGACCAGAACCTGCTTGTACCCAAAGCGGCGCAGCACCGGCTGAGACACCAGTTTCATGCCCATCGCGGCAAGCGCGGTGGGCATCATCAACAGGCCGGACTGCCAGGCCGGCAGACCCAGCCCGAGTTGGTAGAGCAGCGGGAGCAGGAACGGCAGGCCGCCGACGCCCAGCCGGGTGACGAAGCCGCCGACCACCGACACCCGGAAGGTTCGGGTCTTGAACAGTACAAGCCGGAGCAAGGGATAGGCGGCATGGCGCGCATGCCAGACGTAGGCTGCGAGCAGGCTGATCGCCAGCAGAAACAGCACTGCGAGCGAAGTGGCATCGATGCGGTGCTCGCCAAAGATTTCCAGCAACCACGACAGCAGAGCGGTTCCACTGCCGAACAGCACCAGGCCGATCACGTCCAATGGCCGTGGCGAGTCGCCTCGGTAATCCGGCATGTGGCGATGGATCATCCACAGTGCCATCAGACCCACCGGCAGGTTCACGAAAAAGATGACCCGCCAGGACAACGCATGCACGATCAGCCCGCCGACGGCAGGCCCGAGCAGCGGGCCGATCAGCGCCGGGATGATGACGAAGTTCATCGCCGTCAGCAGCTCTGACTTGGCAAAGGTTCGGATGATGGCCAGCCTGCCGACCGGCATCATCATGGCCGCGCCGATGCCCTGAAAGATGCGCGCGGCGACCAGCATCGGCACATTCACTGCCAGGCCGCACAGCATCGAGGCGACAGTGAAGATCGCCACCGCGATCATGAACACGCGCCGTGTGCCGAAGCGGTCTGCCATCCAGCCGCTGATCGGAATGCAGACCGCCAGGCTCAGGATGTAGCTGGCAACTACCGCCTTCAGGCTCAGCGGCGTGACCTGCAGACTGGCCGCCATCGCGGGCACGGCGGTGTTGACGATGGTGGCGTCGAGCTGTTCCATGAACAGCGCCGTCGCAACGACCCAGGGCAGGTACTTCTTGGTGGTCGGATCAAGCTGGGGCAAAGCCGGCATGCCGGATTCTTGACCAGTTCCACCTTACTCGTCGTTGCGGGCTCAGCGATGAAACAAATGAGTCATGCACCGAGTTTGCCGTGTGCAATGCATGACCGGGTGGGGCGGTGCCACTGGCGCCCGCCTGCCGTTTTTTACTTCTTGTTGCGCCGATCCGCCAGGCTTTTCTGGATGGAGACGATCTGTGCGGTGGCGCTTTGCACCTGATGGGCCAGTACGCGCATCTCGTCTGCCACCACGGCAAAGCCGCGGCCTGCGGTGCCCGCGCGGGCGGCTTCGACCGAGGCGTTCAGTGCGAGCAGGTTGGTCTGGTGCGCCACCTTCTGGATGGATCCAACGATGTCGCCGATGGTCTTCAGGCTGCTGTCCATGAAGAGGTTGTTCTCGCGCTCGGCGAGCTGGTTCTCCTCTTCATGCTTCTGCAGCGAGATGTCGGCCAGTGCGCCCACCACGCGCTGTGGCGTGCCGTCTGCGGCGCGCTTGGTCTGGCCGCGTGCACGGAACCAGCGGAATGTGCCGTCCTTGCAGCGCAGCCGGTACTCGATGTCGTAGGGCGTGCGACCAGTGCGGTCGGTGAGGTGTGCGGTGAAGGCGCCGACGACGCGGTCCAGGTCTTCCGGGTGCAGCTTCGATGCCCAGCTCTCCAGCACATCCGGGAACTCGGCCTCGGTCTCGTAGCCCAGCAGACGGCGGAACTGTTGCGACCACCAGAATGCATTTTTCGGGTTCACGGGATCGCCAGCCACCACCTCCATGTCCCACAGGCCCTCCTGCAGCATCTCGCGGCCGAGGTCGAAGCGGATCATCATCGTGTCAAGCTTCTGGTCGTCAAGAACCGCATCGGTGATGTCTGTCAGCGACCCGGCGACGCGCAGTGGCGAACCATCGGCGGCGCGAATGGTTTCGCCGCGGGCGCGGAACCAGCGATAGCTGCGATCGCGCATGGCGAGCCGGTACTTCACGTCATACGGTGTGCGACCTGACCGGTCGGCCAAATGCTTGCCAAAGGCAGCCAGCGTGCGATCCTTGTCTTCCGGGTGCAACCGGCTCGACCAGCTCGACAGGATGTTCGGGAAGTCCTTTTCGCTGGTGAAGCCCAGCATCCGGCGGAACTGATCCGACCACCAGAAGGGGTTATCGGGGTTTGACGGATCGTCCGGATTGATCTCCATGTCCCACAGGCCGTCTGAGGTGGCCATGCGCACGAGGTCAAAGCGTGTCTGCAGCGAGTCGACCTGGTTGCCCAGATCGGAGACCTGTTGCGCCAGCTCCTGCTCGCGGGCGAGTGCCTCGTTGAGTTGCCCGAGGGTGACGTCTTGCTCGTCCGACGAGCCGAAGATTCGCTTCAAGACAGCGCTCATGCCTGTGTCTCCATCATGTGATTGGGCGGGGAAAAAAATACATAGCAATGAACGGGTGGCAGCACGAGAGCGCAAACACTGCAAACTCGGTTGATGAGTGCTCTTCGGCAACGCCAGCTGCCGACTTGAGGCCGGATGAACCCGGTGTAAAAAACATGCTGACCGACCTTTTCGCCAGGGTTGCGATGTGCGACAGTGCAAAACCGCATTCAATCGAACACCACAAAACACACCTCTGGAGGAGTATCAGGATGATCAAGGTCAAGGATTTGCTCAAGAAGAAGCCGCAAAAGGTCGTCTTCTCGGTGACATCGACCGATTCGGTGCAGACCATTCTTGAAATGATGCTGGCCAACACGATCCGCTCGGTCGTGGTACTGGAGCAGGACCAGCTGATCGGTATCGTGTCCGAGCGCGATTGCGCACTGAAGGTGCTGTTTCGCAATCGCAAGGCCTCGGAAACCACCGCCGGTGAAATCATGACGCGCGACGTTTTCACCGTCACCGGCGATGAGACCATCGATGCCTGCATGCTGATGATGACGTCCAAGAACATCCGGCACCTGCCGGTTTCCAACAACGGCAAGGTCGTCGGGATGGTGTCGGTTGGCGACGTGGTCAAGGAAGTGATCTGCCACCAGACCGAGTTGATCACTTACCTCGAGGGATACATCCGAGGCAACAGCAACGCCTACTGACGCAGTTGTCATGGGCGGGTTGCCGCGCTGAACAGCCCCGAGTTCAACAGCTCAGCTTGACGCCCTGCACCGGCCTGCCGCTGTCGGCATCGAAGACGACCAGATTGACCTGTCTGGGGCCACTGCCCGAAGAGGCGGGTAGCACACTGAAGCCGAGCGTCTTCGTGCGTTCGGTGGCCGAGCCCCACGGCGCCACTGGGCGATAGTCGCGAACCACGAAATCGTGCGTCAGTGTCGAACCGGCGTTCTCGCCGCGCTTCACTTCCGAGACCAGCGAGTTTTCCGTCACGGCCCAGTAGGCCCCATAGCGCGCCGAGGTGCCAGCCGTCGCCTGGATGACTGCCGTGTAACGATCACCGTCGCGGCTCAGTTGCATCTGAACCGGTGAGGGGACCGGTGGCACGGTGATCGGCGCGCGAAGGCTGGGCCAGTGGCGCGCATCGACACCATTGATGGTCACCTGCGGGGTGTAGCTGTAGCGCGATCCGTTGACCACCTGCTGCTGTGCCTGTCGCGCGGTGAAGGCAGGGCTGCCAAAAGGATCTTTCCAGCCCAGGTTGTCCCAGTAGTCGACGTGGAAGGCGAGCGCAATCACATCGGCCTGCGTCGTCAGCGTCGACAGCCAGCGATCAGCCGGCGGACACGAGCTGCAGCCTTCCGAGGTGTAGAGCTCGACGATCGCTGGCGTTGTGGTACCGCTGCGCGCGTTGCAACTTTCGCCCGCGGCGGCCGCCTGCGAGAAAGCCACCAGGCCACAAATGCCCAGGGTGGTCAGCAACTGGTTGTGCGCAAGCTTGAATCGCTCCAGGCCGGAATGTGCAGTGAATGTCGGGGCGGTCGTGGACTCAGTAGACATGCGGTTCTCCGTGTCGGACATCGTCTGCGTGCGTCGCCCCCTTGTCGTCGAACCTTACAAGCGGGGCGGGTCAACAAGCAGCCTGCTCTATGCTCGGCTGCCTGTCTCCACTCCACGCTCTCAATTGCCTGACGTCCCTGCGAATCACACACCGAGCGTGACCATCGTCGGCGGCGGCCCGGCCGGGCTGATGGCGGCGGAGGTGCTAGCCGGTGGAGGTGTGCAAGTCGATCTGTACGACGCCATGCCGTCAGTGGGCCGCAAGTTCCTGCTGGCCGGCAGAGGCGGGCTGAACCTGACGCACTCGGAAGCTCTCGATGCTTTCGTCAATCGCTACGGCGAGCGCCGAGCGAGCGTCGCCCCGATGCTGGAGCGCTTTGGTGCGACTGAAATGCGGGCGTGGGCGCAGGGCCTGGGCATCGCGACCTTCGTCGGGAGTTCGGGCCGGGTGTTTCCTGTCGATCTGAAAGCCGCACCGCTGCTGCGCGCCTGGCTGCATCTCTTGCGCGAGCGGGGTGTGCGGTTCCATATGCGACACCGCTGGGTGGGTTGGGTAGCGTCCGAACCGTCGGCTGAGGCAAATACGGTGGTGTTCGAGGCTCCTCAGGGTACCTGCGCGGTACGTGCCGATGCCGTCGTGCTTGCACTGGGCGGTGCCAGCTGGGCGAGGCTGGGTTCCGATGGCGCCTGGGCGCCGTCGCTGCGGTCGCAGGGTATCGGCGTGGCGCCACTGCGACCGTCGAACTGCGGCTTCGATGCCAGCCACGCTGATGCCCAAGGGCAGTTGCAGCCGGGCTGGAGCGAACACTTCCGAAGTCGCCACGCCGGTGCACCGATCAAGAACGTGGCCCTCGCTTGCGTCGGCCCAGGGGGCCTGAGGTTCACGCAGGCGGGTGAGTTTGTCATCACCAGCGGTGGCGTCGAAGGAAGCCTGGTTTATTCGGCATCGGCCGTGCTCCGTGATGCCATCGAGGTGGATGGCCATGCAGTGGCCCACCTGGACCTGTTGCCGGGGCGAAGCGCTGAATGGGTGGCCCGCGAGGTAGCGCACCCACGAGGCTCTCGTTCGCTGGCGACGCATCTGAAAGGCCGGCTCGGCCTGGATGGCGCCAAGGCCGCATTGCTTTACGAATTGCTGCCCAGAGAGGTGATTGCTGATCCGCAGCGGCTCGCGGTGGCGATCAAGGCTTTGCCACTGACGCTGCTGGCCGCACGCCCGATCGACGAGGCCATCAGCACCGCTGGGGGTGTGCGCTTCGATGCGGTGGACGCGAACGGCATGCTGCAGGCGCTTCCCGGCGTGTTCTGCGCCGGCGAGATGCTCGACTGGGAAGCGCCGACCGGCGGCTATCTTCTGACGGCGTGCTGCGCCAGTGGCGTCTGGGCAGGCGAGGGCGTGCTGCGGTATCTCGGCAGGAACCCCGTGGCACACTGCGCCGCCCCCATGTGCTGAGCATCGCCGCTGGGTGCACTTCCTTCTCACCGATTCCTGCCCGTTCGGGCCTCATCCCTTGAACAAGATCCTGCTGCAAATTGCTGACGAACTGAAGGTTCGCCCGGCGCAAGTCCTCGCTGCTGTCGAGCTGCTCGACGGCGGTGCCACTGTGCCCTTTATCGCAAGGTATCGAAAAGAAGTGACCGGGAATCTCGACGACATCCAGCTGCGTGAGCTGGAGGTTCGGTTGTCCTACCTGCGTGAGCTCGAAGAGCGCCGCGAAGCCGTGCTCAAGAGCATCGCCGAACAGGGCAAGCTGACACCGGCGTTGCAGGCGGCCATCGAGGCGGCTCCGACCAAACAGGAGCTGGAAGACCTCTACCTGCCCTACAAGCAGAAGCGGCGCACGAAGGCCATGATCGCCCGCGAGGCTGGACTGGAGCCGTTGGCCGACAAGCTGTTTGCCGACCCGACACTCGATCCGCTGTCCGAGGCCGGCGCCTTCACCAACGCAGACGGTGGCTTCGCGGATGCATCGGCCGTGCTCGACGGTGTGCGCGACATCCTGGCCGAGCGCTGGGCGGAAGACGCGGCCCTGGTCGGCAAGTTGCGCGAGTGGCTGTGGGCCGAGGGCACACTGCAGAGCAAGTTGCTGGAAGGCAAGGACGCAAACCACCCGGACACTGCGAAGTTTCGCGACTACTTCGACTACGCCGAGCCGATCCGCACGGTGCCGTCGCACCGCGCGCTGGCGGTATTCCGTGGCCGCACATTGGAGTTCCTCGACGCCAGGCTGGTGATCGAGCCGGCGCCTGCAGTGGCCGTGCCGACCCCGACCGATCGGCCCGCGCCTGCGGTCTCGCTGGCAGAAGGCCGCATTGCGGCGCATCTGGGCTGGCGCCATGCACAGCGGCCGGCCGACGACCTGCTGCGCAAGTGCATTGCCTGGTGCTGGAAGGTCAAGCTCAGCCTGAGCCTGGAGCGCGACCTGTTCACCCGGCTGCGCGAAGCGGCCGAGCAGGTCGCGATCAAGGTGTTTGCCGAGAACCTGCGCGACCTGCTGTTGGCCGCACCCGCCGGACCTCGCGTGGTGATGGGGCTGGACCCGGGCATCCGCACAGGTTGCAAGGTGGCAGTGGTCGATGCGACCGCCAAGGTGCTGGCGACCGAGACGATCTACCCGCTGGAGCCACGCCGCGATTGGGAGGGCTCCTTGCACACGCTGGCCCGTCTGTGCGCCACGCATGGGGTCGATCTGATCGCGATCGGCAACGGCACCGGCAGCCGCGAGACCGACAAGCTGGCGGCGGAGCTGATCCAACGTATCCAGAAGTCGTCGGCGATGCCCGCCCCCACGTCGCCTGCGGCTCCTGCCCCCCATGGGGGCGTGCCCTCGCCTTGGGGCGGCCCGGCGGCGGTGCGTCCTGTCCAGAAGGTTGTCGTCAGCGAAGCGGGCGCCTCGGTCTACAGCGCCAGCGAGTACGCCAGCAAGGAGCTGCCCGATCTGGATGTCAGCCTCCGGGGCGCGGTCAGCATTGCGCGGCGACTGCAGGACCCTTTGGCCGAGCTGGTGAAGATCGAGCCCAAGAGCATCGGCGTCGGCCAGTACCAGCACGACGTAAACCAGAGCGATCTGGCCAAGAGCCTGAATGCGGTAATCGAGGACTGCGTGAACGCAGTGGGTGTCGATGTCAACACCGCTTCAGCGCCGCTGCTGTCGCGGGTGTCGGGGTTGAGTGCTGCGGTGGCCGCGAGCGTGGTGCGCTGGCGCGATGTGCACGGCGCCTTTCGCAACCGGCAGCAACTGCTTGAGGTGGCCGGGCTCGGCGCCAAGACCTTCGAGCAGAGCGCGGGCTTCCTGCGGGTGCGCAACGGCGACAACCCGCTGGATCAATCGGGTGTGCACCCCGAGACATACCCGGTGGTCGAGCGCATCCTGACGGCGGTGAAGAAACCGGCCGCCGAGGTGATGGGTCGCAGCGATGTGATCCGCGCCTTGAAGCCCGAGGCCTTCGCCGACGAGCGCTTCGGCGCCATCACGGTGAAGGACATCCTGGCCGAGCTGGAAAAGCCAGGTCGCGATCCGCGCCCTGATTTCAAGGTGGCGAGGCTCGCAGACGGCATCGAGGACATCAAGGACCTGCAGCCCGGCATGACGCTCGAAGGCACGGTCAGCAACGTTGCGCAGTTCGGTGCCTTCGTGGATCTGGGCGTGCATCAGGACGGGCTGATCCATGTGAGCCAGCTCGCGCACAAGTTCGTCAACGATGCGCGCGAGGTGGTCAAGACCGGCGATGTGGTCAGGGTCAAGGTGCTCGAGGTGGATCTGTCGCGTCAGCGGATCTCTCTGACGATGAAGCTGGACGCCGTGCCTGCCGATCGCAGCGGCAAGGATGCGGCCGGGGCTGGCAACCGATTCCAGCCGGCAGGGCGCGGCGAGCGGCCGTCCAGGCCACGTGCGAACGAGGCTGCCGTGGGTGGTGGGGCGATGTCGGCCGCGTTTGCCAAGCTGCAAATCAAGCGCTGATCGCTCCAGGGTGTTCGGGTAAACGCACGGGTTGGGATTGGCAGCGCTTGCCGCCGGCAACCCGTTAGTCCGTCGTGGTGATCGGCGGAGGCTCGGCGGTTGCCATCGTCATCGGTGCGCTTTGGTTCATCGACCGGACGGCCAACCTGGCAATCCTGCTGTTTTGACGCTTAAAATTTGCGCTTCGCAGAGGGTCAAACAAGGCGCGGTTGTGGACCGCGCTTTTTCTTTTCCGATGGAGCTTCGATGATCTCGATTCAGTTGCCAGATGGTTCGCAGCGGCAGTTTCCGGGCCCGGTGACAGTGGCCGAGGTGGCTGGGTCCATCGGGAGCGGGCTTGCAAAGGCCGCGCTGGCTGGAAGGCTGGGCACGGGTGCTGCTTCGAAGGTGGTGGACACCAGCCACCTGATCGAGCAGGACGCGACGCTCGCCATCATCACCGACAAGGATGCCGAGGGGCTCGATGTCATCCGCCACTCGACTGCCCACCTGCTGGCTTATGCGGTCAAGTCGCTGTTTCCGGATGCACAGGTGACGATCGGCCCGGTCATCGAGAACGGCTTTTTCTACGACTTCTCCTACCAGCGCCCGTTTACGCCAGAGGACCTCACCGCGATCGAGGCGAAGATGAGCGAGCTCGCGAAGAAGGACGAAAAGGTCGAGCGCCGTGTGCTGCCCCGTGACGAGGCGGTGACTTATTTCAAGGGGATCGGCGAGGCTTACAAGGCGGAGATCATCGCCAGCATTCCGGCGAACGAAGACGTTTCGCTGTATCGCGAGGGCGCGTTCGAGGACCTGTGCCGCGGCCCGCACGTGCCGAGCACCGGCAAGCTCAAGCACTTCAAGCTGATGAAGGTGGCCGGCGCCTACTGGCGCGGCGACCATCGCAACGAGATGCTGCAGCGCATCTACGGCACGGCCTGGTCGACCAAGGACGAGTTGCAGCGGCACCTGCACATGCTCGAAGAAGCCGAGAAGCGCGATCACCGCAAGCTGGGCCGCGAGCTCGATTTGTTCCACATCGACGAGCACGCGCCAGGGCTGGTTTTCTGGCACCCGAAGGGTTGGACGATCTGGCAGCAGGTCGAGCAGTACATGCGTTCGGTCTACCGCGACAACGGCTATCAGGAGGTCAAGGGCCCGCAGGTGCTGGACCAGGGCCTGTGGGAGAAGACCGGGCACTGGGACAAGTACCGCGAGAACATGTTCACCACCGAATCGGATAAGCGCGAATACGCACTGAAGCCGATGAACTGCCCGGGGCACATCCTGATCTTCAAGCAGGGCATCAAGAGCTACCGCGACCTGCCTTTGCGCTTTGGTGAGTTCGGCCAGTGCCACCGCAACGAACCCAGCGGCTCGCTGCACGGGATCATGCGGGTGCGAGGCTTCACGCAGGACGACGGGCACATCTTCTGTACCGAGGACCAGATCCTCGATGAATGCACCGCGTTCACCACGCTGCTGCAAAAGGTCTACGCCGACTTCGGGTTCACCAACATCATCTACAAGGTCGCGACGCGTCCCGAAAAGCGCATCGGCTCCGACGCGCTATGGGACAAGGCCGAGTTCGCGCTGATGGAAAGCCTGCGTCGATCAGGCTGCGAGTTCATCGTCACGCCGGGAGAGGGCGCGTTCTACGGGCCGAAGATCGAGTACACGCTGAAGGACGCTCTTGGACGGCAGTGGCAGTGCGGCACGATCCAGGTCGATCCCAACATGCCTGAGCGCCTGGGCGCGGAGTTCGTCACCGAAGCCGGCGAGCGCGCGACACCGATGGTGCTGCACCGGGCCATCGTGGGCAGCCTCGAGCGTTTCATCGGCATCCTGATCGAGCAGCATGCCGGCGCGTTGCCGACTTGGCTGGCGCCGGTGCAAATCAGCGTGCTCAACATCTCGGAACACCAGTCCGATTACGCGCAGGAAGTGACGAAAGCGCTTCAAAAACAAGGAGTTAGAGTTATCACGGATTTGCGGAATGAGAAGATAACCTATAAGATCCGCGAGCATTCGATGCAGAAGGTTCCGTACATCCTTGTCGTGGGTGACAAGGAAAAGGCAAATGGAACCGTCGCAGTACGCGCCCGGGGAAATCAAGACCTCGGCGTCATGTCACTGGCAGACTTTTCCGCAAGGTTGGCCAACGACATCGCTCAAAAAGCGTGAACCCTCCTGCTTTCAGCTGGAGCGCCCAGCCCTTTGACCGACCGGTGCGTGTGCATGTTTAGGTGTGAATTCCGTCGCCTTGGAGTTCGTTGAAAGGTTTGAACCATCGCTACTTTTGCTGACCGCCGTACCCCCAACGCCGAGCGCAAGCACCGGCTGAACCGGGAGATCATGGCACCTGAAGTCCGGTTGAACGGTGTGGAAAACGAGCCCCTGGGCATCGTGAGCACCCTTGAAGCTCTGCGCATGGCAGGTGAGTTGGACGTCGATCTGGTCGAGATCGCTGCCACCGCTGAACCGCCTGTCTGCCGCCTGATGGACTACGGCAAGTTCAAGTACCAGGAACAGAAGCGGGCAGCGGAAGCGAAGTCGAAACAGAAGGTCATCGAGGTCAAGGAAGTCAAATTCCGCCCGGGCACCGATGAGGGCGATTACCAGATCAAGATGCGCAACCTGCGCCGCTTCATCGAGGAAGACGGTGACAAGGGCAAGGTGACATTGCGCTACCGCGGTCGGGAGATTACCCACCAAGAGATTGGCATGCGATTGCTCGAGCGCATCCGCGACGAGTTGGCCGATGTCTCGGTGGTGGAGAACATGCCCAAGCTCGAAGGGCGTCAGATGATCATGGTGCTGGGACCGAAAAGAAAGTCCTGACACACGAAGGAATACAGCGCTGCGGTGTGGTCGCCGTGGTGTTGTCAGAAGCGACTGCAGGCCTACAAGACGGTACGTGTCGTACCGGCGCCTGCAGCAGCAACTTAAAAGGAGCAGTCATGCCCAAAATGAAGACCAAGAGCAGCGCGAAGAAGCGATTTCGCGTTCGCCCGGGTGGCACCGTCAAGCGGGGCCAGGCGTTCAAGCGCCACATCCTCACCAAGAAGTCCACGAAGGTCAAACGCCACTTGCGTGGTTCGACCGGCGTGCACGAGACCGACACGGGGCGCATCAAGCAGATGCTGCCTTTTGCCGGCCTGTAATTGACTGAAGGAGAAAACGCATGCCTCGCGTCAAACGTGGTGTTACAGCCCGTGCCCGTCACAAGAAAATCATCGCCCTGGCCAAGGGTTACCGCGGCCGCCGCAAAAACGTCTTCCGCATCGCCAAGCAAGCGGTCATGCGCGCCGGGCAATATGCCTATCGCGATCGCCGCACCAAGAAGCGCGTGTTCCGCAATCTGTGGATCGCCCGCATCAACGCTGGCAGCCGCAGTCACGGCGTCACCTACAGCAAGTTCATGGCTGGCTTGAAGAAGCTGTCGATCGAGATCGACCGCAAGGTTCTCGCCGACATGGCTGTGAACGATCCTGCCGGCTTCGGCAGCATCGTCGAGAAGGTGAAGGCCCAGCTCGCTTGACCGCTTCGGTCTGTACTCGGGCTCCAGCCTGAGGCAGCGTGGCACCCTGGCGGAGTGAACTCCGCCAGTGGCAAGTCCCTCAAGGCCGACCTCGTGTTGGCCTTTTTTATTGCGATTCCGTTTGACCCAGACCGCGCTCCGATGAACGACCTCGAACCCCTGGTGCACGATGCGCAGCGCGACTTCGCGCAGGCCACCACTCCAGCCGATCTGGAAAACGCGAAGGCGCGTTACCTGGGTAAATCCGGTCGCCTCACCGATCAACTGAAAGCATTGGCGGTGCTCTCGCCCGACGACAAGAAAGCACGCGGCGCGTTGATCAATGCGGCCAAGCAGCAGGTCGAGTCGGCGCTGAATGCGCGCCGTCAGGCACTGGCCGATGCCGAACTCGATGCGCAACTCAAGGCCGAGGCGCTCGACGTGACGCTGCCCGGACGCCAACGCGGCAGCGGCGGCCTGCACCCGGTGTCGCGCACGATGGAGCGCATCCAGGCCATCTTCTCCTCGATGGGATTTGACGTGGCCGAAGGCCCCGAGATCGAGACAGACTGGTACAGCTTCACCGCGCTGAACAACCCCGAGAACCACCCTGCGCGCTCAATGCAGGACACCTTCTACGTCGATGTGAAGGACGCCGAAGGACGCTGGTTGAACCTGCGCCCTCACACCTCGCCGATGCAGGTGAGGTATGCCCGGGCGCATGCCGAAAAGCACCGCGGCGTCGACCCGATGCCCGAGATCCGCGTCATCGCGCCGGGACGCACCTACCGCGTCGACAGCGATGCGACGCACTCGCCGATGTTCCACCAGTGCGAAGGCCTGTGGATCGGCGAGAACGTCAGCTTCAAGGACCTGAAGGTCGTCTTCACCGATTTCTTCCGCACGTTTTTCGAGACAGACGACTTGCAGCTGCGCTTCCGCCCGTCGTTCTTCCCGTTCACCGAGCCCTCGGCCGAGGTCGACATCGCCTTTGCCAGCGGGCCACTGAAAGGTCGCTGGCTCGAAGTGGCAGGCTCTGGCCAGGTGCACCCGAATGTGGTGCGCAACTACGGCCTCGACCCCGAGCGCTACATCGGTTTCGCCTTCGGCATGGGCCCGGATCGCTTGACGATGCTGCGTTATGGCGTCAATGACCTGCGCCTGTTCTTCGACGGCGACCTGCGTTTCCTCTCGCAGTTCAAGTAAGCCCGCTTCCCGCCACCCGCACACGAAGATTCCCTCAGAAGGTTCACGCGATGCAATTCCCCGAGTCGTGGTTGCGCGAGTTCTGCAATCCGCCCCTGAACACCGCCGAGCTGGCCGAGCTGCTGACGATGGCCGGCATGGAGGTCGAAGAGCTGAGTACCGCCGCGCCGCCGTTCAGCGGCGTGGTGGTGGGCGAGGTGCTGGCCGTGGAGCGCCATCCCGATGCCGATCGGCTGAATGTCTGCCAGGTCAATGTGGGTGCCGCGGAGCCATTGAACATCGTCTGCGGCGCGCCGAATGTGCGTGTCGGCATCAAGGTTCCCTGCGCCACCGTCGGTGCTGAACTGCCGCCTTCCGATGAGAAGGTGAGCGCAGAGCCCTTCCGCATCAAGCTTGGCAAGCTGCGCGGTGTTGAAAGCCAGGGCATGCTGTGCTCGGCGCGCGAACTGAAACTGTCCGACGAACATGGCGGCCTGCTGGTCTTGGCGGAAGATGCCAAGGTCGGCGCTGATATCCGTGAGCACCTGCTGCTCGACGACACGATCTTCACGCTGAAGCTGACGCCGAACCTGGGTCATGTGCTCAGCGTGTTCGGCGTTGCCCGCGAAGTTGCAGCGCTGACGGGTTCACCGCTGCTGCAGCTCACGTTCCCGTCCGCTCGCGTCGGTTCACCGGACACGCTGAAGGCCACGGTCGAAGCCAGTGATCTGTGTGGCCGCTTCACCGGTCGCATCGTGCGTCAGGTCAACCCGAAGGCCAGCACACCGGCTTGGATGGTCGATCGCCTGGCACGCTGTGGCCAGCGCTCGGTCAGCGCCTTGGTCGACATCTCGAACTACGTGATGTTCGAGTTCGGCCGGCCATCCCACATCTTCGACCTCGACAAGATCCACGGTGGCCTGCAAGTGCGCTGGGGTAGGCCAGGAGAAACGCTGAAGCTGCTCAACGGCAGTACGGTGGAAGTCGATGCGAAGGTCGGCGTGATCGCCGACAACCATGCGGTGGAATCGCTCGCCGGCATCATGGGCGGTGACGCCACAGCCGTGTCGGACGACACCCGCAACATCTACGTCGAAGCCGCGTTCTGGTGGCCCGAAGCTGTCGCCGGACGTTCGCGGCGCTACAACTTCTCGACCGATGCCGGGCACCGTTTCGAGCGGGGCGTCGACCCTGCCACGACGGTGGAGCACGTTGAACGCTTGACGCAGCTGATCATCGACATCTGCGGCATGCCCGACACCGTATGCGGGCCGATCGACGACCAGGTGCTGGCGCTGCCAGACGCCAGACCAGTCGCGCTGCGCATTGATCGCGCAGCCAAGGTCATCGGCATGCCGGTGACGCAGGCGCAATGCGCGGGCGTGATGCAGCGGCTTGGGCTGGCTTACACCGAAGTACCCGGCGTGCTCACGGTCACCCCGCCAAGCTGGCGCTTCGACCTGCAGATCGAGGAAGACCTGATCGAGGAAGTGATCCGCGTCATCGGATTCAACAGCTTGCCGAACACCGCACCGCGCGCGCCGATCACCGCCCGTGCGCGCGCAGAAGCCCAGCGCTCACCGCATGCGGTGCGCCACCGCCTGGCGGCGCTCGACTACTTCGAAACGATCAACTTCAGCTTCGTGGAAGCGCGCTGGGAGCACGAGCTGGCGGGCAACCCGGATCCGATCCGCGTGCTGAACCCGATCGCCAGCCCGCTGTCGGTGATGCGCTCCAGCCTGATCGGCAGCCTAGTGAACACGCTGCGCTACAACCTCGCGCGCAAGGCACCACGCGTGCGCCTGTTCGAGATCGGCCGTGTGTTCCGCCGCGATGCGAACGCCACCGACGGCCCGCTGGGCGTGGCAGGTGTCAGCCAGCCGATGCGCGTGGCCGGTCTGGCTTATGGGTCGGTCGATGGTGCTCAGTGGGGCAGCAAGGAGCGCGCAGTCGATTTCTTCGACATGAAGGGCGATGTGCAAGCCCTTTTTTCGCCGCGCACCGTTGGCTTTGCGGTCTGCGAACACCCAGCGCTGCATCCCGGCAGAAGCGCGCGCATCGAGGTCGACGGTGTCACGGTCGGCCACATCGGCGAGTTGCACCCGCGCTGGCGCCAGGCGTATGAGTTGACCAGCGCGCCAGTGCTGTTCGAGATTGAGCTGGCCGCGTTGCTGCACACCATCGTGCCAGCGTTCGTGCCGCTGCCCAAACAGCAATCGGCATGGCGCGACATCGCGGTGATGGCAGATGAATCGGTCACGCATGAGGCGCTGATGCAGGCCATCCTCGAACGATCGTCAGGCAGCTTGATCCGCTCGGCGAATCTGTTCGACGTCTTCCGGCCGCCCGTCTCGGCTGGCAGCGCCATCACCAGCGAGCGCAGCCTGGCCGTTCGACTGGAACTGCGGGACGACGAGGCGACGCTGACCGATGAGCGCATCGACGCCGCGGTCGCCGGAGTGCTCGAAACTTTGCGCACGCGGCTCCGCGTGCGACTGCGCGGGTGATGACGATGAATGACGATTCAACGCAAGCCATGATGCTGTCCAGTCTGGACACACCCACCCTCACCAAGGCCGAGTTGGCTGACCTGCTCTTCGAGCGATTGGGTTTGAACAAGCGCGAGTCGAAAGACATGGTCGAGGCCTTCTTCGACATCATCCAGGCCGCGCTGATCAGCGGCCGCGACGTGAAGATGTCCGGCTTTGGCAACTTCAACATTCGCCGCAAGGCACCGCGTCCCGGGCGCAACCCGCGTACTGGCGAGACCATCCCGATCAAGGCGCGCAACGTGGTCACCTTCCACGCCAGTCACAAACTGAAGGATGTCGTGCAGGGTGACACAACGCCGGGAGACGGCTTCGAGTAGAGTCTTGGACTTCTCCCCATGTTATTGATTTAAATGGAGAATTCCCTTCCCAACATCCCCGCCAAGCGCTACTTCACCATCGGTGAGGTGAGCGATCTGTGCGGCGTGAAACCCTACGTTTTGCGCTATTGGGAGCAGGAATTCACCCAGCTCAAGCCGATGAAGCGGCGCGGCAATCGCCGCTACTACCAGCACCACGAGGTGCTGCTGATCCGACGCATTCGCGGCCTGCTGTACGAGCAGGGCTTCACCATCAGCGGGGCGCGCAATCGTCTGGTCGAGTCGGCCAGTGGACTGTCCTTTCTGGGTGATGCGCCGGTCGATGGCGATGTCGATGATCTCGATGTTGGCCAACCGAAGGGCGATTTCCCCATCCTCGTGACGGCGGGCGTTGCGGTAGCACCAGCCTCTTCGGGCGCTGCGCTGTCACCCGAGCAGGTGCGGTTGGAATTGATGTCGATCCGCGGACTGCTGACGCTCTGATCAGCCGCTGTTCGGACCTATACTCCTCGGCTTGTCGGGGCGTAGCGCAGCCTGGTAGCGCACTTGCATGGGGTGCAAGGGGTCGCGAGTTCGAATCCCGCCGTCCCGACCAATTGAATCAATGGGTTAGCTCTCACAAGGAGCTAGCCCATTTTGATTTTTGGGCTGAGTCGCCATCGTTGCCCCCACTATTGCCCCCACTATTGCCCCTACACCTTGCGGCGCTGGCATTTGTTGACCTGCGCGCGTACTGGCCGGGAACCTTGCCCACACTGCGCTGCCCCCGGATTTTCAGCCGCTGGGCGGCGACGGCATGGCGCGCTTCTGCGGCATCGCTACGGCAGGGCGTGACAATCTCGCCGTGCATTCGAGGAATTCGCCGCACAACTTCAGATCTTTGCGCAGGCGATGGGCCTTCCCAGCACTACATTCGAGGAAATACACAAGCACAGTCAGGGAGCGCATTTGATGCCACTGTCTTCGTGGATCGAGACCATGGGTCTATCAGTCCGGAGCAAGCCAGCCGAGCCTGTGCACGGGCCGGCTCTGGCCAAGTTCAGCAACCTGTCCAGCACCGCCTTCAAGCGGCACCTTCAGTCGCTTCATGAGACGGGCGACCGGCGCAACCCGGACATACTGGCCGGCGCTCTTCTCTCTGATCAGGAACGCGAGGCCTGCCTTCGCATCGGGGGCCCGGAGCTGGCCGCCCTGCGCGTCGAGCCCTACTACCACTACCTCACGGCTCGCACCAAGGTCTACGACCAGGTGCTGCTGGACGCCGTCGTTCATGGCATCCGCCGAGTGGTGATCGTCGGTTCCGGGTTTGACACCCGCTTCCACCGTTTCGGCAGCGTCTTGGCCGCCCACGATGTAGACCTTGCCGAGTGCGACCAGCCTGCAGCCATCGCAGCAAAGAGGGAACTCGCCGCCAGCCTTCCCTATGCTGATCGGGTGCACTACTTCGGTATCGATCTGAACGAGGCTTCTTCCTGGACGGATCTGTGGGGCTGGATCTCTGCCGGGGATCGCCCGGCGCTCATCCTGGCAGAAGGCGTGAGCCCCTACGTGGAAAGCGCCGCCTATGACGAATTCTTGGTCGAGGTGGCGGCCAGGCTGCCTGTCGGTAGCCGGCTTGCCTACGATTTCAAGATCAGCGGCGTGGCCGATGGCTTCGGCAAGAACGCCGACGTGACCTCCCCGTTCCGGATGGACCTGGACACCGTCTCCATCTTGGGGCGGCACCGGCAAATTGGGTTCGAGGAGGTCGCGGTCACAACCTCCCGCGAACTCATGCTGGAGTACGTGCCAAGCTGGACGGAGCAGGTTTCGCCCCTGTTCACCGAGGACGCGCTGATCCGCGCCGTTCGCTGAGTCGACACCCGAAATGGACGATTCGATCAAGCTCACTTTCGCCTTATGCAGCTTCAACCGTGCTGAAAGGCTGGTAGCGCTGCTGCCGCAGATGCGTGCACAGGTCTGCCCGGTGCCGTTTGAGGTGCTGGTGGTTGACAACAACAGCACCGACGACACCGCTGCTGTGGTTGCCTGCATCGCCGCCACGCCTGGCACTCCGGTGCGCTATGTGCACGAGGCCGAGCAGGGCATTCCGTTCGCCCGAAACCGGGCGCTTGCCGAGGCGATGGCCAGTGACTTTCTCGTATTCATAGACGACGACGAGGTGCCGCATCCCGGCCTGCTGGAGGCCGCCGTCCACGCCTTGACCACAGGCGAAGCGCGCTGTGTGGGCGGCAAAGTCAAGGTCGTGTTTCCGCCCGGGCGCCGCCCCGAGTGGCTGGTAGACGACCTGCTGGGCTTCTTGGCCGAGGTGGACTACGGCGACGAGCCGTTCTGGATTCAGGATCGGTCCAAGCCGGTCTGGACGGCCAATGTGGCCTACGACATGCGTCTGTTCCGTGACGACCCGGGTCTGCGCTTCGACCCGCGCTTCAATCGCCGTGGGCACGGCGTGGGCGGTGGCTCGGATGCGGTCATGTTCCAGGCCATGCTGAACCGTGGCGTGCCTATGCTGTACAGCCCGCTGATGGTGGTTCAGCACCATGTGGACGAGTGGCGTCTGCGCCGCCGCTACTTCCTGAAGCTCCACTTCGTCGCCGGGCGAAAGTTCGGCCAGTTCCATTCCGGAGACTACGGGCGCACAGTCGCTGGCGTTCCACCGTTCATGGTGGCGCAGGCTGGCAAGCACCTGGTGCGTACTGCGGGGATGTTTGCCCGGCGTCAACCCGGGCTGCTACGGCAAGCGATGAACGGCACCTATGCGCTGGGTGCCATCTGGGGCCGGGTGCTCCGGAATCGAGAAATCGCCGGCGGGTCGGGCTGATCCGGCCCGCGCGACTCCTTGCTGCGCAGAACGTGCGTGTGCTGCTTCTCAACAGTTAGGAGATCGGCGCGACTTGCGCAACTGGTGGACGCCGCCGGCCGCCTTCAAGCGGCGCACCGATGTGCTGGTGCAGCAGTACAGCACCTACACGCTGTTGCCGGGGCTCCAGCACAACGGCGAACTCACCTTGACCGAGAACACCGCGGACCTGGGCGGTATCACCCTTGCACACGCAGCGCTGCAACGACATCTCGCGGGCAAGCCGCAGCCGAAGATTCAGGGCTTGAGCACCGACCAGCGATGCTTCGTCGCCTGGGCCCAGATGTGGGCCTACAAGGCACGGCCCGAGCGGGTGCGGCTGCTGGCCGCGACCGACTACCACGCCAACGCCACGCTGCGCGGCTTTGTGCCCTTGCTGCACCTCGATGCGTTTCACAAGGCCTTCGGAACGCGACCCGGCGACCCGATGTGGCGCGCGCCCAAGGACCGGGTGGTCATCTGGTGAGCGGCTGAGCGCTCGCTAGGCACGCGTGCCGCCCGGTGGCGTCTTCATTCGCTTCCCGTCTCGTCCCGTGCTCCCAGCATGCAGACCCTAAGATGCGCATGCCGTGTAGAGAAAGACGAAGTCAGTGCAATTGAATCAACCCGCAAGCCCCTGGCGCCTCAGTGTGGCCCCCATGATGGACTGGACCGACAGGCATTGCCGCACCTTCCACCGGCTGTTGACGAAACGCGCGCGGCTCTACACCGAGATGGTGACGACCGGCGCCTTGATCCATGGCGATGTGGCGCGCCATCTGGATTTCAATGCCGAGGAACATCCGGTCGCCTTGCAGCTCGGCGGCAGCGAGCCTGCCGACCTCGCGCACTGCGCGCGACTGGCTGAGCAGTGGGGCTACGACGAGGTGAACCTGAACTGCGGCTGCCCCAGCGAGCGTGTGCAGCGGGGTGCGTTCGGTGCCTGCCTGATGGCCGAGCCTGCGCTGGTGGCCGACGGCGTGAAGGCAATGCGCGATGCGGTCGCGATCCCGGTGACGGTGAAGCACCGCATCGGCATCGACCGCGGCGAAAGCTATGACTTCGTGCGCGACTTCGTCGGCACGCTCGCCGCTGCGGGCTGCGAGGTGTTCATCGTGCACGCGCGCAATGCATGGCTGAAGGGCCTGAGCCCGAAGGAAAACCGTGAGGTGCCGCCGCTGCGCTACGAACTGGTGTACCGGCTCAAGCGCGACTTCCCGGCGCTGACCGTGGTGCTCAACGGTGGCGTGACGACCGACGAGCAGATCACCGAGCACCTGCAGCATGTCGATGGCGTGATGCTGGGCCGCGAGGCCTACCACCGACCGTGGTGGCTGGCCGGCTGGGACGAGCGGCACTTCGGCGATGCGCCGTCAACGCTTGACCGGGATGCGGTCGAGGCGGCGATGGTGGACTACATGGACCGCCTGGTGGCGCAGGGCGAGCCGTGGTCGCGTGCCTCGCGGCACATGCTGGGGCTGTGGAATGGCACGCCCGGTGCGCGGCACCGGCGGCAGGTGTGGTCGGACCACCGGCGCAAGGCCGATGCGCCAGCCGAGGTGTCGCGTTCAGCCCGGCCGAAGGACGCCGACAGCCCGGCTCGGGAAGCCGCGGCCTGAGTCCTGCGCCGGCGGTACGCTGAAGATGCTGCCGACCTTTTGATCTGGCGCAAACCGCCCGAGTGACCCCTGCATAGAGTGGCATCGAACTCACAAGGGGGCACGCGCGATGGATGAAATCAGATCGATCCTGGTGCATCTGGATGCATCGAGTGGCGCGATGAAGCGCCTGCGGGTGGCCCACCGACTGGCAGCTACCCACGGCGCCGAACTGGACGTGCTGTACGCGGTGACACCGGCGATGTTGCAGTATCCGTTGACGACATCCACCGCGGATGGCCAACTGGGAGCCTTGCTGGCGGCGATGGATGCGCAAACCTGCGCAAGGGTGCGGGCCGACTTCGAGCGGGAGCGGGCCGACATCGGCCTGACGAATCTGGCCTGGCAGCAGGCCAATGACTTGCCTCAGTTCTCCTTCGTGCCCCGGGCCTTCGAGGCCGATCTGCTGGTGCTGGCCAAACCGGCCACCGATGAATCGCAAGGGGCGCAGGTGCCCAGTGATTTCGCGCCTTCCGTGTTGATCGAGTCCGGCAAGCCCGCGTTGATGCTGCCGTCTGTCGAAGCGGGTGCCGAGTTCGGCCGAACGATTCTCGTCGCCTGGAAGGGTGCGGCTGCGTCGGCAAGGGCCGTGACCGCTGCCTTGCCGATGCTGCGTCTGGCGCATTCGGTGCACGTGGTGTCGTGGGATGAACCCGGCGGCACAGCAGCGAATCACCCGCTGCCGGTCGAGCGATTTCTCACTCGCCATGCCGTGAGCGCGAAAGTGCACCGCTGCGGTCGCCCCAAAGGTGACGTCGGCGAATTGATGCTGTCGATGGCTGCCGAGGTCGATGCCGACATGCTGGTGATGGGCTGCTATGGCCATAGCCGCGCCCGCGAATGGTGGCTGGGTGGCGCCACCCGGACCATCCTGTCGGCGATGACCCTGCCGGTGCTGATGTCGCACTGAAGGCACCTGCCTGTGATCGATGTCGGGCTTGATTTCCGTCAAGGTCCCAGCAGGCGTCAACCCTAGAGTCAAGCTTCAGGCTGCAGTAGTTCAGGCGTCACCGCCATGGCCTGACAAAGGTCCTCGCGATGACAGGGGAGTTCCCCATGGAGGGTGAGAGATGCTCATGACCTTGACGAAGTTGACGCGATCGCTGGTGCTGGTGGCATTGGCTGTTGCAGGGAGCGCGAACGCTACGCAGTCCGGCATGACGCCGTCCGGTCGCAGCTACCTGTCTGGTGGCGTGTCTGACGAGGAGCGGGAAAGCCTGCAGGCGCAGCAGGCACGCTACAGCCTGTGGATCGTGACGGCCTTGCGCAAGACGGGGGAGTACGTGTCAGCGGTGCATCTGAAGATCACCGACTCGAACCGGAAGGTGGTTTTCGATGCCGGGCTCGATGGCCCCTGGCTGCTGATCGATCTGCCGCTTGGAAAGTACAGCATCGAGGCAAAACTTGATGGCCAGTCACAGCAACGCCAGACCACCATTCACCCGGGCGATCATCATCAGGCGATCTTCTACTTCGACACCACCAAAGGCAGCAAGGTCAGTCCCTGAGGCGGTTCGATCTCAGAACGCAGATGCGTAGCGCATCATCTCCCACGGGCTGACGTGGCGCGAGTAATCGGTCCATTCGGCTCTCTTGAGCCGAATGAACTCGCGCGACAGCGTCTCGCCGAGCGCAGCACGGATCACCTCGTCACCCTCCAGCGCATCGAGTGCCGCCGACAGGCTTTGCGGCAGCACAGGGATGCCACGATCGTGGATCTGCGACAGGCTCAACTGGAACAGGTCGTCGGTGCAGGCCGGTCCCGGGTCGAGCGCGCGATCGATGCCATCGAGGCCGGCGGCAATCAGCGCGGCGGTGGCGAGATAGGGGTTGGCTGATGCATCGGGCACGCGCCATTCGATGCGGCCTTTCAGCGTGCGAACCAGCGCGGTGCGGTTGTTCGGTCCGTGCGCCACATAGGCCGGCGCCCAGGTGGTGCCGGTGATCGATTCGCCCACCGTCAATCGCTTGTAGCTGTTGACCGTGGGTGCAGCGATGGCGCACAGCGCATTGGCATGCTTCAGCACCCCGGCGGTGAATTGGCGGCCGACGAGCGACAGGTCTTGCGACGCATCGTCGAACACGCAGTGCGAATCGAGCGCAGTGCGGCCCGAGCGATCTGCGTTCCAAAGCGATACGTGGAAATGCATGCCGCTGCCGGGCTGGTTGGCAAAGGGCTTGGGCATCATCGAGAACACCATGCCGTGCTGCTCGGCCAGCGTGTGCGCGGCCAGCTTGAACAGCATCAGGTGGTCGGCACTGGTGAGGGCATCGGCATGGTGGAAGTTCAGTTCGTACTGGCCATGCGCGTCTTCGTGGTCGATCTGGAAAACCTCGAGCCCACAGCGCGTCAGGCCATCGGCCAGCTGGTGCAGGAAGTCGCGCTGGCGTGGCAGGCTCTTCAAGTCATACGATGGCTTGTCGAGTCGGTCATGCGGGTCGGCGGGCTCGAAGCCGTCGGCGGTGCGGCGCAGCAGGAAGAACTCGGGCTCGATGCCGGTGCGCAGGGCCCAGCCGTGTTCAGCAAGGCGAGCAAGTTGCCGTTTCAACACCTGGCGAGGACAGGCGTCGAAGGGCTCGCCGGCCACAAAGCCATCGCACACCACCCGTGCCATCCCAGGCATCCAGGGCAGGGCGCGCACGGTGTCGATCTGCCCACGACCGTAGTACTCGGCGCGCGGCCCGGTGCGTGGCAGACCGGTGCCCCAGATCGACGGGCCGGCGAAGCCGACGCCTTCGGTCATCAGCAATTCGAGTTGGTTCAGCGGCACCAGCTTGCCGCGCGCCACGCCGTGCACGTCAGTGAACTGCGCCAGCAGGCTGTGCACGCCGTCGGCTGCGAGGCGTTCGCGCAGCGACTGGAAGCTGGCGGGTGTGATCTCGGCCGAGGGCGCCTTCATGGCCTCAGGCGGGCACAACGGCATCGCGCAAGGCAGCGGTCAGCATGCCCATGGCTTCGTCGAAATGCGCGGTCGGGATCGTCAGCGGGAACATGAAGCGCACGACGTTGCCGTAGACCCCGCAGGTCAGCAGGATCAAGCCATGCTTCAAGGCAGCCGACTGCACGCGCTTGGTGAAATCGGCATCCGGTTCGTCAGTACCCGCCTGGTTGAATTCGACCGCGACCATGCCGCCCAGGCCACGCACATCAGCGATCTGCGGCACCTCTGTGCGCATGCCGTTCAGCAGTGCTTTCAGTCGATCGCCAAGCTGCTGGCCGCGTTCAGGCAGGCCCTCGTCGGCCATGACATCGATCACCGCATGGGCCGCCGCGATGGCCACGGGGTTACCGGCGTAGGTGCCACCCAAGCCACCAGGGTTCGGTGCGTCCATGATCTCGGCTCGACCGGTCACCGCTGACAGCGGCAGGCCGGCGGCCAGCGATTTCGCGCTGATCAGGATGTCGGGTATGACGTCGAAGTGCTGCATGGCGAACAGCTTGCCCGTGCGGCCGAAACCGGTCTGCACCTCGTCGGCGATCAGCACGATGCCGTGCTCGTCGCACAGTTCGCGCAGCCATCGCACGGCGGCCGCCTGAATCACATTGAAGCCGCCTTCGCCCTGCACTGGCTCGAAGATGATCGCGGCCATGCGGCTGGGCTCGATGTCGGCCTTGAACAGTTGGTAGACCGCTTTCTTGACCTCGTCGAGGCTCGCACAATGGCAGGGAAAGGGCGCGTGGTACAGCTCGGGCGGGAAGGGCCCGAATTGGGCCTTGTAGGGCTGCACCTTGCCGGTCAGCGCGACGGCGAAAAGGCTGCGGCCATGAAAGGCGCCGCTGAAGGCGATCACACCAGCGCGTTTCGTGTGGGCGCGGGCGATCTTGATCGCGTTCTCGACCGCCTCGGCGCCGGTGCTGAACAGCGCAGTCTTCTTGGCATGTGTGCCGGGCGTCAGCGCGTTGAGCTTTTCGGCCAGCCCGATGTAGCCCTCGTAGGGCACGACCTGGTAGCAGGTATGGGTGAAGCGCTTGAGTTGCGCTTCGATCGCCGCGATGACCTTCGGATGGCGGTGACCGGTGTTCATCACCGCGATGCCGCCAGCGAAGTCGATGTAGCGACGGCCTTCGATGTCCCACAGCTCAGCGTTCTCGGCATGGTCGGCGAAGAACGTGCCCATCACGCCAACGCCACGTGGCGTGGCCGCGGCCTTGCGGGCCATCAGTTGTTCGTTGAGAGAATGATTCATCAATGTCTCCTTGGCACCAGACCGATCAAGCAACGCCCGCGGAACCGGCTTTGCCGGGCCGCTGGGTGGCGCCCCAGGGACACGAAGTGGCCCCGTCAGGGCCCTGGGGCAGGAGCGCGAGCGACTGGGGGGCTAATCGATGCGAATCCACGTCGTCTTCAGCTCGGTGTACTTGTCGAATGCGTGCAGTGATTTGTCGCGTCCGTTGCCGCTCTGCTTGAAGCCGCCGAAGGGCACAGTGATGTCGTCTTCGTCGTACTGGTTCACGTGCACCGTGCCGGCGCGCAGTGCGCGGGCGACACGGTGGGCGCGGTCGATCTGGTGGCTCCAGACGCTGGCCTGCAGGCCATAGGGCGAGTCGTTCGCGATCGCGATGGCCTCGGCCTCGGTCTTGAAGCGAATCACCGACATCACCGGCCCGAAGATTTCCTCGCGGGCGATCTTCATCTGGTTGGTGACGCCATCGAACACGGTCGGTTCAACGAAGTAGCCGCCGGTTTCGGCACGCGTCTGGCGGCCGCCAGCGACCAAGCGAGCGCCATCGGTGTGGCCGGCATCGATATAGCCGAGCACGGTACGCAGCTGGCCGTCGTCGACCAGCGCACCCATCGGTGCGGCGCCGCTGAGCGGGTCGCCGGGCTGGTACTTCGGCGCTTCGGCGGCGACGGTGGCGATGAATTCGTCGGCGACGCTCTCGTGCACCAGCACGCGCGACGGTGCATTGCAGCTCTCGCCCTGGTTGAAGAACATGCTGCCGGCCACGGTGCAGGCGGCGCGCGCGATGTCGTTGAAGTCGTCGAACACCACAAAGGCAGACTTGCCGCCGAGCTCGTTGTAGACGCGCTTCAGGTTGCTGCGGCCAGCGTACTCCAGCATCTTGCGGCCGACGCGGGTGCTCCCGGTGAAGCCGATCGCGTCGACCTCCATGTGCAGCGCCAGGGCCTCGCCGGCCTCGTGGCCATAGCCCGGCACGACATTGAACACGCCTGCGGGCAGACCGGCCTCGATCGCGAGTTCTGCCAGGCGCAGGGCGGTCAGCGGAGATTTCTCGCTCGGCTTGAGCACCACGCTGTTGCCCGCGGCCAGCGCCGGCCCGAGTTTCCAGGCCGACATGATCATCGGGTAGTTCCAGGGCACGATGGCGCCAATGACGCCCATCGGTTCGCGAGTGATCATGGCCAGTGCACTGCGTGCGGTTGGAGCGATCTCGTCGTAAACCTTGTCGACGGCTTCGCCGTACCAGGCGATGCAGCGCGCGCTGGAGGTCACATCGACGCCGAGGCTGTGCTGGATCGGCTTGCCCATGTCCAGCGTTTCGAGCAACGCGAGTTCGTCCTTCGCCGCCAGGATTTTTTCAGCGAAACGCAGCAGGATCTTCTTGCGAACCGCCGGTGGCTTGTGGGCCCAGCGGCCGTCGTCGAAAGATCGCCGCGCCGATCGAACTGCGGCATCGATGTCCACCGCCTGACCGCGCGCCACTTGGGCGATCGTGCGGCCGTCGATCGGCGAGATGCAGGCGAAGGTCTCGCCTGCAGCCGATGCCTGGCGGCGTCCGTCGATGAACATGCGGCCATCGGGCCGGCATGCTGCGGCCAGCGCATGCCAATCGCGAGTCGCAGAGGGGCTGTTCATCAGAAGCTCACGACCATCTGCGCGCCGAACAGGTGGTTGGTTTTCTTGAAGGTGCCGTTGTCGACGTACTCGAAAACACGTTTCGTGGCGCCATCGAAGCGGTACTCCAGCTTGAAGATCGTGTACTCGTTGAAGTGGAAGTTGCCGCCGACGCTCAGCGCATAGCGGTTGGCACCACGTCGGCTGCCAACCGGGATCAAGTTGCCGTCGCCGTCGGTGGTGCCGTCAAAGCCCGGCCCGATACCGTTGAGCGGATCGCCGCCAAAGCCCAGCAAGCCGCCGCCATGCTGGCGGTTGTAGATGTAGTCGCCCCGGACGACGCCTTCCAGCCGTGGTGTGAACTTGTACGCTGCCAGCGCCGAGGCACCCACCCAGCGAGCGGTCTGCAGGCTGCCGTCGGCCTTGGCGGCAATGGCCGCCTTGGATTGCTGCCCATAGCTGATCTGACCCTGCGCGGTCCAATCGCCGCGCGTGAAAAAGCCATCGACCTCGAAAAGATGCAAGCCGGTGTCGCTGGTGCCATTGACAAGGTTGGCCGCCTTGCCGTGGACGCCGGAGAATCCGATGCCCGAGTATTCGCTGATCGAGTAATCGCCGCGGTACGCAATCACCGGCGATTTCTCGTTCGGCTCCCGCTTGGTCGAATTGAAGTTGCCGACGATCCCCTTGATCACCCAGTCGCCGCGCGTCAACTCGAGACCGACACCGGTATAGGCCAGCGGCGCGATCAGGTCGAACAGCAGGTTGTGAGTGACCAGCTTGTTGTCCTTCGAGGGCAGCAATTCATAGCCTGACCAGTCCGGAATCTGACCGGCGAACAAGCGAGTCTCTTCGCCAGCGATCGGGATCGACACGCTGGCCTCGTGCACGATCGATGCAAAGTTGATCTGCGAGCCAACGCCGCGCTCGGGCATGATCGTCAGGCGGAATTTGGTGCCGCCCTCGAGCTCTTTCTGGATGTCCAGCGTGGCGGTGCCGAAGAACGAGTTGTCGTAGGCGTAGGGGCCCACCTGCACCTGGTTCAGAAACTGGAAGCCAGCCCGGTTCTGCGCGCGGTTGTAGATGAAGGTCGGATCGATGCTGCCGTTGATCGTCATGCCCTTGGCGAACGAGGTCTCCTGTGCCTCCTCGAGCGAGTCGACCTTGATGGCGAGTCGGGACAGCTCGCGGGCCTGATCAGGTGTCATGCCCGCCGGTGCGGGCGGTGCTGGAGGGGGCATCACGGCGACAGGCGCTGGTGGCGCGGCCACGGCTTTCGCCTGGTCGACCGCTTTCAGCTTCTCCTCCAGCTGCGTCACGCGATCGCGCAGCGCCCTCAGTTCCTTGAGCAACTCTTCGTTGGTGCCGGCTGCTGCGGGCAGGGGAAGCGCCGCAGCGATGGCCAGGGTGAGCAGGGTGGGTTGCCAGAGCTTCATGGTGAATCCTCGGTCAGTGAATCAGGTCTAACGGGCCTCTGAATGTGTTCAGCTGGTGCGATTGGCGGCTGCAACCTCAAGGGATCGGTTGCGCTCGCCGCGTGCAATCAGGTAGCTCGCGACCACCACGCCGATCGCCACGACGACGACGATCACTGTCGCGACTGCATTCACCGTCGGGTTCAGGCCCAGCCGGGCACGCGAAAAAATGACCAACGGCATCGTGGTCGAGCCCGGGCCGGACAGGAAGGCCGACAGCACCACGTCGTCGAGCGACAGCGTGAAGGTCAAAAGCCAGGCCGACAGCAGCGACTGCGCGATCATCGGCAACGTGACCAGGGTGAAGACCTGCCAGGGCCGCGCGCCAAGGTCCATGGCGGCCTCTTCCAACTGAGGATTCAGGTCCTGCAGCCGGGCCTGGATCACCACCGTCGCATAGGACATGCCCAGCAGCAGGTGGCCCATCCAGATGGTCAGCGAACCGCGATCCGGAAACCCCAGGGCGCGTTGTACCGACACCAGCATCAGCAGCAGCGACAGACCGACGATGACCTCGGGCATCACCAGCGGCGCATTGACCATGCCTGAGAACAGCGTGCGGCCGGTGAAGCGCCGGTACTTGACGAGCGCAAAGGCTGCGAGCGTGCCAAGGACGACCGACGCGCACGCGGTGAAGAAGGCGATCTTCATCGACAGCCAGAAGGCGGTGATCATCTCCCTGTCGTTGGCCAGCGCTGCGTACCACTTCAGCGTGAAGCCGCGCCACGAATTGGGCACTGGCGAGTCGTTGAACGAAAAGACGACCAGCGCGACGATCGGCAGGTACAGGAACGCGAAGCCCAGCGTCAGCCAGCCTTTGCCGAACCAGCGGTTGAACGCGGTCGCGTTCACTTTCTGACCTCCGTGGCTTCGGCCTGGTACTTGTTGAAGATCGCCAGCGGCACGATGATCAGCAGCACCATCACCACGGCCACTGACGACGCCATCGGCCAGTCGTTGTTGCTGAAGAACTCATCCCACAACACGCGGCCGATCATCAGTGTCTGGGGCCCGCCCAGCAACTCGGGAATGACGAACTCGCCGACGCAGGGGATGAACACCAGCATCGAGCCGGCAATGATCCCGGCCTTCGACAACGGAACAGTGATCTTCCAGAACGCGGTGAACGGTGTGGCGCCGAGATCGGCTGCGGCTTCAAGCAGCCGCAGATCCATCTTCGACAGGTTGGAGTACAGCGGCAGGATCATGAACGGCAGGTAGGTGTAGGTCATGCCCAGCACCAGCGAGAACGGCGTGTTCATCAACTGGCCAGGCGCGGGGATCAGCCCGAGGGATGCGAGCACCTGATCGAGGCCGCTGCCCACCAGCAGATCGTGCGCCCAGCCGTTTTCGCTGAGCAGGCCCTTCCAGGCATAGACACGCAACAGGAAGGAGGTCCAGAACGGCAGCATCACCAGCATCAGCAGCGCTGGCTGCGCCGTGGCCTTGGCGCGCGCCATGAAGTAGGCGAATGGATAGCCGATCAGCAGGCAGAAAAAAGTGGTGACCGCGGCGTACTTGAGGCTCGACAGGTAGGTCTTGTAATAAAGATCGTCCTGCGTGATGAACATGTAGGTCGTGAATCGCAGCGTCAAGGCAAGCGCGTTTTCGCTGTAGGTGATGATGTCCTTGAAGGTCACCGCCTCCATCTCGGAGACGCTGATCTTCATGACGATCAGGAACGGAAACAGGAAGAAGATCAGCAGCCACAGGTACGGAATGCCGATCACCGCCGAGCGGCCGGTCAGCAACCTGCTCAGCACTGCTTTCATGCCGTCAGCACCACATGTGCCATGGGCGACCAGCTCGCCCAAGCGGTGTCACCCCAGGTCAGTTCGTCGTCCCGGTGGCGATGGGTGTTGCTCTCGCTGATCTTCAGGATCTGACCGCTGGCGAGTGCCAGGTGGTAGACGGTGAAGCTGCCGAAGTACGACATGTCCTTGATCGTGCCCTTCACGCGGTTCAGCCCGCCCGTGGGCTCACCATCACTCGGTGGAAGCGGCTGGCGGCCGATGCGGATCTTTTCCGGGCGCAAGGCGACTGTCACGGCCATGCCCTCGCTGCCCGTGATGCCGTGGCCGACGTAGTGCTTGCAGTCAGCGCACTCGATCACGACGTGGTCAGGGTGGTCGTCGGTCAGCGTGCCATCCATCAGGTTGACATTGCCGATGAAGTCGGCCACGAAGCGGGTGGCCGGTGTTTCATAGATGTCGCTCGGCGCGCCGACCTGCAGGAAGCGACCTTCGCTCATCACCGCGATGCGCGAGGCCATCGTCATCGCCTCTTCCTGGTCGTGGGTGACCATCACGCAGGTGACGCCGACGTTCTCGATGATGTTGACCAGCTCGATCTGCGTTTCCTCCCGCAGCTTCTTGTCGAGCGCGCCCAGCGGCTCGTCGAGCAGCAGCAACTGCGGCTTCCTCGCCAGGCTGCGCGCCAGCGCCACGCGTTGCTGTTGACCGCCAGAGAGCTGGTGGGGCTTGCGCTTGGCGAACTTGCCGAGTTGCACGAGCTTGAGCATCTCCTCGACGCGCATGGCCACTTCGTCCTTGCCCATGCCGGCGCGGCGAGGTCCGAAGGCCACGTTGTCCCAAACCGTCATGTGCGGGAACAGCGCATAACTCTGGAACATCATGTTCATCGGGCATTCGTAGGCCGGCATGCCTTCGAGGTCCTGCCCATTCAACAGGATCTGTCCCGAGGTCGGCGTCTCGAAGCGCGCCAGCATGCGCAGCAAGGTCGACTTGCCGCAGCCCGACGAGCCGAGCAGGGCGAAGATCTCGCCCTTGGCCACGTCCAGGGTGACGTCGTTGACCGCCTTGTAGCCGCTGAAGTCCTTGGTGACGTTGCGGATTTGAAGGAACTTCGACGGATCGTTCGTCGGCGTGCTGCTCATGGAGGGCGCCATCTGGTCAGGGCATCAAAGGCCGGTCTTGAAAGAGGTGTAGGTGCGTGTCATCAAGCGGCGCAGGTCATTGGGGAGGGAGTCGGGTGCGGCCATCAGCTTCATGTCCTGTTCGGACAGGAAAACGGTGGGGTTGTTGGCGACCTCGGGCTTCACGAACGGGCGTGATGCGGCGTTCGGGTTGGCATAGAACACCTTGTTGGTGATCGCTGCGTGCACCTCGGGCTTCAGGATGTAGTTGATCCACTTGAGTGCATTGCCTGGGTGCGGTGCATCGGCGGGGATCACCATCACGTCGAAGAACAGCACTCCGCCCGTTTTCGGGATCAAGGCCTCGAGCTTTTGTCCCGTCTTGCCGTCGATCGCGCGCTGGCGTGCGATGTTGATGTCACCGGACCAGCCGAGCGCCACGCAAATGCTGCCATTGGCCATGTCGTTGATGTAGCCCGACGAGCTGAACAAGGTGACGCTTGGACGAATCGCCTTCAGCAGCGCGGCGGCGGCGGCATAGTCGCCGGCCGATTTGCTGTACGGTGGCTTGCCGAGGTAGTGCAGGGCCGCGGGCACCACTTCAGTCGGTGAATCGAGGAAGGAGACGCCGCATGACTTCAGTTTGGAGATGTACTCCGGCTTGAACACGAGGTCCCAGACGTTGTCGGGCATCGGCAGCCCACCGAGAGCTGCCTTGACCTTGTCGACATTGATGCCGACGGTGGTGTAACCCCAGAGCCAGTTCACCATGTAATCGTTGCCGGGGTCGAGCTTGGCGAGCTGAGCCTGAATGGCCGGATCGAGGTTCTTGTGGTTCGGCAGCTTCGACTTGTCGAGCTTGGCGAGCAGGCCGCCATCGGCCTGCAGCTTGGCCCAGTTCGACGAGGGGACGACGATGTCGTAGCCGGTCTTGCCGGCGACCAGCTTGGCGTGGACGATTTCGTTGTTGTCGAAATTGTCGTAGCGCACCTTGATGCCGGTTTCCTTCTCGAAATTCGCGATCGTGTCGGGCGCGATGTAGTCCGACCAGTTGTAGATGTTGAGAACCTTCTCTTCCTCCTGCGCCGCGACCGGGCCGCCCCATAACAAGGCCGAAGCGGCAACCGCGGGGGCGGCCAGAGAGGTCAGTTTCTTGAGCATCGTGTTCAGTGGCGATCGGGTCATTGCGAAATCTCCAAACGGCGTCGCGTCAACAGGGGATGAGAAAGGAAGATGCGAAAGTGTGCAGCCAAAAGCAGAAGCAAAGTACGAGCCATTGGCTCCCGGTCAGGTGAGGCCGCGTTGCTGCAGATCGTGCAGTGTGGCGTCCAGGCAAAGGCGAATGAGGGCGACCATGTCATCGAGCTGGGCCCGGGTGATGACCAGGGGCGGGGCGATGATCATGCGGTCGCCCACTGCACGCATGATCAGGCCGTTGGCGAAGCAGTGGCCACGGCAGATCATGCCGACTTCAAGCGCTCCGTCGAAGCAGGCACCCGTGGACTTGTCCTTGACGATCTGCAATGCACCCATCAGCCCCACCGATTGCGCCTCGCCGATCAGCGGGTGCTCGGCCAGCGCCTTGAAGTGCTCGGCCAGATAGGGGCCGGTGTCGGTGCGTACCTTGTCGACCAGACCCTCGCGCTGGATCAGTCGAATGTTGGCCAGTGCCACTGCGCAAGCCACCGGGTGGCCGCTGTAGGTGTAGCCGTGCTCGAACTCGCCGCCCTGGTCGATCATCACCCGCGCGATGCGGTCGCCGACCATCACGCCGCCGAGCGGGATGTAGCCTGAGGTGACACCCTTGGCAAATGTCATCAGGTCGGGGCGAAAGCCCATCGTCTCGCAGCCCCACCAGTTCCCGGTGCGACCGAAGCCGCAGATCACCTCATCGGACACCAGCAGGATGCCGTACTGGTCGCAGATGCGCTGGATCTCTGGCCAGTAAGTGGAGGGCGGCACGATCACGCCGCCGGCGCCCTGAATCGGTTCACCGATGAAGGCGGCGACCTTGTCGGGGCCCACTTCGAGAATCTTCGCTTCGAGCCAGCGAGCGGCCTCGAGGCCGAATTCATCGCGTGTTTTGCCGTGACCATGGACGAACCAGAAGGGCTGCTCCATGTGCACGATGCCGGGGATCGGCAGTCCGCCCTGGGCATGCATGTAGCTCATGCCGCCGAGCGAGGCGCCGGCCACTGTCGAGCCGTGGTACGCGTTCTTGCGGCTGATGATGATGCTGCGCTCAGGTTGGCCCAGCACGTCCCAGTAGCGCCGCACCATGCGCACCACGGTGTCGTTGCCCTCGGAACCCGAGCCGGAGAAGAACACATGCTTGAACTGCGGTGGTGTGACCTCGGCCAGCAGTTCGGCCAGTTCGATCGCCGGTGGGGTGGCGGTCTGAAAGAACGAGTTGTAGAACGGCAGTTGCTTGAGCTGGGCGGTAGCTGCATCGATCAGCGCCTGCTGACCGTAGCCGACATTCACGCACCACAGGCCGCTCATCGCATCGAGGATCTTCACGCCCTCGCTGTCCCACAGGTAGATGTTGTCGGCCCGGGTGATGACCCGAGACCCCTTGCTGGCCAGCGACTTGAAGTCGGTGAACGGATGCAGGTAGTGCGCCGTGTCGGCCGCTTGCCATTCAGCGGTGGTGCGTGTCGATGTGGGTTGGAGCACGGCGTTCATCGAGGTTCCGATCGGGTTCAGGTGTCAGACGCGGCGGCGGTGGCGGTTGTCACACGTGGAGCAGCAGGTGCTCGCGCTCCCATGGCGAGATGACCTTCATGAATTCATCGTGCTCGATTTCCTTCACTTCGGAATAGACCGTGATGAACGATTTTCCCAGCACATCGTGCAGATCCTTCTCGTCGGCCAACCAGCCCAGCGCTTCGCTCAGTGAACGCGGCAACTGATATTCGGACAAGTAGGCGTCACCCTTGCATTCACTGGCCGGGTCGACCTTGTTCTTGATGCCCAGGTAGCCGCAAGCCAAGGTTGCTGCAAAGGCGACGTAGGGGTTCGCGTCGGCACCGATCACCCGGTTCTCGATGCGTCGTGCGGCAGCCGTTGCCACCGGTGAACGGATGCCAACCGTCCGGTTGTCGGTGCCCCACTGGATGTTGATCGGCGCGGCGGTCGAGCGGGCGAGTCGACGGTACGAGTTGACGTACGGTGCGAACAGCGCCATGGCCGCCGGCGTGTACTTCTGCAGGCCACCGATGTACCAGTAGAACTCCTTCGATGGCGAGCCATCGGGGTTGCTGAAGATGTTCTTGCCGGTGACCTTGTTGACCACGCTCTGGTGCACGTGCATGGCACTGCCCGGCTCGTTGGACATGGGCTTGGCCATGAAGGTGGCGTACATCTCGTGGCGCATCGCGGCCTCGCGGATCGTGCGCTTGAAGAAGAACACCTCGTCGGCCAGACCCAGCGGATGGTCGTGGAAGAAGTTGATTTCCATCTGCCCCGCACCGACCTCGTGGATCAGCGTGTCGACGTTGAGCTCCATCTTCTCGCAGTAGGCGTAGATGTCCTCGAACAGCGGGTCGAACTCATTCACGGCGTCGATCGAGTAAGCCTGCCGCGAGGTCTCGGCGCGGCCGCTGCGGCCCTTCGGCGGGCGCAGCGGCGTGTTGGGGTCGGCGTTGCGCTCGATCAGATAGAACTCGAGTTCGGGTGCGACCACCGGCGCCCAGCCTTCGGCGTCATACAGGTCGCAGATGCGGCGCAGCACCGAGCGGGGTGCGTACGGAATCATCACGCCATCGCGGTCGAAGCAGTCGTGGATGACCTGCGCCGTCGGGTCGGTCGCCCAGGGCACGATGCGCACGGTCGACGGATCGGGGCGCAGGTGCATGTCGCGGTCGGTCGCGTGGATCACGTCGTAGTAAGGGCCTTCGGCCGGGAATTCACCCGTCACCCCGATGGCGACGATCGCCTCCGGCAGCCGCATGCCGCGGTCTTCGGTGAATTTCTCGCGCGGCAGGATCTTGCCGCGGGCCACGCCGGTGAGGTCGGGAACCAGGCATTCGATCTCGGTCACGCGGCGCTCGTTGAACCAGTTTTCGAGGTCGCTGAAAGTGAAGTTTTCTCGGGCCACCATGGGATGTCACCTTGAGGAGTTGCAGTCGTTGTCGTGTGGGTCTTCGTATGTCGGTCAGCGGCTCCCGTCGGGGCCTCGATGACGGTCGCGAAAGTTGCTGCAGGCTCGCCCGAAGGCTTCGAACAGTTGGGTCGATACCGGATTGCGGTGCGCTTGCCACTCCGGGTGCCACTGCACACCGAGCAGAAAGCCGGGAGACGGTGACGCGCCGTTGTCCAGCGAGAACGACTCGATCAGGCCATCGGGTGCGCGGGCTTCCACACGCAGGCCAGGTGCCAGGCGCTTCACGCCTTGACCGTGCACCGAGTTGACTTCGATCTTTTCGCGCTTGAGCAGGCCGGCAAGCAATCCGCCCGGCTCGAGATCCACCGAATGGGCCAGACCGTAGACCACTTCGAGGGGGCCCTCGTCGGCGCCGCGGTGATCCAGCTGGCCGTCAACTTCATGCACCGCCTGAAACAGGCTGCCACCAAGCGCGACGTTCACCTCCTGGAAACCACGGCAGATTGCCATCACCGGGATGCCGCGCGCAATGGCCTGCGGAATGAGTGCAAGCGTCGCCGCATCGCGATCGGGATCGAGCGGCAGACTGGTGTCGTGTACGGGCTCGCCGAAATGACGGGGGTGGACATTCGACGGCGAGCCGGTCAGCAGCACACCATCGGCCAGATCGAGCAGGTCGCTCAGTTCATCGGTCCCCTCGATGGTGGTGAACAGCAGTGGCAGGCACCCGGCGAGTCGCACCGCGTCGGTGTACTTCTTGCCGACGGTGTGGCTGACGTGTTCCTCCACCTTGCGATGACAGGCTGGCACAAGGACGATGGGTTTGCGTTTCATGATGGGGTTGGAGGCGCTTGGCGGGCGGCAGGGATTGCTCGTCACAGGTGCAGGCCGCGGCGACTCGTGCAATGACTGTGCCTGCGCAGGCTCTTCACATCAGATCCTTCAATCGGTAATAAGCCATGCCAGCAACCAGGGCAGGCGTGCGCAGCAGCTTACCCCCAGGAAATTCACGGTGCCGAAGGCGGCTGAAGGTATCGAATCGGCTGGCGTCGCCGTCGATCGCCTCAGCCACCAGCTTGCCCGCGATGCCGGTCAGCGCCAGTCCATGTCCTGAAAAGCCCTGCAGGTAGTAGACGTTCGACAGGCCAGGCGCGGAACCTGGTGGCATTCGATCGGCGAGGCGACCGAAATCCGGGGCCCGATTCATCGAGATGTCGACAAACCCGCCCCAGGCGAACTCAACGCCCGTGCCCTGGAGCTGAGGAAAGGTCTTCGCCATGCGCTTTTGCATGCTCGCGGCCAGGTTCATCGGTGTCGAGGTGCTGTAGCTGACGCGCCCGCCGTAGATCATGCGGTGATCGACGCTCGCCGGGGTGGCGTGACTGGCAACGCGGAAGTAATCGAGCACGAAATTGGTGTCGCAGACCGCCGAGCCCGAGGGGATCAGCGACTGAGCCAGCTCCGCATCCAGCACCTTGGAGGCGATGATGTAGGTGCCGACCGGCATGATGCGTGGCTCCAGCATCGGTGCCACGCCCTGCAGGTAGACGTTGCCGGCCAATAGCACATGCGCGGCCCGCACGCTGCCACCGGCGGTGCGCAATCTCACCGAGCCACCAGCGGCTGCTGCGGCATCGAGCGCGGTCACGGCAGAGTTTTCAAACAGGCGCACGCCAATCTGGGCTGCACCTCGCGCGAGACCGAGGCTGTACTTCAGCGGATGCAGATGGCCCGACAGCGGATCGTGGAGCCCGCTGTGAAAGCGCGGGCTGGCGATCCATTGCGGCAGTTGCCGCGGCGTGATCCAGGCGGTCTCATGGGCATACAGAGACTGCATGCGCACTTGCCAGGCCTGCAGTTCACGCGCCTTGCGGTCGCTGACCGCCAGACTCAGGTAACCGGGGCGCCAGTCGCAATCGATCTGGAAGCGCGTGCACCGCTGCTGAATCAGTGCAAGTGCCTCGATCGTCATAGACCAGACGCGGCGCGCCTCGTCGAGGCCGAGCTGCGCTTCGATCGTGTCCTGCTCGCAGGCCAAGCCCGCCAGCGCCTGTCCGCCGTTGCGCCCGGAGGCACCCCAGCCGACCTGCCTGGCTTCGAGCAACACGACGTCGAAGCCGCGATCAGCGAGCTCGATCGCTGCTGACAGGCCTGCCAGACCGCCGCCGACGATGGCGACATCGCATTCGATGTCTGCTGCCAGCGCGGGCGATGCTGCCGGACGCTGCACGGTAGCGTCGTAGTACGAATGGCGCGCCAGATCGCGATCGGTGTCCAGGAAGCTCATGGAGTAGGGCGGGCTGCGGTTTGACAGTCCGGCCGCCTGTGGTCAGGCAGCCCGTCGAATCGCGTTAGCGAGCGTGCCGACGATCTGCTCGATGTGCTGTGGCTCGATGATCAGCGGTGGCGACAGCGCGATGGTATCGCCCGTGGTGCGCACCAGCACGCCATGCTCCCAGCAGTCCAGAAACACATCGAATGCCCGCTTGCCGGGCTCGCCCGCAAGCGGCGCCAACTCGATGCCGCCGACCAGTCCGATGTTGCGGATGTCGACGACGTTCGGCAGGCCGGCCAACGAGTGCACTGCGGCCTCGAAGGTTGGCGCCATGTCTCTGCCGCGTGTCAGCAGGCCTTCTTCGGCGTAGGTGTCCAGTGTGCCCAGTGCTGCGGCGCAAGCCAGCGGATGGCCGGAGTAGGTGTAGCCGTGGAAGAACTCGATCAGGTGCTCCGGACCGGTCATGAAGGCGTCGTAGATGAACTGCTTCGCAAACACAGCACCCATCGGCACACAGCCGTTGGTCAATCCCTTCGCGACGGTCATCAGGTCGGGGGTGACGCCGAAATGGTTGGCTGCGAACGGAGAGCCGAGGCGACCAAAGCCGGTGATGACTTCGTCGAAGATCAACAGGATCCCGTGCTTGTCACAGATGGATCGCAGCCGCTGCAAGTAGCCCTTCGGCGGCACCAGTACGCCCGTCGAACCAGCGACCGGCTCCACGATGACGGCGGCAATGGTCGAGGCGTCGTGCAACGCGATCAGCCGTTCAAGATCGTCGGCCAGTTCAGCGCCGTGCTCGGGTTGGCCCTTGCTGAACGAATTGCGCTGCGGGTCATGGGTGTGGCGGATGTGATCGACGCCGCCCAGCATCTGACCGAACATCCTTCGGTTCGCAACCATGCCACCGACAGAAATACCGCCGAAATTGACCCCGTGATAGCCACGTTCGCGGCCGATCAGGCGAGTCCGCTGACCTTCGCCTCGCACGCGGTGGTAACCGAGTGCCATCTTCAAGGCGGTGTCTACCGATTCCGAGCCCGAGTTGGTGAAGAAGACCTTGTCGAGGCCAGGAGGCGTGAGTTCCACCAGCCGCTCAGCCAACTCGAACACCTTCGGATGTCCCATCTGGAAGGGCGGGGCGAAATCGAGTTCCGCGGCCTGTTTCTGAATCGCTTCCGTGATGCGTGGGCGACCATGACCGGCATTGACGCACCAGAGCCCCGCCACACCGTCAAGTACCTGGCGACCCTCCGCGGTGATGAAGTGCATACCTGCCGCGCCGGAGACGATCCGCGGCGCTGCCTTGAACTGCCGATTGGCCGTGAAGGGCATCCAGTACGCGTCGAGCTGGGGCTGCATCGTGGTGTCTTTCAGGTGAGCCGTTGAACAACCGGATTCCATGGATTCAGTTTAGTGGTTGACGCTTGAAATTTGGGAGCTCTTTGGCTGGTCGGCCGGATCTCCGAACGCAATAATCAAGCGTGTCAGTTGCGTTTTCTGGGGAAACATGCGAAGTCAGGCTAAAGAAGCGACATTGGATGCCATCGACCGAGCCCTGCTGGAGGTGCTGCAGGCCGACGCGAAGCTGACCAACATCGAACTCGCCGCGAAAGTGCATTTGTCACCTTCGGCCTGCCTTCGACGCGTGAAGGCCTTGGAAGATCGCGGTGTGATTGCGCAGTACGTGGCGCTGGTCGATCCGAAGCAGGTCGGCCGCCACGGCACCAGCTACACCATCGTCAATCTGGAAAAGCTCACGCGCGCGACGAAGGACACCTTCGAGCAGGCCATCCGCGATGTGCCCGAAATCCACGACTGCTTTTACGTCGCCGGGACCAACGACTACCTGCTGCGCTTCACCTATCGAGATGCCGAAGACCTGGAGCACTTCCACAGCCACGTGCTGTCCAGCCTGCCGGGCGTGACTCGGTCAAATTCGATGCTGGTGTTGCGCACGGTGAAGAAGACCACCGCGCTGCCGATGGATTGAGGCTGCAGGCTGTCGATTGATGCCGGATCAGGCTTCCGGGTCGTTCGCGATGCGCCCGCAGAGGTAGGTCCATACAAAATTTGCGGCGGCATTGCTGGTCAGCTCGGCATGGTCGTAGGCTGGGGCCACCTCCACGCAGTCCATGCCTATAAACGGCAGGTCAGACAGTTCCTCCAGCACGCTGAGCACCTGGTTGGTCGTCATGCCGCCGGGCTCGGGGGTGCCGGTGCCGGGCGCGAAGGCGGGGTCCAGGCAGTCAATGTCCAGGCTCAGATAGACCGGGGGGTGGCCGTGTTCGGCCAATCGCGATCGGATGCCGCCAAAAATCGGCGCCAGTTGTTGCGGGCTTTCCAGTCCGCGCAGGTCGCGGGCCGTGTAGATCAAGCCACCCTGATCGCGCACGTACTCGCGGGCCGCGCGCTCGCCAGCCGAGCGGATGCCGATCTGGGTGAAGCACGCGGGAATCACCAGTCCCTCCTGAATCGCTTCATAGACCCAGGTGCCGTGGCCACTGGGCTCGCCGAAGTGGTCGGTCCAGGTGTCGCAGTGGGCATCGAAATGGATCACGGCCAGCGGACGACCCAGCCAGGACTTGTAGGCCCGAAGCAGTGGCAGCGTGATCGAGTGGTCACCACCCAACCACACCATGTGATGCGCCCGTAGCAGGTCATGCACCAGAGGGGCCATCGCCTCGCGCATGCCCTCCAGGCTGGTATTGGGTAGGGGCAGGTCGCCTGCATCGCCCAGGCTGGCGGCGGGCGGTCCGAGCGGCGACACATCGAACACAGGATGGATCGCATCGCACAGCATGTGGCTGGACCGACGGATCGACTGCGGCCCGAAGCGGGCGCCGGGACGGTTCGTCACCGAACCGTCCCATGCCACGCCTGCCACGGCGTAGCGGGAACTCGCGTCGGCTGGCGGCGCTTTCAGAAATGCACCGTGGGACTGGAAAGCAAACGAGGTCATGGTGGTCTGGCGCCGCTGTGGTCCTTCGATCATACGAACTCACGGTCTTCTGGCTGCGCAATCGGCATGCACAGCGCTCCAGCATGACGACATCCAGCCACTGTCCGCCGGCTGAATGCTGCAGCACGGCAGTTCTTGTCGGATGGCAAGAAGTCGTTTCGAATCATGAAACGAAATCGGCAACACATTGATTTAATTGTGATAAATGTTTTGTCTTATATAAGACATAAGTCTTCCAAATTTTGACGATGGCACGTATCCTCTGGACTGTCGGCACCCCGCCATCCGTTTTCTCTTCATCCTCACCCGGAGCCCTTGCCATGACCACTCTCACTCGCGAACAACAAATCGCAGCCATCGAAAAAGACTGGGCCGAAAACCCACGTTGGAAGGGCATCAAGCGCAGCTACTCTGCAGCCGATGTCGTGCGCCTGCGCGGTTCGGTTCAGGTCGAGCACACGCTGGCCAAGCGGGGCGCCGCCAAGCTGTGGGATCTGCTGCACAACGAACCCTTCGTCAATACGCTTGGTGCGCTGACCGGTAACCAGGCGATGCAGCAAGTCAAGGCGGGCCTGAAGGCGATCTATCTGTCGGGCTGGCAGGTCGCCGGCGACGCCAACCTGGCCGGCGAGATGTACCCGGACCAGTCGCTGTACCCCGCGAATTCGGTGCCGATGGTGGTGAAACGCATCAACAACGCATTCACCCGCGCCGACCAGATTCAGTGGTCTGAAGGCAAGAACGACACCGATTTCTTTGCGCCGATCATTGCCGATGCCGAAGCCGGATTTGGTGGCGTGCTCAACGCGTTCGAGTTGATGAAGTCAATGATCGAAGCGGGCGCGTCAGGCGTTCACTTCGAAGACCAGCTGGCCTCGGTCAAGAAATGCGGCCACATGGGTGGCAAGGTGCTGGTGCCCACGCGTGAAGCAGTGGCCAAACTGCATGCTGCGCGGCTTGCCGCCGACGTGTCGGGAGCCTCCACGCTGGTCATCGCCCGCACCGACGCCGAAGCCGCTGACCTGGTCACCAGCGACGTGGACGACAACGATAAACCCTACCTCACCGGCGAACGAACCGTCGAAGGCTTCTACCGCAGCAAGGCCGGGCTGGAGCAGGCGATTTCGCGAGGCTTGGCGTATGCCGAGGTGGCCGACATCGTCTGGTGCGAGACCGGCAAGCCTGATCTCGACTACGCGAAGCGCTTTGCCGCCGCGATCCACGCGAAGTTCCCGGGCAAGCTGCTGGCCTACAACTGCTCGCCGTCGTTCAACTGGAAGAAGAACCTGGACGACGCCACCATCGCCAAGTTCCAGCACGAGCTCGGCAAGATGGGCTACAAGTTCCAGTTCATCACGCTGGCCGGCTTCCACAGCCTGAACTACTCGATGTTCAACCTGGCCTACGGTTACGCTCGTCAGAACATGACCGCGTTCGTCGAACTGCAGCAGGCCGAGTTTGCTGCCGCCGAGCGCGGCTTCACCGCCGTCAAGCACCAGCGCGAGGTCGGCACCGGTTACTTCGATGCGGTGACGACGACGATTGAGGCTCAGGCGTCCACCGGCGCACTGAAGGGTTCCACCGAAGACGAACAGTTCTTCGACAAGAACGAGCACTGATCGTCTGGATCAGACCACAGCCCGAAGGTCACGCACCTTCGGGCTGTGCTGTCTCTGCTGCAGATCAAGGTCAGTGCTTCTGGCGGCCGTTATCCTCCACAACCATCGTTACCGCATCCGGCGCTTCGGTTCAGGGCCGACCGTCACTTCTGTTGAACGCCATCCATCTCGACCCAAATAGCTTGCCCTTGTGGCTGAAGCAGGGCACTCGATGCGGGCTGCGACTGCTCGCTCTGCTGCTGCCGATGTTCATGTCGGGAGCCGTCTGGGCGCAGGACGCTCAGACGGCTGTGCAACTTGAAGAGCTCACCTGGACCGAGGTGCGCGATGCGGTGAAGTCGGGCACGACGACAGTCATCATTCCTGTCGGCGGCACAGAGCAGAGCGGGGCGCACATGGCCCTTGGCAAACACAATGTGCGCGTCAAGGTGCTGGCCGAGCGCATCGCGCGGGCGTTGGGTCACACGCTGGTGGCCCCGGTGGTTGCCTATGTCCCTGAAGGCCGCATCACACCGCCGACGCAGCACATGCGCTACACCGGCACGGTGTCGATTCCCGACGATGCATTCAAGGCCATCATCGGCGGCGCCGCCCGCAGCTTCAAGCAGCACGGCTTCACCGACGTGGTGTTGATCGGCGACCATGGCGGGTACCAGTCACTGCTGGCGGACGTGGCCACCCGGCTCAACCGGGACTGGACCTCCTCGACGGCGCGGGCGCATTTCATCGGTGCCTACTACGAAGCCGCGCAGGCCCCGTACAACCAAGCCTTGCGCGATCATGGGTTGACCGATGCACAGATCGGGCTGCACGCCGGAGTGGCGGACACCTCGTTGATGCTGGCCACCGACGCGAGCCTGGTGCGATTCGATAAGATGAAAGTCGATCGAGACGCCGCGGCTGAAAAGGCGCTGGGCGTGAGCGGTGACCCTCGACGCGCCAGCGCGGCGCTGGGTCAACTGGGCGTTGAACTGATCGTCTCGCGCACCACCGCTGCGATACGACAGGCGATCGTGAGACCGCGCTGACTATTCCCACCGTTTTTCATTTCAAACCTTCAATGTCACGATCCTTCAGTTCGTCTCTCCTGTCGCCGCGGCTGATCTCCGGCCTGGCGCTCGCCTGCGCCGTCGTAGGCATCAACTCGCAACCGCCGCAAGCTGCTGGCACGGCAAGCACCGGGCCCGTGATCACTGTGCCCGGCATGCCGTCGGTGATCGACCACCACAACCTGTACAGCGAGACTGGCGCGGGCAAACTGAGCCCGGCGGTGCAAGGCGCGCTTGAGCGCGTTTATGTACCGAATCGCGCTGCCAACACGGTGTCGGTGATTGACCCGAAGACGCTGAAGGTGATCGACACCTTCAAGGTCGGCCTCAATCCACAACACGTGGTGCCGTCCTGGGATCTGCGCACGCTGTGGGTCGCCAACAATGCCGAGCGGAAAACGACCGGCAGCCTGACGCCGATCGATCCGCTGACGGGCAAGCCCGGCGCATCGATCGCGGTGGACGACCCGTACAACATGTACTGGACGCCCGACGGCCAGCACGCGATCGTGGTCGCCGAAGCACACAAGCGCCTTGATTTCCGGGATGCGCAAAGCATGACCTTGCAGTATTCGATCGACACACCCGAATGCGCTGGCATCAACCACGCCGATTTCTCGATCGACGGCCGCTATGCCTTCTTTACCTGCGAATTCAGCGGCGGAATCACCAAGATCGACCTGGTCGACAAGCGCGTCATAGGCACCTTGAAACTGAGCCCCTACTTCGAGCGTCCGGAGGTGTTGTCGCTGCTGGCCAAGCCAGGCAAGAAGCCGCGCAAGATTCCTGATCCGTCCCAACTCGGCGGAGAAATCTGCACCACCCCGGGCATGCCACAGGATGTGCGTTTCTCACCCGATGGCACCGTGCTCTTTGTCGCCGACATGATGGCCGATGGGGTGCACCTGGTCGACGGAGCGAGCTTCAAGCAAATCGGATTCATCGCGACCGGCGTCGGAACCCATGGCCTGTACCCCAGCCGCGACGGCAAGAAGCTTTATGTGGCCAACCGAGGCAGCAACAGCGTGGTCGGCAGGAAACGCGGCAAGGGCAGTGTGTCGGTGATCGACTTCGCAAGCCGCCATATCGAGCACACCTGGCCTGTGCCCGGCGGTGGCAGCCCCGACATGGGTAATGTCAGTGCCGACGGCAAGTACCTGTGGCTGTCAGGTCGTTTCGACAACGTGGTCTATCGCTTCGACACCCAAAGCGGGGCCGTGAACACCATCAAGGTCGGCCAGGAGCCGCACGGGCTCACCGTCTGGCCACAGCCCGGCCGCTACTCGCTGGGCCACACAGGCAACCTGCGTTGAGACTCAGGGCGTTGCACGCCTGGTGGAGCGGCGCGGCGACGCTGGCTTGAGCAGGCTGCGCACGCGGGTACGCGGTCCGTCGGATACCGCTGCCTGTTCAACTGGCGGCGAAGACCCTTCGTCGCCGTAACGCGGCGGCCAGTGCTTCAGCGTGGCCTGACGCAACAGCGCCACCGCGCCACTGGCGGTGTAGCTGCGCTCCATCACATGTGTCACCAAGCTGCGGCCGACCCGTTCACTGATCATCAGCGTCGAGCAGCGCGTGCCGTACTGCCGCTCCGGCGCGCGGATGAACGCGGCCGACAGCGCCCGTTCCAGTTCGATGGGAACCCCGGTGGCGGGCAGGTCGGCATCGGCGGCGGTCTGTCGATCGCCAAGCGCCGAGAACAGGCTGCCTGCCAGTGACTCGAGCGAGTCAGCTTCGTCCAGGGCCAGACGCAGGCGTTGTTTCAAGGCCGTTGTCTTGGGCCAAGGGGTGTCCAGAGACGCATTGGACACGCCATAAGTCCCGCGCTCCAGTCGTATCGGATGGGCGCTGAGGCTGGACGCCCAGAAGCATTCACCCCGCTTGAAATCGGCAGCGATCAGGTTGAAGCCGTTGTAGCCCGACATGGCGGTGCGCACCCAGAACCGGTCGGTGGGTTCGGTACCAGACAGCCACTGCGGCACGATCTGTCCGCGGGAAGGCGCCTTGAGATCGATGCGCGACGGGTCGCGCACATTGGTCAGCATCGCCAGTCGGCCTTGCGCGGTCAGGCCGAGCCAGGTGCCGCCGGCTTCGAGGTCTCGCCCGCCCAGAATGGCCGGTCCGCCGACGTCCGGCGTCCACCACGCGAGTCGTGCAGCAGGGCGGTTGAAGAACTCGTCGCGATTGGCCGCCACCACCAGCGGGAAACGCCGACTCTGATCGATGGCCAACGCGATCAGGCACATGCGTCGAAGAGCTCGGTGTGGCGCGGGCCTTCGCACAGATGCTGCCAGGCGGCGGCGTGTTGCTCGATGGTTGCGAGCAGCGCCTCAGTGACCCCACCCGCATTGGCGTCAGGTGAAACGGCATAGGTTTCCATCCACGTGTCCGAAGCCGCCGCTTGGTCAGTGCGCCGCAACAGCCGTGCCTGCAGGCCGGGGTTCTCGCGGCGCAATCGTTCTTGCATCTCGGTCACGGCAAGCTGCAACGCCTCGGCTTCATCAACAGGCACCCGGTAATACACATACAGCTCTCGTGACATCAGGGCAGCCGATTCAAGTCATCTGGGCGCTGAGCACCTCGTAAGGCATCGGGCAGGGCGTCAGCAACGCGCCATCAGTTGCGCCCAGGTGCAAGCTGCCGCCCTCCAACACCGTCAATTTGACTTCGATCAGCGCGTGGTGCGCTGTCGATGCCGCATCGCTACCCGGCGCTGGGGTCGCACTCGCGACCATCCCCGCTGGTTGGCTCGGGTCGGCGCTGTGGAACACCTCCTGTCCGACGGAGATAGGTGCCTCGGTAGAGAACAGAAAGGTCCGCCGCTTGGTCGTGCCGCGGTACTGCGAGCGTGCAACCACCTCCTGACCGGGGTAGCAGCCTTTCTGGAAATTCACCGCACCGATCAGCTCGAAATTGAGCATCTGCGGCACGAACTGATCGACGGTTGCGGCCTCGATCGTCACGATGCCACTGTCCACCTCGAGCCGCTGCCAGGTGTCGAGCGCAAGCCGGTCGGCCACTGGAGGCGCTGGTGACTTCATCACCTGCCAGGCGCGGGCGATGCCCGCGACATCCGGCAGTCGAATCCAGGTGTCATGAGCGTCTTCGCGCCGGCCCCAGACCGGAAGCCCCTGGGTGGCGTGACGCGCGGCATCACCGCTCACACCGATCAAGGCCAGGTCGCTGCTGGCATCGCTCAGCTTGCACTGGGCACGCAACACGAACATGGACAGGCGCTTCAGCGTTGCACTCAGCACACTCGCATGGCAGGCCAGCAACACCTCATCGTCACTTGGCTTCCAGATCACGAAGCTCGCCAGCAAGCGACCCTTGGGGGAGCAGTAGCCGGCGAGGCGGGCTTGTGCCGGACCGAGTGTTTCCACGTCCTGCGTCAGCTGGCCATGCAGAAACCTGGCTGCATCGGCGCCGACGGCTCTGATCACGCCCCAGTGGGGCAGCGACACGGCAAGCGAAGGGTTCGGAGGCGTGTTCATGTGCCGATTATGATTTGCAGGATGTTGCCCGGCAGCCATCGGCGTCATGCCAAAGTTTGCAGCCACAGTGCCGGCGGACCGCTCGGGAACCTCGCATGAAGCGCTGGATCATCAGAACCTTGATCGCGCTCACGGCACTGGCTGTTGCGACAGCGCTGTGGCTCTACCTCTGGCTGCACCGGCCACTCGATCTGGCCACTGACACGGTCGAGGTTTCGATCGAGCTTGGCACTTCACCACGCAGCATCGCCAATGCCTGGGTTCAAGGCGGTGTGCAGGCACCGGGGTGGCTGCTGTATGAATGGTTTCGCTGGTCGGGTGAATCTCGCCTGATCCGCGCGGGCAGCTATGAAATTGATCGACAGACCACACCGATCTCTCTGCTGGGCATCATGGTGCGCGGTGACGAATCGAAGGCCTTCGTGAGATTCAATGAAGGCTGGACGTTGCAGCAAGTCCGCGCCGAACTGGCGCGAGCCGAAGCACTCAAGCCGACCACAGCGGCGATGAGCGATGCCGAGCTGATGGCTGCACTCGGCGATGCTTCCACGGCAGCCGAGGGGCGCTTCTACCCCGACACCTATTCGTACAGCAAAGGCAGCACCGATCTCGCTGTGTTGCGGCGCGCACACCATGCGATGAAACAGCGGTTGGCCGCCGCCTGGGCCGACCGCGCCGCCGACACACCGCTGCGCACACCGGATGAAGCCTTGACGCTGGCGTCCATCGTCGAGAAGGAAACCGGCCAGCCAGACGATCGGGGCAAGGTGGCCGCGGTGTTCATCAACCGCCTGCGCATCGGCATGCCGCTGCAGACCGACCCGACGGTGATCTACGGCATGGGTGCCGCTTTTGACGGCAATCTGCGCAAGCGCGACCTGCAAACCGACACGCCCTACAACACCTACACCCGCAGAGGATTGCCGCCCACGCCGATCTCGATGCCTGGCAAGGCCTCGCTGCTGGCAGCGGTACGCCCACAGCCATCCCGGGCGCTGTACTTCGTTGCGCGAGGCGATGGCTCCAGCGAATTCAGCGAGGACCTCGCCGCCCATAATCGCGCCGTCAACAAGTTTCAGCGCGGGCGTTAGTCCAGCTTGGTACAGCAGCAGAGACGCACCAGCCACAAGGACGGAATGCGCGGTCGGTTCATCACATTCGAAGGCATCGACGGTGCCGGCAAGAGCAGTCACATTGAGCCGCTGGCAGCTCGTCTGCGGTCGGCTGGCTTCACGGTGCTCGTCACGCGGGAGCCGGGCGGGACACCCCTTTCAGAACGCCTGCGTGAATTGCTGCTGCATGCGCCAATGGATGCCCTGACAGAAGTGCTGCTGGTGTTCGCCGCCCGCCGAGACCATGTGAAACAGGTGATTGCGCCGGCTTTGGCGCGCGGCGACACCGTGCTGTGTGACCGGTTCACCGACGCCACCTTCGCTTACCAGGGCGCCGGCCGGGGCTTCGATCTGACACAGCTGAAAGCCCTCGAAACCTGGGTTCACGCTGAAGTGCAGCCCGACCGTACGCTGTGGTTTGACCTGCCCGCCGAGCAGGCCGCGCAAAGATTGACGGGTGCGCGTGCACCCGACCGCTTTGAGCAGCAAAGCCCCGAGTTCTTCGAGCGGGTGCGCGAGGGCTATCTCGCCCGTGCTGAGGCGTTCCCACAGCGATTTGTCCGGATCGATGCTGCAGCTGATCGCGAATCGGTCGGACGGCAGGTTGCCGCGGCACTGGAAGGCCACACTTGATGCGAGAAGCACCGCTGGCGAGCGATGGCGCTCCTTCGGCTGCAGCATCGCTGACCTTGCCCTGGCTGGCGGCGCCGCTGCGCGACGCGTTGGCGACACAGCACACCCATGCCTTGCTACTGCACGGGCCGCAGGGCGTCGGCCAGCTCGAGATGGCGCTGACGCTGGCGCAGGCCTGGTTGTGCGAGCGCAAGGCATCGGCGGATGGCGACGCGCCGCGCCCGTGCGGTGTCTGCGCCAGTTGCCGCCTGGTGCAGGCCCGTTCGCATCCTGATCTGATGGTGCTGATCCCGGAGTCGTTGAGCGCTGTGCTGGGTTGGAACACCGACGCGGCGGGCGAGGAGGGCGGTTCTGGCGCTGTCGATGCCGCTGGCAAGCGCAAGCCCAGCAAGGAAATCCGCGTGGCCGAGGTACGACGGATCCTCGCTTTCGCACACACCACCGCAGCCCGAGAGCATGGCAAGGTGGTGGTGGTGTATCCGGCGGAAGCGTTGAACACCATCGCCGCCAACGCGCTGCTGAAGATCCTCGAGGAACCGACCGGCCGGCTTCGTTTTGTCCTGGCAGGCTCGTCGGCGGACACGCTCTTGCCCACAATCCGCAGCCGTTGTCAGTCGCTCTGGCTCGGCGTACCAGATGCCGTGGTCGCGTCAGCGTGGCTGCGTGCGCAGGGCGTGCTTCGACCCGAAGTGCTGTTGGCCGCTGCCGGCGGACAACCGCAGGAGGCGCTGGCCTGGTTCCGAGACGGCATCGATGCGCAGGTCTGGCTGGCACTGCCAGAGCAACTCGCGCGTGGCGAAGCCGCCAGCCTGCCGACGTGGCCGCTGGCACGCGTCGTCGACATGATGTTCAAGCTCTGCCATGACGCGATGCGGATCGCCGTCGGCGCGGCGCCTCGCTACTTTCCGCTGGACGTAATGCAAAGTCGGGCGGGCGTCAGTGCTGACGTTGCTGCGCTGGGCATCTGGTACGGTGAGCTCGGGCGCATCGCGCGCCATGCAGAGCACCCTTGGCAGGTGGCGCTGACCATCGAGTCGCTGGTCTTGCAGGCGAAGACGGCGCTGGCCGCAAAGTCTTCGTCCACAACTGCTTCACGTTCGATAAACTGACTTCATGAACGAACCCGCGTCCCGCCCACCTGCGGCCGGCATCCCTGTCCTGGCAGGCAGCCGGCCGAGCGTGATCCAGCTGGTGTTTCGAGAGAAGGGGGCACTCTATGCTGCCTACATCCCGTTGATGAGCGAAGGCGGGTTGTTCGTACCAACCACCCGCGACTATCGTTTGGGCGAAGACATCTATCTGCTGCTGTCGTTGCCTGAAGACAACCAGCGCTATCCGGTGGCCGGCAAGGTCGCGTGGATCACGCCCGCCAATGCGTCCGGGGGACGCACCCAGGGCGTCGGCGTCCGCTTCCCGACTGACGAGAAGACACGCGTGCTGCGCCTGCGGATCGAGGAACTGCTGGGCACCTCGATCTCATCGTCGAAGCCGACCCAGACCATCTGAGTCCTGCGGCGGCGAACTGCCGCACAGCGCACGATGTACGTCGATTCTCACTGTCATCTAAGTTACCCCGAACTGGCGGAAAAGCTGGCGGACATCCGTGCCGAGATGCAGGTAGGTGGAGTGGGGCGGGCGCTTTGCATCTGCACCACGCTGGAAGAGTTTGATCGGGTGCATGCGCTGGCGCTGGCACACGACAACTTCTGGGCCAGCATCGGTGTGCACCCCGACAACGAGGGCGTGCAGGAGCCGACTCTCGACGACCTGATCAGCCGCGCCGCGCTGCCGCGCGTGGTGGCACTTGGCGAAACCGGGCTTGACTACTACCGATTGAAAGGCCGCTCTGAGGCCGACATGGAATGGCAGCGCGGGCGCTTTCGCGTGCATATTCGCGCTGCGCACCGCACGGGGCTGCCGCTGGTGATCCACACGCGCAGTGCGTCGCGCGACACGATCGAGGTGCTGACTGCTGAAGGCGAGCGTCGGGTCGGTGGGGTGTTCCACTGCTTCACCGAAACACTGGAAGTGGCCCGGGCGGCTCTCGACCTGGGCTTTTACATCTCGTTTTCGGGCATCCTGACCTTCAAGAATGCCCAGGACCTGCGAGAAGTGGCGCGCTACGTGCCGCTTGACCGGTGCCTGATTGAAACCGACAGCCCCTATCTGGCGCCGGCACCCTTTCGCGGAAAGACCAACACGCCGGCGCTGCTGCCGTGGGTGGCGAAACAGATGGCCGAGCTGAAGGGCGTTTGCGTGGAGGAGATCGGCCGCGTTACCACGGCCAATTTCGAGTCTCTGTTCAAGATCCAGCCGGTGTTACCAGATGACCGATCGTAGAAATTACATTCGATGTGTTTTCTATCTATTTGTTTTTGCCTGTCTTTCTCCCGCAATGGCCGGGTCATACGACGAGTTCGTCACCGCAATAAAACGCGATCATCGCCACACTGTCGAAGCGCTGCTTCAGCGCGGGTTTGACCCGAATACGGTCGATGAAAGTGGCCAGCCTGGCATCATCGCGGCGCTGCTCATCGAGTCGTATGAGGTCGCGGGCGCATTAGCCGCCAGTGATCGGTTGCAACTGGAGGCCACTAACTCCTCTGGTGAAACCGCGCTGATGATGGCCAGCCTGCGTGGCCAGAGCGCTCTGGTCCAGCGTCTGCTGCAGCGCGGGGCCGCGGTCAACAGACCTGGGTGGTCGCCTTTGCATTACGCCGCCACCGCCCCCGACGAAGCGCCGATGAAGCTGCTGCTGGCCCGGGGCGCCACGGTTGACGCCCGGTCACCCAACGGCACGACGCCGCTGATGATGGCGGCGGACTACGGCGCCTCAGCCTGCGTCGACTTGCTGTTGGCAGCGGGAGCCCAGGTCGATCTGAAGAATGATCTCGGTCTGACCGCTGTCGAATTCGCCCGACAGCGCGGCCGCGAACAGCTGGCCGATCAACTCAGCCGGCTGGTACAGCGGCGCTGATGCCTGCGCCGCACCAGTTCCAACGTGACGGTTTGTCAGCGGACTTCTGACAGTGTTTATGGCGACGGGACGACTTGTCAGCAGATGGCGCGAATTTAAAGTGGCTCCATCCATTCAAGGAGTCCGCGATGCATTCCAGCCACCTCAGAAGCAACCCCTTCGTGCTGATGACCCATCCAGAGGTCGTATTTCAGGCCTTGGAGAAGTCAGAGTCCTTGGCACGTCTGCAGGGCCAGGTTTTCCGCCCGCTCGACAAGCCCATTCTGGGCAACTTACCTGCTGACGTCTTAGCCTACGATCGTCGCATTGATCAAAGCAATTGATCGATGGTCGGACCTGATGAGGTAGCAGCCGAGCGTCTTGCCGTGTTGGACCTCTCCGATGCGAACTCGCTGCTTTTTCAGGATGGCGTGCCAAATTGGCTGTGAGATAGGAGATTGCGACGCCTTGGCTTTGCAAGCTCATCGATAGCGTCTCGCCCACAAACCTTCCGCCATTAACGATGCACTATGTATATTATGTAAATTAATGGACTTGTCGAGCACGAAATGAAAAGGCGGCCCGAGGGCCGCCTTTGTCGTGTTGCAAAGCCCTTTTCCTACTTGGCGGCGACATCCAACGATTTGGACGCGGCTTCCGCTGCAGGCGCCTCGGCCGGTGACGGTGCCAGCGACGGACGCTGGGCTGCCAGTTCTGGATAGTCCTTCAGCATGCTGACGCCATACAGCGGCTTGAACACGCCTTGGTGACAGGTCTGGCAATTAGATTTCGCCACGTCACCCGTTGGTCCCAAACGGTGCGGTGGGAACACCTTGGAGATTGGCTCCATGTACTGGTTGTTCAGGTCACGCACCATCCGTATGCCGTACCAGGCGGTCACACGTTGTGGCGGACTGGTTTCCCAGGAAGCCATTGACCGGGTGTTGTGGCAATAGCTGCAATTCACGCCCAGCGCCGTCGACATGTGGGTCATCAGGCTGAACGTCCATTCGGTCTGCTTGATGGTGTGCTTGTTCCCGGTCGGCAAGGCCGTGTCGCCGTTGACGCGGATTTCCTGTGATCCCAACAGGAACGGTGTGAAAGGATCCTCAGGCAAGGACGATCCGTTGGCCACCTTCGAGACGGTGTTCTGCCCTGCCCTGTACCCCAACAGCCCCACAGTAGGCTGATCAGATGGCCCCTTGAACCAAACATTGGCTGGGATGTTGTTGCCACGGTGGCAGGTGTAGCAGGTAACTCCGGTAGCTGCCACATGGGTCTTGTAGTCGGAGTTGATCTTGCGGGTCATCTGCAGCATCTTGCGGGCGACAACCTTGGTGTACTTCTCGTCGAGCGCGAAGTTCTGCGGGTTGTGACAGTAGGTGCAGCCCTGCTCCGGCGCCACCCAGGCAGTCATCGACGCCATGATTCGCGAGAACTCACCAACGCTCAGGTCATTGAGCACCTGCACGTTCTGGTAGACCAAAGCTGCCGCCGGGCCACCAGGCGTCGCCGCTGGAATGGCCGTCGGGACCTGGTTCAACGGCGCCTGCACGGCGAGCGTGCGCGGGTTATAAACCTCTGCCATGGCCGTACCTCGGTAGCCATGCTGAACCACTTCGATGGGCGGCCGTTCGCAGCCGGCGAGCAGTGCTGCCGCCGACAGCAAGAGCAAGCGCAATGTCATCGTGAAACTCCTGTTCATGGCTTGACTCCCTGCAGCGTTGCGGGATCGATCACCGGGGCCCACACGGCCGGATACATCGGCGCGACATGGTGTTTCACCGCCCACAGATACCAGTTGTCAACCACAGTGCCTGTCAACAGGATTCCGATGCCTCCAGTGATTGGAGTCAGCACCGCAAACCACCATGCCCAACGGTGAATCGACTCCATGGTGGCGTTGAAACCCATGGTCCACCGCCAGAACAGCGCCGCACGTTCCGAGGCTGTGCCGCGGTCGGTGATCTGCTCGATCTCTCGCTCGCCCCCGAACCGACTAACCGCGAGGATCGTCGCGCCGTGCATCGCAAAAAGAAGTGCCGAGCCATACAGGAAGGCGATCGACAACATGTGGAACGGGTTGTAGAAAAGATTGCCGTAGCGGATGGAGAAAGCTGCGGTCCAGTCGAGGTGCGGGAAGATGCCAAACGGCACTGCCTCGCCCCAGTTGCCCATCAAAACCGGACGGAACAGGCCGAGTACCAGGAATAACCAGATCGGTGCCAAGAAGGCCCACGCCACGTGGGTTCCCATGCCCAGTTCGCGAGCGCGTCGGTAGGTACGCATCCACCACAGCAGGATCGAGATGGTCAGGAACAGACCAGCGATTTGCCACCAGCCACCCTGATTCAACGGCGCAAGTCTCAGACCGTTGCTTGGTGCGGGGGGTTCCAGCGCAAGCCAGAACAACTGACGAACGAACTGGATAGGGTCCCAGTTCACTGACGCCAGCATGTTGAAGCCCATGATGTTGAATGCGAGCGTGCCGAAGAAGATCGATGCCAATCCGAGGGCACCCAAGTAAAACGGTCCAATCTGCGCGTTGCCGATGCGGCCCAACAGGTGGACGATGAGTGGCTCGCCGGTACGCCTGCTTTCGGTCTTGAGCTCGATACCGTGATGGATCGGGCCGACCGCCTGTACCGCAGTGAAGATGTTCTGGTATTCAGCCATGGTTTTTCTCCTGGTCCTCGCGAATCAATGCCAGATGGGAAGGTTCAGCCACCACCCCCACCATTCGGGCCATCCACGGGTCCAGAACGGGCCGCTGATCACGATGCAGACCGCGCTCCAGAACACAGCCGAAAGGGCCAGGAACAACCCGAGACGATGGATGCCCAGGGTACCGATGGAGTAACCGATGGTGTCGCGGAAGAAGGTGTCTTCGTGTTCGGGCGCCCTGACGGTTTCGCCAGGTGCGGGATTGGTCGCCGATAACACCAGCGCGCCGTGCAGCGACAAAGCCAGACATGTCGTGAAGAAGAACGTGATGGCCAGCATGTGTGCCGGGTTGTAATGGAAGTGAAGATATTGATAGCCGGTGTTCGATACCCAATCGAGGTGGCTCAGAATGCCGTATGGGAAACCGTGACCCCATGCGCCCATAAGGACTGGCCGAATAACAACCAGTGTCACGTAAGCGAATATGGCGAATGAGAAGGCAACCGGCACATGCAGGCCCATGCCGAGTTTTCTGCAAATCTCGACTTCGCGAAGTGCCCAAGACCCGAATGCGCCGATCGCACAGACGGTAATCAATTGCCAAAGCCCGCCTTCGCGCAAAGGCGCAAAACCTAAACCGTATTTCAGGTCAGGGGGTGAAATATTGATTTGCCATACGTTCCAAGTGCCACCAATCGCCGCGCCCCAGAGAATCAGCGCAGTTCCGAGTGCGCTGAAAAACAAGGTCGTGACGCCGAAGAATCCGACATAGAACGGCCCTACCCAGAAATCGAAAAGATCCCCTCCGACCAGGGTCCCTCCGCGGATACGGTACTTTCTTTCAAAACTGAGTGTGGCCATGAGCAACTCCTTCGGGCCTCAGGCAACACAGGATTGCCGAAGGCGAAAATCATGTTGGCAGACGGGGCCGGGCGTGAGCCCGTACCTCGTCTACCTCGGGCGCAAGCCCGTTAGTTTCACTTCGCGACAGGTGAAGTCGTTTCTGCGGGCAAGGTCGCGTGCGCCTGTGCTTGCTTGGCTCGCGAGTTCGCGCCATCGAGCCAGTTGAAGGTCGATGTGCTCAGCAGCACCAGATGAATCATCGCTGCCAAACCGAACAGGAAGATACCTTGCGCAACCATCGCGCGCAGCGGGTCGAATAAACGCCAAATTCTCCACATGGTCAAACTCCTAAAGTAAATGCGACATAAAGGTGTATACCGCACCCTTAACACCGCCAATCAATGATTTTTCTGCCTCTGCACCCGGCAACCAGGAACGCCACTGCCATGTCATCGCTTGCGCGCACAGAGCAACCACCAACAACAAGCAAAAGCTCACCGCAAAGATGCCGAGATACGCTTTTGAGTCGTTCTTCAATATCTGCTGCAAAGAGAGATTCGTTGTATCAGCCATAGCATTCCCCTTCCGGGATTTAAATCAGAGCCAAGGACGCCAAGCCCAAACCAAGAAATGCGCTACCACTGCAACTGCAGTAAAAGCGATCGTGCCCTGCACCCAGAATCTGTGAAATTCCTGTGCCTCTTCATCGGACAGGCCTGATATAGAGCCTTTTCTTTCAGCCATAGGATTTACTCCTTAAGGACGGCCTTACGGCCGGTACCGCGCAGAGCCCGCGCGATGGAGGCAGCCGCGGCACTGCGCCGCGACATTCGGTGTGTTCAGCGCAAGGCCGAACGAATTCATCAACAGCGCGGTAGCGCGGGGCGTCATGCCGGCTCTCCCTGCCGCATGGCGTCACGCGACGTCGCCACCCGGGCGGCTGTGACTCGGTCTTCCCCGGCTCGGCGTGCATCTCGTTCTGCGCGGTCGCGCAGTCTTTTTGCAGCTGAGATCTGCACTAGAACCGGCTCGGTCTGTACGATTTCATCGAGCAATTCCTGAGCGTCCGCGTCCCACGGGCTTGGCGGCTGGCCGTCGATGCGCGCCGGTGTCGGATCGACGCGGTCCAGGTCAGTCCCGAGCGGAAGGATGTGGAACAACGCGTCGAACAGCGCGTTGCAGAACTCCTGCACGATGTAGGTCGCGCCGGAGTAGCCCATGAACGGCGTGCCGGTGTGGCGGCGGATGATGGGCAGCGGAAACGAGGCTGGGATGAAGCTGGCTTTCATCATCGAGCCACCGCCGCATTCGGCGAGGTAGATACGTTCGTTGTAGCTGCCGTACATCACCAGTGGCGTCTTGTCTTTCACCAGTTGGCGAACTTCTTCGTTGTTCGTCTTGGCACCCGGCAGGCGCGACACCGCGAACTGGCAGGGCAAGCCCATCTCGTCTTCGAGGAAGTGCCGGATGCCACGGGTGTAGGTGTCGTTGG
>Ga0214921_10000593_pt1 | contig 66298 bp, 55 predicted proteins | sample LL1505_MetaG_FD_177992 | JGI IMG/M metagenome (GOLD analysis project Ga0214921, IMG submission 177992) | Freshwater microbial communities from Lake Lanier, Atlanta, Georgia, United States - LL-1505 | ecosystem: Environmental > Aquatic > Freshwater > Lake | place: USA: Georgia | collected...
TTTCATGGAATCGGATTGCAGGGTTTTTGAGCGTTGAGGCAACTTTTACCTGCAATCCAGCACAGCAAGAATCATGCCTATTCCATTAACCGAAAACAGGTTGATTTGTTTTTAAGGGTCGACTACTGTAGCGGCGGTCTATGACCGCCGATGGTTAACGACTCCGGCGCTCAGAGAGACGCCGCTACAACTTAAAAACCTAATAGGTATTGGTATTAGCGCGTTTTTGGCGATTCGGACTTGGGAGCGGCCGGGCGGTCCATTGCGATAAGTTCCGAGACAGTCACAAACTTGTAGCCCTTGGCTAGGAGGGCATCCAAGGTCTCCGGCATGGCATCCACGGTCGAGGCGTGAATATCATGAGCAAGGATGATTCCACCAGGAGCTGCATTTTTAATGATGTGGCTGGAAACGTGATCGGATTTGCGGATTTTCCAGTCAAGGGGATCGACCGACCAAAGGATCACGCTGAGCCCGTATTCCTCATTGAGACGTTTCGTGAGATTCGCGTTAATGGCGCCGTAAGGTGGGCGCATGACAACGGGCCGGATCCCCGTGGCCTGCTGGATGGCGTCATTTGTTTGAGAGATTTCCGAAGCAAATCCTGCGGCGCTCAGCTTGGTCAGTTGTGGGTGTGTCCAACTATGATTTGCGATCTCGTGGCCCTCGTCCACGATGCGTTTGGCGACATCGGGAAACTCGGCGACGTTTTTTCCAATCACAAAAAATGTGGCCTTGATGCCGCGCTCTTTGAGCAAGTCGAGAAGTTTGGGGGTGAGCTTGGGGTGAGGACCGTCGTCGAATGTCATGGCCACATAAGGCCCTTCGACATTGCAGCAAGTGTAGGTGGGTTTTCTAGGCGCAGCAGGAGCTGGAGTCGGTGTGGTCACTTGCGTCTCTGGGGCAGGGGCTGTCTCGGTCGCATTCAGAGATTGCATGAGGGGTTGTGGTTGAACAAAACCCGCCACTGGCGCTGTGTCTGGCCGCGGAGGAAGTTGGGCTTTTGCCGGGGCGGTCGATGTCAAAAAAACAAGCGCGGCAAGGGATGCAAAGGTAGAGTTAATCAAAAGTCTCATGCGTCATGGATTGTTGAACATGCCACAGGGCATTGGAAAAAAAAGCAACTTTTAGCGAACGGCGATGAATCCTCATGGCTTCCAATCGAGCGTGGTCCCCGCTGGAAGCAGTCGTGCAGCGCGGAGAATATCCCAATTTGTGAGGCGGAATCCGCCGAGTCCCTCGAGAGTTTGCATCGCCATGGGTGAGCTACAGCCATGGAGCCCGAACGACTGGGGAGTAGTCTCCTCGCCTTTGGCGAGATTGATCCAAACGACGCCGGCGGGGTTGTTTGGACCAGGCGGTAGATATTGTTCTTGGGAAAGCACAGGGCGCACGGCAATGGGAGTGGGGTTTGGATTGGTATAAAACGGGCTGGTTTTTTCAACTGGGATAACGCGTTCCTCCTGAAACGTCGCGAGTCTGGGATGGCCAATTGCATCCATAATCCGCCACTTGCCTCGGCCACGAAGACCTGGTCGCGCGCGGCCGATTGGCATGACTGCAATGAGGCGGCCGTTTCGAGAAATTTCGAGCGTGGTCATATCATTGATCGCTGCGCTGATGGCTTGCGTTGGGTCGGGTGCGGGTTGCAGGTCAGTGACAGGAATTTTCTCAATTTCAAAAGGCTGCACATTGGGAACTCGAAATCGCGAACCGGCGGCGGGATGAGTGCCAAACGAAGGGTTCAGTTTCCGCAAAAACGCTTCGTCGCAGTGGAATCGTTCAGCGACAAATTCCCATGGTGAGCGGTAGGCGAGGAAGTCGGCAGTGACGAGTTCCTGGTATGTCGGAGCGGGAGTTGGTGCAGGCTTGGCCGAAGGATTCGTCTTGCCGCGAGGTTCGCTCACGGCGCGGGCAGCTTTTGGTGGAGCAATGAAGCGGAAATCCTCAACATGAAGGGTGTAGAAGATGAGCGGCTCAAGAACGGATTCCTCGGCGCGTCGCACGACGACGGGGTGCTCAAGAGTTTCCCCACGGCCGGTCTGATAGAGGTTGAGTACCTTCCCAAACACAGGATCTGGCGTGTCGCTGATCGGCCCGCTTCCGAATCCTTGGTTGTCTAGGAAAACACGCAGTAGCAGGACTTCGGACTTGGCGATCTGCGCCGGGGCTGCCGCGGCTGACGGTTGCAGGGCGGCGGTCCTTGGCGTGCTTTTCAAAAGCGAAATTTCTTCCGGGGTGGGAATACGCAATTCTTGACCGATTTGCAGGAAGTCGGTGTCCAGCGCGTTGAACTCCTTGATCTGCGCAACGCTGAGTCGGAGTTTTTTGGCAATGTGGATGAGGACGTCGCCTTTTTTTACGGTGTATATGGTTTGAGACAATTGCGGCGCGGCGGCTACATTGGTAGGCTGGCCAACAGACCGTTGCTCGATCATGGGAACTTCCCGTAGTGGCAGACCCCACGATGCATTGGCCGGGGGGGCAATATTCCATTTCCACTTCACAGCGCGCTCGAGACCGGGCTCGATATTCTGAGCCTGGGATTGCGAGCAAATCGAGACCAGCAGGAAAAATACGCTAGTAAAGGTGGCGAGCACGCGCAGCGTGGACGGGTTGGCGAAGTTTTGACAGGAGCAAATCATTCTCTAGGCATTGTCTCCGCCAAAAGCTGAGACAATTTTTTCCGTGCGAATTGAAAAATAGCATGGACGCTTGGCATCATTTTTTCAATGGCCTTGGCGTGCTGAACTGCCAAGTTTCGCTTTTATCACGGATTCAATACGAGCGAGAGGCAGAGTGTTGATGACATCGTCTTTTGTAAGCCAGCCTTTGCGGGCGATGCCCACACCAAAGATCAAGTCCTGCAGTCCAGCAGTCGAGTGAGCATCGGGGTTGATCACGCACTTCACACCTTTTTCCTTGGCGAGAGGCCACCAACGCCAGTCGAGATCGAGACGCCGGGGATTGGCGTTGAGTTCGATGATCGTGCCGGTCGCAGCGGCAGCGTCGAGCACAGCAGGAATATTGACTTGGTAGGGATCCCGGCTCAGGAGGAGGCGGCCTGTGAGATGGCCAAGCATGGTGACGTGGGGATTCTCCATGGCGCAGATGAGTCGCTTGGTCATTTCCGCCTCTGTCATTGTGAAGGACGAGTGGACACTTGCCACGACATAGTCAAGGGTGGCGAGGATTTCATCTGGAAAATCCAGAGACCCGTCTTTGAGAATGTCGCACTCGGTGCCGGTGAAAATGCGAAAGCCCGTCTCGCCATCATTGAGATCCTGAATACGTGCGACCTGGGCAGCGAGACGCTTCTCGTCTAGACCATTCGCTTGAAATGACGCACGCGAGTGGTCGGCGATACCGATGTATTCCAGGCCGAGTTCCTTCGCGGCGGCAACCATGTCTTCGAGCGAGGCGCGTCCATCGCTGGCGGTGGTGTGGTTGTGAAACGTGCCACGCAGATTTGTCCACTCGATGAGATGCGGCAGGGCATGCCGCTCAGCTGCATCGATCTCGCCCCGATCCTCACGAAGCTCGGGCTCCACGGGATCCAAGTCCAGCGCGCGGTAGATGTCGGCCTCTTCGTAGATATCAGGAAGAGGCTCGCGAAGCTCACGCCCCTCGGCAGCGCTAAAACGATATTCGTTGAGCGACCACCCCCGAGATAGAGCACGAGAGCGCATGCGGACGTTGTGCTCCTTGCTGCCAGTGAAATAATTCAGGGCAAACGGAAACTCGGCTCCCACCACGGCTCGGAGATCACACTGGATGCCATTTTTTAAAATGACGCTGGATTTCGTCGCTCCATGGGCAAGCACGTTTTCGACAAGCGGGTGGGTAGTGAAAAAAACCATGACGGCGTCGGCTTTTTTAGTGGAAACAATGAAATCCAGATCGCGGACGATTTCTTTTTTTCGCCGGAAACTACCAGCGATCTGGGCCAGATTCACATCAGGATGTCCACGCAGGTCGTTCAGGAGCCCCTCGGCAATCTGGGCTACATCTCCGAATCGAAATTCACCAGCGTGGCTGCGCATGTGTTCGATGCCTTTGAGGATATTGGCCGCAGTTTTGTCACCAAAACCGGGAAGTGCCGCTACCGAACCGTCCTTGCAGGCACGTTCGAGTTTCGTTACCGAGTGGACTTTCAGGGCATCCCAGAGAATTTTGATTTTTTTAGCTCCAAGGCCTTGGATGGCGAACAGCGTCAGGATATCGGGCGGGAACTCCTCACGCAGGTCATCATAATAGAGGAGGCGACCATGAGAGGAGAGTTCCGCGATTTTTTCTCCAGTGGCTTTCCCAATGCCATCAATTGCAGTGAGGCGGTCCTCGGAGATCAAGGTCTCAAGCGGTTCGGCAAGAGTTTCCAGGGCGCGGGCGGCTTGCGTGTAGGCGCGGACTTTGAAAAGATTTTCACCTTTGAGTTCCAGCAGGCGAGCGATGTTTTCGAGGACATCGGCTATTTCGTCTTTGTTCATTGAAGATAAGTTTGGAGACGATTGCGCCAACCGGGAAGCCACTTGGCCTCATTGCGGTCCGGAGGAGAGTTCTTCACACGGCGAGTGAGGACGATGTCCGCAGCCCGAACAAATTCCGACAGGGCCATTCCATTGGAGGGCATGATTTCAAGAACCTGTAGCAGCCCCCAACCTTGACCATTGTAGCGTTCTGCGGGGCTCACGCCTTCGCCTTTAAAGTTTACGTAGTCCATGAGGGCATAGAATCCAAGCGGCTCAGCAGCGACTCGGCGGAAATTGGCTTGGATTTTCGCCTGCTGGGAAGGCGATGTGGCAGCGAGCATTTTTGGAAGAGATGCCTCCATGCGCATTGCCGCATACCGCGCCTGTCCGGCCACGGTCTTCTCAAGCAGAGCGCGCAGCGATCTGAGCCTGGGTTTATCAATATCCGCCATGAAGACTTCCCGCGTTCTCCATGGGCACGTGCCAAGCATCCAGTCCTCGACTGGCGCGCCTTGGGTTTTCAAAAATCGGACAAGACCGGGCCAGCTTTCTTGAAACGGCCCGCTGCGACCTCCCGGATACCAGATGAAATGGGCGATTCCAAGGGATGGAAAGTCCTCACCTTTATTCCAGGAGGTGAGGCCGCTCACGGTCCCCGCGCACTCGTTCTTCCAGATGCGGCGACCGATTTCAAGCGCCTGAGAGTCGCTCAGAGCGGCCATAGAGGACTCGGTGGCCAAAATGACCAGTGAGCAAACAGCTATCAGGAAGCGGCTTGACATCTCTCGATTTAGCAGAGGCTCCCCATCGGGCGGTTAGTTGGTTTTCTTCGTTTCGCCGCCAGATTTCTTTTTGGCTGGAGTTGGGCTTGGAGTGGGCGAGGGCGCTTTTTCCAGAATCGGCTGGAGAGGATCTTCTTTGCGGTATGCGCGGGGAAGTTTGACCTGCGGGCGCTCAGGATTATTGAGTTTGTTGAAGCGTTTGGACTGCGGCTTGGTGAGCGGATCGTCGAAGATATCCTGGAAGCGGGTGTCGAGCGAAAGGGCTCGTTCGTATTCGGCGAGGCCGGTGATGTAGCTGTAGTAAGCTTGGAGGAGAAAAGTTTGCGACTGGAGGAGGGAGGTCTGCTGATTGAGCACATCAAGCTGAGTGCCTGCACCGGCATCCAAGCGTTCCTGCGCGAGGCGCAGGGCTTCGACACCCTGCACGACACTGGCTTCTTGGCTGTCCACCGTTTCGCGAGCTTGAAGGAGGTTTGATATGGCTTGTTGGACTTGAAGAATGACCTCTCGCACGCCGTTATCATAATTGATTTTTGACTGCTCCATGCGTGCTTTGGCAGTTTTGACATTTCCGTAGGTTAGGAGACCGTCCCACAAAGCCCAAGAGCCTTTGATGCCAAAAAACCAGCCGTTGACCATGCTGGTAATGCTAGTGGTGAGCTCATCGCTTTGGTTGATTTGATTCACGCTGGCGCGGATTTGAGGAAGGTAGCCTGCGACTTGCTGGTTGACGCGGGCAGCCTCACTGAGGATGAGTTGGCGCTGCGCCTTGAGACTTGGATTGCGGGTCACGGCGATACGAATCGACTCGTCGGCATTGAAGCTGCGAGGCTTGTAATCGAGCTTGCCAACGAGATTGAAAGGAACCTCGCTCGGGAATCCAGGAGGATAGTCCATGCCGAGAAGACGGACAAGTTGATACATGGAAACACGGTAATTGTTTTCAGCCTGAATAAGCGGGGGCTTCGCGTTTGCAAGGGCGACCTCGGCCTGAAGAACGTTGAAACGCGGCACGGTACCGGCTTCGTAACGATTCTGCTGATCCTTGAGCTGTTCGCTGAGGAGATCAACAGACTGCTTGTTTGCAATGATGAGGGCTCGATTGAGAACAACCTGGTAGAAGTTGATCTTCACATCGGAAATCACTTGGTCAATCGTGCTACGAAGGCGGTAGTAGGATTCCTGCTCGTCCGAGAGGGCGGCGCGTATTCCGGAAACAGCTGCCCCGCCGTCGTAGAGGAGTTGCGAAAATTCAATGTTAATACTCCACGACTCGTCGTTCACGTTGGACCCGACAGTGGCGTTCGTGACCTCTCGGCTTGTGAAGCCATAGTTCGAATTGAGGGATGCCTGAGGAATAATGCTTGATCGGACGCTTATGAATTGGCCTGAGGCGCTGTTAAGGGCTTGGACAGCAGCGAGGATATCGGGATTTTGCTTCAGAGCGGTCTGGACGGCATCTTCAATTTTGAGATCGGGAACCTTGGGATTTTTTTGCTTCGCGATGAGTTCATTGAGCGCCTTGTAAAAGTCGGTTGTGGCCATTTCCTTGGTTACCGCAGCACGACCGCTTTGCTCGAGGGTCTGCGTTTCAGGATTCTGATCAAGGGGTTCAGCCGACTGGGCGGGAACAGGAGCTGCGAGATCGCTCGAAATCTGAGCCGGCATCGGCAGGGGAGGCGCTGCGGGCATCGGCGGGAGGGCAAGGGGCACGGAGCCATCAGGAAGAGGAGTGCCAGATGGCAGAGGGCTAGTAGAAGGAAGAGGAAGTGGTGTAAACTGAGGAAGAGGCGGTGGCGGTGGCAGGTCTTGAAATTGTGGACTGCCGGTGGGCGCGGGGTTTTGAGCGAACAGCGGAGTGGCAGCAAGAAGGATCGCGAATAGCGTGGTGGAAATTTTGAAGGACATGATGGTAGGTCAGGGCGATTAAGAAGGAAATCTTAGGTGAGTAATCACAGGTGAAAAGAAATTCAATGCGTCGAGATCATTAATTTTTGATTTTTGACGGATCTGGGGCAATGGCCGATGGGGAGCTTTGAGGGTGCATCAGGTGAACAGGCTGGGCTGGGCCTGGCGTGTAGATTTTGTCGTCGGCAGAAGGTTCGCCGCTGAGGATTTCAGCAATGAGAAATGGCGGCGCTTTGAGGGAACTTATGAGAAGCGCGCCTGTCTCTCGTCCGCCTTGCACGGAAAGATATTTTTCGCCAGGAACGGCAGGTATTGCTGGGTTTGACTCAATGAGGACAAATTTTTCGGCGACGTTGACCATTCGAATCGTGCCGGCCCACTGAATGGGCGAGGCGATCGGCGGACGCGTTTTTTTTGGCGGAAAAATTTTACGCAGCGTGGCAAGCCAACCGAAAAGGGAAGCGTTATTTTGCGAAGCGCGCTGTGCGGAGGGCTTCGCTGGAGGCGTGTGCGCGCAAGATCCGAGGAAAAGCAGAAGGGAAATCCAAGCCAGGGAGGCACATCGTTTCATCATGGGAGCCAAGCGGGTTTGCGTGGGGGCATTTTGAGAAATTCTTTCGCAGCATCTTCGTTGGAAAAGGACGCCCATTTTCCATTTTTGCGAACGAACAAGCTCGTGCCATCAGGCTGTTCGACCCCAAGGAAGACGGTTTCCCCGGGATCGGCATCGCTGAGATTGGCTATTTTCCACCGAGACACCGGCGAACTAAATTCGGGTGGAAGAAATCCTTTCCTGATGAGTTTTCGAAAATAATCGGCTGACGATGTGTCACCAGAGTCAAAAGGCCATCCGAGATCATTTTTCCCGTATTGAAATCCATCCAAAGCCATCTCCTGGGCGGCACGATGTATCTCAATGGCTATGGGCAAAAGATCCAGCTCGTCTGAGGCCTTCAAAGGCAAGCTTGACGAGGTAGGCTCGGGCGGCGGAGATTTCTCTCGGCAGGATGTGAAGACAAACAAGGATGAGGCGCCTGCAAAAAACAGAACTTCGTGGCGCGGCAGTCGCATGGCAGAAATCTATCCGCAGTGGCGTCCGAAATGCAAACCTCAAGCTTTTGGTTTTTCTGGATCGTGAAATCCCGAGCATAATTGGGTTTTTTGCCTAAATTTAAACCCTTGCCGCTTGACCCGACTTGGATCAACCGCCATAGTGATCGATTCCGAAGAGGAGAGCGCTCTGGCTAAGCTCATCGCTTTCCGTTTCGGGAGAAACGATTTTATGAATTCCGAACTCATTACAATGCTGGACCTGCTGGAGCGTGAGAAGGGCATCAAACGAGATGTCCTCGTGGATGCCATTTCCACATCCATCTTGGCGGCTTCGAAGAAAAGCTTCACCTCGGGAACACGCGAGCTGCGCATCGAGATCAACCCTCAAAGCGGTGCGATTCGCGCGATGGCGAGGCTGATCGTTGCTGAAAAAATAACCAGCCCGCACGATGAGATTCTGCTCTCGAAGGCCCGCTCCCTCAAGGAGGACGCCCAGCCAGGGGAGGAAATCGAAATCGAGGTCACTCCACGGGATTTCGGCCGGATTGCAGCCCAAGCAGCACGACAAGCCATCAACCAGCGCCTACGCCAGATCGAGCGCGAAATGATTTATGATGAGTTCAAAGATCGCGCTGGCGAGATCGTCACTGGCACGGTCCGCCGTTTCGAACGCTCCGACGTCATTATCGATCTCGGGAAGTTCGAGGGCGTGATGCCATCCCGCGAGCGGGTGCTTACCGAGGAATACAATGTGGGAGATCGCCTACGCGCCTATGTTGTCGCCGTCGAAAGTGGCAATCGCGGACCAGAAATCATTTTATCCCGCAGCCACCCAAATTTTGTCCGCCGACTTTTTGAGTTGGAAGTCAGCGAGATTGCCGACCGTACGGTGGAGCTGAAGGTTCTCGCTCGCGAGGCTGGCTTCCGCACGAAGGTGGCCGTTCACAGCGCCGATCCGAAGGTGGACCCAGTGGGGGCCTGCGTTGGGATGCGCGGTGCGCGCGTCAAAAACATCGTCCGTGAACTCAATAACGAAAAAGTGGATATCATCCGCTGGGACGCAGATCCGTTGAAATTTGTGAGCGCGGCACTCAAGCCAGCCAATATCAAATCCATCACGGCTGATGAGGCCAAAAAATCTATCCAGGTTTTAGTTCCGAAAGAGGACCTCTCAGTTGCAATCGGACGCAAAGGCCAAAACGCCCGCCTCACTGCAAAAATGTGCGGATGGGAAGTTGATATTCAGGAAGACAAACGCGAAGAAAAAGCCCTCAAACACAAGACCGATGAAGCCGCGCACTCTCTTGCAGAGATTCTTGGAATCACCGAAGAGGAGGCGCTCAAACTCACAGCAGGGGGAATGAACTCGATCGAGGTCATTCAATTAGCTGGAGCGGAAGACATCGCCGATGCGCTCGGTTCAGACATCGAAACCGGTCAGCGAATACTCGCAGCGGCCCAGGCTACCCAAAAAACTCCCGCCGCCTGAGGGGTATGAAAACGTTCCCCCAGACCGCAATTTATCATGGCAGAGAAAACAACGAAAAAAATCACCGAGGACAAGACGGCCACGAAACGCCGTCCAACCGGTTCCTCGCGCCCTGCGCGCACCTCACCTTCCGCCGCTGAACCCCCCGCTTCACCTGCCACCCCAGCCCCTGAACCAAAAGTCCAGGGTCCAACCGTCGACCTGCTCGAGCCGGTTAAAAAAATAAAAAAGGCCACCTCTGAGCGACCAGGCCTGAAACCTTTTATCAAGCCCTTGGCGGCCAAGCCAGCCTCTCAAACGCCTACACCGCCACCGCCGCCGGCTCCCGAGTTGGTTCCCGAACTTGTCCAAGAAGAGGTCACTGCAAATAGCGACTCAGAGTCTCCTGCCTCCGCAAACTCCGGAAAAAAAGTCCTTAACATCAAACCCCCGATTGCCGTCAAAGTTCTTGCTGATGAACTAGGTCTCAAGCCATTCCAGCTTATCAAGGACCTCATGTCGCTTCAGATTTTCGCAAATCTTAATCAGACGGTTGAAGCGGATGTGGTCGCAAAGATTTGCGAGATGCACGGTTTTGTTTTTGAGCGTGAGCGTAAAGACACATCAAAGGGGCATCACAAGGTTGAAGCAAAAGTCGAAGTTCCCAAGGCCCCCGAGCCAGCCAAGAAAGAGGAACTGACACTTCGCGCTCCAATTATCACCTTCATGGGGCATGTGGATCACGGCAAAACCTCGCTACTCGATGCGATTCGGAAAGCCCGCGTTGCAGCCGGCGAAGCCGGCGGTATCACTCAGCACATCGGTGCGTACAGCGTGGAGCGCAACGACCAAAGAATCACATTTCTCGACACGCCCGGCCACGCGGCGTTCACATCCATGCGAGCCCGCGGAGCGAATGTGACCGATATCGTTGTGCTTGTTGTCGCCGCAGACGATGGCCTCATGCCACAAACGTTGGAGGCCATTTCCCACGCCAAAGCCGCGAAGGTAAAAATCATTGTAGCCATCAACAAAATCGACATGCCTTCGGCCAATCCCGATCGGGTACGAACCCAATTGCAAGAAAAAGGCCTCACCCCAGAGGATTGGGGAGGTGAGACGATCTGCATCCCCGTAAGCGCCACAAAAGGCACAGGCATCAGCGATCTCCTGGATTCCATGCTTTTGGAATCCGAGATGCTGGAATTGACAGCCAGTTCGACGCTCGATGCGCGATGCACAGTCATTGAAGCCCAAGTCGAGCAGGGACGCGGACCGACGGCTACCGTAATCGTTCGCATGGGTACCTTAAAGACCGGTGATGTCTTTATCTGTGGCAACCATTGGGGCAAGGTGAAGCAGCTCATCAACGACCTCGGCAAACCTGTGAAAGAAGCCGGACCCTCGATGCCGGTAAAGATTCTTGGTATGAGCGGCCTGCCGAATGCAGGCGACGAACTTGTGGTGATGGACTCCGAAAAATCCGCCCGCCTGCTGAGTGAGGAGCGTCTCGCCTCTCAGCGTGATACGAAGCTTTCCACACCGCAGCGGACCACACTGGAAAACCTTTTCGCAAGCATCGCCTCCGAATCGAAGCCCTCTCTGAGAGCTATCGTCAAGTGCGATGTCCAAGGCTCACTCGAAGCCGTGGTTGCCTCACTCCGCGAGATTCCGCAGAAAAAAATCACACTCGACATCATACACAGTGCGGTGGGACCGATCACCGAGTCCGATGTGATGCTAGCCAGCGCCTCAAATGCGGTCATCATCGGCTTTGGTACCAAGACGGAAAACAGCGCTGCGCAAGCAGCCAAGCGCGAAGGCGTTCAAATCAAACTCTACAGCATCATCTACGAATTGCTGGATCAGATTCGCGAATCCATGAGCGGAATGCTCGAACCGGAACACCGCGAGGCCATCATAGGCCACGCTGAGGTGAAACAGGTTTTTGATCTTACTAAAGGCAAAGTCGCCGGCTGTATGGTTACCGACGGACGTATCGCCCGCACAGCCCGCGCCCGCGTGCTTCGCCGGCGCCAACCAATCTACGACGGCGGCATCGCGACGCTGCGCCGCTTTGCAGACGAAGTAAAAGAAGTGCGTTCGGGACTCGAGTGCGGCATCAAGTTGGGTGATTTTACAGAATACCTGCCCGAAGATGTCATCGAATGTTACACGCTCGAAAAAATCGCGCAGCAGCTCTAGGGGCCTCTTTCATTTTCTTGAAAACAGATAGCACAGAGGCAAACGAGCAAGCCATCCCGTTGCAGCTGTCCTAACCTTTACCTGTGATTTTTGTGATCCTGTCCAAATTCCGTTGCGGGGTTGAAACCCCATATGGATGTTTCATGCTATGAAGAATCGACTCGCCAGGGTGTGTGAAGTGCTGAAACGCGAGCTGGGGATGATTATCCGCCGGGAGCTTGAGTTTGAAAATACGCTGGTGACTGTAAGTGGGGTTGATATCACGCCCGATCTGAAGCAGGCCCATGTTTTTATATCCGCGCTGGGTTCGCCCGCCGGCCGCCGGAAGGCCATGGAGTCCCTTGAGGAGCACAGGGTCATGTTTCAAACAGAGCTTTCCCGCCGAGTGCACATCAAACACACTCCACATCTTAACTTTCGTCTCGACGAGGCCATCGAGCGGGGAGCGAGAATCATCACCCTCATGGACGAACTTGGCCTCACTGAAGAACAGTCAAATGATGAAACCGAACTTTGATACGATTGCCGATGTGCTACGCAACGCCCACAGAGTGGGAGTCGCCAGCCATATCCGACCTGACGCTGACGCGCTCGGCTCGACGATTGCCTTTGCTCTCTGGCTTCGCGAGTGCGGCAAGGAAGTCACTGCCTACAATGAAGAGGGATCGACTTCCAAATTTCACTACCTTCCATGCCATGAAATCGTCGTCATGCCGCCCTCCACGCCTCAGAAGTTCGATATCTTTGTCGCCCTCGACACCTCGGTGAAAAACCGGCTCGGCTCCGTCCACGAAGCGATCGCTCCGGGCACGCCGATTCTCAACATTGACCACCACATCAGCAACGAGAACTTCGGCGATGTGAATTACATCGACCCATCAGCTCCTGCCACCGGGCAGATTCTTTTTGAATTCTTTCAACATGTTGGTGCCCGCATCTCGCCTGAAATCGCTACGAACCTGTTTGCGGCGATTTCTACGGACACCGGCTCGTTTCAATATGCGGGGACTAATGAGCGAACATTTTCAGCCGCGGGCCATCTCATCAACTGCGGCGTGGATGTTTCCGCCCTCTCCCGCGCGATCTACGACAGCCAGCCGCGCCGTCGCTTTGAGCTTCTCCGGCACGCGCTCAATTCTGCGGAGTTTGATTGCGACGGCCGCATTGCCACATTCTCTCTCTCACTCGAATTGGTTGAGAAGCTCAAGGTCCTACCCGAAGACAATGAAGGTATCATTGACCACCTGCGATCTGTCGAAGGCGTGGAAGCGGCTGTGTTTTTTGAGGAGCTTCCCGAAGGCAAGGTACGCGTGAGCGCACGCTCGAAGTTTCCTCGAATCGATGTCTGCAAAGTGTGCAAAAAATTCCATGGCGGAGGACATCCCATGGCCGCAGGTGCTCGCGTTGACGGCACCCTCATCCAAGTCAAAAGCGATTTTTTAAAGGCACTCTCTGATGAAATCCGGAACTGAAATTGACGGCGTACTTCTTGTCGATAAATCCACCGGGATGACATCCCACGATGTCGTGGCGATAACCCGCCGGGCCCTGAATACCAAGAAAGTGGGCCACTGCGGCACGCTCGACCCACTCGCGACCGGGCTACTCATCATCACCATCGGCCGAGGAACAAAAATCCAAGATCTCCTCATGAGCGAGGATAAAGAATATGTCGGCACACTCCGCCTAGGTGAAGTCACCGACAGCCAAGACTCGGACGGCCAAGTGATAGAAACACGGCCTGTTCCCGATCTGACCCGGGAACAATTGGATGCGGCCTTTGCCAAATTCCACGGCGACTTTTATCAGACTCCGCCGATGGTTAGCGCCATCAAAAAGGACGGCGTGCCACTCTACAAGCTTGCCCGACAGGGTAAAACTGTGGAGCGGGAGCCCCGCTTCGTCCATGTTTACGCACACGAGATTCAGGCGGTGAGACTTCCCGAGATTGATTTTCGTGTCGTCTGTAGCAAAGGATTCTATGTCCGAACCTATGCCAACGATGTCGGAGGAGAGCTAGGCTGTGGAGCCCATCTCAAATCCCTACGCCGCACCAAATCGGGGCGATTCAACGTCGAGGGAGCGGTAACCATTGAGGAACTCAAGGCTGGGCCGACGGATGCCATTGCGCAGCGCGTCCTGAGTCTGCCTGTCGTTTCGCGCCTTCGTGGGGCCTGATGAAAATTTTCCGCTCCATCGACGCCCTTGAGGAAATCGATGCTCCGGTTGTGCTGGCGGCAGGCGTCTTTGATGGCGTGCATCTAGGCCATCAAGCTGTGTTGCAAGCCGCCATTGACTCGGCAGCGCGCATCGAAGGCGTTCCGGTCGCACTCACATTCGACCCCCACCCTGCTACTATTCTACGAAGCGATCGAGCCCCTCGCCTCCTGACACCCCTTGATTTCAAGCTCCAACTCATTAAAGGCCTCGGAATCGAGCATGCACTGATCATTAGATTCGATGCCGATTTTGCCCTAATCGAGGCCGAAGATTTTATTTTATCACTCTGCCGCAGTACACCGCAGCTCGCTGGCATCTGTGTTGGAGAAGGCTGGATGTTTGGCCATGGACGCAGAGGAAATGCACGGATCCTCAGGAAGCTTGGAATGCAAAATGGTTTTTTTACGAGCGCCACTGCGCCAGTCCAAAGAGACGGCGAAGTGGTCAGCAGCACGCACATCCGACAATCCCTAGCCGCCTGCGACCTTGCCAAAGCGGCCCGCCTCCTTGGCAGGGATTTTGCCATTCGCGGGCTGGTCGTGCGCGGTGCCGGCTTGGGTAAAAAATTCGGATTCCCAACTGCGAACATATCTACCGGCTTCCAGCAATACCCTCCAGATGGTGTTTACGCCATCCGAGCCTTGGTAAACGAAAAGACGTTGCACGGTGTAGCAAACATAGGCCTGCGCCCGACAGTTGCGACAGATGGCGATCGGGTTCTCGAAGGCCACTTTTTCGACTTCTCTGGGGATCTTTATGACGCTGTCATCGAGGTTTCCTTTCTTCATTTTCTGAGATCGGAAGTAAAATTCGAAACGAGCGATGCCCTCACGGCACAGATTCGCGAAGACGTCTCCTCCGCTGAGGCATGGTTTAAAAAAGCCCGTATTGCCGCATGAACTCGCCCTGGCATTTCGGCACCTATGACGAAATGTCGGACCCCGACGGCCGACCGCGGGAAGTTTACAGGGCGCTTTTCGAACGACTTCAAAAAATGCCGCGCGCCCAAGTGCGCGGCCTCGACGAACGTCTCGAGGCCACCATGCGAGAGATGGGCGTGACGTTCGACATCCACCGCGACCGTCCGTGGGGATCCCGCGCGTGGTTTTGCGACCTCCTGCCGCAGATTTTTACTCCCGCAGAGTGGGCGCCGTTGGAAGCCGGAGTCCGGCAGCGCCTCCGTGCCTTTGAGTATTTTCTGAAGGACATCTATGGCCCAAAGCAAATCCTATTGGACGGGGTATTGCCGATTTCCTTGGTTCTGGGCAGCGAGTTTTTCCAACGCTCCGCAGCAGGCCTACCACAGCCAGGCGATGCATTTCTGCATCTGAGTGGGCTTGCCATTTGCCGTCTGCCGAATGGAACACTTGCCGTAAAGCACCATTACTTCAGCCACGCATCCGGCATGTCTTACATGATCCAGAATCGTCGGGCGCTGACGAGGGTGATTCCGCAATCCTTCCATGATACCGGCATCCATTCGATTTCAGATGTTCCGACGAGCATTTTGGAGATGCTGCGCACTCACTCCGGGGAGTCAGATCCCATGGTTGTACTCCTGACCCCCGGCCCGCTCAGCCCAGCCTATTCCGAACACAGTTTTCTTGGCCGCCGGATGGGCATCCCGTTGGTGCAAGGGGGGGATTTACTCGTACTCAATGATGAAGTGTATCTCAAAACGGTCTCTGGCCTGAGCAAGGTGGATGTCATTTACTCCCGAGTCAGCGACCGCTGGCTGGATCCCATGGTTTTCCGTCGCGACTCGATGCTGGGAGTTCCAGGACTCGTCCACTGTATCCGAAAGAAAAGCGTTGCGGTCATCAATGCGATTGGAGCCCAACTTTCCGACGACCGCGCCCTTCTGCCATTCTCCTCTCAAATCATCCGCTATTACCTCGGAGAACAGCCGCTCCTCCCGACAGTCCCAACCTACTGGCTTGGCGATCACGACCAACGCGAGCTTGTCTTATCGGAGCTCGAGCGATTTACCATTCGAGGGCTCTATGGTGAGCGCATCTACCTCGGCGGTGACGGCAAACTTCCCTCAGGCGAAGAAATCCGTGCTGTGCAAGAGGAGATTCTCAGCGATCCCGCGCGTTACGTCGCCCAACCGCAGGCCTGTGATGCAGAGACCATTTCTTTTCAAGACGGCCAGCGCCGTAAAAGCCGACAAGACCATATCCTCTTTGCCCTCCGAAAAAATAGTGGCGACCTGGAAGTGTTCCCGGGGGCCCTCACACGCGTCTCCACCAAGGAGTCTGCCTTCACCTCCTCGGAACTCGGCGGGGGAAGCAAGGACACTTGGGTTCAAGTCGGCGCGGATATAACATCCGACGAGTGGGACCCCTCCCGGCAGATAGATTCAAAGATTCCCCTTCACGGCGTCACCAGTCGCGTCGCAGAGTCTTATTACTGGCTGGGTCGCTACTTGGAACGCGCCTACGATTTAGCCGGAATGGTCAGTGTGATCGAATCCCTCGAGCTGGAGGAGCTCAATCCTACCGAGAGGATGAATTACCGTCCCGTTTGGAATCGAATCCTCCCGATGCTTGAGGGCTCCCCCTCCTCCTCGCGCCGTACCATTTCAAGTCCAGAGGGTCGCTACCGCCTCACCTTTGATCTAGGAGAACCTGGCTCGGTCGTGAGCACAATTCATCGCGCCTTCAGCAATGCCGAGTCCGTCTTGGAAACCCTGAGCCTCGACTCATGGGCCGTAATGAGCGGACTGCGCGAGCGCTTTGATGCGGTGCTTTTCAAGCCCGATGCCCCTGCAGAGACACTTGCCAACGCAAGCCGCGAGTTTTGCTTATTTGCGAGGGAAATGATTCCTCGGTTTTTCGGCACAGCCAAATGCACGATGCTGGCAGACGATGGTTGGAACTTTTGCGAAATTGGACAACTTTTGGAGCGAGCTGCTATTACAGCAAATGCGGTGACCTCTATTGCTGGCCCGCTCCTGCAGTCATCTCGCGCGAGTCTTCGCCCGCACGCGGTGGAAATCCGACTCTCGGCATTCCTTCGCCTTCTGAATAGCCGGGATATCTACCGCCGTATTTACCAGATGCGTATCGAGCCGTTGCCTCTCCTTGAACTCCTCTGGAAAAATCCCGTGGCCCCGCGCTCCGTTGTGCAGTGTCTCGAGGGCTGCGCCGCACGCATTCGCAAAGGAGAAAAGGTGCTCTCGCCCGCCACCGACCGAGCTTGGGCGGCTTTGGAAAACCTGATCAAAGAAATCCAATCCACGAACTGGGAGGCATTGCTCGACGAGAAAAAAACCAGCCCCTCCAAATCTCCACTCCAGAGCCACTCCGAAAAGCTTCTCCAAAGCCTGCTCGGCCTCCACACCGTGATCTGCGATAGTTTTCTCAACCATCAAGTGCTCATGCACAGCGAAACAAAGCCTCTTTTTAAAAACTGACCATGCTTTTTAACGTCGTGCACACCACCACATATCAGTACGTAGAAGAGGCGATGGAGGCTTACCTCGAAGTCCGCCTCACGCCACCTGTAAGAGCAGAACAGAAAGTCCTCAGTCACCGCATCGAGTTCCATCCCACAGCACGAGCATCCGACTACAACGACTATTTTGGAAATCGAACCACGTTTTATTCCATGACGCTGCGCCACCGGCAACTCAAGGTGACGAATAAACTGACCGTGCGCACACTCCCCCGGATCAGGCCGGAGTTTGGTCTTGCTCTCACTATTGCCGAAGCTCGTCAGATTTTAAAGACCACCGGACCCAGTGTATTCGATTACCTGCAGTCCACCGCAGCCATTCCCGTGACACCGGATTCTGCGGCATGGGCCAAGGAGATTCTCCGTGAAAACCGTCCATTGGAGGATGGTCTCAATGAACTCAACACAACGATTTGGCGCGAATTTAAATACCGGTCTGGCTCGACGGAAAATGAGACACCGCTTTCCGAAATCTGGAAAATGCGCGAGGGGGTCTGTCAAGATTTTGCTCATGTGATGTTGAGTATCCTACGTGCGGCACACATTCCCTGCCGCTATGTCTGCGGGTACATTGAATCCGAAACGATTCCTTTAGACCCAACCCGCAAGGGCCTGATTGGATCGCTGGCCACCCACGCCTGGGTTGAGATCCTTGTTCCCGGCATGGTGTGGGTCGCGCTTGACCCCACAAACAACCAGTGGTGTGCAGAGCAGCACGTCACGGTCGCTGTTGGGCGCGACTTCATCGACGCAACCCCAGTGAAGGGGACTTTTAAAGGTTCGGCCTCGCAAAAGTTGAAAGTGCATGTGAAAGTGGAGCGAGTTCCTGAAAAAATATGAAACTGAAAATCAAAAAGGAATCGGTCTACACCTATGAGGGTCCGGTGTCATTTTCACCACACCACGCACGCATTTTTCCTAGAATTGACCTGTCAGTGAAGGTAGAGGGCATGCGGTTTGAAACACATTCCGCTGCTGATGTGCAATTCCGGCAGGACTTATTCGATAACCATATCGCCTATTGTTTCTATCCGGAGATGTCGAATGTGCTCCCGTTCCGAGTGGAGCTTGATCTCGAGGTGAAGGAGAAAAACCCGTTCCACTTCCTGCTCGAACCAGACGGCCTCCAAGTTCCGCCGCAATATCGTGACGACGAGCGCAGCATACTCACGCCATACCTCATGCCAGTGAGCGGATGCAAGCTACCCTCCCCGCTGGCACCTTGCGGGCCGCGCCCAACGGTCGAGACGATCCTTAATTTCAACCACTGGATTCACGATAATATCGAGTACGAGGTGCGGCCGACTGGTTTGCCACACACACCTCAAGAGGTCCTATCAATAGGAGCCGGTTCCTGTCGCGATTTCGCCGCCCTTCTTACTGAGACCCTCCGTCAGAATGGCGTTGCAGCACGTCTGGTGAGCGGATTTGTCTGGGAAGGCGACAAGCCAGAGGAGGAAAAACGGGCCTCCAGCGCAATGCACCTCTGGGTCGAAGCCTGCCTGCCTGGTGCGGGCTGGATCGGCATGGATCCCACAAATGGTGTTCTCACCGACCACCATTTCGTAGCTACGGCTGTCGGTCGCCGTCATGAGGACGTCGCTCCGATCAGTGGTTCCTACTACAGCGAGACTCCGGTCGCTAGTGGACTTGTCACGAGTATCTCCGTGGAGCGAACGGCGTGAGGATTCAGCCCACGCTCCAAAATGCATTAGAGAGAAACCCTCCACACTTCAGAGGCGTAAATAAAAGAGAGTGGGTTTCCAAAAGCCCAACCATCCGTTGACAACAAAATGAAATTTTTTGAATGCTGCACGGCACTTATTACAGGAGCGTCCTCCGGGCTCGGAGCTGAATTTGCACGCCAACTCGCTCCGCTCGCCTCGAGCCTAGTTCTTGTGGCTCGCAGAAATGACCGCCTCGAGGAACTCTCCGCAACCTTGCGTTCGCTCCATCCGCAACTCGATGTCCGCATTTTTCAAGCCGATCTGGCCGATTCCGAACAGCGATATGCCTTGGTCGATTGGCTTCAGAAGGAAAAAATTGATGTGAATTTTCTCATCAACAACGCTGGCTTGGGTGACCACGGGCAGTTCGATTCCAGCGCCTGGAACCGTGTGCAGGCAATGATTGATTTGAACATCACCGCACTCACTCACCTGACACATTTATTAGTAGGACGAATGATTGTCGGCGGTCGCGCAGCCATTTTGAACGTGAGCAGCGTGGCTGGTTTTTTTCCGCTTCCCAACATGGCCGTGTACTCTGCGACAAAAGCTTATGTCACAAGCCTCTCCGAAGCCTTAAGCATCGAGCTGCGCCCAAGAGGTATAACCGTCAGCGCCCTATGCCCGGGGCCAGTTCCAACCGAGTTTTTCGACATCGCCACCAGACCTGGCGATGAAGCCAGCGCCTCACACTTCGAGACGTTTCCGGCTTTTGTGGTTTCTCCTGCAGAGGCCGTGCGCGAAGGCCTTCGAGCCGTTGCAAACGAGCGAGCGCGTGTTATTCCCGGACCACTATTGGCAGCAGCGGTTGCCGTGGCGCTTGTCGTTCCCTTCTGTATCATTCGCCGAATCCTTGCTGCAAAAGCCGCATCTTTTTAGAAAAACTCTCCGATGCCCACATCCATAACGAGCAACTCCGAATCGCTCTCCTTCACCGAGGCGTTCGAACTGATCAACCCACACCTATACACGGTCGAGGAACGCATCCGCGCCCAAGCCAAATCTTTCGACCCGGCCGTTGAGGGCTACGTTTCCTACATCTGTGGAGCAGGAGGAAAACGCCTGCGACCCGCTCTGGCACTCCTCTCCGCCGGAGCCACAGGAAAAATCACGCCTGGCCATGTTGATCTCGCCGTAATTTTGGAACTCATCCACATAGCGACACTCGTGCACGATGACATCATCGACGGCGCGGAACTCCGCCGCGAGCAGCCCTCGGCCAATGCCAAATGGGGTAACGCCATTAGCGTACTCCTCGGAGACGTACTCTTTGCCCACGCGCTCAAACTTTCCACAAACTTCAGCAATAGCGACATCTGCCGCCGGATTGCAGATGCCGCCGCAGAGGTTTGCTCCGGCGAAATTATCCAGACTCAACGGCGGTTCGACCTCAAACTCACCACAGCGGACTACTACCGCATCATTGAAATGAAGACAGCCGCCCTCTTCACGGCAGCCTGTGAACTCGGCGCCTTCATCAGCGAAGCCAGCCCCTCGGTGATCGGATCTTTCAAAATCTTTGGGACCAAGCTGGGCGTGGCCTACCAGATTTATGATGACATCCTGGATCTCGCCGGCAGTGAGGAGGAAACGGGTAAAACCCTAGGCACCGATCTTCAAAAAGGAAAATTCACCCTCCCGGTCCTTCTGATGCTCCAGTCAGGAAAAGACGTGGGCACCCTGCGCGATATGTTGCTCAACGATGACCCTGGAGCGCATGCAGCCCTCGCGGCCATTCTTCAGGAAGCAGGAACAATCGAGAATGCCAAAACAATCGCAAATCGTTTTATTTCTGAAGCGCTTGAGCAACTCCAAGGTGTGCAAGACAATCGCTACGCTCGAGGCCTCCGCTCCATTCCTGAACACCTGCGAGGTCTACTAAAAAAACTGTAAACACTCCGAAATGTAGACCCAGTCTTCTCACGAGTTCTTTAAACTGGGTTTTCGACGATCGTTCACAACTCTTATCCTGCTCCCTCCAAAAATGCGTTGGAAGACAAAGCCCTTTCGGGAGGATGCAGCTTGGGGAGGTTAGGCCGGGTTTATCTGATCTGCGATCTCCTCGGCCGGGTAGGTCCAGATCTCGGAAAGCGTCGGGTGGTAGTGGGGAATGGCTGCAAACTCGCTCACGGTGGAGCGGTAGCGCATCGCAACGGTAACCTCGTGGATAAGCTCTGAGGCCTCAGGACCAACGACCGCACCGCCGAGGATTTCTCCAGTGGCGAGTGATGCCGTGAGCTTCACTGCTCCCTGCGTTTCTCCCATCAGAAGGGATTTTCCATGGTCGGCAAACGGATAAGTTGCCGTGAGGAATGGAGTCCCAGCGGCAATCAACTCTGCTTCAGTCGCTCCAACGCTCGCGAATTGAGGATCCGAGAAAACGGCAAAAAGTTTCAATCGGTAGTCCATGCGCCGCAAATCGCCCTGGCGTTGACCGAGCTGTATTGCAGCGTTGGCAGCAGCGATCTCTCCTTGCTGGATTGCGACGTGCACGACCTCGAGGCCGCCGCATACGTCTCCCGCTGCAAAAATGTGGGGGATGCATGTCGCCTGTGTGGGGCTCACTTTGATTCGCCCGCCGATTTTTTCCAGCCCAAGCACCTCGAGGCCATTGAGTGCAGGGGTGCGTCCGAGGGCACTTAGAACATGCGATGCGTGAAGCGTGCTGGCTTGGCCATTCTTTTCAAAAACGACGCTCATGGCAGTGCTGGCACGTTCAACCTGTACCAATTTCGTCCCCGTGTGGATCGCGATGCCATCGGCCCTCAACCCCTCTTCCAAAACAGACGCCATATCTGGATCGCTGCCACGGAGAATGTGCGGTCCACGCTGAACGATTGTGACCTCGGCGCCAAAGGCGCGGCAGTAGGAGGCCATCTCCAAAGCAACCGGACCAGCTCCTAGCACAATGATCGACCTGGGAATTTCCTCAAGATCGAGGAGGGCATCACTCGTCAAACATCGGGCTTCTGCCAGTCCTGAAACAGCGGGAGTGGAAATTTCGGACCCCGTGGCAATGAGAAAAGATTTTCCCTGCATGGTGGTTGTCGAACCGTCCAGCATTGACACGCGGACCATGCGCTCATCCAAAAACTCCGCAGAACCACGAAAAAAATCAAATTTCCCCGATTCGAGTTGGCCTTTTCTATAGTCAGCAAACTCCTCTATGAGGCGCTTTTTTCGTTGAATGATGGCAGATGCATCGAAGCGGGGGTTGTCACACGCAAGGCCAAACTCCGCTGCGTGGCCTAGAATGCGGAATCGACGCGCGGACTCGAGCAGCGTTTTACTCGGCATGCACCCGCGAAGAATGCAGAGACCGCCAACCTCGCGACCGCCCTCGATCACCGCAACTCGAAGGCCAGAACCCACGGCTGTCCTTGCAGCAGCGTAACCTGCGCTACCCCCACCAATGACGATGAAGTCGTAATCCATTTTCAAGACATCCCTCCTACCCAACTACGCCGCGAGAGGCTTCTACATCCTCGGGATCGTGATTCCACGCTGGCCCATGTATTTTCCAGCGCGGTCGGCGTAGCTTGTTTCGCAAATCTGTTCGGCTTGAAAAAATACGACTTGAGCTAGGCCCTCGTTTGCATAGATGCGGGCAGGAAGGGGTGTGGTATTTGAGATTTCCAGTGTGACATGGCCCTCCCATTCGGGTTCGAAAGGCGTCACATTCACAATGATCCCGCACCGCGCGTAGGTTGATTTGCCAACGCAAATCGTGAGGACTTCCCGGGGAATGCGGAAGTATTCCACACTGCGAGCGAGGGCAAAGGAGTTTGGAGGGACAACGCACACATCGGTCTCCATATCCACAAACGAACGGTCATCGAAGGCCTTCGGGTCCACCACGCTGCTGAAAACATTTGTAAAAACCTTAAACTCGTTTGAGACACGCAAATCGTAACCATAGCTCGAGAGGCCGTAGCTGATGACGCGCCCACCCGAGGCGTTCGATTTGATCTGACCATCCACAAATGGCTCGATCATGCCTCGTTCCACCGCCATGCGGCGAATCCACTGGTCGGAACAGACTGACATTACATCGAGAGGCCGGGAATTTTCATTCCGCCTGTAAGTTTGCCCATCTCGTCGCCAGCGAGTTTTTTAGCGTCTTCGATGGCCTGCCTCACAGCGGTGAGAACCAGGTCTTCAAGCATCTCGACATCGGTTGGATCCACAACCTGCGGGTCAATCTTGATAGACGTCACCTCGCCCGCGCCGGTGGCTGTAACCTTCACCTTACCGCCGCCGGTGGTGACTTCCACTTTTTGACTGGCCAGCAGGGTTTGCGCCTCGGCCATGCGCTCCTGCATGCGCTGCGCTTCTTTCAGCATTTTAGCAATGTTCATGATTTTTGAGTTTGTAGGCTCCCCTTAAAAATTTCGAGGGCTTTTTCGATGAGAGGGTCGTTGAGAAATTCCGCCATCGGATCCACGGGAGGCTGCACGGGAACTGGGTCGAGGATTTGGGGGGGCTCGGGCTGCGGTTCAGGCTCCGGTTCTAGCTGGGGAGCCGAAGCCTGCAGACTCTCGTCAAAGTCGAAGAAAATTTTTACTGGTTGACCCAAATCTTGGAGCAGGCGGGCTTCGATATCCTTGATCCCCTTTTCCATGAACATCGAAGTGCCGGCTTCTCGGAGGGCGGCGGGAAACCGGATGGTCATGCGACCATTTTCAAGGCATCCAAAAACGCCTTCCCGGAACCAGCCAAAACGGATCACAGAATTTTTCGAAAACTCCGCTGCGATCCGTTCCCAACAGAGGCCCGCATCCATCGGTGCAGCGGGGGCCGCAGGCGACGGAGTCTTGGGAAGCACGGGCGGTGGAGTGCGAACTACAGCCGGCGGAGTGGGCAGCGATTGGAAAAGCTCGATTTTCGGCTCGGGGGCGACTTCCACCGGCGCTTTCTCCATCGGCGCGCTTTGCGCAGGCATGGTATCCACCGGCGCGCTTGGGGCCGAGGCTGGTGGCGGGGTTGGCTGCAATAGTTCCTTTATCGGCGTTGGCGGAGCTTTGATAGGTCGCTCCGGACGTTGGGCTGGGGCTTCTCCGTTGTAGAGTCCCGAGAGCGTTTCGATCACATCGGTGAGGCTTGTCTCATCGAGGAGGTGGAGCGCTTTGATTACGGCGACATCAAGCTGGAGTTTCTTGTCGGCCACCCATTTCATGGAGGATTCCGCCGCGCTGAAGTGCTCCACCAAATCGAGCAATTTGCTTTGGGAGATGAGACACTCCCCACCTGTGGCTTGGCTGACCAGAAGGTCGCGCAAGTGCGACACAACTTCCCCTGTGAGGCGGGAGAGGTCCTTGCCAAGCTCTGATTGCTCCGCAACGGTATCAAGGGCGGAGCCGGCGTTCCCGGCAAAAAGACTATTCACGAGCTGCACCACCACCTCGTGAGGAGTGAAACCAAAAACATCCATCACATCGCCCGAGCGGATGTGTTCCCCGCAGAATGCCACCATTTGGTCGAGCATGCTCTCGGCATCGCGCAATCCGCCCTCTGCTCCGCGCGCGATGGCATCGGCGGCATCCTCGTCCAAACGGATTTTTTCACATTCTGCGATAAAGAGGAGGTGCTTTTTGATGAGTGCCGCAGGAATGCGACGCAGGTCGAAACGCTGGCAGCGACTGGTAATGGTAGCGGGAACTTTTTGTGCCTCGGTTGTGGCAAAAATAAACTTCACATGGAGAGGCGGTTCCTCGAGCGTTTTGAGAAGGGCATTGAAAGCGCCTGTGCTCAGCATGTGGACCTCATCGATGAGGTAGATTTTAAATTTTCCGCGCGTCGGTGCATAGGCCGCGCTGTCTCGCAGGTCGCGGATATTTTCCACGCCATTATTGCTGGCGCCATCGATCTCAATGACGTCTAGGCTACGTCCATCGGCGATTTCCAGGCAGGCTGGGCACTTTCCACAGGGCTCTGAAGTCGGGCCATTCTCACAGTTCAACGCCTTGGCAAGAATGCGTGCGGTGGAAGTCTTGCCGATGCCTCGTGGGCCAACGAAGAGGTAAGCTTGAGCGAGTCGACTGGAATTCACCGCGTTCTGGAGTGTGCGTGTGATGTGCTCTTGGCCCACCACTTCGGCGAATGTCTGAGGTCGATACTTGCGGGCAAAAACTCTGTAGCTCACGAACACATCCTAAAGCTCCCCCGATGGCTCATCCAGCAAGATTTAAGTGAAGACCCTGAGATGAGATCGCTTTCCGCATTGAAGCTGCTGCGCTCTGGTGTCAGTGTTCGAAGAAATCCTATGAGCCCCCTCCGCTGCGAGAACATCAGTTGCCGCCGAGCCGCCTCAAATGAGACGAGGAGTAGGTTTATCGAGGATTTCTCAGCCGTTTTTGAAAGTGGTGATATCACGGGATTCTGCGGCTCGGATAATGAGGAAATGGATCTCCTCTTGAACATTCTCGGAATGATCGATCGGCCTGATAGTGGCCGACTCGAGGTGCTGAATCGGGAGGTGTTGATAATGCCAGTGGCGGAATCGATGCGGCATAGGGACACATCGTTTGGATACCTTTTCACTCACCCACATCTACTGCCCTCCTTTACCGTTGCGGAGAATGTCGCGATGCCATTTCTCAGAATCTGCGGGCGGGATGAGGCCGAAGCGCGCGAGCGCACCCTCGAGGCGCTTGAATTCACCGGCGTGGCCGACCTGCATGGGGTTCCGGTTGGAGAACTTCACGAGCCTGCGAATTGGAGGGTCGCACTGGCAAGGGCGATTGTTCATTCTCCAGCCGTGCTCATTGCTGTCTCTCCACCCTCTCCGCTGCTGCTGCCATTGGTGCGGCGCCTTGCGGATGAGTTTGGAACAGCCGTTTTGTGGAATGGTGACAAAACGGATCTAGAGCCATTTGCAAACCAGCTTGTTGAAATGACCCCTCGATGAACACGCTGGAGCTTCTTCCCGCATCCAGCGCGAAGTCCTCGAACCTCGCCTTTGCGTTACGCTGCCTGCCAGCTGATCGCCGCAAGGACGCCATGCTTTTTTACCGCTTTTGCCGAACCATTGACGATATTGCGGATCGATCGGGTCTCACCGACGGCGAAAGACGAGAGCAACTCAGCGCGTGGCTGGAGGCGGCTCAGCGCGGACTTCCCCCAGTTTTAGAAGACGTCGTCACGCGCCATGCGATTGACCGTACGCTTCTGGTTGAGATTATCAAAGGTTGTGCCTCCGACATCGCCGCGCAGCGATTTCAATCTTTTGCCGACTTGGAGCAATACTGCTGGCGGGTAGCGGCAGCGGTCGGTCTGGTCTCGATCAAGATTTTCGGCTGTCGTGATCCTGAGAGCGAGACGTACGCCATCCATCTTGGCCATGCGCTGCAGCTCACGAACATCCTAAGAGACATCCGAGAGGATGCCCTCCAAGGAAGAATTTATCTCCCACTCGAGGATCTCGCCCGCTTCGGCATTGACGAGAGCGAAATTCTCAAGCTTCAGCCAAGCCCAGCATTCACTGCGCTCTTGAGCCATCAGGCCGCCCAGGCTCGAGCACGCTTTGCGGCAGCCGTTCCTCCGAGAGTTGACTTCAAACCTCTCCTTCCTGCCCGCATTATGAGTGCCGTTTACCAGCGAATCCTCGACAGGATGGAGCGGGAAAATTTTCCTGTCCTGCACAAACGAATCAAATTAAGCACCCGTGAAAAACTTGCATGCCTCATCGGCACTTGGTTGCGGGTATGAAGGCGAGAATCCCACGCGTCGGATCGTCTTTTTAAGATCGGGTCAGTGAATTTCAACGGGGCATTTCGGCATGGCTTTGAGAAAAGCGCGTCCGTATGGCTTGGAAACGATTCGACTGTCGAGAATGACAATCGTGCCCCTGTCGGTCTTGCTTCGGATGAGGCGGCCGACCCCTTGGCGGAGTTTGAGAATCGCCTCGGGCAGGGAGTAATTTTCAAAGGCACGTCCGCCTTCGGCTTCGATCGCCTCAAGGCGGGCTTCGGTGAGCGGGTGGTCGGGTGTGGCAAAGGGTAGACGCGTGATGATTACGCTCGAAAGCGCTTCGCCGGGCACATCGACACCGGTCCAGAAACTGGAAACGCCAAAGAGGATGCTGTGCGAATTTTCCTTAAACTCGGCTACCATTCGCTGCGTCGGCATTCCTCCGCCTTGAACGAGAAGCTGCCAGCCTTTTTTTTCGAAATGTGGCTCGACCAGTTCCGCGACCACTCGCATCGTCTGATAGCTAGTAAAGAGCACAAACGCGCGGGCCTCGCTTTTTTCCGTGAAGTGAGCGATCCACTTGGCGAGAGCCGGCTCGTAGTCAGGCGCTTTGGGTTCGGGCATTTTCTCGACGAGGTGCAGGCTCATTTGCTTCTCGTAGTCGAAAGGACTCCCAATCTGGAGCGCGGGAACGTCTTCAGCCCCCACGCGATTTCGGAAGTACGACAAATCCGGGGCGCCTGTGGAGAGTGTGGCGCTGGTGAGCACGGTGCAGGCCCCTTCTCGGAAGATCAGCCTGCGGAGGGCCTCCGCGAGATTGACCGGCGCGGTGCGCAGGGTGCAGAACTCCTCCGTGCGCCCGTATTGCTCCACCCAGTAAACGTGGTCGGGTTCCTCAAGGGCAAGAAAGTCGGTGATCGCCGACCGTGCCGAGCGGAGCTTGCGGGCGGCCTCTTGGAGCTCCGAAATGTGTGTTTCATTCTCACATTTGCCAGCCTCAAGGCCCAGGAGTTCGCCAAGTCGGGCCAGCGCTCCACAGACCGCCCCACCCTCAGCCAATCCGGCCTCGCGAACGCGGAATTCTCTCCCTTTTTTGAATGTGCAATGCTTCGAAACCTGTTGGAAAAAATCATCAGCCACCGGCAGGACATCGCTCACAGCGCGGCAGGCGGGCCCGTTTTTGAGCATCTGGAAGAGTCCTTTTTTACTGCGGGGATTGTAAAGGCGTTGGATGACGCGGCGCAGACCAAGCTGCGAAACCTCCATGCCAATATGGCGCGCGGCGACTTCCTCCAGCGTATGCGCCTCGTCAAAAATCACAAAATCGTTTGCGAAGAGAAGTCCACCGGTGCGGTTTTCGGCATCTTCAACGCCATTGAGAAGAGTGAAAAAAAGTGCATGGTTGAGGACAACCATTCTGGCATTCGCCACGCGACGGCGAAGATTTTGATAAAAGCACCCGCTGCCTGCTCCACAGGTCTTCGGGGTGCAGAGGTGCTGCTCGCTGCGGACCTCTTCCCACACAGCAGACTCCGGCTGCTCCAGAAAATCACTCAGCGACCCATCCTTCGTTTCTAGGCTCCACTCGCGAATACGCTCCAGCTCGGCGTGTTGCGGCGTGGTGAATAATTCCTTCGACTGCGTCAGGGCCCGAGCCAACCGCGTCGTGCAAAGATAATTTTGACGCCCTTTCAGCAGCACCGCCTCAAACTCATCAGGAACGATTTTTTGCACGAGCGGAATGTCTTTAAACATGAGCTGCTCCTGAAGAGCGATCGTGTGAGTGCAGACCACCGCTTTGCGCTTCGTTCTCACGGCGTGGAGTACTGCAGGCACGAGATAGGCTAGGGATTTTCCAACACCCGTTCCCGCCTCGATCACCATGTGTCCACCACTCTCGATGGTTCGAGCCACGGCTCCAGCCATGCGTTGCTGCTCGGCACGGTATTCGAAAGACGAAGCCCCTGAGAGGATGCCAGTCTCCGAAAAAATGCCTTCTACCTCGCGCTGAAATGGCGATGGCAAGCCCGCGTCAAAATCCTCACGGATCGAAATCATGTCGGGATATGAAAGAACCTGCTAGCCGCAAAGAAGACGCGATTTGAAATCCGACAGTTGTCGGGGAACTACTTTCCTCTCGATCGGCTTGTGATGGCTGGAGGCGGCAAATCTTGCGGTAAGCCGAGCGGTTCGACAGGCTCCTCTTCTTCGTCCTGTTGAAGAAGAGGTTGACCTTCCGCATTCATGAGACGCGCGGTTACGAAAACAATGAGATTTTTCTTGATCTTTTGATCCACATTAGATCGGAACAAACGGCCCGCGAGCGGCACATCTCCAAGAATAGGCACCTTGTCATTGACCTTCTGCACGTCCTCACGGATCAGACCTCCAAGAGCAACAGTTTGACCATCCCAAATGCTCACACTCGTCGTAACCTTGCGCACGGAGAAGATAGGTTGGTTGATCACGTTTGGCGTGATGACAAAAGTTGAAATGCCTGACGGGTTCCCTGCGAGAATTGTCGCAGGGTCGTAACGCGGGCCAACGATAGGAGATCCATAGTTAACAAATCCATCAAACTCAACTACTTCAGGAGAAAGGGTAAGGTCAATTGTATAGTTATCTGCACCCACCTGAGGTTCAACTTCAAGGGTCACCCCAAGATCACGCTTTTCGAATGCAGTTGGAGTAGATGGTGTTACTAGGCCGCTCGTGACAACGATACCACCACCACTACCTCCCTGTGTTTGTTGACCTGTTGTGGGTGGGGGAACCTGAGGCGGGTCAAACTCAGTCGGATAGGGGAATTCACGGATAACCTTAATAGTCGCCTTGTTACCACTTTTTGTAGTGACTTTGGGAGCAGACATGAGATCAACGCCTTTTTGCTGACTGAGTGCGCGGATGACCATTTGGAATTGAGGGTTTGTAAATATGCCAGCGAGGCCAAAAACGCCTGGTGAGGCCACGTTGGTCCCTTGAGGAATACCAGCGAGGAGGGCATTGATGCTATTTGCTGTAATAGCTGAATTGTAACCAGTTCCGATTCCGCTACGATTCCCTGCCGTTACCGGGTTAGTGCCAGCGGAGCCAAAAGGGTAGTTGGAGTAGTATTCCGAAGAAAGCGCTTGGCCACCGGAACGCGTTCCTCCATCCCCATAGACTCCACCACCAATGGAAAATGGGCCCAGAAGCCAGTCGAAGCCCAACTCATTGATATTGTTCTGCGAAATTTCTACAAATTTGGATTCAATTTCCACTTGGGTCGGAGCCACACCAGTGGCGCCTTCAACAATCGTGTCAATTAAATCTACCGCAGCTTGAGTGTTTCTCACGATGAGCTTGCTTCCAGATGTGACGTATTGGGCAAAGGCTCCCGCAGGAAATGGCACCCCCTGCTGGGTGAAGTATTCCGTTGCATTCCGACGCCCAGTGATTCGATTATTGACGTCACCTGATGGCTGATTTCCTGCCGTTGGCAGCGCAGCAGCGCTTTCTCCGGTGGAGGCAGGAATGAATCCTGGAGGCACACGGTATTCTTTGGTTACAAGATCCTCTGTATTTTCGGTGATCGGAATGAGAGAGACGGCAAACGGCTCGATTTTATATTTCAGGTCCGCGAGCTCTGTCAAATACCGCACGGCTTCGATGAGTGGGACATTTTTTAAAGCGATGGATATTTTAGTGTCTTCCGTGACCCGAGGCTTGGCTGTTGGTTCCTGCGCTTCTGTTGTGGGAGATGAAGTGGGAGCCGAGCCCTGAGAGGCCAGTTTGAGAATGATATTTACGCCCTTTTTCTTCGGGTCCTCCGTGCTTGTGTCGAGTTGGCGGCTTTTCTGTTTGAGAAAGTCCACCACTTCACGAATCGAAGCGTCTTCGAGATCAATTCGGTCGAGGATGATTTTATTCAGTTTGTTATTGATGGCATCCTTTGAATTGGCGGAGTTGTTTCCGAAAGAGGACCCCTGCGTATCACGGACGCTTGTACTGAATTTACGAACTGGCCTCTCCCAGGAACGGTCAGCAAGCCAGAGCATCCGGCTACGGGTTTCGTTATAGGCACTATCGTAGTAGGATTTCCTTTGCTTGTTGACTTGCTCCATGCCATTTCTGGCTGCGATATTATACGGGTCGATGTTGAGAGCCTGTTCATACCGCTTTAATGCTAGGTCATTACGCCCAGTAGCATAATACCCCTCGGCTTGATTGAGAAGTTTTGATACTTCCTCGCGGTTCGAAGCAGATTTCGGCGTGACCGTGCGATTGTAGTAACCTGGTTGCTCGAGATTTGCCAGCAGCTGCATGGCAGGCTTAAATGTGGGATTTATTTCTTTGGAAAGGATTGTTTTAGCAACATTTTCAGCATCTTGGTAACGACCATTGCTGATCAGCCAGTTGGCATAGTCTAGACCTGTCTTGCTAAAGTCGGATATCAGATTGCTCACTTTCTTGTTCGAGGAAGCCCCTGCACGTGACAGCTGTATGGCTTGCAGATAGCTAGAATAAGCACCTTCAAGATTTTTGTCCGCGAGATCTCTGCGGGCTTGCGCGACAAGTTGATCACCCATTTGCGATTCTTCTTGGCGCTTCAAGATTTCTCGTTCGGAGATGGCTACTAAATCTGTTTGCGCCTGAATCGGAGCCAGATGCAATACAAAACCCAGAATAATTGGGAAAGTGGAAAGCGCTCTACGATACGAATGGCTTATTTGAGATGAAAAAGTCATTGGTTAGTCATTATTGGGGTATTGGAGCGGTGAGAACATCTCCGGGGATGGCATCACTCAGCATGGCATTGACGTCAACCTCTGGAAGAAGTTGGTCATCTTCATCCGCCTCGATGATTGGTTGGCCAGCTGGGTCAAGTAAACCGGCTGTGACAAACATGAGAAGATTGCGTTTGATGTGTTGCTCCGCATTTGTCCGGAAGAGCCTTCCTGCTAGCGGGATATCTCCTAAGACAGGAACTTTGTCCTGAACTTTTTGCACATCTTCCCGCATGAGACCACCCATGACCACGGTTTGTCCATCGTAAACAGAGACTTGGGTTTCCACCTCGCGCGTTGAGAAGACGGGTTGGTTGATTGTGTTGGGTGTGGCTTCAAACGTTGTAGATGCACCCAAGAATTGAATAACCGTATTGCCCGCGATTGTTCCAAATGTTTGAGCCACCGTTGCATTGATTGGGCTCCCGTAATTGATAAACCCGTCGAATTCAATAACGCGTGGAGCTAGCCGGAGTTCGATCGTGTAAGAATCTGGACCGACCGTGGGTTCAACCTCAAGCGTGATACCAGTATTCTTCGTCTCCCATGCACTTGGTGAGTTTGGCACAACAGGAGCGTATGTTGACCCTTGGGCTGCTGAGAGTTGCGGCGGAGTGAACTCGCTAGGATAACGAAATTCTCGAACGATTTCAATTTTTGCAGTGCTTCCACTTTTTGTAGTAACCTTCGGAGCGCTAACTAGATCGATCCCCTTCTTTTGATTCAAGGCGCGGAGGACGACTTGGAATTGGGGGTTTGTGAATACGCCCGCAACGCTGAGTACGCCGGCTGCGGGGCCGACCGAGGAGCCAAGGAGCACAGCGTCCAAGGCGTTCAGGCTAATTCCTGTCGTTCCACCACGGTTACCTGCAGTAATTGGACCTGATGTACTCGTGGTGGCTCCCACTGGGAGACCAGTCGCTGGATTGGTTTGAGGATACCCACTATTATCGATCGTTCGACCGAGGCCAATCGTTCCGCCTCCACCATAAACGCCTGATCCACCGGCGAGAGCGAACTGGCCGAGAAGCCATTCAAAGCCAAGTTCATTGAGGTTATTTTGGGTGACTTCCAGGAATTTGGCCTCAATTTCAACCTGTGTGGGTTTCGTGGCCGTGGAGGTTTCCACGAGCGCATCGACAAGGTCAAGATTGGCCTGCGTATTTTTGACTATGAGACGGCTGGTGAGAGAAATATAATTCGCGCTTGCGCCTTCGGGGAATTCAACACCTTGAGTCGCCAAAAAATCCTTCGCCATGGACTTGGCAGCGATGACGGATTGTGAGCCTGCTGCAAGGCCGCTAACAGGTGCGGGGGCACTCCCGGGCACGGCTTGAATGAAACTTGGAGGCACTTTGTATTCTTTGGTGATCAGGATATCCGTGTTTTCAGTGGCTGGCACGACGACGACCGCATGGGTTTCTATTTTGATTTTTAGATTAGCAGCTTCTGTCACATAGCGGAGAGCCTCTCTGAGGGGAACATCCGAAAGCGAAAGCGTGATCGGGTAGGACGCGTCGGCGGAACCGGCAGGCAACTTGAGAACGATATTGATGCCTTTGTTGTCCGAATCACCCTCATCAAGATCAGCAGCGCGTTTTTTAATGAAATCGAGCGCCTCCTTGATTGATGAGTCGGTGAAATCGATGCGGGGGATGATGATCGAGTCGAGCTTGTTGTTGATGGCTTGGCTACCGCGCGCATCCATTTCAGGTTGCTCCACGATGGAGGTCGGGCCGTCGGAGAATTTTTTGACAGGAAGCTCCCAGGCTTTATCTACCGCCACGAGCATGGCACCGCGTGTTTCATTGTAGGCCGCATCAGCATACTGCTGACGGGCAAGGTTAATTTTCTCCATCAGTCGGCGGGCGGCGATATTGTTTTTATCAATATTCAAGACCTGCTCACAGCGCTTGAATGCGATATCGTAGCGTCCGGTGGCGTAGTAGCCATCGCCTTGTTGGATGAGGCTTTTCACCTCCTCGCTGTTGATCACGTGGCGCGGAGTCAAGGTGCCATGGTCTCCACCAAAGCCTTGGGGATCGATGAGCTGGGAGCGAAGTTTTTTGGCGGGGGCGTAATCTGGATCGTAGTTGTTTTCCAGAACAACTTCCACGGCTGAACGGGCATCGGCATAGCGGCCCTCGGAAACGCGCTGGCGAGCCAGCAGGACTCCAGCGTTGCAGAATCCGCTCAGGGCCTGTTTGCGAATATCAGAGGAGGCTTGACCACCTCGGGGAATCGTATCTACCGCACTTTTAAAGAGGGCATAAGCCGATTCATAGTCTTTTTCATTGAGTGCCTCGTTGCCCTTTTCAACCAAGTCTGCACAGTAGTTCACTTTCTGCTGAAGCACCTGAATGTGAGACTCCACACTCCCCTGAACGCCCGGGTATTGAGCGTGTAAGGCGACGGTAACGTGGCCAACGAGGAGAAAGGCGGCAAACCGGAGTAAATGTTTAGTCATTGCAGGTTATGGAGATAGCTTTTCAATCGAGAGGACGGAAAAAATTTCGCCCGTCGACGTGTCGCGAATTTGAGCTTTCGAGGTTGTAATAACAATCAATTTTAATTTGCGAGACGTGTCGGGCTTGATGGAGAAATCCTCGCCTTTTTTGAGAGTGAAATCGGCATCCTCCGGAGCGAGTAGGTTGCGGAATGTGCCGAAGGAGGTCGGATCATTTTCCTCCTTATTGAAAACGAGAACAATCGAGTTGCCGGTTTCTGTATTTTGAATCGTGAGTTCGGAAAGATTCACAATGACATTGCGCGCATTAGGGCCTTCTTTGGCTTCATACTTAAGAATTTTATAGGGAGCCCCTTCGACTTGATCTCCCAGTTTGCGGTATTGACTGCGGGCACTGCCCTTGAGGTCTTTCAGATTAATTTGGAATTCCTTACCATCACCGGACGGATCACCTTTGAACTCCAAACGGAACGGGACAGGATTGTAAGACACGAGTTTGAGCTTATTTAAGGAAGGAGGTGCATCCTTGGGGTCATTGGGGTTGGTTTTTTTCTCAAACTCTTCTAAATTGGAGAATCCATCGCCGTCTGAGTCCTTATCTTTAATGTTGACATCGGTGTAATCAAGTCCATTGACGAGCAACCAGTCGTTAGTGATCGGCGGGTGGAGTTGATCGCTTCCTTCAGCGAGGGGATCGATGAGCTTTCCGTCCTTAAGAAGGTAGCGCCTGGAGACGAGCAATGAGCCTCGCTCAGGAGTGCCAACCGGCAAATCAGACTGGGACTTCCATTTGAGCGGAGACTCTGCCAGAGCGGAGGCTTGGCGAATGGCATTAAGATCCAAGGCGGGAACAGAGTTATCCTTTGGAGCGGAAATCTTAAAATCCGCCTCGACGGGTTGAATCCGATTCATGACGATCCATCCTGCATTAGCTGTGAGCAGAAGGGTGGCGATGGCCAGAAGAACGATGTCGTATTTTTGTTTGACCCAATTCATGATATTTACTTGGGTGAAGGAGTGGTTGTCGACTTGGCGGGGGTGGTACTCTCGAAGTCTGGGAAGTCGAGGATTTCGACCTCAAGAGTGGCGGTGACAGATTCGCGCCCGAGAATGGCTTGAATGGTTTCGGCAGAAGGGGCCGTAGCGCCCGGCAAGGACGCACCACCTATCAAGGCGGACGGGTCGCTAACCTGGGTCTTTAGTGGAGGATTGGGACTTGTATTATCAATGAGGAGCGAGCGGATGAGTAGAAAATCATTGGTATCTTGTATTAAGTTGAAGGCAGTAAGGAATTTTTCTTGAGGTGCGGTAAAAGTGATGATGAAAGTTTTGGAAGAAATAGCGGGTGGTTTCGATGGCTCGGTAGCTCCGCTTGGTTTGGGTGGCTGCTCGGCGGACATCGGCAAGGTCTTTTTCCCTGCTTCTTTTCGAACGAGCGAGCCGATGGAATCAATTTTGAGATCAACAAGGCTGTCGGTGAGTCTCTGGATGACACGGAATTCGCGATTCAGCTCCGGAACCTCCTGTTGCGAAGGCGGGGTGGATTGATATTGATCTAAACCGTAGAAGAATTTATCGGGAAGAACTACCCCTTTTTCTAATGCTTTTTTACGCAATTCATCGACAGCTTTGCGCAGCTCATCTTGAAACTCTTGGGGGTTAATGCTAACGAGTGGTTCCTCCATGGCAGCGAGTGCCGCTCGATATTTGCCAATTTCGGCTTTGTACTCCTGTACGCTGGCTTTTAACTCTTTCAGGCTCTGATCGGTTGGGAAGGGCTTTTGATTTTGAAACTGTTTAAGTTTCTGAAGTTGGGCATCCAAGTTGGCCTGCGCCTCATCGCGGCGGGAGGCTGCATCGAAAGCCAAATAAGAAGTGGCTGCCACTCCAAGAATGGTCAAGACGAGGAGCACTGAGGCTATGGGGTTTTGCTTAAACCAGTTCATGGTAGGACGAGGGGCTTTGCGAGAGGCAGCACCAAGGTATAGCCATAGGCCCAAGCCTCACCTGTGGGCGTGGTCCGGCGGGTGATGATTTTTGAGGAATCCTCACCGATGGAAAAAACGGTGGATGGCTTCAAATTGTTAAAAAATTTGTCAATGACTCCCGCGCCTTCAGCATTAGGCGGATTGTCGAGATAGAGGCCATTGATTTCAACAGCTGTGATGGCTTTCGGGCCTGAAGGAGGAGTGGCGGGCTTAGGTGGAGCTTTCGTGCCTGGAGCGGGTTTGGGCTCTGGCGGAAGAACGACTCCTTCGATAGGCTTGATCTGCGTGACCCAGATAAAGCGCTGAGGAATGGTGGAGGCTAATTCATCGAGAATCGTTGCCCAGAGGGACTTTTCCGTGGCAATGGAGAGAAATGGAGCCGCCTCGGCGACGAGTTTGTCGCGATCGGCAAGAGATGCGGAGATGGATTTTGAGAGAGTTTCCAAGCGAGCCACCTCAGCTGTTTGCTTCTCAACTTTCTCACTGATGCGGAGGGCAGACTCGTCCAGGTCCAACCAACAAAGAGCTGGAGTGAGGATCAAAAAGAGCGCAGCCACAGCAAGAGCTGGGAGACGCTTTGCAAGAAGTTGCGCTTGGCGAACGCTGGGGGGGGTGAGGTTGATCTCAACCGGACAATTCTTGATGGATCGAAGGGCGCAACCGACCAACTCTGGAAGGCCACACGCGCAGTGCGCAAGACCCTGCGGGAGAGCGTCTGGAGCAACTTGCACATTGCGGAGCGGATTGAAAAACTCAACTGGCGCTTGGAGTTTCTCGGCAAAAAATTCGGTCATGTAAGACAAGCCCGTGCCACCGCCGCAAATCAGAATCCGCATGGGAGTGGTGCCGCCGTGAGTGGTGCGATAGAAGTTGATCGAGCGGGCGATTTCCGCGTGGAGGCGGGTCATCGTATTGCGAGTGACCTTGGCGAGGCGGGCCTCGGTCGGGTCTTCAGGCTCGGCATACGCGCCGCCGAGTCCTACGCTGCCTTTCTCGATCTTCAGCTTTTCGGCGAGGGTGATTTCTTGGGCGAATTCCTTGGCGATTGCCGCGCTGATGGTACTTCCCCCGATTGGGATGCTCCGGCTGAAAAAACGGTTCTCTTCGACAAAGACAAGATTCGTAGTGCGAGCCCCCAAGTCCAGAAGAAGAGAACAACCTTTGGCATCGGGGTAATTATATCGGAAAGAGTTAAACAGGGCAGTCGGCGAGAAATCGATTTTCCCCGATGAAATACCCCCTTTGCACAGAGCCAAGACAAATTCGTTTAACTGGTCGGCTTTGATTGCCACAATCGAGACATCCCAAGCTTCGCCTCGGCGATCGCCCATAATCTGGTAATCCCAGACAACTTCATCAATCGGAAATGGCACGTTTTGCTGAGCTTCGAATCCGATGATTGACTCCACGTCCTGAGCTGTGGCGCCGGGGAGTTTTACCGATCGGGAAAATACAGCTTGTGAGGGCAGGCAAATATGCGTCACCGCTTTTGAAGGGGCCTGGAGCGCTGCGCGAAGTTCAGCGGATACCGATTCGATCTGGCTATTGCGAGTGGCATCAGCCGCAGGATCAACGATGAAATCGGATGTTTTAATGGCTACCAACTTGAGGCCACCACCGGGCAATTCTTGAAATTCGGCCATGCTTGCGGTCTGCATGCCGAGATTGAGAGCGAAAATTCGAGCTGGGCGGGCCATTTTCAGATTAGTTAGCGGATTTGGATTGGGATGGCAGGTAGTAGTCCCAAGCGAGCGGCGCAAAGGGCGTTTGGTTTTTTTCCAAAATTCGGCCGGAGACTTTGGTCATGCCAGATTCTGCTTCCCACCAGCCTTTGCCCTGCTTGGCCACATCGAGGTTCTTAAGTGAGGAGATCGCCCTCAGGTCGCTTCCCGATGAAATCGTCACGCCGACATCGATCACACCTTGTTGGATGTTGATCGGCGCCTTGCCATCAAAGTAGCGAGCAAGCGACTGAGGCGCCACAAATGCCGCCACGTGAAGTCCCTTGCCGTAAGGAACATCGGAAATCGTCGTGCTCCCGCTCAAAAGGGTAGGTTTTTTGTCCTCAGTGAGGGCCGCATTATTAAGAAGAATGAAAAAATTTACTGTGAGGTCGTCAGTAAATTTGGGCGCTTGCTTGGAGACATCATTGCGTTCGAAATTCACGTCCACCTCAAGCCAAGGAATCGAACGCGCGGCTCCAGACTGCTGTTTTCGATAGGAGCCAGCGGAGATTTGTGGAGCCTCAACAAGAGAGGGATCGATTTTTTTGATTGAGAACTCCGTGTTGACCTGCGCCCGCGCGGTCGAAACGCAGAGGGCGTGGATCAGAACAAGGGAAACAATCGAGGGGAACCAATTTTTATTCATTGAATACTGATTATGTAATTTTACCAAAAAAGTAAATCTCTAAGCAGGCTCAAACCCGATCTCGGAAAAATTCGATGGTCTCGCGAATGCCCTTATCAAAGTCAACCTTCGGTTCCCATCCCAGAATTGTCTTGGCGCGAGTGATGTCTGGTTGGCGAACCTTAGGATCGTCCACAGGAAGTGGCTTGTGCTCGATTTGGCAGTTGGCACCCGTGATGCGCAGGATTTCCTCAGCAAATTGGCGAATCGTCATTTCGCGAGGGTTGCCGATATTAACAGGCTCGTGAAAGTCGCTCATCATGAGACGGAAAATGCCGTCAATAAGGTCGGAGACGTAACAAAAACTGCGAGTCTGCGAGCCATCACCAAAAATCGTGAGCGGCTGGCCCGTCAAAGCCTGACCAATGAAAGCCGGCACAACACGTCCGTCATCTAGGCGCATACGCGGCCCGTAGGTATTAAAAATACGAACGATATGCGTATTCATGCCATGGTAGCGATGATAGGCCATCGTGATGGCTTCTGCAAAGCGCTTGGCTTCATCGTAAACACCACGCGGGCCGATGGGGTTCACATTGCCCCAGTAATCTTCGGTCTGCGGGTGAATGAGCGGGTCGCCGTAACATTCCGACGTTGAGGCCAGAATGAAAGCCGCGCCCTTGTCTTTGGCCAAACCGAGAGCGTTGTGAGTTCCGAGAGAGCCGACCTTGAGGGTCGGGATGGGGATGCGCAGATAGTCAATCGGACTGGCTGGACTCGCAAAATGCCAGACGTAATCCACCCTGCCCGGGATGTAGATGAAGTCGGTGACATCATGGCAGATGAATTTGTAATTTTTGTTCCCGGCGAGATGTTCGATATTAGCTACGTTACCGGTGATCAAGCTATCAATTGCAGTAACGCGGTGGCCCTCGGCGAGCAAGCGGTCGGTGAGATGCGAGCCTAAAAAGCCCGCACCACCTGTGATGACGCTAAGGGGTTGTGTGGAGGTCTCGGCCATAGGAATGAGAGAGATTTTTTAGTTCGAGTAGGAGGCTTGAGTGCCTTTGAGGTTGCGCTTTTTGATCCATGGCATCAGGCTACGCAGGCGCTCGCCAGTCTTCTCGATGCCGTGTTTTTCACCTTCCTGAAGGAGTGCATTGTAGCGCTTGTAACCGCCCTCGTATTCCTTAACCCATTCCTTGGCAAACTTGCCGGACTGGATGTCTTTGAGCGCAGCTTTCATGCGCTTCTTCACGGAGGCATCGATGATTTTTGGCCCGACGGAAACATCGCCCCACTTGGCGGTTTCGCTAATCGAAAAGCGCATGCCGGCGATGCCAGATTCGTTCATGAGGTCCACAATAAGCTTCAACTCGTGGAGGCACTCGAAGTAGGCCATCTCCGGTGAATAACCGGCCTCGACCAGAGTCTCGAACCCAGCTTGTACGAGCGCGGAGGCTCCACCACAGAGAACGGTTTGCTCACCGAAGAGATCGGTTTCGGTTTCCTCTTTGAAAGTGGTCTCAAGCACGCCGCCACGGGTGCCACCAATGCCTTTGGCCCATGTGAGTGCGATTTTTTTCGCATCCTTACCGGGATTTTGGTAAACGGCGATAAGAGTTGGAACTCCCTTACCTTCGGTGTATTGGCGGCGGACGATGTGTCCAGGCCCTTTGGGGGCGACCATGATCACGTTGACGTTCTTTGGCGGAACGATGGTCTTGTAATGAATGCTGAAGCCGTGGCTAAAGACGAGCGTTTTGCCCGGAGCGAGATTCGGCTCGATGTCGGCTTTGTAAGCGGCTGGCTGCTTGGTGTCAGGAATGGCAACCATGATCACATCCGCACGACGCACTGCCTCGGCCGTGTCAAAAACTTCAAAGCCCTGAGCGGCAGCGACTGCACGGCTCTTGGATTTTGGATAAAGGCCGATAATCACATTGCAGCCACTCTCCTTCAAATTGAGAGCGTGGGCGTGTCCTTGTGAACCGAAACCTAGAACTGCAAGGGTCTTTCCCTTGAAAAATTTGAGATCGGCGTCTTTGTCGGTGTGGATTTTGGCTGGCATGATGGTTTGTTTATTAGGGTGTGATTGTTCGGTGGACTTAATTCGAGCGGGCAAGAGCGATTTTTCCGGTGCGGGTCAAATCACTCACGCCAAAGCCTTCCATGAGGCTGAGAAATTTATTGATCTTTGTCTCGGTGCCAGTGACTTCGATGGCCAACTTCTCGGGTTGGACGTCGATGATTTTAGCCCGAAAGATATCGCAAATTTGCATCACCTCGGCGCGGGTCTTCGAGGTGGCATTGACGCGGAGCAGAACGAGTTCACGATCCACGTATTCCTCATCGCGGAAGTCTTGGACATCGATGACATCAACGAGTTTCTCGAGCTGCTTGGTGACTTGCTCCAAAACCTTGTCGTCACCGCGAACAACAATCGTCATGCGGGACGCTGAAGCATCTAGGGTGGGGCCGACGTTGAGAGTATCAATATTGAATCCGCGACCGCTGAACATTCCCGCCACGCGGGTCAGCACGCCGAATTTGTTCTCAACGAGAATCGATATGGTATGACGCATGAAATGTGAAAAGAGCGCAAATACTGAGGCAGCGAGGTGGACGCGTCAATCCCTGTTAACGGATTTTCGCGCGTGGGTTACTGATTTTTTTAAGACTCCTTGAAAAAAATTGATGAGGTCAGGCAAAAACTCCAGCGGACTTCTCAGCACGCTTCCGGGCATTGGCGTCGAGGATTTTTTTGCGGAGTCGGAGAGATTTCGGCGTGACTTCCACATATTCATCGGGCGCGATGTATTCGAGAGAACGCTCGAGGCTCATCACAATCGGCGGGGCGAGCGAGATGCCTTTACCATCACCTTGGCTTCGCATGTTGGTGAGTTTTTTTGCCTTGCAAGGGTTCACCGGCATGTCGTCGGGGCGGGCGTTTTCGCCAATGATCATGCCTTCATAAATTTCCTCTTGAGGCCCGATGAAGAGACGACCGCGTTCTTGGATGCCATCGAGGGCATAGGCCATACTGGTACCGCCCTCCATCGAGACGAGGACACCATTGTTGCGACTTGGAATTTCTCCCTTGTGCGGACCGTATTCCTTGAAGAGATGGCTGGCAATTCCGTGACCTTTTGTGAGGTTCACGAGATCCGTCTCAAAGCCAATGATACCACGCGTTGGGATCACAGCCTGAACGAGCACGCTGTGGGGGTTGTGCTCCATATTCACGATCTCCGCCTTACGGGCTGCGAGCGTTTGAAGAATATCGCCGAGATTTTCCGGAGGCACATCAACATAGAGAGTTTCCATCGGCTCAAGAACTGAACCGTCCTCGGCGCGCTTGAAAATGACCTCTGGGCGCGAAACAAGAAGCTCGAAACCTTCTCGGCGCATCTGTTCGACAAGAACAGCGATCTGCATTTCGCCTCGAGCTTTGACATCAAAGTGGCCGGCCGTGTCGGTATCATGCATCGAAATCGAGACGTTGCCGCGAGTTTCTTTCACAAGACGGTCCCGAATCTGGCGAGCCGTGAGAAGCTTGCCTTCACGGCCGGCTAGCGGAGAATCGTTCACGCAAATCTTCATCGAAATGGTCGGCGGGTCGATCTCCACAAACGGCAGAGCCTCGCGCTCCTCAGTGTCCGTAAGCGTCTCGCTGATGAAGACCTCTTCAAAGCCGCTGATGCCAACGATGTCGCCAGCCGAGGCCTCAGGCACCTGCACCTTTTCAAGTCCCTCGTGTGAAAAAATCGCCGTGACCTTGCCTTTTTCCTTACGGCCGTCCTTGTGAATGCAGACGATCGTTTCGCCCTGTTTCACAGTGCCGCTTGTGATTCGTCCGTAAGCGATGCGGCCTAGGTAATCGCTGTAATCGAGGTTGGACACGAGCATGCGGAAGAAATCCACATCCGGCTTTGGAGGCGGCGGGATGTGTTTGGTGATCGCCTCATAGAGAGGCTCCATGTTGTCACTCGAATCAGTAATTTCCTTTTTGGCGAAACCAACTTTGGCACTCGCGTAAATGTGAGGAAAATCGAGCTGGGCGTCGGTAGCACCGAGTTCCATGAAGAGCTCGAAAACCATATCCAGAACCTTGTGCGGACGCGCATTCTCACGATCAATTTTGTTGATGACCACGATCGGCTTGAGTCCGTTTTCCATCGCTTTGCGGAGAACGAATTTTGTTTGCGCCTGGGGACCGTCATGGGAATCCACGACGAGCAAAACACCATCCACCATTTTCATGATTCGCTCCACCTCACCGCCAAAGTCGGCGTGGCCGGGAGTGTCCACGATGTTCACGTGATAATCCTTCCAGCGGAATGCGGCATTTTTGGCTCGGATGGTGATGCCTTTTTCCCTCTCCAAATCCATCGAGTCCATCATCCGCTCGTCGGTTTTTTGGTTGGCGCGGAATGTACCGGCTTGTTTGAGGAGCTGATCCACGAGGGTCGTCTTGCCGTGATCAACGTGAGCGATGATAGCGATGTTGCGAATATTTTCCATAAATTGTGATCTCGCCCAGCTGTGAGCGGGCACGGACTATGGGGAGGAGAGCGGGCTCTGTCAACAAAGCCCTCGCAACAGAAAAGACTTATTTCTTCACCGGCAGGATTTCGCGAATCCTGGAACTCAGCTGCGAAAGCGTAAATGGCTTACTCAAAATATCCCCCAGTGCTGAGGAGAGACCGAGTGAGGCAATGGTCTGATCGGTGTGGCCTGAGGTGTAGAGGATTTTGAGCGAGGGTGAGGACTTTTGCAAAAGTCGGGCCATCTCGCGGCCACTCAAAAGAGGAAGCACAAGGTCTGTGATCACTAAAAGAGGCGGGCTCTCACGATGCTCGGCAAAAATTTCAAGCCCTTCGATGCCATTGGCTGCTTGGAGGACGTGATAGCCAAGTTCTTCCAGCTGGGTTGCCACCATGTCACGAAGCATGTGGTTATCCTCGGCAAGCAGGATTTTTTCGCAACCGGGCAAGGTTTCCGAGGTGGACGGATGGACGTGCTGCTGCGCCTCCTCGTTGTCTAGGCAGGGCAAAACGACGCGGAATCGAGTGCCATTGCCCGGCTTGCTTGCCACAGAGATTCGCCCTCCCAGTGTTTGAATCAGGCGGTGGCAGGTCGCAAGCCCAAGGCCGGTGCCGCTGCCCTCAGGCTTCGTAGTGAAGAATGGTTCAAAGAGGCGCGCTTTCACTTCCGGGCTCATCCCGCAGCCAGTGTCCTCGACATTTAAGAACACAAAATCATGCCCTGCCTTTCTGGCACGTCCAGATTCAACACGGATTTGGCCATGCCCAACGATGGAATCACGGGCGTTCAGGATGAGATTGATGAGCACCTGCTCGATATCGCCTCGATCGGCTCTGATACAAAGCGGCCCAGTGGGAGGTGATACAAACAATTCGATGTTTTCTGGAATCAACCGCCTCAGCATGGACTCGGCGTTTTTTACAATCTCTGTGAGATCGAGCACAGCCATTGAGCGCGCACTGGAACGGCTAAAAATGAGGAGCTGGCGGGTGAGCGAGGCGGCGTGTGCACAGGCGTATTCGATTTGCAAGGCATGCTTGTGCGGGCGGGTTCCCTCGACGAGCTCCGCCAGAAGCAGGCCGCTATTAGCCATGATGATCGTGAGAATGTTATTGTAGTCGTGGGCTACGCCGCCGGCGAGCTCGCCAAAGATTTCCAGCTTCTGCGCACGGGTGAGCTGATCGCCCAGCATTGTTCGATCACGTCGGACTGCGGCCTCATCCAATGCCCGCCGCACGGCCGGAGCCAATCTTGAAAGTCGGTCTTTCAAAATATAATCCGTTGCTCCGTTTTTAAGAGACTCCACCGCCGCCTCCTCACCGAGCACTCCAGAAACGATGAGCAGAGGAATCTCAGGTCTCAGCTCCTTTGCCAAACGGAGGGCCTCAAGTCCATCGCAGCCGGGCAGCGAATAGTCGGCGAGCACCAGATCGATAGCGCCAAGCTTGAGAGCTTTCAAAAGCCCGGCTTCAGAATCCACTCTCTGAATCTCACATTTTACTCCGTCTTGCTTCAGTCTACGCTCGATCAATTCGGCATCAAGGGGGTCGTCCTCCAAATGAAGAATCTTTGCAGGAGAACTCATCGCGTGACTCGCACGGAGCGCATGGGGGGAACGTTCACACCGGCCCAGAACTGCGATATGGACTGGAGAGTTTCTGCAAAGGAGGGAAAAGCGACTGGCTTTACGACATAGGCATTCGCTCCATTTTCGTAGCAAAGCGCAATGTCGCGCCGCTCGCCGGAGGAGGTGAAGACCACCACAGGAATACATCGCGTGCGAACATCGCTTTTTATAGAGCGCAGCACTTCGATTCCGCCGATGCCAGGCATCTTGAGATCAAGAAGCACGAGCGCAGGCTGAGAAGCCCCGCGGCCTCGCCACTTGCGCCTGCGATGCAGATAATCCAAGGCGCTTTCCCCGTCGTTTACGACTTCAACGCACTGCGCGGACCCAGCCGATTGCATAACGGAGAGAGCCAGTTCCACGTCGGCAGGGTCGTCCTCTGCGAGTAAAATCCGGGCCGGTTCTTTCCTCATTTCACCGAACTGCGGGGGAGGGTGAAATAAAATGTCGCACCGGCATCCACCTTGCCAAGTGCCCAGACACGCCCGCCGTGACGACGGATGATGCGCTGAACATTGGCAAGCCCGATGCCTGTGCCTTCAAATTCCTCCGCATTGTTCAAGCGCTCGAACACACCGAAGATTTTTTGCGCGTAACGGGGGTTGAATCCCACTCCATTGTCCCGGATGTAAAGTGTGTCCTCGTTAGCAGCACACGCCTCGGTACCAATTTCAATGACCGCGCGAGTACGGGTGGAAGTGAATTTGATTGCGTTGGAGAGAAGATTCACGAGGGCCTGACGCATCAGGGAGCGATCCACTGTAACGACTGGAAGATCGTGAATTTTCCAGCTGATGATGCGGTCCTTTGTTTCCTCCTGAAGATCATCCAAGGCCTCCATGACGAGCGTTAACAGGTCCACTTTGGCTTTCTGCATCTCGGAGCGCCCGATTCGCGAGAACGCAAGCAAATCCTCTATCAGATCAGCCATGCGCCTCGCAGCTCCGCCAATGGTGGAGAGATGCCGACGATGCGGCTCGGAGAGATTTTCCGCTGCTTCATTTTCAAGGATCTCAACAAAGCCCATGATGTGCCTGAGAGGTGCCCTCAGATCGTGTGAAACCGAGTAGGTGAAGGCCTCCAGCTCGCGGTTTGCACTCTCGAGCTCAGACGTCCTCGCTGCCACACGCTGCTCCAACGTCTCGTTAAGGCGGCGCACTTGTTCCTCGGCCAATCGGTGCTGGGTGACATCACGCAAATTGCATTGAATGAATTGCTGACCCTGCGAGTGGAACAGATTGCATGTCGCTTCCACTTGGATATGCACGCCGTCGCGATTTTCCACGACGAGATTTTCCCTGTATAAAATGGGATCGGCTTTAATCTCATCAAAGAATGCACCCTCCGCTCCGAACAAGGTTCGGAGCGATAAAACGCTCTCCGCTTTTGCCCCGATGAGGTGAGCCTTAGACAAACCTGTGAGAAGACATATTCCGGGATTCGCATCCAAAATCCGGTGCGACTTAAAATCCAAAACAAGAATTGCGTCCTGAGATGTCTCAAAAATTCGTCTGTAGTGGTTCTCCTCGCGCTCTTGGTTTGGCAGCGAGACGTCTCTCAAGATTTCTGCAGAGGTGATTTTCGAAACGGTTGCTTTAGTCATAAGTCTCCCGCATCGATAAAATTTTGCGGTTAAATCAACAATGGGGCCAAGCCCCCATAGCCACTGTGTTCTGATGAACAGAACCCCCGGCAAGCTAGCCTGCCGGAGATTCTATTCTTCCACGGAAGATAAAAAAGCCGTGACGAACTTTCGTAGCAAAGCTGTGAGATGAAACTGGGGTAATCGCCTGCCGGAGTAGTAGGCAGCAGGTCATCTCCTCCGAGCAATCTCCCAAAGTTTGAAATATTTCAGGAAAACGTAGAACGCCTCCATGCAGGCGACGAGGAGGCCGGGCAGGCCCTCGCGGTAGCCACGGCGGAGCAGGAAGAATTTTGCAAAACGGGCTTTGGGCTTGAGGAGGAGGCTTACAAGACTTGGTTTCGTACCTTTTGCATGTAGCGCCCGAGCGGCGGAAGTGGAGTGGGCATTGAGTCGGCTCACATGGTCCGCAATATCGCGGTAGGTGTAGTGACGAAGTTCGCCCTGCATCCGAGCAATCGGGCCTGGCACACTCGCATGCTCGTGAGGTTCCTCCCCATGCCAACTCACACGTTCGCGGCGGGCCAAACGCAAGCGCCGCTCCGGATGCCATCCGCCTTTGCGCCACCAGCGTCCGAGATAAAAAACCACACGAAGAAGCTCGAATCCATCCTCCGTCACATTGCCGCTGGCGTCTTGCATGAGCATGGCACGAATTTCGCCGTAAAGTTCGGGCGAGACCTCCTCATCGGCGTCCAGATTCAAAATCCAGGGCTGGCTACAAAGAGAGAGAGCGAAGGATTTTTGCTCCACATAGCCACTCCACTCGCGGTGGGCGATGCGGCAGTTGTGCTTGGCGCATATTTCCAGAGTGGCATCGGTGGAGCCAGAATCGACAATGACGATTTCATTGCACCATGACAGGCTCTGGAGGCAACGATCGATCGACAGCGCCTCGTTTTTGCAAACGATGAATGCGGAAATTCCCTTCATGAATGAATTCTACGGGAAGGCGGGGCCGCGAGTCGCGCCGAGGTTTTGTGAAACGAAAGGAAGTCGGCAGCGCGTTGCTGAGAAGCTTCAACCGCTTCCTTCCATACCTTGTCATTGGTGAGCAGGAGACGCGCAGATTCCAGCAACTCCTCGCGCGAGGCGGGTGAACACAGCCTGGGAAACGCACTGCGCTCGATGGCACCATTTCCCCCAACGCATGGAATGCGGCACAACAGCGCAGCGGATGCGCTCGTGCCTGGCCCACAGCCCTCATCCAGATGCCATACGATGCGATGTAGAGACATCACACGGAGCAAATCCACATAATCAATCGGCGCCTCGACTATGAAGAAGAGCGGGTTTTTTTTTCGCAGACTTTTGAGAATCATCCCACCTCGCCGGCCCTCGGTGTTCACCACCGCAAGCGGACACTCCAACTCCCGCGAGAGGCGGTCAGCCATAAGAATTGCGACCATGTGGTTGGACTCTGCAGCGTGAAAAGAATTGGTCCCTACGAATATCCCACGCCTTTTTTCCGGTGGTTGGCTGAAATCCCAAGAGGGAAAATCGACCGCGCAGGGAGGTGGTATGAATTGAGTTTCGGGCGAGCCGACGCTTTCAAAAAGACTCACACTCTCTGGAGTCGTGGCAATGGCCCCGTCGGAGCATTGGCAGATTTCGACAAAAAGCTCACAGCGCGTTACGTCACAAAGTAATTCGGCAAAATCGGCCGCACGCGATTCTCGGCAAATCACCCGCACACGCACACCGCGACGACGAAGAAATTGCAATGAAGATAGAGCCTGTCGGAGATTTTTTTTGTCTAAAACCAAAAGTACATCGGAGGAGGTTTCAGGAAGCGAGCCTAGACTGGGATGGAAAGAGCCATTGCGACAGGCGGCATAAGCTAGGATACCTTCAGGCGGGCGGGCGGTTTCCTCGGGATCGCTAGGCCCGTTTGGAAAGAACCGGGAGCGCCAGCGGGAACCGGGTTGCAGAACCTCGAAACTCATTCAGTTTTCATTTTTTCCCAGAGGCGATCCAATTCATCGAGCGGGGTCTCTGCAACTTTTCGGCCTTCGGCGTGAAGCTCGCGTTCGATACCTTGGAAGCGAGAGATGAAGCGGTTTGTCGAACCTGCAAGCGCCGTCTCGGCATCCACTCCCAACTTGCGAGCAAGATTTACGGCAGTGAAGATCAAATCACCGACCTCAGATTCCAAACCGGACGGATCGTTCTCGCCGATCGCCTCGCGCACTTCGGCAATTTCCTCTGCAAACTTCGCAAATACAGGCTCGATGTCCGGCCAATCAAAACCCACACGGGAGGCTTTTTTTTGAGCAGTCTGGGCCTTAAGCAAAGCTGGGAGGGAGGCCGTGAGATTGTCGAGCACACCAGAGACGCCTCCTTTTTCAGCGCGTTTGATTTGATCCCACTGACGCAAGACAGCATCCGAGTCGGCAGCAAGTTTGTCACCGAAGACATGCGGATGCCGACGGATCATTTTTTCGCAAACGGTGATGGCAACTTCTTCCAGAGAGAAGGCTCCTCTCTCGCAGGCCATCTGCGCGTGCATGGCGATGTGGAGCAGCACATCGCCAAGTTCCTCGCGCAAGTTGGCATCATCCGAGCGCTCGATCGCATCGAGCACCTCATAGCATTCCTCGACAAGCAATGGACGAAGGCTGGAGTGCGTTTGCTCGCGGTCCCACGGGCAGCCATCCGGAGCGCGAAGCCGAGCGACAATTTCCTGCAAGCGGGCGATGCCATCTAAATTTTCCATAGCGAGCTGTTTGAGTTACCAAATTCGTTGACCTCTTCGCTACTCGATCGGAGCATAAAGATCATTAAAAGCGAAATCGTGAGGATGGTTCCAACATAGACCCCAAAGGCCAGCCAAGCCGGCAACTGATCCACTGCCATCGCATGGTAGAAATCCCCAAACGAGCGAATCGGCTCCTTTGTGTGAATAAAAATCTTAAGCGTCCATGCCATCATCACAAATCCGAAAATGAACGCATAGTTGCGCTTCAATCGTCGGGCCACGGCCTCCAGTTTGCTGATTTTAAACGAGGGCAGGATGAGATCCTCACAGACGAGCCGGCGCCACTCCCCGTCCAGAATCTTCGGACTTTGAGAAATCATCGGCACAAGAAAATGCGACTCCAACATGCGAACTCGCCCACGAAAGGCGTCGTAAAAGCGATAGCGCCTCGCCTCGATCCAGAGCATGATCCAGACGAGTGCCAGATTGAAAAAGAAAACGATGTGCGGAACGTCCCGAATAGAAAATGCAAACCCAATGATCGTCGTGCTTGAGGTAATCGCCCAGGTCGTTGTGACATCCAGCCTCTGCCGCCAAATCATGATACGGCCAAGCTCGCCGCGATAAAAGTGTGAGAGAGCATTAACGTAGCAAGGATCCTTGAGGTTGGGATCCGTCTGACGAATCGGAGTGGAGCTTTCGGGAGGGGACATATTTAGGATCTCCCGTCCTTGGCAATAAGATGGGCCCGCGCATTCTCAAGGCGCCCGCGTTCGTGTGGAGTGAGGCTGCCCAAGCCGGAGCGCGAGATTTTTTCGAGAATCGGATCGATTGTGTCTATGTCATCACCGCCCTCGAGTTCTGGAGACTGCCGATCGTTGGGTCTCGGCGCAGGCCGCGGCTTTGGAGCACGCTCAGGCAGGCGGATCGTGAATCGTCCCTGCTGAAAGCCGATGTAGGCACACGCGGCAATACAATCGATCGCCAGAACAGCAAGAGCTTCGTAGTTTGAAAGCGCGAGGCATTGAAGGGAGTTGATCGCCAAAAGGGCTAGAGCAATCCATTTCGCTTGGATCGTGAAAAGAATCTCCGCCGTCGGATAAATCAGCGCAAATGCAACAAAGACTCCAAAGTGGAGTGAGCTGGAGCCTGCATATATCGTGTGCCATCCAATAAAATCGCAGAGCCCGAGTAAAACTGAGGGAGCCAGCAGAAGAAGAAGGTAAAGTTTGATGAAAGCCGCCCGCCCCAGGTAGCTCTCGATTTCCCGTCCAAAAACAACAAGCATGTACAGCTCCAATAAAAAAACCCAGTAGGGCGGAGTGTGGATAAAGGCATAAGTGAAAAGCTGCCAAAGCCACCCCTCGCGTGCAACCGAGGCACTCGAGAACATGAGCGACTGCAGAAGCCCCTCGGAGCCAGCAGCCAGCGCGAGCGCGCTGAAGATAAGAGCGAGCCCGTGCAATGCCGCAACCACGGAGCTCACATAGACAGGGAAATTTCCCAGCCAAGTGAGCGGGCCGTTATGATCGGGACTGCGGTGGGCAATCATTGCAATCTTTACATTATGCCCAAAGGAATAGCCTCACAAGAGGGAAGTGGTGGATGCTTTTTCCTGTTGCACGATGTGAGAGGCATCGGCAAAGTGCGCCTTATGGGCGCATTCCTGATTTCGCTGATTATTCTCACCGTCGTCGCAGGCTTTTTTCTGCTTTTTGTTGTCGGCCAATACAACCAACTGGTGACACTGAGAAACCGCTTTAAAAACGCCTTCTCGCAGATCGATGTGCAGCTCAAACGACGCTACGATCTCATCCCGAATCTCGTCGAAACCGCCAAGGGCTATCTTCAACACGAGCGGGCCACGCTCGAGGCCGTGACCCAAGCGCGCAACATCGCCCAAAGCGCCAGCGGACGCGCCGCAGCAAATCCAGGCGACCCACAAGCGATGCGCGAACTCGCTGGGGCCGAGACGGGACTCACCGGCGCTCTCGGCCGCCTCATGGTCGTTGCCGAGGCGTATCCGGAGCTCAAGGCAAACCAAAACATGCTCCAACTCACCGAGGAATTGACCTCCACGGAAAACAAAGTCGCTTTTGCACGGCAGGCCTACAACGACTCCGTGATGACCTACAACACGAAGCGCGAGGTTTTTCCGACAAACATCATCGCGGGCCTTTTTAACTTCACCGCCGCCGAGTTGTTCCAAGTTGAAAACCCCGCCGAGCGCGAAGCGCCGAAGGTTTCTTTCACATGATACCGGTCACTCCGTCGCGTTCCGCTTTTCTGGAAAAGGCGGCCACCGACCGCGTAGTGCCCGTGATGTGTGAGATCGTGGCGGATGGCGACACCCCGGTCTCTGCATTTGCCAAGCTCTGCGGCGAGGCCCCATCGTTTCTCCTCGAATCCGCCGAGCAAAAAGACCAGACGGGCCGCTTTTCCTTTCTGGGCTTCGGTGCGCGGGCGACTTTCAGCGCCATGGGAAAAACCCTCACGCTTACGGAAAACGGCATAAGCCGGACATTCCAAACCGAACGCGACCCGCTCGATGAGCTCGAAAAGTGGATGGCCCCCTACCGCACAGCCGCAGACCCCTCTTTGCCACTCTTCCACGGCGGCGCGGTAGGCTACCTGAGCTACGATTGCATCCGCTGGTTCGAACCCACCATTTCAGCCCCGCCAAAGGACGAACTCGGAATTCCCGATATGTTTTTCATGGTTACCGAGGCGGTTGTCGCCTTCGACCACCGCCGCCGCCGGATTCGAATTGTCGCGAATGCATTTCCAGAAAAAGAAAATCCCGCCGCCGCCTACGATGCCGCTTGCGAGCGAATCCGCAGCATCCTTGAGTCGCTGTCCAAGCCCCTCGCCTTCGGGCCGATTTTCACAGAATCCACCCCCACCGCTGCGCCGTCCACCTCGAACACGACCCGCGAGGAATACTACGCCATGGTCCACCGCGCTCACGAATACATCCGCTCTGGAGATATTTTCCAGATCGTCCTCGCGCAGCGATTCGAAACCGATTTCTCCGACGACGCCCTCGATCTCTACCGCGCCCTGCGATTTGTGAATCCCTCGCCCTACATGTTTTGCCTGCGCTGCCCAGGCGGATACTCTCTCGTAGGTAGTTCGCCCGAGGTCCACGTCCGCCTCACTGCGGACCTTGTCGAGATACGCCCGATCGCCGGCACGCGCCGCCGGGGAGCCACTTCGGACGAAGACAACGCCAACGCCGAAGACCTCATGGCCGACCCGAAAGAACGCGCCGAACACCTCATGCTCGTTGATCTCGCCCGCAACGATGTCGGCCGCATCGCGGAGTACGGCTCCATAAAAGTCACCGACTTCATGACCATCGAGCGCTACAGCCACGTCATGCACATCGTTTCCCATGTCTCGGGAAAACTCGCCGGAGGCCGCAGCGCGTTCGATGTCATGCGCGCCACATTTCCCGCTGGAACCGTCTCTGGCGCGCCTAAGGTCCGCGCCATGCAAATCCTCAACGAACTCGAAAAAAGCAAACGCTGCTCCTACTCCGGCGCCGTTGGCTACTTCGGCTTCGATGGAAACCATGATTCCTGCATCGCCCTCCGCACCGTGCTTCTCAAGGACGGCAAAGCCTATGTCCAATCCGGCGGAGGGGTTGTAGCCGACTCCACCCCCGAAGGCGAATACCAAGAGACCGTCAACAAAGCCATGGCCGGCCTGCGCGCCATCGACCGCGCCAGAAAATCGAAATGAAAATTAACCACAGAGGACACAAAAAACACGGAGGCTATTCAAAAACAGTCATTTCATCTCCTTCTCCCATCTGCCGCCTCTGTGCTCTCTGTGTCCTCTGTGGTCAATCCCTCTTACCGCTCGCATGATCCTCGTCATCGATAACTACGATTCCTTCACCTACAACCTCGTCCAGTATTTCGGCGAGCTCGGCGCCGATCTCCTCGTGAAGCGCAATGACGAGATCACCCTCGCCGATATCGAGAAGCTCGCCCCCGAGAAAATCGTCGTTTCCCCCGGCCCTTGTTCACCCACCGAGGCTGGCATCAGTTGCGACACCATCCGCGAATTCGGCGGAAAAATCCCCATTCTCGGCGTCTGCCTCGGCCACCAAAGCATCGGTCAAGTCTACGGCGGCGATGTCATCCGTGCCCCGCGCCTCATGCACGGCAAAACCTCCCCCATTTTCCACACCGGTGAGAATGTCTTCGCCAGCCTACCCAGCCCCTTCGAAGCCACCCGCTACCATTCCCTCATCGTCAAACGCGAAACCCTCCCCGCCTGCCTCAAAATCACCGCCGAAACCGCCGAAGGCGAAATCATGGGCCTCGCCCACCGCGAATTGCCCGTTTACGGCGTCCAATTCCACCCCGAATCCATCCTCACCCAACATGGTAAGCAAATGCTGAAGAATTTTCTGGATTTCTAATGGTGTGAAATCAAAAAAATGAAGGCTGGCCCTAGTTTCCCTTTGCCCGACTGGCCCGCAGATAAGTCTTAAGAGAGGAAAATGATTAAAGGGTAGCCTTCCTACGCCTCCAGACAAGCCCCCCGGCTCCTGCCATCAACATCAACATGGCCGTTGACGGTTCGGGGACTGCTATTGACGCCTCGTTGGCACCAGCCACGCGGAACCCCAGAAAGTTGAGCTCGTCAGTGGAACCGCTGCCACTCCGGTAGAAGGACTGCAGGGTCTCGGTGTTGCTGCTCCAGGAGCCCCCGCGGACGTACCCAGACGAACCGGTCACCGCATCGGTGCGCTCCCATACGTTTCCACCCTGGTCAAAAGTTCCATAGTAGCTCCCCGAACTGCTGTAGGCTCCTCCATCCGTCAGGTAATTCTGTGACGAGCTATAGTTTTCACTTTGCGTCACTGAATAATCTGTGTCCTTAAAATTGGCCTGATTGGCTCCAGCTCCGATCGTGTTCCCCGGCGCACTATCGCTCTGCGTGGGATACAGCCAGTAATCATCTGATGGTCCGCTCGCGCTGGGATCGTAATACGCCGCCTTGTACCACTCGTTTTCGTTCGGGATCCACCACGTCGTCATCGTCCCAGTGTTGGGATTGATCGCATTCTTGGCGAACTCAACCCCACTGATCGCTCCTAGGAGGGAGTAAGCTCCGTTCTCCGTCGTTGAGTTCTGCTGCGCTCCTGTTGGTTGCCCGTTGGCCATCCAGTTCGCGAAACGCGCCGCGTCAAACCAACTCACATACGTCACCGGTCGAGCCCCGCTCCCTTTCACTGCATACGTGTAGCTCCCGCTGCTCCCGTTTCGGGTGATTCCCGCGCTGTTCGAATCCGTTCCCATACCTGCGTTGTAGAGGCTGTAGAGATCGGTCGCTGCCACTGCGTTTAAGAACGCTGTGTATTGGATTAAATTCACCTCCGTCACGGCGATGTTGTAAATGTAGGAGACCCCCCCGTAGCCCGTCGTATCGTTCGGGTTCCCCGCATCACCCACGGTCACGGTCGGAATCGTGATTTGGGCATGCCCAGTCGTCATCGCCATCATTCCCAGTGCGATCACAAGAGCCGTTACATCGGCCATTGCTTTCATGAGTTTCATTAGTCCTGATTCAGGTGGCGACGAATCCGCCACCCGTGCCGAAGTGAGGATGAGATTGTATCCGTAGCAGTGAAAAAGCAGGGTTAGCCTTTGAGTTCCTCGCCGGTTTTAGCGTCGGAGATGACGAATTTCTCTTGGTGGAATGTCGGGTCGGCGCGGAAGACCAGGCGTCCAGCGTAGCGGCGTTCGATGTCAACGAGGTGTTCCTCGTCTTCGGTGCGCAGGCGATTGAGCAGGTCGGGATGCACCGTGACGCGGACCTCGTGGATAAGTTCTTGGTGCTTGCGCATGACGGAGTGGAGAGCCCGCTGGAGCTCCACACTCATGGTCATAGGGCTCTTGATGACGCCTTTTCCACTGCAATGCGGGCAAGGAATGAAGACCGCGCTGGCAAGGCTCTCGTTGGCGCGCTGCCGGGTCATCTCCATGAGGCCGAGTTGTGAGATTGGCAGCACGTGGGTACGCGCCTTGTCGCGCTTCAGGCGCTCCTTGATGCGTGTGTAAACGGCTTGCTGATCCTTGCGACTTTTCATGTCGATGAAGTCGGCAACGATAAGGCCTCCGATGTTACGAAGGCGAAGTTGACGAGCGATCTCCTCAGCGGCTTCCAGATTGGTTTGGAGGATCGTTTTTTCCATATCCTTCGCTCCCTTGTTGCGACCGGTATTCACATCCACCGCGATCATGGCCTCGGTTTCATCGATAACAATATAGCCCCCGCAGGGCAGCCAGACTTGGCGATGAAAAGCGGCATCGATCTGGGCCTTCACGCCGAAGCACTCAAAGATCGGCTGAACGCCGGTGTAATGCTGGATAGATTTCTTGGCACGCTTGGAAATCTGCCCGACAAGTTCCTGCATGCGCTCGGCAGACTTGGCGTCGTCAATGATCACGGCATCCACCTCATCGGTGAGGAAATCGCGAACTGAACGCTCGATGAGATCGGGTTCCTCGAAGAGACAAGCTGGCGCGGGTTTTTCCTGAAGGCCTTTTTGGACTTGCGCCCATTGCTCGAGAAGGATGCTGAGATCCCGCACGAAGTAGCGGGAACGCTGACCGGCACCAACAGTGCGCATGATGACTCCCATGCCCTCTGGCACTTCGAGTTCACGCAGGATTTTGCGCAGGCGTTCGCGCTCCTTCGGATCCTCGATTTTGCGGGAGATGCCGAACTGGTCGTTGAAGGGCATCAAAACCAGATAGCGACCGGGCATGCTGATATCTGTCGTGATGCGGGGTCCCTTATTGCTGATGGGACCTTTTTTGACCTGCACGAGAACATCCGAGCCCACAGGGTAGATGTTTGGCACGTCTTTGTGCGTGATGCGCGGGGCTTTTTTCTTAGCATTTCCATTGCCGCGATTGATCGTTTCGATCCCGCTGTCGAGTGCTGCGGGAATGGCATCCCAAAACTGGAGGAAGGCATTTTTTTCAAATCCGATATCGACGAACATCGCTTTGATGCCTGGCTCGATATTACGGACTTTGCCTTTAAAAATGCTGCCGACGATGTTGCGGTCGGTTTCGCGTTCGATCGTGTATTCCTCGAGACGGTTGTTCTCGAGAAGTGCCACGCGTTTCTCCAGCTTTTCACAGCTGATGACCAGCTTGATGCCGGTGGCTTTTTTTCCGATTCCTAAAATTCTTTTCACGGTTTCTAACATGGGTGGGTTTGATTTGAAGCGCTCTTGTATGAGCTTGGGTTGAGAGAATTCATCGGGCTGGTGCTTTGTCGGGTTTTTTCTTTTGGTCAGAGCCGCTGGAGTGATCCCGCTTGCCTCCGATGAAATTGAATATGTTCTGGATGGGGTTGGGTTTGGGGGTGGAAACTGGAGTGGCGGGGTCGGGTTCGGGTTTGGGGGCCTTGGAATCAGCGGCCTTAGGCTTGGTTTTATTTTTGACTAGGCCGGCCGCATCAGCCTCTTCTCTCACATTGGGCGAGGCGCTGGGACGATTTTCCTGAGCAGCGGCCGAGGGGCTCTGAGCCGTCTCACCATCATCGTAGAGTTTTGTGGAGGCGGCAACCTCGCGGTCAAAATTCACGCTTTCCGTGAAGAGAAAGTTGCCCTTGGCAGGCTCCAGTGAAGCAAGCTGAACGTCCTGCTCACCGCTTTTATATTTCCGAATTCCTTCAATGATTTTTGCGGCAATTGGCGCAGAAACGCCACCGCCGGACTTTGCTCCTTGAACGAAAACCACGACAACATATTCAGGGTTGTCGTAGGGGGCGAAAGAAATGAACCACGTGTGGTTGTCTTTTTTTCCCGAGCGCCAGAACTGCGCGGTGCCGGTTTTGCCAGCTGTGACCATCTTGGGATTTGCAGCACGGCCAGCCGTCCCGCCGTCCGCATTCACAACGTTCCACATCCCCTTGCGGACTGTGGCTATTTGTTCGGGGGTGACTCCGCCATCTTTCACGATATTCGCTCGGATGCGCGGGGGCTCTTGCGAAACCGTTTTGCCGTTTTGGTCCACAATACGATCGATGAGGCGTGGGTAATAGACAGTGCCTCCATTGGCTACGGCAGCGGTGACCATCGCCATCTGAAGTGGCGAAGCCAGAACGTCTCCCTGACCAATTGCTGTATTGGCGGTGAGGCCGTTCGACCAGCGTGCACGGGGATTTGCCGAGGATAGCCACTCGGGGCCAGGCAGTACACCGGGAGATTCGCCGGAGATGGGGATGCCTGATTTTTGTCCTAGGCCGAGCATATTTCCCATGGCAACGATATTTTCGATGCCAGCGGCATTACCAAATTGGTAAAAAAATGCGTTACAGGAAACCTTGAGTGCATCCTCGAGAGAAAGACGTCCGTGGGTGCGTTTTTTTTCTGCGATCCAGCACTTCATGTATTTATTGCCATACTGCACGCCGCCGGAACAAACGAATGACTTGTCCCCCACACCAGCGCGCATACCGGAGAGAGAGATGGGAACTTTGTAGGTCGAGCCAGGCGCGTAAGCGCTGATGGCGCGGTTCACAAGGGGGTTCGTCTCGTCCTTGTTGATCTCTGTCCACTTTGTGGCGCTGATGGAGGGGATGAACACATTCGGATCATATGAGGGAACGGAGGCCATGGCGAGGATATCGCCATTCCGCGGATCGACAACCACTGCAGCGCCACGGCCGACGACACGGAGGGCCTCCTCCGCGAGGTATTGGATTTTTGCATCAATGGTCAGGCAAGCATTATTGCCCTGCACCGGTTCACGGCGGCCCACTTCCCCTTCAATGACTCCCTTTGCGTTTCGCTGCAGAATGCGAGCTCCTGGTTTGCCTTTGAGCTGCTCGTTGAGGAAGAGCTCGAGTTGCGTCTTCCCCTCGATATCGGGTTCGTAAAAATTAAAATCGCGGAGGTCGGGGAGTTTGTCGAGCTCATGAGGTGAGCCGACGTAGCCCAGCAGGTGGGATGCCATCGAGCCATAGACGTACCAGCGGACCGGCTTTACACTCACATTCACTCCAGCCAGCCCGAGATTTTTTTCGGAAAAGATGGCCATTTCATCGAAATCAAGGTCCTGACGATAGTTGTACGGCACCTCGCGATTTGTGCGATAGTGAATCTGAAGAGCATTGGCATTGTAATCCCTAGCCACTCCCAGTTCCTCCATTCGAGGAATGATGGTTTCGGACACAATTTTTACGACATCGGCCTCCTTCAAATCGCGCGGCATGTTGTGAACGCGCCCTCGATAGGTTGTGATTGGCACACTGCCCTTGCTTTCCCTGTAGGCACGAACCATGTCGGGCAAGTAGAAATCCACCTCAAAACTGGCTCGATTTTCGACGAGCTTCACTCCATTCCGATCCAAAATCTCCCCGCGCACAGCCGGAAGGCGAACGGTGACTTGGGAATTCGTGTTGATTTTTGAAGCATACTCAGAACCACGGATCACCTGAATGTCCCACAACCGAAGAAGGATGCAGGCAAATCCAACTAAGACGACCAGCCCGAGAAAAACAATACGTGAACCGGGCTGGGTGCGCTTCATCGTTTGATGAGTCTCATTTTGCGCGAGCCATCAGGGATTAAGCGGTCCATTTGCGACAGAGTCCAATAGAACAAAGGTGCAATGAGCGCGGCCATGAGGCCGGGCGCGAGGATGCGCCACGACACGGCGTTTTCCCAAAGAAAGCCACCGCGTTGAATGGTAATTATCAAAAATTGAAGGAACAAGTAGCCTGAAGTGCAGACACCACTCAGAACCACAAAGGGCCAAACATTGCGGCTCTTCATGGCTGGCTGGAATCCATTAGCGATACTCCCGAAGATCACAAAGTACACGATAGATGATCCGAGCGGGATTTCAACCCTTCCGCCGACGACATGCATATAAGTGAGGTCGCTCAAGAATCCCGTATAGAACGCGCCGACAAGCATGACTGGAAAAGGAAGAACCATGGCGGCAAAACAAAAGACCATGGGCACTAGAAGAACGTGGGCAGAGTAAAAATCCGCCATCGGCGGCAAAGCATCCTGGACAATGAACGCCAGAACAACCCCCACAAACAAGGCAGCAAGATCAATGAGTACTTTGTTCATTTTTTCCCGACTAAGACGAAAACATCTTCGAGTGTGGCCAGGTTCACAGTAGGTTCAACGATCGCCTGGCCATCGAGAGCCCGCAGGCGGAATTCTTTGATTCGCCCAATGACAAGACCGGGCGGAAAGGATCCTTGGGCGACTCCCGCTGTGAGCACCTGCTGGGCAGGCGCGAGCTTGGCGCTTTTGGAGAGAAAATTCATCTGCAGAAGTCCCTCCGCAGCTGTTTCCTGAATACGGAGTCCTGTAATGATGCCCTGCTCGCGAGTGCCTTCGATCTTAGCCGCAATGCGGCATGTTTCATCGGTGATCAGGACCACGATGGCTTCATTTTTAGAAACGGTCGTAGTTTTTCCCACGATGCCCAAATCGGTGACGACTGGCATATCCGCTTCGACACCATCTTCGAAACCTCGGTTGATCCGAATGGTATTCCACCACGTTGTGGAGTCTCGAGAAATAATGCGGGCCGGCATGAGTTTAAAGCTCGAGCGCTCGCGAAAATCCAGAGCCATGCGAAGGCGACTGTTCTCTTCCTCAAGCTCCGTAAGGAGATTGTTCTCGGCGCGGAGTTCGCGATTTTCGACGGATAACTTTTTATTTTCCACCTCCAGCTCGTCGAGCGTCTGCAGGCGGCGGCCGACCGAGCCGAGATTTTCCTGCATGGCACTGCCGGTGCGAAGAAAAGGGGACATCCAGGACATAAACCCGGAGTGCATCGACTGAACAGCGCTCGGCGAGATGGTCGAAAAATAAGTTGCCACGGCCACAACGGCCACCACTAGCGCAATGTTAAGTCTGTTCATAGACGACAAGGAAGTTCAACTTCCACCCGCTTGAATCTGATTACCGCCCGTGAGGACGCTCGGCGGAAACGGCCTTGAGGAATTTTAACTCCGAAAGAGCACGCCCGGTGCCTTCCGCCACCGCACTCAGCGGGTCTTCCGCTACGTGCACAGGAAGCCCGGTAGCCTCGGCGATAAGCCGATCCAAACCCCGCAGGAGGGCTCCGCCACCGGCTAGCACAAGACCGCGATCCACAAGATCAGCGGACAGCTCGGGAGGACAACGCTCGAGGGTGATACGAACGGAATCCACAATCGTGGAGAGAGGCTCCATGAGGGCCTCCCGAATCTCTTGGGAGGAGATCGAAATTGTTTTGGGAAGCCCGGCCACAAGATCCCGTCCCTTGACTTCCAACCCGACTTCCTTTTCCAGCTTATAAGCAGAGCCGATCTTAATTTTGATCTCCTCAGCCGTACGCTCGCCGATCATCAGATTGTAGGCGCGCTTCATGTAGTTTGTGATGGCCTCATCCAACTCGTCGCCGGCCACGCGAACGCTGCGGCTAAAGACAATGCCAGAAAGGGAGATCAGGGCCACCTCGGTGGTGCCGCCGCCAATATCAACAATCATATTTCCGGCCGCATCTTGGACAGGCAGTCCAACACCGATAGCAGCAGCCATCGGTTCTTCGATAAGATAAACTTCCCGTGCGCCAGCATGGGTGGCAGAATCCTTAACGGCGCGTTTTTCAACCTCGGTGATACCGCTGGGCACGGCCACAACGACTCGCGGACGAACCATGCGACGACGATTGTGAACCTTGCTGATGAAATGCCGAAGCATGGCTTCGGTGATCTCGAAATCGGCGATCACGCCGTCCTTCAAGGGACGAATAGCCACAATGTTGCCCGGGGTGCGGCCGAGCATTCGCTTTGCTTCATTTCCGACCGCCAGGACTCTATTTGTTCCTTGTTGGACGGCAACAACAGAAGGTTCACGAAGGACGATGCCTTGATCTTTTACGAAAACCAGAGTGTTGGCAGTCCCCAAGTCAATGCCTATGTCGCTTGAAAAGAGTCCCAGAAGATTATCAAACATCGAAAGTTATGGAAAGTTGTAGGAACGTCCCTCCGCTGAAGGCAGCTCCGCCTTCAGCGATAGGAATGCACCAAAATGTTATTAGAGCGTTGATCATTCATTTTGGACCAGACACACGTCAAGATTTAGTTTTCCTTGTCACGGGAAAAACCGCGTCAGATTTGCGCCGCGATAGCTGCTCCCATTTCCGCAGTACCCACCAAACGAGCCTCCGGTGTATGGATATCACCCGTCCGCAGACCGCTGGAAATCACAGCCCGCACCGCATTTTCGATGGCCTCTGCCGCATCCGTGCGACCGATTGAAAAACGCAGCATCATGGCGCAAGACAAAATCTGAGCGATCGGGTTGGCGACGCCCTGACCGGCGATGTCGGGAGCCGTGCCCCCGCTTGGCTCAAACATTCCAAACCGCGTAGTCCCGCCGGTGGATTCTCCGAGACTGGCGCTTGGCAACATGCCGAGAGATCCGGCAATCATCGCCATTTCGTCGCTCAGGATATCCCCAAAGAGATTCTCCGCCAGAATCACATCGAAGGCCTTGGGATTTTTGATGAGTTGCATGGCGGCGTTGTCAACGTAGAGGTGCTTGAGAGTGACATCGGGGTAATCCCGAGAGACTTCATTAACAACTCGGCGCCATAGAATTCCATTTTGTAAAACATTCGCCTTATCGATCGAAGTGATTTCTTTGCGACGGTTGCGCGCGGCTTCGAAGGCGACCTTCGCAATACGGCGGATTTCGCTTTCCCAATAAATCATCGTGTCAACCGCAAAATCCTCGCCGTTCTCGCTCTTAATATATTTTGGTTCGCCAAAATAAAGACCTCCCGTGAGTTCCCTCACGCAGAGCACATCAAAGCCGCCTTCCACCAAGCGAGGATGCAGAGGCGAAGCGTGGGTCAGCTCTGGAAGACAAATGGCAGGGCGAAGGTTTGCAAAAAGACCAAAATGTTTGCGAAGCGGGAGCAAGGCCGCGCGCTCAGGCTGCTCGTTGGCCGGAAGGAATTCCCACTTTGGACCACCGACGGAACCAAAAAGAATCGCATCGGCTTGCTCACACGCAGCCAGCGTCTCTGCGGGCAAGGCACGTCCCATCGCATCGATCGCTGCTCCTCCCACGAGCTTGTGATCCAATTCAAAGGAAATGGAGAATTTTTTTGCGGCGGCTTCGAGCACACGCAGGCCCTCTACCATCACTTCCGGCCCGATTCCATCGCCCGCCAGCACGGCGATGCGGAAAGTTTGTTCTGAATTCATGGGATCGAATGATAAGCTTTGCATGCTGGAGGAATCAAGCGCGGCAATGATCCCCCCCCCGCAGTCTTCAGGAGACTGACTTTCGTGAAACGTACAGAGCGACAAGTGCTGCTCCGATCGACTGCGAAAGCTCGCCCATGCTCGCTGGCACAATTTTCATGGTGCGGCGCTGAACAGGGAAAAGCCAAGGCTCGGCGGCGGCTTGGATGCCACCCAGATAACGCGCGCGGAATTCCTCGGTTGTTGAATGCGGGTCGATGAGACCGCCCCCGATCACAACAAATTCCGCATCCAAGGCCATCGAAAGATTCGCCACATGAATGCCGAGAGCCTTCGCCTGAAAATCAAAAATCTCCAACGCGAGGGCGTCACCTTTTTGCGCAAGAGTTCTGAGTGAAAGCGTTTTTTCCTGAAGTGGCGCGGCCGAGTGGTGGAAGTCGTGGTCTGGATACTTGGGTAGCAAATACTCCAGATATTGGCCCAACCCGGAAATGCTGGCGTAAGCTTCCACGCACCCCCAGTCGCGGCCGCAGCCACATTTGAAAACCGGCAGCCCGAGAAGATGAAGCGGCACGGGCATGTGCCCTGCCTCCATGCCAGCAAGCGTGTCGCCTTCAAGCGGCAGGCCATCGGGACTGATATAGGCCCCCCCAAGCCCGGATCCCGGCGCCAGCATGATGACTCCCGCCTTTTTCTCACCACGGATTTTAGCAGCCTCAGCGACCCCGCCATAGTTGCCGTCATTACCCGCCACAAGCGGGATTCGGCGTCCAGCACAGCGCTCAAGGGCTGCTGCATAGTCTGATAAAAAATTCCAACCCTCGAAGGAAGCGGGCAGGTTTGCTGTGCGATCGAGCACGCCATAGGCCAGGTAAGGACCCGGGATGGCCAGCCCCACTCCGCCAACCTGCTGCCATGTCAGGCGATTTTCGGAGAGAAATTTTTCGACTCCATCGATCCATCCATCAATGACCGCTTGTGTGCCGAGGCGGGCATTTGTGGAGCTCTGCGCAAGATGGAGCGTGATTGGGGTGCCGTCGTCAAAAACACCACAGGTCTTCGAAGTGGTTGCTCCGCTATCCGTGCCAATAAAGATTGTTTTCATAGGAAGATGGGAATACCTTTTTTTAGCAATTGCTAGGAATATGGGAACGCCATTTTCAAGCTGATTGGTGATTTCGCAAAACAGAGCGTGCGTCGCGTTGACACGGCAGGGGCTTTTGTTAAACCTTGCCGCTTACTTTATGGCAAAACCCACCAAGTCCCAAACCAGCGCAGCCCCGAAAAAGGGCAAATACGTTTACACATTCGGAGCCGCAAAAGCCGACGGCGACGGAAAAATGAAATCCCTCCTCGGCGGTAAAGGAGCGAACCTCGCCGAGATGACACGCATCGGCCTCCCCGTGCCTCCCGGCTTCACAATAACGACCGAGGTCTGCACTTATTTCTACGACAACAAAAAGACCTACCCGAAGGAACTCCAGTCCCAGATGGAAGCCGGCGTGCGCAACATGGAAAAAATCATGGGCACGAAATTCGGCGATGCCAAGGGCTTCCCGCTCCTAGTAGCCGTGCGCTCCGGCGCCCGCGACTCGATGCCAGGCATGATGGATACGATCCTCAACCTCGGCCTCAACGATGAGACCGTTAAGGCCCTCGCCGCGGCCACCAAGAACGAGCGCTTCGCATGGGATTGCTACCGCCGATTCGTTCAAATGTATGGCGACGTCGTGCTCGGAGTTCAAAAGCGCGAAGGCGAAGACCACGAGCCATTCGAAACCGTCATCCACGAATTCAAACACGCAAAATACCACTCGGAAATTGTGGACAGCGAGCTCACCGCCGAAGACCAAAAAGAACTCGTCAAACTCTTCAAAGAACTCGTCAAAACCCGCACTGGAAAAACCTTCCCGGCCAATCCTTGGGATCAGCTCAAAGGCGCCGTCGGAGCCGTTTTCAGTTCCTGGATGAACGACCGTGCGATCGTCTATCGCCGCAAATACAACATCCCAGCCGCATGGGGCACCGCCGTGAATGTGCAGGCTATGGTGTTCGGCAACACAGGCGAAACCTCAGGATCCGGCGTGGCATTCACCCGCAATCCGGCCAATGGCGCCAACGAATTCTACGGAGAGTTCCTCATCAACGCCCAAGGTGAAGATGTCGTCGCCGGCGTGCGCACTCCCGAGCCCGTCAGCAAGCTCCAGAAGGCGATGCCAAAATCCTACGCCGAACTCATGAAAGTCCGCGCCATCCTTGAGAAGCACTACAAGGATGTGCAGGATGTGGAGTTCACGATTCAGGAAGGCAAACTGTTCATGCTCCAAACCCGCAACGGCAAGCGCACCGCCATGGCCGCGCTCAAGTTCTCGATGGATATGGTGAAAGAAAAACTCATCGACTGGAAGATAGCGATCCTCCGCAACCCAGCCGACCAGCTCGACCAACTCCTCGCTCCCGTGTTCGACATCGCCGAGGCCAAGAAAGCGAAGGTCATCGCCAGCGGTCTCCCCGCAGGCCCAGGAGCCGCTTCCGGCAAGATCTACATGAACGCCGAGCGCGCGGTCGAAGCCGCCGAGAAAGGTGAAAAAGTCCTACTCGTCCGCACCGAGACATCGCCCGAAGACCTCCGTGGCATGATCGCCGCCGAAGGCATCCTCACCGCAAAAGGCGGCGTCTCCTCGCACGCCGCCCTCGTTGCCCGCCAGATGGGCAAGGTTTGCATCTGCGGCGCCGCAGCCCTCGAGATCGACTACAACGCCCGCACAGTCACCGTGAAAGGCGAAGTCTTCAAGGAAGGCGATTTCCTCTCGATCGACGGCACCGCTGGCAGCGTCTACGCCGGACAGCTAAAAACCTCGCCCTCCGAGATCATCACCGGTCTCATCGAAGGCAACAAAGCCGCTCTCAAAACTGAGAAGGTTAAGAACTTCATCCAGCTCATGGATTGGTGCTCGAAAGTCACCAAGCTCGATGTCCGCACCAATGCCGACACACCCGAGCAGACCGAAAACGCCATCGCCTTCGGCGCCACAGGTATCGGCCTCACCCGCACGGAACACATGTTCTTCGAGGGAAACCGCATCGACGCCATGCGCGAGATGATTCTCGCCACCGACGAAGCAAGCCGCCGCGCCGCCTTGGCCAAGCTCCTGCCTTACCAGCGCGCCGACTTCACCGGCATCTTCAAAGCCCTCAAAGGCTTCCCGGCCACCATCCGACTCCTCGACCCGCCGCTCCACGAGTTCCTGCCGCACACCAAAGAGCAGCAGATGGACCTCGCCCGCAGCATCGGCATGAAGGTGGAAACCATCATCCAGCGCGTGCACAGCCTGCATGAGTCCAATCCCATGCTCGGCCACCGCGGCTGCCGCCTCGGCATCGCCTATCCCGAGATCACCGAAATGCAGGCCCGCGCCATCTTCGAAGCCGCCGCTGATGTGGCGAAGAAGAAGATCAAAGTGAAGCCCGAAGTCATGATCCCGCTCGTCGGCTTCAAGAAGGAACTCGACCTCCAAGTCGAAATCGTTCACCGCGTCGCCAAGGAAGTCATGGCCGAGAAGAAGATCAAATTCGACTACCTCGTCGGAACCATGATCGAAGTGCCTCGCGGCGCCATCACAGCTGACGAAATCGCGCAAACCGCGCAATTCTTCAGCTTCGGCACAAACGACCTCACCCAGACCGCTCTCGGCATCAGCCGCGACGACATGGGAGCCTTCCTCGGCGCCTACACCGAGAACGAAGTCTTCAAGAAAAACCCATTCGCCAGCCTCGACCAAACCGGCGTCGGCGAACTCATGAAGATCGCCATCGAAAAAGGCCGCAAAACCAAGAAAGACATCAAACTCGGCATCTGCGGCGAACACGGTGGAGACCCCGACTCCGTCAAGTTCTGCCACCAGATCGGCCTCAACTATGTGAGCTGCTCACCGTTCCGCGTCCCCGTGGCACGCCTCGCAGCCGCCCAGGC
>Ga0214921_10000594_pt1 | contig 66274 bp, 70 predicted proteins | sample LL1505_MetaG_FD_177992 | JGI IMG/M metagenome (GOLD analysis project Ga0214921, IMG submission 177992) | Freshwater microbial communities from Lake Lanier, Atlanta, Georgia, United States - LL-1505 | ecosystem: Environmental > Aquatic > Freshwater > Lake | place: USA: Georgia | collected...
TTTATGGCATGGCTGGTTTACCCACTGAAACCGATGCTGATATAGAAGCCACAGCTGAATTATTAATAGCCCTAAAAAAAGCAACACCAGGCTTACGCCTTTCCCTAGGCGTAAGCAGTTTTGTACCCAAGGCCCACACGCCTTTTCAATGGGAGGGCCTTAGGCCGGAGGCAGAAAAACGCCTAAAGCTATTAACTAAACGATTGCAACCAAAGGGGATTGAGCTGCGGCCTGAAAGCTACGGCTGGAGTGTGATCCAAACCCTAATCTCCCGCAGTGATCGGCGTTTAGCTGCAGTGATCGTGGCGGTGCGGGGCCATCACGAACAATTGGGCGGCTGGAAAAAAGCCTATCGAGAACTTGCAAGCCAAAATCAAAACCATGGCGTTCCCCTACCCGCCTGGCAGCAGCTGATCCACGGCAATTGGCAGCCGAGTAGATGCCTGCCCTGGGATCACCTGGAAGGGCCATTGCCTAAAGCAACTTTGCTTAAACATCATCAAGAAGCACTACAGGCTGCTGCGGTTTAAACCCCTGGGGCCAACAGGCGGCCCGTAATCCCGCCAATAAAAGCCAACCAGCAACATTAACCCTGCCATCATATAGGGGTAGATCAGTTGCATGAAGCAGCACAAGTATCAATACTGCAGCCCACCAGGCCCGTTCAAATAGGCCAGCTTGATTAATACCTAGGCAAGTAGCACGTAACAACAACCACAACACCACGGCAATCAACAAAAAAGCAGCTGGCATTCCATGGCTTATGGCTAAATCAAGGGGCAAATTATGGGGATGGCCGTGCCATACGCCAGCGCGAATTGGATAGATCAAGCTGAATGCAGCAGCGCCCCAACCCAACCAGGGCCTCTCCGCCACTAAACCAGCCGCCACCTGCCATTGACCCAAGCGGGTTGATGCCATTGGTCGATCGCTAAAGGCGATATCACTAAGGCGAACCCAGATTGCTTCCGGCACTAAAAAACGGCAGCCGTTTTGCAATAGTTCCGGCACCCCAGGCAAAACTGCAAAGAGCACCGGCAGCAGTAATAGCAGCAACAGTGGCATCAACCACAACCAACGGCCTGGCCCCAACAGCAATGGCACTGCCAACACAGCTGCACCCCAGCCATTACGGGAATCCGTGAGATATAGGCAGCCAACATGACTAACAACCAACAGCAACAACCAGGGAAAGCGGCGCCAACTTTCCAATGCAGCAGCAAGTAATAAGGGCCAACTAAATGACAACCAAGCTGCCGTAATATTGGCATAATCAAATAAACCAGAAAGGCGACCCAGTGGCATACCACCTGGCGCCATATGCCAGATCAATAAACCACCCAGGGCTTGCCAGGGGCCACTCCAACCGAAAAGCAATTGACCAATACCCGTAATTAATACCGGCATGGTGCTAGCTATAAATAACAGCGCCACCCTTCTCCTTGCCGCAGCTGTTGCCATATAGGGCTGAAAACCCCAAAAACCCCAAAAGAATGGCAGCCAATTACCTAAACCCACCCAAGCCAACCAACCGCTATGGGCCCAGGGGGCACTAAGCAACATCAAGCCAGCAATTAAGGCAAATACACGATTTAACTTGTCGCTCCACCACGGCCGCCTATGGCAACGGCTGCCCTGCAGCAATGCCCAAAACAATGGGGGTACCGCCAGCAAAAGGCTGCTGGCCAGCAGCAAAACGCCCAATTGAAATGCAATCCAGCCTGAGGCCGTAGCTGCTGCAGGCCGTTGGCAGCGCAGCCAGTTTGTTATTGCTGCAAAACCCATCAAGCTAGTCAAACACCGCCGTGCGACCGCGGGAAACCATCACCTGGTGGCATAGATGCAAACGCAGGGCACGGGCTAGGGCTAGCCGTTCCATATCCCTTCCCTTGCGGATTAGATCCTCCACATCATCCCGGTGGCTCACATGAACAGTGGCCTGCTCAATGATCGGCCCTGCATCTAAATCTTCCGTTACGTAGTGGGCGGTGGCACCAATCAATTTCACACCACGCTCCCAAGCCCTTTGGTAGGGCCGCGCTCCCGTGAAAGCCGGCAGAAAAGAATGGTGGATATTTATTACCTTTGGAAAATTCTGTAAAAAATTAGCGCTTAACACCTGCATGTATTTAGCAAGCACCACCAGCTCAATAGTTTCTTGCCTTAATAACGCTAATTGGCGTTGCTCTACTTCTGCTTTTGTGGCGGCATTGATTTCAAGTAGCTCAAACTTGGCGCCAAAATCCTCAGCTATTTGCCGCAAATCCGGATGGTTACTAATCACCAGGGGTACCTGCATCGCCAATTCACCAGCCTTAGTGCGCCAGAGCAGATCGAGCAGGCAATGGTCTTGCTTGCTAACAAATAGGGCCACTCGGGGCAGATGATCGGAAAAGTGCAATTGGCCTTCACCACCAAGCCGCTGGGCCAGAGCAGTTGCTGCCGCAGGAATCGCCTCCCGGGGCAGGCCAAAACCATCTAGGTCCCATTCGATCCTGCTAAGAAATAAACCAGCACCGCCATCCGTGTGGTGATCAGCGTGGCGGATATTTCCCCCATTAGCTGCCACCCAACCCGATATTTCACTCACCAAACCAGGGCGATCGGGGCAGATCAATTGAAAGATCGCCGTTGCTAAAGCCATGGATGCATTTAAACGAGCTATTTCTATTACAACCCGCGCAGCCCCAGCATGGATTCCGTTTTTCAGCGGCTGGCCCCATACCTGGTACCCCAGGCCCGTCGTGGAGTGGTGGGTAGTAGTAGATATGCGAAAGCCCTGCGGGAGCAGTTGCGCTTGGCTGCAAACAACAAGGTCTTGCAGCCGGTGTTGTTGATGGGGGAACCGGGTTTAGAAAAAGACAACCTGGCTGCCCTAATTCATTTCAGCTCCGCCCAAAGGCGACTGCCACTGATTCGGCTTGATGGCGCCCTATTGCGAGCCGATGGCGCTGAATTATTTGGCATGGGGCACCCCTCCCTATTGGAGTGTTTAAACGGTGGCACCCTGCTAATCGATAAATTTGATAAGGCACCGCCAGCATTGCAAACCCGCCTGCTGGAGCTTGGCGATCAGCACCAAGGCAGGTTGATTTTAACCAGCGAAACCGCTCTACCTGCCCTTGATTCGAGCTGTTTTTTAATTCGCGTACCCCCCTTGCGGGTGCGCCGCCAAGATTTAGGTGAGTGGTTGCGTTACGGCATCCGCCAACGCAGCCGCAAGTTGGGTTGGGCTAAACCACCCAGCCTTGCTCCCGGCATTGTTGAGCGCCTGCAACAACACGATTTTCCCAACAACATCCGCGAACTTGAGGAATTGATCTACCGCGCCTTGCAACAGGCCAAAGCGGATCTACCGGAGCAGTTGCCTGAGGATGTGTTCTGGACCGCCAGCCGCGGCACGCCAGCTCGCTTTGATCTATGGCGTTGGAAACCGCAACTGCGCTTTTGGCTGCGTTCACCACGGCTGTGGAACGTACTGCTATTTGGCCTGGTGAGCTGGCTGTTTGTACTCGTTAATCTCTGGCTCTGGCTTGGCCCCCAGGATCGGGCCCATAACGGTGCCCTAAATCTATTTTGGGCCTGGTGGTGGCCCCTAATCCTGCTGGGTTTTCCATTCGTGGGCAGGCTTTGGTGTTCCTTTTGCCCCTTCATGGTGTGGGGTGAAATCAGCCAACGCATTGCAACCCGCATCGGCTGGCAGCCAGCCCGTTGGCCCCGCGGCAACACCGACCGCTGGGCCTCACCTCTACTGGCCGCTGGTTTTGCTGCAATTCTGCTGTGGGAGGAACTGGGCGCCATGGAGAGCAGCCCTTGGCTCAGCAGTTGCCTGCTGCTGGTGATCACAGCTGGAGCGGTGCTGGGTTCCCTGGCTTTTGAAAAAAGATTTTGGTGCCGTTACCTCTGCCCCGTGGGCGGCATGAACGGCCTGTTCGCCAAACTATCAATCCTGGAATTGCGGGCCCAGGCCGGCACCTGTAGCGGTAGTTGCAGTAGTTATGCCTGCTTTAAAGGAGGCCCGGCGGAAGGAGAGGGGCTAGCCACCAGCGGCTGCCCCCTGGGCACCCACCCGGCCCACCTCAGCGATAACCGCAACTGTGTGCTGTGCCTCACCTGCGCCCAAGCCTGTGCCCATCGCTCGGTGCAACTAAATCTGAGGCCACCGGCCGCTGATCTGCAAAGGCAGCTAGCTGTTCCCGCAGGCGAACCGGCTCTAATCCTTGTGCTAGCAGGTGGTGTGGTGTTGCACCATTGGCAGCAAAGCGCTGCAAACAATTGGCCCCTGGCGCTTGGGTACCTTGCCCTCCCGGGTTTAATCGGCCTTGTTTTCCGTTGCTTTGTTAGTGGACAGCAATGGCGCCATGGGCTCTATGGAATGCTGCCGCTGCTGTGGGCCCTTTTATTAGCGCGCCACCTACCGTTGGGCATGGGGGAAGCTGGCATGCTGCTGCCGGTATCTTTTGGTGATAGCTGGCCAGGCTGGAGTGCCGATAGCCATGTGCTCGCTTTTTGCCAAAGTGCAGTGCTGATTGTTGGCGTAGCGGGAAGTTTGCTACTGCTACGGCGGCTGCTGCTGGGGGAAGGCCGTTTGCTTTGGCTAACTACGGCTCTAACCGTGGTATTGGGGCTAGGCGGACGCTGGCTAGTGGCTTGACTAGAGCTGGGCATCACGCAGGTCGCAGTCGTTTAAATGGCAACCGCTCAAGTTGGCGCCGCGTAGATCAGCTGCCCGCAGACTGGTTTGATAAAGGCAGGCACCACTGAAGTTGGCCTGCTGCAGCTGGGCCCCCGCCAATTGGGCAAAGCTGAGGTCTGCACCAGAAAAATCGGCATGGCCCAAATCGGTGAGCTGATCGAGGGCTGAACGCAAATCCACCTCAATTAAGCGCGCCTCTTGCCAACAGCTATGGGGGGCGATAACACCCCTGAGGCAAGCGCGATGTAAATAGGCAGCACGAAAATTTGCCCTCTGCAAGCGGGCACCTGAGAGGTCTGCCTCCTGCCAAAAGGAAGCCTCTGCAATGCAATCGGAGAGATCAGCTCCCCAGAGCAACGCTTGCTGTAAAAAAGCACCGCTCAAATTCACTGCATTGAGCTGGCCATGGCCAAACCTACTAGCGCGAAAACAACTGCCCCTGAGATCGGCCCCGCCAAGGTTTAGATCAGCAAAATCGGTATCAACCAACTCAAGCCCCTGGAAAGATCTACGGCCAGCTAGCCATTGCTCACGCAGCTGCTCTAGATCCTGCGGCAGGCTCCCTGGATCAAGCATGGCAGGGGTTAGAGCACAGCTTGCAGGGCGGATAGTTGCTGCTCACGGGCGGTGAGAAGCTGCTTTTCAGCGGCAAGTAGTAAACGAAATACACCACGATCAAGCACCTCATAAAACACAAGGCTGCCCTCAGGCCTGCGGGCTACCACCCCAGCGATTGTTAGGAGCTTGAGGTGTTTAGAAACCAAGGCCTGGCTAAGGCCTGTGCACTGCACCACAGCGGTTACGTTGAGGGGGCCCTCCCTTAATGCTTCAAGCACCATCAGGCGATTGGGCTCGCTGAACACCTTGAAATATTCAGCAAGGGCCTCCAAGGGTGCCGCCATCAGCAGTAACACGGATTAACAACGTATAAGCCTAAACGGATTCAACACTCCAATCAAGGCGTTGTTACTTCTATTGTTTTTGCTTGTTCTGCTGTATAACAGATACGTGATATTGCAAAGGTGGCCATGTCAAGAGCCTGGGAGCAGAAGGAGGCCCTGTTGGAGCAGCAGCACAACCAGCTTGAGCAGGGCTTGGAAGATTTGATTGCTGGCGGCTCTGAGCCAAGCCACTTGCCCCAAATGATGCATTTAATTCAAAAATTGAAACTGCACCTGCGCCTGGAAGAACGCTGGCTAAGCGAGGCCGGCTGCCTCTGCCAAGGCCATCGCCTCAGCCATCAAGAACTGCTGGGCTCCATCGAGCAACAACTACCCCAATGCCTCAACCATGGGGGGCTGCGCCCCCCTCGATGGTTTGGTGATGGCTAGCCGCAGCGGCAGCCTAGACCCGGGAATCCTGCTGGAATTATTGGCGCAAGGTGTAACTGCAGCTGAATTAGAAGAGGGATTACAAAAACGCAGCGGACTGCTGGGGCTTTCAGGCCGCAGCGGCGATATGCAGGAATTACGTCAACTAGCAATGGCTGGTAACGCCGATGCCAATTTGGCAATTGCCGTGTTCCAACAGCAACTGCTCAAGGCAATTGGCGCTGGCTTTGCCCTATTGGGGGGGCTTGATGTGTTGGCACTAACAGGTGGCATCGGTGAACACGACCAGGTTCTACGGCAGTGGTTAACAGAGCGGCTACAGCTACTAGGAACAGCCCAGATAGCGATCATTAGCGCTAACGAGGAGTTAGAGATCTACCAACAGATCACTGCCTTGAGATAGCAGCCAAGCAAGCCCGCCTGGTGAGTGCCATTGAGGTGAGCGTTGGGCTTTGCCAACCGGATCTAGGCCAACAACTGCCATCGGTAACCAACAGGTTGCTGCAGGTGTGAAAACGATTCCAACGATCCAGCACTGATCGCTCAGGGTTATCGCCCATGGGTGCACCACCTAATTCATGGATGTAGTAGCCGGGTGGTGGCACCGCCTGGGAGCCGGCGGCGCTAGCCGTTAGCCATGGTTCGATCAATGCCAAGCGGAACAAATCTTCGATGGGTTTGATCTCACCGCCCGCCGCCTGCACCACCGTTTGTATACGGCTGAGCATCAAATTCACCAGAGTTTGTTCTGCCATGCCCCAAGCCATGGCGATATGGGCCACCGGTAAACCCCATGCATCACAACGGCCATGATCAAGGCCTACGCGGTTGCTGGGATTTGGCTGCACCTCCCCATGGCCAATCAAAAAACCAATTGCCGCCCTTGGATCACGGCGCAATAAAGAAGGTGGATCAAAGCGCTGCACTCCACACCACAGGCCATAGCCCTCGCCGGTATTGGGAATGAAAGCGCTTTCAGCCCCCGATAAACCTGTTCCCAAAGGCGCTGGCGCCTGGGCTGGCAAAGCAAAAAAACGGGCAACAGACACATGATCCATCAAGCCCAAACCGATCAGGCCATGGGGATCGATCAAACCGTTGCTGCAGCGATCATCCCGAGAAAGCAACAGCAAGCGCAGGCTTTCGATTGTGGAAGCGCAAAGCACAACCAGCTTTGCCTTGGCGCGGTGTATAGCACCGCTGGTGGCATCAATAAACAACACCCCCTCAAGTTGATCTTGGCTTGGCGATAGCAACAGCTCAGCAACAACCGCACCACTGCGCAGGGTTACTAAACCGGTGGCCAGGGCAGCAGCAAGGGCACCACCCTGGGCGCTGTAGCGGGGCCAACACCCATCCCGTTTGACTTGGTGGCGCGGAAAACCGCGGGACGCAATAAAGGGCAAAACCAATTGTTTGCAGGCGCTTTGCAAATGCAATTCCCCCGGTGTGAAGGCAGCTGGCGGGGCAAATTCACCATCGGGCAACAGTTCCAATCCATCGCGGCCACCCCACACCCCCAGCTGTTGCTCCAGGGCGCTGTAGTGGGGGCTTAGTTCGCTGTGGTTTAAGGGCCAGGCCTGGTTGAATTCATTATCGGAAAGCCGCAGGGTGATACCACCCCAACTAAGGCTTTTACCGCCCACCTGGCGGCCACGGGTCCAAAGAAAAGGCTGATCAGCGGGGGTGGTGTATGGGTTTTGCTGTTCGTTTACATAGAGGTTGGGGTTGTTTTTCCAATAGCCAGGGTGCTGGCTTTGCAGCAAATGGTGGCCAGCACTGAGGTGTGCCAAACGGCGCAGGCTGTTTAACGGTTCTGCCCCAAGGGCCTCGCCAACGGATTTATCAGCGCCGGCCTCCAGCACCAGCACACTTAAACCCTGTTGGGCCAGGGTTTGGGCGGCAACGGCACCGGTGGCACCACTACCCACCACAAGGGCGTCGTAGCAATGGTGGGGGTCAAATTTCATATCTACGGTGAGAACTGAGGGAAGGGGCCGGTAAACTCGCTCCCATCCAGCCTTCTAATAATGGTGTCTGCCCTGCGTCGCCTTGCCCTATGGGGCCTTGCGTTTGTGCTCAGCATTGGTTTAAGCGCCTGTGATGGCGCTAATGCCAAGGCAGCAGCCACGATCAGCCCTGAGGATATGGCCACCATCGGCCGCCAGGCCAAAGGTTTCCTAGCTGCTAAGGAGCGCCTGCCGGAGCTGGCAACTTTGGTTAATGAAAAGAATTGGGTGTTTACCCGTAATTTGATCCATGGCCCCATGCAAGAGGTGAGCCGTGAAATGAGCTATATCAACCAACGGCTACTGCCAGCAGATCGCGCCGAAGCAATCAAAAGAGCTAACGCATTGAAAGAATCATTAGCGGAATTAGACGAATCAGCACGCTTGCAAGATGGCAATAGCCTCAGCAAGAACTACATCCGTGTTGCCAGTGGTTTTGGCGCCTACGCCGAAGTAATCCCAAGCGCAGCGCTCAACTGAATTTAATTAATAAACAAAAAAAGGTTGCTGTTATTGGCGCTGGCTTCGTTGGCTGTTGCACAGCCTGGCTGCTAACAAAACAGGGCCATAATGTAACTTTGATATCTACTAATACAGGTGGCAGTTCTGCAGCCTTAGGGCTTTTGATGGCCGATGTATTTCAGCGCAGCAGCGGCCGCAGCTGGAGGCTTAGGCAACAATCAATGCAGCTATTTAGCGAGTGGCAACAACATTTGCAAGGGGCCGGCTATCAAGCAAAAATCAATCGCGGCCTATGGCTACTAACAAATAACTGCAATCAATGGCAGAAATATCAACTGCTTGCCGAAGAGCGCAGCAAGAAAGGCATTGGCATGGAAATATTCAATGAAGCTGCCCTCAAGGAGCAGGTGGAATCAGGTGTGCTGCCACACCTATCAGAGGGGCTGATTGGAGGGATCTGGAGCAGTAGGGATGGCCAACTAGATCCAACTGAATGGATGAAGGAATTACTACTAGATGGCCAAAATAATGGCTTGAAATATATTAATAGCAAAGTTAGCGAGTTAACTCAAATCAACGGGAGCTGGCAACTTAGTTTGGAGGCAAACAACAAGGATAATGAGATATATGATTGGCTAATGGTTTGCGCAGGGCTTGAAAGCGTTGATTTATTAGCGCCGCTGGGCTTAAATAATATAAATAATCTTGCGATGCAACCGGTATTGGGCCAGGCGCTTGAATTAAAACTTCCGGCTGGAATAAATTGGCAGCAAAGCATCAATTGGGATGGCATTAATTTGGTGCCACGGCCAGATAATCATCTTTGGCTTGGTGCCACCCTAGAGCCGGGCTTAAATCGAAATCAAGCAGGATCTATCGATGCATTAAAAGATATGCAGCAGCTGCATGGAGCGGCTCCAGAATGGCTAAATCAAGCAAAAGTAATACGCCATTGGCAAGGGGTTAGGGCCCAACCTTTAGCGCAACCAGCGCCGGTGCTTGAACAATTACTGCCGGGTTTATGCCTAATGGCAGGCCACTACCGCAATGGAATTTTGCTTGGCCCCGCTAGTGCAATGTGGGCGGCCACTATCATCAATGAAGGCAACAGGGATAACTAATTGCTTTCCTTGCAACTTTAGCCATTTAAAGTTAACCTCTCCCCACTAACTTTTGGCGCAGCTTTTTGATTTGATCACGCAAACTAGCTGCTGCTTCGAAATCAAGTTTTGCAGCTGCTGTTTTCATTTTTTCCTCTAATTGTGTAATCAACTCAGGTAATGCTTCCAATGGCACTCCATTGTGTTGGGCAACTTCAACCGCCTCTGTAAGTTGATCATCATTTAATTTGCGCGACATCTCAAGAAAAGCAAGTATTGGATTATTACCGATCGATCTTTTGCCCGCTGCCGTTGGTGTAATGCCATGTTTAAGGTTATATGCATGTTGAACAGCCCGGCGTTGTTCAGTAACAGTAATTGCCTTAGCCATCGAATCAGTAAGATTATCTGCATATAGGAGTGCCTTGCCATCCACATGACGAGCTGCCCTACCAATGGTTTGAATTAATGAGCGCTCAGCCCGCAAAAAGCCTTCCTTGTCAGCATCTAATATGGCCACTAAAGAAACTTCAGGCAGGTCTAAACCCTCCCTCAATAAGTTCACACCCACCAACACATCATATTCACCATTACGCAAATCTTGAATGATTTCGATCCTTTCAATCGAATGGATTTCAGAATGCAAATAACGCACTTTTACCTGATTTTCAGCTAAATAATCTGTTAAATCTTCTGCCATTCGTTTCGTTAGGGTTGTTATTAGTACCCTTTCCTTGCGATCAGCGCGCACACGTATTTCACCTAATAAATCATCCACCTGGCCGCCGGTTGGCCTCACTTCAACAATCGGATCAAGCACACCCGTGGGGCGGATTACCTGTTCTGCCACATTGCCGTTAGAAATTTCTAGTTCCCAATTGCCTGGCGTTGCGCTAACAAATATTGTTTGTTGCGCTTTTTGCCAAAATTCCTCTGCTTTTAAGGGGCGATTATCGGCGGCACTAGGTAAACGAAAGCCATGGTCTATCAATACCTGTTTGCGGGCCCTATCACCGTTATACATGGCATGTAATTGCGAGCAGGTAACATGGCTTTCATCCACAACTAAAAGCCAATCCTTAGGGAAGTAATCAATCAAACATTCAGGTGGTGTACCGGCCTGCCTACCAGCTAGATGCCGAGCATAATTTTCCACACCATTGCAATAACCCACCTGTTGCAGCATTTCAAGGTCGTAGGTGGTGCGTTGTTCAAGCCGCTGCGCTTCTAGTAATTTGCCCTGGCCTTGCAATTCATCTAAACGCATGCGCAACTCAGCGCGAATTTCAGCAATCGCACCATCTAAACGATCTTTTGGTGTTACAAAGTGTTTGGCTGGATAGATATTAATTGCTTCTAAACTTTGTAGAATCTCACCAGTTGTTGGATCCACATAACGGATCGCTTCCACCTCATCGCCAAATAGTTCAATCCGCACCAAACGATCTTCATAGGCAGGGCCAATTTCCAACACATCACCTTTAACGCGAAAGCGGCCGCGGGCAATTTCAGTGTCGTTACGGGTGTATTGATTATTAACCAATTCCCGCAATGAAGAACGTAGATTTAAATTATCTCCCACCTTAAATGGCACCGCAGCTTTTAAATATTCAGAGGGAATACCCAAGCCATATATACAACTAATTGATGCCACTACTATCACATCGCGCCGCTCAAATAACGAACGCGTTGCCGAGTGGCGCAACATATCAATCTCTTCATTTATTGATGCTGTTTTTGCGATATATGTATCAGAAACAGGCACATACGCCTCAGGCTGATAATAATCATAGTAAGAAATAAAATATTCAACTGCATTTTGCGGGAAAAACTCCCGCAATTCATTACATAGCTGTGCCGCAAGGGTTTTGTTATGGGCTAACACCAAAGCCGGCCGGCCGGTGCGCTGGATCACATTGGCAATCGAAAAAGTTTTGCCGGTGCCAGTGGCACCAAGCAATGTTTGATATCGCTCGCCATCATCCATGCCCTTAACCAAGGTTTCAATGGCAGTGGGCTGATCACCATTGGGGCTATAGGGAGCTTGTAGGCGGAAATCCACCGGGGCCAATCAGATGGCACCAAATACTAAAGACAAAACAACCATGCTGATGATGCTGTAAGCCAAAGAACCAAGAATTGCGCTAAAAACACCATTTTTCAGGCGGAAACCATCCACAAAACCAGCTGCTAAACCAAATAGAATTGCCGTAATAAGCCAATTAAACAACAAACTGATTGGTTGAATTAAACCACCTAAGCTTGTTACAGCCCATGGCAATAAAAATAATGCTTTTAATGGCAAAGTTAACAAACTACCCAATAAACCAATGGCGCCAGCTGATAGCAGCGCAGCGCCAAAGCCTTCGAATTCCACCCCAAGGGGCAAACTGGCAATTAAAAGCAGCACTAATGCCCGAATCGGCCACTGCAACAACCAGTCAAAGCCAGTCACCTGTTAGCTCAGTGTTGATGTGTAAGTGAAACCCTAGCCACGAGCGCCTCCCTTAAACCACGCACCACCGCCAGCATGGCAATTTCATCGCTCAGGCGATTAACTGCCGATCCCACTCCAACGCCTGCGGCACCAGCGGCTTGGGCCATGGGCAAGGTTGTGGCTGATAAGCCAGATGCACAAAGCACTGGCACCTGCACCGCCCGGCTGATGCAATGGGCTGCAGCCAGGGTGGGTGCTGCTTTTTCAATTAAGCCTTGGATGCCAGCACTATACGGCCGAGCACTGGTGCCACCTTCTGTTTGGATTAGGTCAGCTCCTGCCACCACCAACTCAATGGCCAGCTGCTCCTGTTGATCAAGGGCCATGGTGTGGGGCACCGTTACCGAAAGGCTGAGCTGGGGTAGCAAAGCCTTTGTGCGCCTGGTGAGTTCAAGCACTTCAGCGCCGCTGAACACACGGCCCTGGGCATAGAAGCTGTCGTAGTTACCGATTTCCAGCAGCGTTGCCCCCGCTGCTACCGCCGCAGGAAATAGTTCAGGATCCACCGCTGAAACACAGATTGGTAAGCCTGATTCGGCTGCAGCCAGCTGAACGATGGCTGGATCACAGGCCACATCAATTAAATCCGCCCCACCTGCAGCCGCCGCCCTAGCCACCATTGCCACAGAAGCTGGATCAAAATTGGCTAGGCCAGCTATCACTTTGAGCAGGCGTTGCTCGTTTAGGGCAGCTTTAAGCGAGTTAGGAAGCAACATGCAGGTGTTAGATGCAGATCATTAATTCTCCCACGCAAGCTATGGCACCCCGCTGGAGTGCTGATCATTTGCGGCTGCATCAACAGCTATTACGGCAGCCACTGCTGCTACCCCAAGGGGCGCGGCTGCTGCTGGCCGTATCCGGCGGCCAGGATTCAATGGCACTAGCAGGCTTGCTGCTGGATCTAAAACGGCTGCACCACTGGTGTTTACATATTTGGCATGGCAACCACCGCTGGCGGCAGGAAGCAAACCAACAGGCAGAACAACTATTGCAATGGGCAGAAAGCCAAGAAATAGAAAGCCATTGTGATAGTTGGCAAACACCTATTCACACGGAAGCCGCCGCCCGTGAATGGCGCTACAGCTGCCTTGAAAAACAAGCAAAGGCATTGGCTTGCAGCCATGTGCTCACAGCCCACACCGCCACCGACCGCAGCGAAACCGTGCTGTTGCATCTGGCCCGGGGCAGCCACCGCAAAGGCTTAGCAAGCCTTAGTAGCGCAAGAACCCTGGTTGAAAATATAACTTTGGTAAGGCCCTTACTCTGCTTTTCTAGGCAGGACACCAGCCGCATCTGCGCAGAATTAGGGCTGCCAATCTGGCTAGATCCAAGCAACACAGATCTGCGCTTTAGCCGTAATCGCATCCGCGCTGAAGTGTTACCGGTGCTAGAGCAACTACATCCAGGTGCCAGCAGACGGATCGCTGCAATGGCAGAACGATTTGAGGCAGAAGAAGAAAGCCAGCAGCAATTACTAGATCTTGCCCTACAAACTTTGCTTGGGGCAGAAATGGTTGAAATAAACAAAAAAGCGTTGTTAGCTTTAAAGCCTGCAAACCAAGCTCAAATATTATTACATTGGCTGTCAAAGAGAAAAGCTAGAATAAATGCAGCATATCATGTTGAAAAAATACTTCAGGAATTAAAAAACAAAAATGGTAGATGCGAGCTAGACAATCAATCCTTATTTTTAGAATGGGATAATAAAAACATATGGCTTAACTCCCATCCCGACTGCAATGAAAGCCGGCAACGGGGAATATTAGGAGCTCAGCCATGAAATCCAGCATTTGAAATAAGCTGTTGAAGCTATGCCAGAAGAACCTCCAGATGAATTAACTAAAAATATTTTTGGCCTAGATGGCCCAGCAAAACTCTTTTTTACTCCTATGACCACATCACCATCTCAGAAAAATCAATCTATCTACAACAGCAATGGGGAATATGGATCATATTTATCTCCTTTCCGATCCTTTTTATCGATGCTAAATTGACCCGTCAAAGAGATCGAGCAACGAACGAAACAGCTAGAGATCGAAATAGAGCAACTGGAGCAAGAGAATGCCAAAGGCGGGCAATTGCTCTGTTATATCGATCAGCTGTGCTCACCGCCAGATTCCAATTAGAACCAAATGAATTCAATCGAAATAGATTAAACAATTTCTTGGCACTAATTGAGAAGTGAGCCTATGGCTTATCAACCCACCGTTGCGCTTGGGCGACGGCGGCGCTGACGATTATCTTCCTCAGTTTGAGCAACTACCTGAGCTTCAGGCTTAGCTTGCTGGGGACGATCCCGTTCCTCCCTTGCCGCCCGAGTTACGGGGGTGCGATCTTCTACAGGATTTTTAGATTTATAAGCAGGGGTACCAGCTGGGGCTGGCTGCACCAAACAAATAATCATTGGCTCCACCTGCAATTCACGCCTCATGCGCCGCTGTAAACCAACCTCGATTTCCCGTTGCACACCCACCCAATCCACATCGGGAGCATTACCACCGGTGTTGCGTGATAACTGATTCCAACGGTTTTCCAATACCCAGCCCACTTCCCGCTCAGCCCACATCGACATCTTGCGGGGATCAGCAGTGGTAACCACACCGCGCAGGTTCACCCGTGGTGGAGCCACCATCAAACCTTCAGTGCTGATGGCAACAAGAAGGGTGATCACACCATCACCTGCTAATTGCTGACGTTCTTTTAAAACGCGCGCATCAACAATACCGTTGCGGGAATTATCAAGCAATTCGATACCAGCCTTAACTGGATCACCCTTACGAATTGAATCTGGGGTGAGCTCAACCACATCACCATTATCGATGATTAATATATTTTCCTCTGGCACACCCATAGATTGAGCGGTGCGGGAATGGCACATCAACATGCGATGTTCACCATGCACAGGCACAAAGAAGCGGGGCCTTGTTAGGGCAAGCATCAACTTTTGATCCTCTTGGCTGCCGTGGCCTGAAACATGAATACCTTCGCCTTTGCCATAAACCACCTTGGCGCCGAGCATCATCAAACGATCGATCGTATTAACAACAGAGATGGTGTTACCTGGAATTGGGCTGGCTGAAAAGATGATTTTATCGGTGGATTTAACCTGCACCTGGGGGTGCTCACAACGGGAGATGCGGCTGAGGGCAGCGAGGGTTTCACCTTGGCTACCTGTCATCAATAAAAGCGTTTCACGATCGGGCAGATCGCGTATTTGCTTAATTGGCACAAATAGATCATCTGGGCAGCGGATATAACCCAATTCCCGGGCCTTAGCAATCACATTGAGCATCGAACGGCCAAGCAAACTAACCTTGCGGCCATGCTTAAGCGCCAGCTCAAGAATCATCGATACCCGATGCACTGAACTTGCAAATGTTGTGATCAACACGCGGCCTTCTGCACTGCCCACATGGCGATCGAGATTGGGGAATACGGCCCGCTCAGAAGGGGTAAAACCAGGCAGTTCAGCATTGGTGGAATCACTAAACATGCAGAGCACACCCTGCTCGCCGTATTGGGCCATGCGCTGAATATCGAAATACTCACCATCCACAGGGGTGTGATCAAATTTGAAATCGCCTGTGAATACAACAACACCCACTGGGGTTGTGATCGCCAATGAAAAACTATCGGCAATTGAGTGGGTGTTGCGGATGAATTCAACCTTAAAATGTTGGCCAACTTTCACCACATCCCGTGGTGCAACTGTTTGCAGTGTGGTGCGATCTGCCACACCGGCTTCTGCCATCTTGCCCTCGAGCAGCGAAAGGGCTAAGCGGGGCCCATAAATAATAGGAATATTAAAATGCTTGAGGTGATGGGATATGCCGCCGATGTGATCTTCGTGGCCGTGGGTAACAATCATGCCACGGATACGTTTTTGATTTTCTCTTAAATAACTTGTATCTGGCATCACCACATTAACGCCATGCATGCCATCGCTTGGAAAGGCGAGGCCCGCATCCACCATCATCAAATCATCGCCGTATTCAAATACGCAGGTGTTTTTACCAATCTCATGCAATCCACCTAAGGGAATCACCCGTAGGGCGGGGGTTTTGGTTGCAGATGTTGCGGAAGTAGCCATAGAAACCTTTTAAAAAATTAGTTGGTTGAAAAGATAATGAGCAGCTGCCCATCGCCTTGAGGTCAGGTAGGACGCAGGGCGGCAAGTAAAACAGCTAAGGATTCCCGCACGGCATTAGAGGCGGGTAGCAATGGCAATCGGGCGGAGCCAACTGGCCAGCCCTCCAGCTCTAGGGCTGCTTTAAGAGGAATTGGATTACTGCTGCAAAACAAACCTTTCATCAATGGTAATAGACGCTCATGGATGGCGAGGGCCTTTTGCACTTCACCGGCAAGAAACGCTTGGATCATCTGTTGCAATTCCTCGCCCACCAAGTGGCTTGCCACACTCACAACACCAACGGCTCCGAGGGCCAACATGGGCAAAGTTAATGAGTCGTCGCCGCTGTAAATAGCAAACTGATCTCCGCAAACAGCCCGCAGCTGGCTCACCTCATCAACACTGCCACTGGCTGCTTTGTAGGCAACCACATTGGAATAACGCAGCAAACGAGCCGTTGTTTCAGGCGCCAGGCTGGCAGCTGTTCTGCCGGGAATGTTGTAGAGCATCAAAGGCAAATCAGCTGCCGCTTCCGCCACCGCGGCGAAATGGGCTTCCATACCCTCCTGGGGTGGCTTGTTGTAATAGGGCACCACCACAAGGGCACCATCGGCGCCAAGGGCTGCCGCCTGCCGGGTTGCTTCCACCGCTTCGGCGGTGCAATTACTGCCTGTGCCGGCTAAAACCTTGGCCTTTCCAGCAACCGCCAAGTGCACTGCCTGCAACAGGGCATGTTGTTCATCCCAGGAAAGGGTGGGTGATTCACCAGTGGTGCCACACACCACCAGGGCGTCGGAACCATGCTCCACAAGGTGATGGGCCAAGCGGCCAGCCAAACCGAGGTCAACGGCCCCATCAGCATCGAATGGGGTAACCATCGCCGTTACCAAACGACCAAATACAGCACTACTCATCGCCCTATCCCCTGCAGTAATTCAGCGATCTGAATGGCATTCAAAGCCGCTCCCTTACGGATTTGATCACCACAAAGCCATAGTTCAAGGGCATTTGGATTGCTTAAATCCTGGCGAATACGACCCACCGCCACAGCATCGCGACCGGTTACATCACTGGGCATTGGGAAGCGGTTAGCGGCAAAATCTTCGATTAATTCCAACCCTGGCGCTGCCGCCAATAGCTCCCGCGCTTCCTGCACCGGAAAGGGTTGTTCAAATTCCAAATTCACCGCCTCCGAATGGGCCCGCAATACCGGCACCCGCACGCAGGTGGCACTTAAACAAAGATTGCTTAGGCCCATTATTTTGCGGGTTTCGTTAAGCATTTTCAACTCCTCTTCGCAATAGCCATTGGCCTGCAGAGCGGAATTATGCAAAAACAAATTGAAGGCCAAGGAATAGGGCAAAACCTCACTTACCGGTTCGCCGCCAGCTAGCACCGTGCTGCTCAATTCCCGCAACTCTTCCATGGCCCTCGCGCCTGCACCACTAGCGGATTGGTAGGTGCTCACTATCACCCGTTTCAAAGGCCGCCGCGCCGCTAAGGGGGCTAACACCAAACTGAGCAGGATCGTGGTGCAATTTGGATTAGCGATTATTCCTTTGTGCTGCAGAGCCGCCTGCGGATTAACTTCCGGCACCACCAAAGGCACCTCTGGATCAAGCCGAAAAGCGCTTGAGTTATCGATAACTACAGCCCCCTGCTCCACCGCCAATGGCGCCCACTGGCGCGACACCGAACCACCAGCTGATGCCAGCAACAGATCAACCCCTTGCAAAGCTGCTGCACTAACGGGCTGCACCTCTAGGTTTTTCCCCTGCCATGGCAACAAAGCTCCGGCTGAGCGGGGGGAGGCCAGCAGCCTTAATTCCTTAATTGGAAAGGCGCGTTCCTTCAATAAAGCAAGCAGCTCTTGGCCCACAGCTCCGGTGGCTCCAAGGATGGCAACTGTTTGCGGATTTGCCGCGGCTACGGGAGTCAACGGTGGTGGATGAAATCAAGCGAAACCTGAGAAGAAACAATAGGCGCTTGGGGGGTGTGCACCGGCCTGTTTCTAGGATCACGGGCTTGGTTCCATTTGGCCCACCCATGAGCAGCACCCTTAAGGTCAGCACTTCTCCCCTCCCCGGCAGTCGTTTAGCCCTTGAGGTGGGGGTACCAGGCAGCCGCTGCCAAGCCTCCTACGAAGCTGCCCTGCTGAAATTAGGTCGCACGGTGAAGTTGGCTGGCTTCCGCCAGGGCAAGGTGCCGCGCTCGGTGCTGTTGCAACAAATTGGCCCCCTGCGGGTGAAGGCCACCGCCCTTGAGGAATTGGTTGATGCGGTGCTGCGCGATGCCCTAAGCCAAGAAAACCTAGAAGCCCTGGGCCAACCGGAATTAAGCGGTGGCTTCGACACGCTTTTGGAGCAATTTGAGCCCGGTAAGGAGCTGCTGCTGAAGCTCGAGATGGATGTGCCACCCACTCCAAAGTTAAAAACCACAAAAGGGCTTAAGGCAGAGGCCCAGGAGGTGCTCTACAACCCTGAGCGCATCGATGAATTGCTAGAGCAATCCCGCAAGCAACTGGCCACCTTGGTGCCGATTAGTGATCGGGCTGCCGCCATGGGTGATGTGGCAGTGGTGAGTTTCAGTGGCAGCTTTAGCGATACCAATGAACCGATCAGTGGTGGCAGCGCCGAAAGCCTTGAGGTGGAATTGGAGGAGGGTCGAATGATTCCCGGATTTGTAGAAGGGATTGTGGGGCTAAAACTCGGCGCTGAAACCGAGGTGAACTGTGAATTCCCCAGCGACTATCAAGATGAAACCTGCCGCGGCCGCGCTGCAAAGTTCAAAATCAGCCTCAACGACCTCAAGGCAAAGGAACTTCCCACGCTGGATGATGCCTTTGCTCAACAGGCAAGCGATAAGGAAACCCTTGAGGAGCTGCGGGCCGAATTGGAAACCCGCCTAAAAGCAGATGCCGAAAAACGTCAAAAACAAAACCGCGAGCAGGCCTTACTCAAGGCTTTAGTGGCAGAACTTGAAGTTGAAATACCAGAGAGTTTGGTTAAAGAGGAAATAAACGCAATGTTGCAGGAAACCGCTGCTGAGATGGCCCAACAGGGGCTGGATATCAAAAAGCTATTTACCCCTGAGGTGGTGCGCAATTTGGCGAGTAAATCTCGGCCAGAAGCCACCGAACGCCTGCAAAGCAGCCTTGCCCTGCAAGCCCTTGCCAAGGCGGAGGCCATCAGTGTGGATGCGGCCGTGTTGGAAGCAAAAATGAAGGAGGTGATCCGTGGTTTAAGCGACACCAACCGGATCGATCAAAACCGCTTGCGGGCTGCGGTATCGGAAGATCTACTCAAGGAAGCGGTTTTTGCTTGGCTGGAAGCCAATGCCAGCATCACCATTGTTGGTGCTGAAAAGCCCGCTGAAAGCCCTAAGTCAAAAGCCAAGCCCAAGGCAAAGGCTAAAGCCATAGATTGAATGGAATCCAGCAGCGGCCCGTGCTCAACGCTTTAAGCCACCATCCGGTTCATAGCCATTGGCAAAACACCCTGGTTCCCACCGTGGTGGAGCAATCCGGGCGAGGTGAGCGGGCCTTTGATATCTATTCAAGGCTCCTGCGGGAAAGGATCATCTTCCTCGGCACACCGATTAATGATGCGGTGGCTGATGCAATCGTTGCCCAGCTGCTTTTCCTGGAAGCGGAAGACCCCGAGAAAGATATCCAGATCTACTTGAATTCCCCCGGCGGCTCCGTTACGGCTGGCCTCGCCATCTACGACACCATGCAGCAGGTGAGCCCAGATGTGGTAACGATCTGTTATGGCCTTGCCGCCAGCATGGGTGCCTTTCTGCTTTGCGGCGGCCGCAAAGGCAAGCGCTTAGCCCTGCCCAATGCCCGGATAATGATCCACCAACCCCTTGGTGGCGCCCAGGGCCAGGCCGTTGATATTGAAATCCAAGCCAAAGAAATTCTGTTTCTCAAAGAAACGCTCAATGGCTTAATGGCCGAACACACGGGCCAACCAATCGAAAAAGTTGCCGAGGATACAGACAGGGACTACTTTCTTTCACCCCATGAGGCTGTGGAATATGGCCTTATCGACAAAGTAGTAGTTGATTGACGATTGACGCGAGCCCTTTTGGGGTTGATCCTGTTTTCTAGGAAGGTAACCAGCAACAGGCGATGGCCAAATTCGATGCCCACCTGAAGTGCTCGTTCTGCGGTAAATCGCAGGAGCAAGTGCGCAAGTTGATTGCCGGGCCCGGCGTTTATATCTGCGACGAATGCATCGACCTCTGCAACGAAATCCTTGATGAGGAGCTGGTGGAAGCCCAAGGAGGCAGCCGCCATGCCCACCAGGAGAACAGTCGTAAAACGGTTCCAAGCAAAAAAGCAACTAAACCTGTTCCCACCCTTGCCAGCATCCCGAAACCACGGGAGATAAAAAGTTTCCTTGATCGCCAGGTGGTGGGCCAAGAGGAAGCAAAAAAAGTGCTTTCCGTTGCTGTTTATAACCACTACAAACGCTTGGCCTGGCAGGGGGATGGCAGCGGTGAACGGGAGGAGAGTGCCACCCGTTTAAGCAAATCAAACATCCTTTTAATCGGTCCCACGGGCTGCGGTAAAACCCTGCTCGCCCAAACCCTGGCTGAGTTGCTTGAGGTGCCTTTTGCCGTGGCTGATGCCACCACGCTCACGGAAGCCGGCTATGTGGGAGAGGATGTGGAAAATATCCTGCTGCGCTTACTGCAAAAGGCGGATTTAGATGTGGAACAAGCCCAAAGGGGCATTATTTATATTGATGAAATCGATAAAATTGCTCGTAAAAGTGAAAATCCATCGATCACCCGCGATGTATCTGGTGAAGGTGTTCAGCAAGCACTACTAAAAATGCTTGAGGGCACAGTGGCGAATGTGCCACCCCAAGGCGGCCGCAAACATCCCTATCAAGACTGCATTCAAATAGATACCAGCCAGATCCTATTCATCTGCGGCGGGGCATTTGTTGGCCTCGAGGATGTGATCCAAAGGCGTTTGGGCCGCAATGCGATCGGATTTGTGCAAACCGACAACAGGGGCCGCAATCGCAATAAGGAATTGGATGCCGCCAAGGTATTGCGCCACCTGGAACCGGATGATCTTGTGAAATATGGCCTAATCCCTGAATTCATTGGTCGCATGCCGGTTAGCGCCGTGCTCGAACCCCTAGATGAGGATGCCCTAGAGGCAATTCTCACCGAACCACGCGATGCCCTAGTGAAGCAATTTCAAACCCTGCTTTCTATGGATAGTGTGCGTTTGGAATTTGAACCAGGGGCTATTAGGGCAATTGCGATTGAAGCCAACCGCAGAAAAACTGGCGCCCGGGCCCTGCGCGGAATTGTGGAAGAGCTGATGCTTGATTTGATGTACGACCTACCTGGCCGGGATGATGTACCCAAATTTGTTATTACCCAAGAATTAGTGGAAGAACGCCATGGTGCCAAGGTTCTAGCCCATCCCACCAGCCTGGATCAACAGGAAACGGCCTAAGCCAATGGCCGCGGCCGATCACCTAGAGGTACCTAGGGGCCATGGTTTATTTATGCACCATGGCATCGATCTTGGCGATGGAACCGTGGTGCATTATCTAGAGGGAAAACAAATTCTGCGCAGCAGCGTAGAAGAATTCAGCCTAGGTGAACCGCTCAAAATAGTGCCCCATGCTGATGCTGATCCCGTTGGTGTAACCCTGCGGCGAGCGATGGGACGCTTGGGGGAAGAACGCTACAACCTGTTATTAAATAACTGCGAACACTTTGCAGTTTGGTGTAAAACCGGTTGCCACCGCAGCAGCCAAGTGGAAAAGGCCTTGGGTTACGGTCAAATGTTATTAGAACAGGGCCTAAATATCAATCAAGAACTAAATATTAGCCATGGCCTAAAAGAACTGAAAAATGGCCTAAAAAAATTGGAACAAAAGCGCCAACAACTCAGTGAACAAACCTTTGCAGATCAATTGCAGGCGGTGGAAACCCTAAAAAGCCAGCTCCAAGATTTACTGAGGGGAAAACCCCAAGCCTGAGTAGCCTCTAGCCATGGCTTACGAACCGCTGCACCATAAATACAGGCCCCAGCGGTTTGATCAGCTAGTGGGCCAGGAGGCAATTGCAGCCACCCTTAGCAATGCATTACGCACTGGTCGCATTGCACCGGCCTACTTATTTAGCGGCCCGAGGGGAACGGGCAAAACCTCCAGCGCTCGCATTCTGGCTCGATCGCTTAATTGCATTGCCAGTGATGGCCCCACGCCAGAACCCTGCGGTAGCTGCGAATTGTGCCGCTCGATCGCAGCCGGCAGCGCCCTTGATGTGATCGAAATAGATGCCGCATCTAATACAGGCGTAGACAACATCCGCGATTTAATCGAACGCTCCCGCTTTGCACCGGTGCAGGCGCGCTGGAAGGTTTATGTGGTGGATGAATGCCACATGCTTTCAACGGCAGCTTTTAATGCCCTACTAAAAACCCTGGAGGAACCACCACCAAGGGTGGTGTTTGTGCTTGCCACCACTGATCCCCAACGGGTATTACCAACGATCTTGAGCCGCTGCCAGCGATTTGATTTTCGCCGTATTCCCTTGGGGTCGATGGAAAGTCATTTGGCTTGGATTGCCAAAGAAGAGCAAATCCAAATCAATGCAGCGGCCTTGCACCTAGTGGCCCAATTGGCCCAAGGGGGCCTAAGGGATGCGGAAAGCCTGCTGGATCAACTCAGTTTGCTGCCGCCGCCGGTGGAACCAGAGGCGGTTTGGGAACTACTTGGGGCGGTGCCAGAACAGGAATTATTGAGCCTGGCGAGGGCATTGGTTGCAACTGATCCCGTTGGCCTATTGGAAAATTGCCGCGGCCTCCTGGATCGCGGTAGGGAAGCCACCGCAGTGCTTCAGGGTATTGCGGGGTTATTGCGAGATTTAGTGCTGGCTTTAGCTGCACCGGAGCAACCGGAATTGAGCAGCTTTTCTCCAGCTAATAGGGCTGAATTAGCGGCGTTAGCAAACCAAGCTGGCCTGCAAAAATTACTGGCTTGGCAACAGGGTTTAAAAGGTAGTGAGGCCCAACTACGCCAGAGCGCCCAACCGCGTTTATGGCTTGAGGTTTTAATGCTGGGATTACTGGCGGAACAGAGCACTATCAGCGCGCCAACAGCAATTTCAACACCAACTACAACCACCACTCCAGCGCAAACTTCTACTCAAAGTCAAATTCCAGCTGCAATTCCAAATCCCCCAACTACAGCTACAGCTTCGCCAGTAGAAAATCAAAACGGACCCGATTTAGCAGCCATTTGGCAACAGATCTTGGCAAGTTTGGAATTACCTTCTACCCGCATGTTGCTATCACAACAGGGCGAACTAGTGCGGCTTGATAAATCAAAAGCTGTGGTGCGAGTAGCGCCAAATTGGCTGGCGATGGTGCAAAGCCGCCTGCCCCTATTGGAGCAAGCCACTGAGCGGGCCCTGGGCTCGCCGCGGCAGCTAATGCTGGAAACAGGGATTGCCCAAACTCATGCACCTATTGAAGTAACTGCACCGCTAACACCAGTTAAAATTATTCAAACCAATCCAGTTATTGAGAGCAAAGCAGCTGTTGAAAGCAAACAAGAATTTCAACAAGAAACAAAACAACCAAGCCCAAGTAATGGCATTGAAGTGGAAGCTAAACGCTTAGCGGAATTTTTTAACGGCGAGGTTATAGCAGCAGAAGAAAATATTGATTAAACAGTATATTGATTACACTACATATCAATCAAACTACAAGCCCACATGTGCGGTTTTTGCCCATACCAATCTTTTTGGTTTAAAAGCCATCTTTAAACTAACCCAAGGGATCACTAAAAACCAGTGCATAAGATATGTGTTGGCAATTAATAAAGTTAATCCTGAGCTGGAAGGTAAGGCCGGGCCTTCGCTAAAGCGGCTGCCGGCACGTTTAATCGCAAGGGCGCTGAAACCTACCGTTGATATTGATAAAGGCCAGAGCAGTGGCAACTCACGCCAGGCTAATGCGGCAAATAAATCACCATAAATTGCCACTGGTAATGCATATTGGAGAAGGAAAAATACTAATAAATCAAGCCTTTGTTTAATGCTCAGCTTGTTTGATATCAGAGCAGGCCAGTAATCAAGGTAACGCTGCAAACCACCCTCAGCCCAGCGCTGCCTTTGGCGCAACAGGGCACCCCAACGGGTAACTGGTTCCTCTTGCACCGGTGGATTCCAGATCACACCAATCGCTTCTCCAGCTAAGAGCAATCGAAAGCTCAGATCTAAATCATCGGTAACTGTGTCTTCATTAAATCCACCGCAGGCAAGCAACACCTCGCGCCGCAGTAGTTGTCCATTACCCCGTAATTCACCAATACCCCCAGAACAAATCCGACCCTCTTGCATCACCGCATCAAAGGCCATCTCAAGGGCTTGGGAGCGGGTTAGCCAACTGGTTTCAGCCTTATCCACAGCCTTGCGCAATTGCAGTGCACCCCATTGGCGCCGTTGCAAATGCGGCAGCAAACGCATCAACAGATCTGGAGCAAAGCTGGCATCTGCGTCCAACACCATCAACCAATCAGCTTTGAGCTGGGGCAATAGGGCATTGAGGGCTGCGCTCTTGCCACCACCTGAATCCCGAAGGCGATGCTGCACATGAAGGAAAGGAAAATGTTGTTTAAGGCCTTCCAGGATCTTGGCGGTGTTATCCAAGCTGCCGTCATTCATTACCCAAAGGTTGAGCTGATCCTTGGGGTAATCCAAATCCGCCACCGCCTGCACCAAACGGCCAATTACGGCCTCCTCGTCCCTGGCGGCCACCAGCACATCAACCCGGGGCAGCTGGTTGGCCCCATCCACAGGCAAACAAGGCTCCATATCAACGCTGCTACTAAACATCGTGCGCAAGCCATAGCCGCACAGCAACAATGCTGCGCCTAATGCCGGCAGCAGGCCCCGCAAGGGACCCAGCCAATGGGGTGCTGCCCCAGCACCTAAACAAGCCAAAATAAAAATCAGAGCCTTTCGCCTACGGCCTTCAGGCCAACACAATTGAGTGGAATCGCCTTCAGCCATATGGCGTTTCCTCCCCAATGGCAACAACTTTAAGGGAATAGCTACCTGGGCAAGCTTTTCAACTTTTCCAAAACCGTGCCCGGGAAGTAGTACTTGAGGATTTGGGCACTGCTCCAGCCTTTTTGGGCCAATTCGATGGCACCGGCTTGGGAAAGGCCAACCCCATGGCCAAAACCAGCGCCATCAAACCGCCAAACCCCTGGCTCTTCTTTTACAACCACAAAAAGGGTGCTTGGTAATTGGCGCAGGCGCCTGCGGATTTGATCCCTACGCAAATTCAATGAGCCCTCACTGCCCTGCACTAAAAGGTCCACCACCCGGCCGCTGGGGCCCCGCTGCTGCACCAACAAGTTTTGAACATTGCCCAATTTCGCTGAAGCGGCAAGGGCGGCAAGCTCTTGGCTGCTGATCCGCCGCTGCCAGCGGTGGCGCGGATGGGCTGAACCATGCAGGTTGGCACCATCTTCCAGCAATTTATTGAGCCCAACCCCTTCGATGATTGGCAAGGGAAAACGTTTTTTCTCGCTACCTGGGCCATCCAGCTGGGCCTTTAGATAGGGCAGGGAACCACCCCCCCAACCCTCCTCAAACCCAGCTGAAACCCCGCCATTAGAGGCGCTGTAAACCCCATGGACCGGTTTTCCCTTCCAGGTGAGCAATAAACCTTTGCTGGCATCAAGGGCCAGCCGCAATTTGCTGCCCACTTGGCTTGGGTCGCCGTAAACCTGGCATTGGCTATCGGCGCAAAGGTGATAACCATCGATATGAAAGCGCTGTTGGTTAGCCAGGGCCCAGGTGCGGGCCAACACCGCTTGGGCAGCCTGGGCAGCGGCGGGGGCAGAAGCACCAATCTCATGGGGTACCACCCCCTGCAGATAGGTTTCCAAAGGCACCTGCTCAACTAGGGCCCAGGTGCCATAGGCATCCCGTTGCAAGCGGAAGGGTCCGCCATAAACGCCGCCATTCCAAAGCAACCCCCGGGGTGCTTTCAATTGAATCGGTCCATCAAGATTTAAAACCTGGCCGGCTTGCCTTAATTGCGGCTGCCAGTGCAGGTGATTGTTCAAACGCACCTCGCTGCTAATTCCATCGGGGGCTGGGCTTTCAAGGGGGGCCCACACCTCCCAATCCCCCGGCCGCGCCAACAGGGGCTGGGCACCCTTTAAACGCCAAAGGCGAGCCTGTTCATATGCCGATTCATAGCTGGGGAAAGGTCCCAACACCCGCCGCTCCAAAAGCAGCGGCCGAGCCAAAGGCTGGCGCACCCAATGGATTTCAAAGCGATCCGCCTGGCGTTGAACCCCCTTGCTATCCCGCAGGGTGAGCAACCCTGCTGCTGCCCGTAATTCCAGGGGTGCAGCGGCGGCCGGCAAGCGCTCAGCAATGCCCACCCACACCACGGGATTACTGCCGGCTATGGCTGGCGGCGCCTTAGTGGGCCAGTGCAGGGGCAGATCAGCCGCCTGCAATTCGCTTCTACAAGCGGCCATTAAGGCCAAGGGCACAAATAAGGCGAATGGAACTAAACGCACGTAGCTAGGCAAAAGGGAGGTTGAGAAGCTAGTTTGGTTGTTTGCGCGCCATACGTTAGAGATGCCGAAGCTCAAAACCCGCCGGGCCGCCGCCAAGCGTTTCCGCATTACGGGCAGCGGCAAATTCATGCGTCGTCATGCATTTCACAACCACCTGCTAGACCATAAAAGCCCTAAGCGCAAACGCTTTTTGGGCACCATGGCAGTGGTGGATGAAACCGACCACGACCGCGTAAGCCTCATGCTTCCCTACGCCAGCTGATCGCCGGCTGCTTCATTTTTATTCCTACCTGCATTTATTTCTGAACCATGGCCCGCGTTAAGAGGGGCAACGTTGCCCGTAAACGTCGTAACAAGATTCTTCGCATAGCCCGCGGTTTCCGCGGTGGCAACGGCAGCTTGTTCCGCACCGCTAATCAGCGGGTCATGAAGGCCCTATGCAATGCCTATCGCGACCGTCGCCGCCGTAAGCGCGATTTCCGCCGCCTTTGGATTGCCCGCATCAATGCCGCTGCCCGCATCAATGGCCTCAGCTACAGCCGCCTGATGGGCGGTTTGAAAAAAGCTGATGTGCGAATTAACCGCAAGATGCTCTCTCAAATTGCAATCCTCGATCCCACCAGTTTTGAAAAGGTGGTGGGTGCCGCTAAGGCTTGATGGAAATAACACTGCCCCAGGCCTATCTACTGGGCTTGATTGGCCTGCTTGGCCTGGTGGCAGTGGTGGTAGCCCGGCAGGTATTGAGGGTGAGGAAAGATGAGGCTCGCCTGGCCAAATTAGAGCTGCAGTGCAGTGGCAACACCAAGGCGGAAGCCGCCAGCCTCTATGAACTTGGTTCGGTGCAATTGGATAAACGCTTATTTGCTCAAGCTGTTACCACTTTAAAAAAAGCGGTTAAACAACTTGATAATGAACCGGAAGAAGCCCAGGCCCTTGTGCAAAATGCCCTTGGTTTTGCTTTAGCTGCTCAACAAAACCATAACGATGCGATTCGTCATTACCGGCTCGCCTTAAGGGCAAAGGCTGAATATCCTGTGGCCTTAAATAATATGGCCTATTCCCTAGAGAAGCAGCAAAAACTCAGTGATGCAATCAATACCTATGTTCAAGTGCTGGAACTAGAGCCAACGAATCCAACAGCAATCAAACGCTTAAAATTGCTTAAGCCAGAGGCAATACCAAATAAGTAAATATCAAAGCTATAAAATAGCTACAATCAACCTACCAAAGGCCGCGCACCGCAGGGGCTGGGACACTATTTGCAACAGGTGCTAGCTCAAGGATTGCACCAGCACTGGTGAGCCGCGGACCCTCCCAACTACTTAATTTCAACATTTCCAAACCTTGGAATTCACCACCGGGCTCCAAGCCAACTGGCAATTTATCACCCAATAGCAACATCTCCATTTGATCGCTTTTAGCATTTATATTTGCCTGCACCGGCACCGATTGGCCGCCTAAAGTAAGCACACCAAATAAATCCAAACGCTGGCCAATTGCCACAAGGCGATTGATATTTAATTCAGCAACTATGGAACGGGGGGCATTTTTTGTACTCAAGGCACCGCGCCACTGGCGCGGCATTGTGCCAACTAAATATTGGGCATAGGCCTCTGGATCGAAATTATCAACTTGAATGCGATCTGCATTAAGGGGATCCAAGGGCTCCAATCTAAACAAACCGGAATCCACACCAACGGGTGGTTTGAATGGCACAAAGGCCGGCGGTGTTGCCGCTATCAAGGGCAAGGTAAGCAACAGCGGCATCACAGGATGGAGCTCTGCTCAAACCGTAGGGGGTTAACCCCCATAAATGACTATCGCCCCGCCAGCTCTTGATCCGTTCTGCCCCCCAGCCATGCAAAACAACAACATGATTACCACCGCAGATCCACTGCTAATTGGCGGCCGTGAGTTCAGCAGCCGTTTGATCACCGGCACCGGCAAATATCCAAGCATCGATGCCTTGCAGCAAAGCATTGCCGCCAGTGCCTGTGAAATCGTTACGGTTGCCGTAAGGCGTGTGCAAAGCAATGCCCAAGGCCATGGGGGCCTGATGGAAGCAATAGATTGGTCGAAAATCTGGATGCTGCCCAACACCGCCGGTTGTGCCACCGCCGCAGAGGCGATCAGGGTGGCCCACCTGGGACGGGAACTAGCGGCCCTAGCCGGCCAATCGGATAACAATTTTGTGAAGCTTGAGGTGATTCCCCCAGGGCCCCACCTGCTGCCGGATCCAATCGGCACCCTGGAGGCCGCTGAAACCCTTGTGATGGAAGGCTTTGCCGTGCTGCCTTATATCCATGCCGACCCAGTGCTGGCCCAAAGGCTGGAGCAGGTTGGTTGCGTAACGGTGATGCCGCTGGCCTCACCGATCGGCAGTGGCCAAGGCCTAGCCAACTTGGCCAATATCCGTTTGATCATCGAAGCGGCACAGGTTCCCGTGGTGGTTGATGCCGGCATCGGCATACCCAGCGACGCTGCCCTCGCGATGGAAATGGGCGCTGATGCCGTTTTGATCAATAGCGCCATTGCCCTGAGCGCCAACCCCGCCCGCATGGCCAGGGCCATGGCTTTGGCCACCACCGCAGGCCGCGAGGCCCTGCTGGCCGGTGCGATGCCCCGCCGCAGGGAAGCAAGTGCCAGCTCACCAACAACCGGCTTGGTGGGCAGTTGATCCAAGCATCTTGGGCCCTTTGCAATTCCTACCGGGATCCCTGTAGTAGCTTGCCCTGATGGAGCCGGGCTCCAATCGACAGGAGACATGCGTGAAGGTCTTGGTGCTCGGTGGTGACGGCTTCTGCGGCTGGCCCTGTGCCGTGAACCTCGCAGATGGTGGCCACGATGTGGTGGTGGTAGACAACCTCAGTCGCCGCAAGATCGACATCGATCTGGAGGTTGAGTCCCTCACCCCCATCAGCAGCATCGGCGAGAGGTTGCGGGTATGGGAGGAAGTGGGCGGTAAACCAATGCGGTTTATCAATCTTGATATTGCCCAGGATTACGACCGCTTAGTGGAACTGCTGCGCCAGGAGCAACCGCAAGCGGTGGTGCATTTCGCTGAACAGCGGGCTGCTCCCTACTCAATGAAAAGCAGTGTTACGAAGCGCTACACCGTTGATAACAATGTAAACGGCACCCACAACCTGCTCTGCGCCATCGTTGAAAGCGGCCTGGATGTGCACATCGTGCACCTGGGCACCATGGGGGTTTATGGCTATGGCTCCCATCGCGGTGCCACCATCCCCGAGGGCTACCTCACCGTTGAGGTGCCCCAACCAGACGGCAGCCGTTTTGTGGAAAAAATCCTGCATCCCTCGGATCCAGGCAGCGTTTATCACATGACAAAAACGCTTGATCAACTGCTTTTTCATTACTACAACAAAAACGACGGCATCCGCATCACCGACCTGCACCAGGGCATCGTGTGGGGCACCAACACGGAACAAACCAGCCGCGACCCGCGCTTAACCAACCGTTTTGATTACGACGGCGACTACGGCACCGTTTTAAATCGCTTCTTAATGCAGGCGGCAATCGGCTATCCCCTCACCGTGCACGGCACCGGCGGTCAAACCCGCGCCTTTATCCACATCCGTGATTCCGTGCGCTGCGTGCAACTTGCCCTTGAACATCCCCCCAGCGCAGCTGAAAAGGTAAAAATCTTCAACCAGATGACCGAAAGCCATCAGGTTGGTGCCCTAGCTGAAAAAGTAGCTGCCCTCACAGGAGCGAGCATCAACTATCTGCCCAATCCCCGCAAAGAAGCGATTGAGAATGATCTGATCGTTGACAACCGCTGTTTTATCGAGCTTGGCCTTGAACCCACCACCCTCGATAACGGTTTGATGAATGAGGTGGTGGATGTGGCCAAACGCTATGCCGATCGCTGCAACCGCAGCCGGATCCCCTGTGTGTCTGCCTGGACCCAAACCCAGGCCCAGGCCTTAAACCAGGGCTAAGGCTTTGAAAATTGCCTTCTTCACCGAAACCTTTCTGCCCAAGGTGGATGGGATTGTTACCAGGCTCACCCGCACGGTTGAGCAACTGGTAATTGCTGGCGATGAGGTGTTGGTTTTTTGCCCAGAGGGGGCACCCAGCAGTTTCGCCGGTGCCCGCATCGTTGGTGTACCAGCGATGCCGCTGCCCCTATACCCCGAGCTCAAATTGGCCCTGCCACGGCCAGCGGTATCTGATGCCCTCGATCAATTTCAACCTGATCTGGTGCATGTTGTTAACCCAGCCGTGTTGGGTTTAGGGGGCATTTGGCTGGCAAAAACCCGTGAATTACCACTGGTGGCCAGTTATCACACCCATCTGCCCAAATACCTCGAGCACTACGGCATGGGCATGTTGGAGCCGCTGCTTTGGGAATTGCTCAAGGCGGCCCACAACCAAGCCCAGCTGAATCTCTGCACATCAACGGCCATGGTGGCTGAATTGCGCAGCCATGGCATTCAACACACCGCCCTTTGGCAACGGGGTGTTGATACCGATCTATTTCAACCGGAACGGGCCCGGCCTGAAATTCGCAATCGCTTGCTTGGCAACAACAGCAACAGCGATGCCCTTTTGCTTTATGTGGGCCGCCTATCAGCTGAAAAACAAATTGAACGGATTCGGCCTGTGCTTGATGCCCTTCCCCAAGCCCGTTTGGCTTTGGTGGGTGATGGACCCCATCGGCAGCAGTTGGAAAAAGTATTTGCCGGCACCGCCACCACCTTTGTGGGTTACCTAGGGGGGGAGGAACTGGCTGGCGCCTATGCCAGCGCTGATGCCTTCCTGTTCCCCTCCAGCACTGAAACCCTAGGCCTGGTGCTACTGGAAGCTATGGCTGCCGGCAGCCCGGTGGTGGCCGCCCGCCGCGGCGGCATCCCCGACATCGTTACCGATGGTGTTAACGGCTGCCTATACGAACCGGATGGCCCGAGCGATGGGGCTGCCAGCTTGATTGCTGCCACTAAACGGCTACTGGGTAACCACAGTGAGCGGCAGCAACTGCGGCAGCAGGCCAGGGCGGAAGCGGAACGCTGGGGTTGGGCTGGCGCCACCGCTCAACTGCGCAATTACTACGGCCAGGTGGTGGGTTTAGCGCCTGAATTAGTTAAAGCAGCTTGAGCGGGCATTTTTTTAAAAAATACCTCCATTAGTTTTTTCACCATCGGCGCTGAAACCGTGCCGCCATAACCACCGCTATTTTCGGCAAACGCAACGATCACAAGCTGCGGCTTTTCGGCTGGGGCATAGCCACCAAACCAGGCATGGTCTGGCCTGGGTGGATCCTCGCCAGTGCCGGTTTTACCTGCCACTGCCGGCAGATTTGGATCGGCTAGCACCTTTGCCGTACCTTCCGTTACGGCGCGGCGCAGGCCTTGATGCAACATCTTGATTGTGTCTGCTTTTAAACCCATTCCTTGCGGTTTTGGCACATGCTTACCCTCCACCAAATGGGGTGTTACCAAATTGCCACCATTTGCTACCGCTGCATATAAACGAGCCATTTGTAATGGTGTTACCTGCAATGCTCCCTGGCCAATTGCAGAGGTAATTGTATCTACGGGCGTCCAAGCTTCTTTCAACACCTGCTTTTTCCAGGCAGCATCACCTAGCAAACCAGGTGATTCTTCCGTTTTTAATTCAATACCCGTATAACTGCCATAACCAAAACGCCTAGCCGCCTTAAATAATTCCGCCTCACCCACCTTTAAACCAACCTGGTAATAGAAACTATTACTGCTAACTGCTAGGGCCAAGGGAAAGCCAATCGCTCCAAAATTACCGTGGTCGCCGTAGCACATCCCCGCATAGCAAAATGAATTAAAGGTTGGCAGTGTTGATTTAGCATTCATCAAGCCAGATTCAATGCCTGCGGCGGTGGTAACAATCTTAAAGGTGCTGGCCGGTGGAAATCCCTGCAGCGCCCTATTTAATAATGGCGCCTCAGTTCGATTAAGAAATTTCCACTCGGCTGTGTTGATATTACGCGAAAATATATTTGGATCATAATTAGGTTTACTTGCCATTGCCCGCACCGCTCCGGTGCGGGGATCTAAGGCAACGATCGCTCCTTTTGCAACAGTTCCCAAGGCCTCATCTGCAGCCCGTTGTAGATCCAAATCCAAGGTGAGGGTGAGATCTTTTCCTGCTTTTGCCTGCTTATCACCCAATACCCGTTGCACCTCACCGGCAGCATTAACCTCCAATTGCTGGCCGCCCCATTCGCCCCTTAGGTGATTTTCATATACAGCTTCTATGCCGATGCGGCCAATGCGATCTTGGATGCGGTAACCCTTCTCTTCTAAATACTGATATTCAGCATCGGTAATTGGGCTGGTGTAACCCAACACATGGGCACCGAGGGCGCCGTAGGTATAGGAACGGCGATAATCCTGATCCACTTGTAAACCCTGTAAATTCACCTGTTGTTCCTTTAAACGCAGCACCTGATCAGGTTTTAAATCAGCGATTAGTTCAATGCGATAACCATCGGGGTTAAGGCCACTTTGGCGCTGATGATTTAAACGATCAGCCGGTATTTGCAGCAAATTAGCTAAACGCGGTTGCAGTTGCTGCCAGCGGGCATCATTGAGCTTCTTAGGTAATAAATAAAGGTTATAGGTGAGGCGATTACCGGCCATCAACCGGCCGCGGCGATCCAATAACCTGCCCCGCATTGGCGAACGGGGCACTAGGCGCACCCGGTTTTCATCGGCCAATACGCGATTTTCGCTGCCATGGGCCAATTGCAACCAGGCCAATCGGCCTGCCATTGCAGTTAATAGGGCAATAATAAAAATCAGCAGCAAAGCCGGCTGTTGATCCATGCCGCTAAAACGCTGGCCGCGGCGCCCCATGGACGGGGTCATTTAATCAGTAGTTTTTGCAATGCACTTAAACGCTTTGAAATAGCAGCTAAGCGCTCACTTAAATCAACTGTTTCTGCAGGTGGTTCTGAAACGGTTACCTGCACCGTTACTAAATCGTTGCTATCAACAGGTGGACCTTGAAACTTTGCCAAAGCCTCCTGCACAAGCCGTTGGGCCGCCTGCAACCCCAAGTTCAAAAGCGGATTCGAAGTTGGGGATTGGCTCATGAGTTGCGTTAACGCAGCTGTTGCACACCAGGTTGCAAGATTAACGGACGGCAAAACTGTTGGGCGCCCATAAACCAACCGCCTAAACCAGCAAGCAACACCAAACCACTGATTGGCAGGAGGGCATTGCGGGTAACGGGGTCAAGGCTCCACTCCTGCCATTCCTTAAGCCAACGGTCGCGGGAGAAACGCCGCTTCTCGGCCCGTTGGGCTTGGCTACGGCGCTTAAGCGACTTAGCCACCCAGCGCTCAAAGGCCCGTTTTTTTGTAACCGCCATCTTGCGCTCCAGTTCCAGCAACTGGCCAGCGGTGAGCTCAGGATTAAAGGTACTGATCAACTCAAGGCTTTTAAGGAACATTTCCACTGCCCCTGCCTTAATCGCCCTTTCTTCTTCACTGAGGCCGTCCCACACCACCTCGGGATAGAAACGCAGTCGATTTTTTAGAATTTGCTCCTCTTCCATCTGGCCCGGTTCCCGCAGCCAGCGGTCGGTGTTGGCATCAAAGCGACGCCAATAGAGGAATGGATTCAGATAGATGGTTTTACCAGCAATCTCGATGCTGTCTTGCTGCAACCTGCGTTGCAGCTGGGGATCCTGCTGAAGCGAAGCGGTGGCGCCCACAGGTTTAGGTAAGGGGCCTAATTTTATCGTTGCTGGCAAGGGCGCACCAGTCTTGACAGATCCGCGAACCTTGGGCTGGGCCACCCCTGCCTATCAACGCCATCCATGGCCAAGTCCCGGTGACACAAGACCACCGGGCAGCTACTACAAGCTCAACTACTCCCACTCAATGGTGCCTGGGGGTTTACTGGTGATGTCGTATACAACTCGGTTAACGCCCTCCACCTCATTAACAATGCGGTTTGAGATGCGTTCCATCACCTCGTAGGGCAAGCGCGACCAATCGGCCGTCATGCCATCTTCACTGCCAACACAACGCAACACGATTGGGTAGGCATAGGTGCGTTTATCACCCATTACCCCCACACTGCGCACGGGCAAAAGCACGGCAAAGGCCTGCCAAATTTCGTGATAGAGCCCCGCATCACGCACCTCCTCCCGCACGATTAAATCTGCATCCCTAAGGATTTGTAATTTCTCCTCATTCACCTCACCCAAAATACGAATAGCAAGGCCGGGTCCGGGGAAAGGATGGCGCCTAACTATCTCCTCTGGTAAACCTAAACTACGGCCAACTTTACGCACTTCATCTTTAAATAAACGCCGCAAAGGCTCCACAAGTTTAAACTGCAAATCCTTTGGCAAGCCTCCAACATTATGGTGACTTTTTATTTTTACTGCCACCCTTTCGCCGGTTTTTGGATCAACATTAGTGCCAGCACTTTCGATCACATCAGGGTAGAGAGTGCCCTGGGCTAAGTAATCAAAAGGCCCTAATTTTTTACTCTCTTCTTCAAATACCCTGATGAATTCTGCACCGATAATTTTACGCTTTTCCTCCGGATCAGAAATATGGGCAAGTTTTGCAATAAATCTTTCACGAGCATTGATATATTCCACATTAATATGAAAGCGTTTATCAAAAAATTCAACTAAAAATTCAGGCTCGCCCTTGCGCATAAAGCCCTGATCAATAAACATACATGTGAGCTTATCTCCGATGGCACGATGCAAAAGAAAAGCCAATGTAGATGAATCAACACCGCCTGAAAGCGCTAGTAGCACTCGCTTATCTCCCACCTGAGCTCGCACTGAGGCAATTGCCTCATCAATAAATACATCGGTGGTCCAATCGGGGGCACAGCCACAAATGTGATAAACAAAATTGCGCAATAGCGCCATACCACAACTTGAATGCACCACCTCTGGGTGAAATTGCACGCCGTAAAGCCTTCGCTGGTGGTTGGCTACAACTGCCTCTGGAGTGTTATCGGTGTGGGCTAATCGACTAAAACCCTCTGGCAGGGCCACCACCGAATCCCCATGGCTCATCCACATGGTGGAACCATCGTCCACATTGGTTAGTAGATCGGTGGGATCATCAACCCAAAGCGGTGCTTTGCCGTATTCACCCCGCTCCGAGGCCTCCACCCGGCCCCCCAATTGCTGCACCATCAACTGCATGCCATAGCACACCCCAAGCACTGGTATTCCCAATTCCCAGAGGCCCGGATCGCTTACTGGTGCGCCATCTGCATAAACGGAATTCGGGCCACCGCTGAGGATGATCCCCTTTGGCCCCAACTCCCGCAGCTGCTCCAATGTGGTGGTGTGGCTTAATACCAGGGAATACACCTCGGTTTCCCTCACCCTGCGGGCGATCAACTCCGAATACTGGGAGCCGAAATCGAGGATCACGATGGCTGGGCGACGCCCCTCCGCCCCCTCTAGGCCGGCCAGAGCAGCGGACATCAGCAAAAAGGCATTCGCTCTAGCCTAGGGGCAAGGGGGTGGAAACCAAAATTCAGCCTGGGAACCAACGGCCCATAGCCGTCTGGAGCGATCAAATAGGGCCGCCCCCGGCTTGAGGCTAGAACCCACCGTTTCCCTCAGATAGGTGCTGCAGCGCTGTTCAATGCTGGCGGCAATGCGCCGCCGCAGGCGCTGAGCAAGCAATGGTTGCTGCAGTTCCAACTGCACCATGGCCTGCTCCACCGTGGCGGCCTCCCATAATTTGTGCAGCGCTTCCCCCTGCAAACCCTCAAGGGCGGCAAGGGCTGTAAGCACTTCCGCGCGACCATCGGCCAGATGGTGATGGGTGTGAAAAATACCCCCCGCTAATTTCAATAATTTGCCGTGGTAGCCAAACAACAACAGCCGCTCCACCCCAGCCGCCGCTGCCGCCGCCAAAAGGGGCCCAAGCCAATTGCCAACCTTAAGTAATTTCGCTTCTGAGATACCCAGCTGGGGCGCCAGGTTTAAGCCGTTTTCACCCAACACCAACACCAATTCTTTGCAACCCTCAGGGGTTTCCAGCCGGCGTTGCAATTCAGCTAATGCCTGTTGCAAAGCATCTGGGCCAGCACTTTGCTGCACCTTGGCCTGGTTACCAATCAAAGCCAAACCTTCCACCACACCGAAAGCGGCATTGCTGGTGCGTTCCGCCAGAACCCTGCCCCTGGGAATAATCAATTGCAAAACCAACTTGGTTTGCGCTGGCAGCAGCGGCAGCAAGTTGATTTCCAACAACTCACGGGCATAGCTGGATAAACAGAGCTCACCAGAATCAGCAAATACGCCAAGGCCTTCTCCGGCCATCAGCTGCAGGCTCTGCTCGCCAGCACCCCAATGGGCCTCAACCCAAATCATTAGGCCCCTGGTGAGATCCAGGGCCGCCCCCCCTTCACACACAGCCATCGCCAAACAGCGACCCTCCCCCAGGGGTGCTACCGCCTGCACTGGCAACAATTCAGGCTGCTGCGCACCTCGCTCAAGCAGCAATGGCTGTTCATTGCAAAAGGGTTCACCTAGCAATTGCTGCAGGGCTGCCCTGGCCGCGGCCGCCACCCACACCGGCAGGGTGTAACCAGAGGCACCTAGCTCAGCCATACAGAAACGAAAGCTTCAGGGGGGAAATCGACTTATGGAGGATCATTTTTTATCCTGATCTATTGCCTCCGCCCCCCGCAGCCATGCAGGACAAGCTCAGCCTGATGATCCCCGGCCCAACGCCTGTGCCTGAGCGGGTATTGCTAGCGATGGCACGCCACCCAATCGGCCACCGCAGCGCTGAATTTCAAACGATTGTGGCCCGCACCACCGAACAATTGCAGTGGTTGCACCAAACCAAAAACAACGTTTTGGTGCTGGCTGGCAGCGGCACCGCAGCCATGGAAGCCGGAATCATCAATGTGCTCAGCGAGGGTGATCGGGTGCTTTGCGGTGATAACGGCAAATTTGGCGAACGCTGGGTAAAGGTGGCCCAGGCCTACGGCCTTGATGTGCAAGTGATCAAAGCCGAATGGGGACAACCCCTAAATCCTGAGGATTTCCGCGAAGCTTTAGAAGCCGATGGCGCCAAACAAATCAAGGCGGTAATTATCACCCATTCAGAAACATCCACAGGGGTGATTAATGACCTTGAAAGCATCAATAAGCATGTGAAAGCCCATGCTGAAGCACTGATCATTGTTGATGCTGTTACCAGCCTTGGTGCCACCGATGTGCCCATTGATCAATGGGGTTTAGATGTGGTTTGTTCCGGCTCCCAAAAGGGTTACATGATTCCCCCTGGCCTTGGTTTTGTGGCCATGGGCGATAGGGCCTGGGCTGCCCATAAAACTTCTAACCTTCCCAAGTTCTATTTAGATCTTGGTAAATATCGCAAATCAGCGGCTGATAACAGCAATCCCTTCACCCCAGCGATAAATCTCTATTTCGCCCTTGAAGCTGCTTTGGAAATGATGCAAACCGAAGGGCTAGAAGCGATCTTTAAGCGCCACCATCGCCATCGCCATGCCACCACCGCTGCCATGCAAGCGATCGGCTTGCCCCTATATGCAGCTGCCGGCTGTGGCAGCCCTGCGATCACAGCGGTTGCCCCCCAGGGCATCGATGCTGAGTTGATCCGCAAGGTGGTGAAAAAGCGTTTCAACATTCTTTTGGCTGGCGGCCAAGACCACCTCAAGGGCCATGTATTTCGAATTGGCCACCTCGGCTTTGTTTGCGATCGCGACATTCTTTGCGCCGTTGCTGCGATCGAAGCAGCCCTACAGGAGCTAGATGCTGCCCCCAATCCAATGGGAGCTGGTGTAGCAGCTGCTGCCGCTGCACTCCAATCTGTTTAACCTGCAACCGCCAGACCCTTTCCCAATGCGTTTTGCACTGATCTTTGCTAGCGGCCTCATGGCCCTAAGCCTTGTTGCCTGCCAACAAAATCCAGAAAAAGCAGAAAAAAAGGCGGACGTGGCGATTTGCGAGAACCTCGCCGCCGTTGGTGATGCCGTTGAAAACGTGCAGGCTCTAACACCCACCTCCACGGTGGGTGATGCAGTGAAGGCACAAAAAAGCCTATTCACAGCAATTACCAACCTAGAAAAATCAGAAGATGCCCTAGAAAAAGCCCGTGTACGCGATCTGCGCGATCAATTGAAAGCCTTTAACGCTGATGTGGAAAAGGTTTCCAAACAGAAAAAACTCACCCTTGAGCAAGCGGCCCAAGAACTACGCACCAAAGCCCAGCCTTTGATTGCTGCCCGTCAAAGGGCCCTGGCCGAAGTGGATTGCATCGAAGAGCCAACCACCAAACCATAGGTTTGCTAACTTTGAGCAATGCGGGTGTAATTCAGTGGTAGAATGTCAGCTTCCCAAGCTGAACGTCGCCGGTTCGAATCCGGTCACCCGCTTGCTCTTTTCATAACATAAATTAATAATTTAGACATTTATTAACTATAAAAATGCTTTTCTGGGTTTAGATAATCTTCAATTCACTCGCGCTTTTTAATTAGCCCTAGCACCTGGGGGCCACGCGCTTTTGCCCTGCGTTCGCAATCAAGCCCTTTAAGAATCAATAAACCAGCCTCTTGTAATTCGCCTTTAGCCGCAAGAACTTGCGCCTGTTGGTGCAAAGTTTCAGCTTGCTGCAGTAGTTTTTGCCTTTCTAAACCCCCATCTGTTGCAGGCGTAGCTACTAAAGATGGTTTTAGAGGTAGTTTTAATTTTGTTGCCGTGACCATGACAGTGATGTTGCCCTTATTCCAATTAAACCTACATTGACAAATTTCTGCGCCAAAAGCAAATCCAAATCTTCAGGTACCCGGTTCCTCACGGTTATCTCCTAAAGCTTCAATCCTTGTGCGCAATTCCTGAATACGAGTTTGATCACCACTACCTACGGCTACGGCCAAGGCGAATTCAAGTTTTTCAAGCAGATGACCAGTCTCCACATAGCCCCGTTGCTCACAACCGGGATTGATAGATTTTTGGTATTGAGCCTGGGTGAAGATGCCCATGGTTCGCTTTCTTTTCATTTTGACACGTTGCGCAAGCTTTCGGAGGCTCAACGGGCTTGAACTAGGGGCAACTCCTTCAACCTGGTGGTGTAACTGGGTGATAGATGGCCGCGGCGCATAAACCAAGGGGGCTGCAAGCCCGTTACCGCCCACTGCAAGGTGCCGGCACCAAAGCGACCATTGAGCTGATCCACCAATTGCATCAAAGCTTCCCGCCTTTGCTGTTGCTGCGGAGATAAAGACACAAACAAATGCTGCTGCAATTGGCCTAGGGGCTGCAGTTCCTGCAACAGCACCCCCGCCTTATGGAAGCGGTAACCCCTGCGAAATAGCTGTGCCACCAGGGGTAAAGCCGCCTGCAACAACACCGTGGTGTCGTTAGTGGCTAGGGGCAACTTAACGGTGGCACTGTTGCCATAGAAACCCGCTTGGAATGGGCTGGTGCGAATAAATACCGTGAGGCAAGCGGTTAGTTGGCGTTGGCGCCGCAACTTCTCCGCCGCCCGCACCACATAGGTGGCTACCGCCTCACGCAATTGCCGTAGATCCTCAATTGGCTGGCTGAAACTACGGCTCACGCAGGTTTCCCGCTTGGGGGTGGGCCCCTGCACCAGGGGCAAGCAACTAATGCCGCGCAGCTCCTGCTGCAGCCGCAAACCCACCACCCCCCATTGACGCTTCACTAGGGCAGGGTTGGCTTGGCTCAAGGCCCAGGCCGTAGTTAATCCCCGCAAGCGGCACCAACGGGCCAACCGTTGCCCCACTCCCCAAATCTCCTCCACCGGCACCGCCTCAAGCCAGGGTTCCAAAGCAGCTGCCGTTGGAAAGCGAAATACCCCAGCTCGAGCCGGATCCACCTTGGCCAAACGGTTAGCCAATTTTGCAAGCACCTTGGATGGCGCCATGCCAACCGCAATCGATAGGCCGAGTTGTTGCTTCACCAGCACCCGCAATTCCGCACCCCAAGCCAACAAAGCCCCAGCTTCCAAAGCTGGTGTGCGGGCAAAGGCTTCATCCACGGAATACACCTCCAACTCCGGCACCCGCGCCCCTAAACAAGCCATCACCCGTGCACTCATGTCGCCATAGAGGGCGTAGTTAGAACTGCGCACCACCACCCCAAGGCCTTGCAAATGTTGCGCCACCTTGAAATAAGGGGTGCCCATGCCAATGCCCAGCTGGCGCGCCTCACGGCTGCGGGCAACGATGCAACCATCGTTATTCGACAACACCACCACCGGCCGCCCCTGCAACAAGGGATCAAAGGCCTGCTCGCAGGCGGCATAGAAGTTGTTGCAATCAATCAAAGCCAAGGTGCTAGCCACTGGCTCAAAGCGGATGGATTACATGGGTGGCCACTCCCCAGATCTGCAGCTCCGTGGCACTTGTTAGATCGATCGGGGGATAGGCGGGATGGGCGGCCTGTAAACGCAAACCACCGCGGAAACGCTCCAACCGCTTCAAGGTGAAGGCCCCTTCAAACACAGCCACCACCACCCGCCCCGGCCGCGGTTGCAGGCTGCGATCCACCAGCAGCAGGTCGCCATCAAAAATGCCAGCCCCCTGCATCGCTTCACCACTCACCCGCCAAAGGAAGGTGCTAATCGGATGGGGAATCAACAGCGAGTTGAGATCCAATTCCGCCTCGATGTAGTCGTCGGCAGGGCTGGGAAAGCCGCCCACCACCATGGAAGCAATACATCTGTACTGATCTTAGCCCTGTTCTGGGGTTTCTGCCTGGGACCAGTCTTCCCAAACCACCTCAGGGGTTTCCGCTGCAGGCTGGGCCAATAGGGAGCGGCAATCGGCCAAAAGAGCTTCCACCGTTTGCAAGGAGGCCAATTCCTGGGGATGGGGCGAGATCTCATGCTGCAACTGCAGCTCCATGGCCGCCAGCCGCTGTTCCAACTTCACAAGCCGGTGGGAAAGGGTGGCGAGGGTTTCCGCCAACCCTTCAGTGCTGCGACTGATGCGAAACGAAATTGGTTCCGGCACGGAATCGGCAATGGTTGCTGCGATCACAACACAAAGCAGCCCTCAACTCAAGGGAAGCCCCATAAACCGTATCGAGAACCACAGAAAAACCCTAGACAGACGCCAAGCAATCGATACCTTGGGCCCAGTTGATCGGCGTAGCAATGGCGCATTTTCAAGGTTCGGCTTTAAAACTGTTGGCATTGGCCCTCGCTCTTGGCAGCATTAGCTACGGCAAACCAGCTGCTGCAGAGGAAGCAGGCAATAAAGGGGCCGAGATCTATTGCTTCATGCGTCAGGCGGGCAATCCCCATGGGGTGAGCTGGGACGCGGCCTATGCCCGCATCAAACGCCAAAGCAGTGGCCTATTTAAAACCTCACCGGAACACGCCGCTGTGCTGATCACCGAAACGGTGGTTACCAATAAAGATAAATACAGCAGCTGTGCGAAATTCCTCGGTGCCCTCTATTCAGGCCGTGAGGAAGTGGGTGTTGACAGTATTCCAGGTGCAAGTGCAAACCCCAGCAAAAGCTCAGACACCAGCCGCTACAACTACTAAATTAGTAATGGCAAAGGGTTTTTGGGCCAACGTTGCTGCCGTTGGCCTGGGGCTGCTCATGGTGGCGGCTTGCCGGCAGGTAAAACCTGAGGTTGATAGTTGCCTAAAAGATGTGGATGCCAATGCCCTGCCCCAAGCGCTCGAGCGCTGTAATCGCGTGGTGGCAGCCCACCTAAATGATCCCAGGCCCCTAAATGATCGTTTCCTATTGCATACCCTGCTGCAAAATAAAGCGGCCGCCTGCGCAGACATCAGCAAAGCAGCGGCAATGGTGAAAACAAAAGGCGATCTAAAAGATGAAATTGAAGTGCGTCTCGATAGTTGTCGAATTCCCTAAAAAATCACTATTTCTGTAGTAGTTAATTTATTCCTGCAGTATTTCATTAAGCATCTTGGCGAGGGGTTGACGCTGCAATAAACGCCGCCTGCCGGCAAGCACCACTTCAATGCGATCGGCCTTACTGAGAATCAGCGCATCGATAAGAGCATCAGCGCTGCCAAGCTGCAACCAATGGCTAGTAACCGTGCTTTTGCTGCCGAGGCGATGGCAACGATCTTCCGCCTGTTCGGCATCACCTGGGGTCCAGGGGCGCTCCAGCAACACCACCTGGGAAGCCCGTTCTAAACCGAGCCCAATGCCACCAACCCCATAGGTGGCAAGCAACAGATCGCTGCTGCCAGCTTGAAAGCGCAATAGCCGTTGCTGCCTTTGCAGCAGGGGCACCTGTCCCGTTAGCAACTCGCCCCCTAAAAAACGCTGCAGTTGGGCCAGTGGTGCCACAAAACTGCTAAATAACACCACCGCTTCACCAGCGGCGCGCAGCTGCTGCACAAGGCTGATGGCGGCTGGCAATTTCTGCAAAGCGCATAAACGACGCATTGCCGTTAACAGGGCAAGGGTTTCTGCGTCGGATCGCACTAAACCAGCAGTAGCCCGTTGGCGATAGTTTTCCAGCCGTTGTTGCAGAGCGAGATCAAGGCGTTTCTGCTGGGAAGCAGCCAGAAGCACAGGCCGGAAACAACGCAGCTTTGGCGGTAGATCCAAACAATCGGCTTTGCGGCGAAACAACAGTTGCGGCCTCAGCAACCGCTGTAGTTCCTCCAGCCGGCTGGCGCCTTGGCAATCCCACACCATGCGGGCACCGGCCTGGCGCCAATGGCCATTGCAAAACAATTCCTCGTAGGCGCGCCGATCGCGGGCCAAAGGATGGCCAATCGCCATCAACAAGGGAAGCAACTGCACTGGCCGGCCATTTTTAAACGGTGTGCCGCTCAGCAACCACACGGCCCGCATCCGTGGATGACGGGCCAAACGCAACAGGGCCTGAGTGCGCTTGGCATCAATGTTTTGGGCGAAGTGGGCCTCATCCACCAGCAACACCACCCCAGCAGGGGGGGGCTCCTGGGGCAAGCGGGCCCAACTGAGCAACTGGGGCGCTAATTCAAGGCTTAAAGCTTCCCGCTGCCAGTGCTGATGCAACGCCACAGGGGCAACCACTAACAGGCGCGAGTCGCTGCAGCGCAGCAAGGAACGGGCGGCGGCTAGGGCCGTGATTGTTTTGCCTAGGCCCATTTCATCGGCCAGCACCGCCCCCCGCCGGGCCAACAGCCAACGCACACCTGCCCTTTGATGGCGCAACAGCTGCCGGCCATCGCTAAGGGGCGCATTTAAATCGGCCGCTGCCACCAAATTGGCGTGGGTTGGCAAGGGGGGAAGGGGATGATCTACCGCCTCAAGCCATTGCTGCAGGGCTGGATCTATGGGGAAATGCGCACCAAACTGGTTTTTGAGCAGCTGGGCTGCCTCAAAGGGAAATAACCAACCTTGATGGCGGGAATGCCAAAAACCCCGGGGCCGAATCCGACGCAATTGCGCCGCCGTAACGGGATCAAAAGGGCAACGAAATAAAACGTCCCCGGCGGCGGTAAGCGAAAAACCGTTAACCACAACTAACGGAGCCAAGAATAAATTTAAAGCTTTTTAAACGCAGCACAAGGGTTGGAGCTAAACCAGAAAAAAGAGCCAAAAGTGCAGCCTTAAACACATTGACACTGGGCTTACAGACCCCACACTTGAGGCATATCCGGGGGGTTTCGGATGCATGCAAGCGATGCGGTGTTCCTTGAGGAACTGTGTCCCAAGCTCCGAGTGCGCCATTGGCGTCAATCGCTTCACGAACACACGCAAAGGTGCTGCATCTACTGCGGTAAACCCTCCGAATCCATAGATCATGTGTTGCCCCGCAGCCGCGGTGGTTTAAGCGTTACCGAGAATTGCGTGCCCTCTTGCCTTTCCTGCAACGGCCACAAAAGCGATTCCGATGCTTTTCAGTGGTATCGCCGCCAGCGTTTCTACGATCCACGCCGGGCCATGGCGATCCGCGCCTGGCTTGATGGCGACCTCAGATTGGCGATTCGCCTCTTGCAATGGGCTGCCCCAGACCAAAACTCCGAAGCAACAACGCCGCAAGCCAACCTAAATTTGCAGGCCGCCTAGTTAGCTCACCACACTTTGCAAGCGGCTGCACTGCTGTATTGCAAACAGATCTGCTCTTGCAGCTGTGGTTGCTCCGGCAGGATTAGTCCCGCCATGGCCACCACGGCAGTGAGGATGGAAGGGGCAACACAGCGCTTAGCCCTAAGAGCGCAAGGGCGAACCCAAGCACGAACCCGCAAGGAAGACTGAGCCATGGAACGCACGTACCAATGAATACGAGTACAGATGTACCCGCGGAGTTGAATTTTGTCAAGGCGGGGCTGCTGGAGCCCCTGCCAGCCGATTTTCAGCTGCTCATAATCGGTGGGGGCTACAGCGGCAAAAGGCTGGCTGCTGAAGTGCAACGCCGCGGTGGCAAGGTGCTGATCACCAAGCGACAAAACCAAAACGCTGATTTCCAGCTGCTGTTCAACAGTGAAACCGGTGAACTGCCGCCCCTGGAGGCCCTAGCCGGCACCACCCACCTGCTCAGCACTGCCCCGCCGGAATTAAGCGGCACTGATCCCTGCCTGCGTTGCCTCGGGCCATTGCTGCAGGAATTACCCCTGCGCTGGGTGGGCTACCTATCAAGCACGGGCGTTTATGGCGATAGCCAAGGGCGCTGGGTGGATGAAGAAACTGCCCCCAATGAACCACTACAAGCGCGCAGCGCCGCCCGCCTCGCCTGTGAGCGGGCCTGGGCAGATCAAGGCTTGCCCCTACAAATATTTCGTCTGCCTGGAATTTATGGCCCCGGACGCAATCCTTTGGTGGCCCTTAGCCGTGGGCTGGGCAGATTGGTGCATAAACCAGGCCAGGTTTTTGGCCGCATTCATGTAGACGACATTGTTGGCGCCCTGCTCCATTGCATTGCCCTGGCTCCAGCGCAACGGCCTGCTTTGCTAAACGTGATTGACAACTTGCCAGCCCCCAGCAGCAACACCTGGAGCTATGCCGCCCATCTCTTGGGTTGTGAACTGCCAGCTTTTCAAAGTTACGCAAGTATCGAGGCGGAATTAAGCCCGATGGCAAAAAGTTTTTGGCAGGAAAACCGCAGGGTAAGCAACCAGCTTTTGTGCGTTGAGCTCGCCTATCAACTCAGATATCCCACCTACCGAGAGGGCTTGCGGGCCTGTTTCAACGAGGAGGGGTTTTTGAACCCCCATCAGCTGGATTGATTTGCCGCTGCAAATCATGGCCAAGGCGATCCCAGCGAATTTCAAGCCAACCGCGCTGCAGGCCAATGCCTAGCCCCAGCAGCAACCCAGTTATTAGCAGCAAACGAAGCATGGCGGCCGGCTTGGAAAGTGTGCCTAAAAAGACTGTGAATTAAAGCGGCTTATGGTGTTCTTAAACTGAAATGTAAACAATAATTAGATGGCAAGGTACGAATGCTTCACCAGATCTGAGCAGAACGGAGATTCTCTGATAACTCCTGCTACCAAAGCACTTGAGCAGATCGGTTTCAAGGTGCGCTCGAGCGCTGAAGGTTCAATCAGCTTGATCGAAACAGCTCCCGTGCAGCGGCTAAGGGATCGCGTACTGGTTCAAATGGACCAAACCCCAAACAACGAACTGCAATGCGTTGTGAGCAATGAAGCGATTGCCACCAGCAAACACAACCCTTGCTTCGCTGCTTTTCAAACCCTGATCAACACACTTAATAGCCTGCAGGGAGTGGAGGTGGATTGCCCCGTATTGCAATAGCCCTTGGTGATCCCGCCGGGATCGGGGCAGAGGTGGTACTCAAAGCCATCCAACAAATTCGTGAACTGCAGCCAAATTTCAATCCCCTTTTGGTGGGTTGTCGCCACTGGCTGGAAACTAGCTTCGCCCAGCTGCAAGCCCAAGGGATCGGTGGCCTCTGTTCACCCTCTGAACTTGAGCTGCTGCATCTACCGCTAAACCATTCGATTAGCCCCGGCCAGGGCAGCGCTGCTAGCGGCAGCGCTGGTTTTGCTTGGCTCACTGCCGCCACCGAAGCAGTGCTAGCAGGCGATTGCACTGCCCTATGCACAGCTCCAATTGCAAAACATTGGTGGCATGCCGCCGGCCACCACTATCCAGGACAAACAGAGCGCTTGGCTGAACTTTGCAACGCAAAAGCTGCGGCGATGTTGTTCACCGCTCGCTCACCCCATAACGGCTGGCGATTTAATACATTGCTTGCCACCACCCACATTCCCCTCAGCAAGGTTTCGGAAAGCCTCAACCCCGCACTATTAGAGAAAAGGATCGAACAACTAAACAACTTTTGCCTACGTTTTAACCCTGCGCCCAAGTTGGCCGTAGCTGGTTTAAATCCCCATGCTGGTGAAGAAGGGGAATTGGGAACAGAGGAAATTGAATGGATCACACCATTGCTAAATAAGCTTCGCTGCCCCGCAAATAATGGGCAAGCTGGCCTCAATATAGAAGGGCCAATAGCACCAGATAGCTGTTGGCTTGGGGCAAGTGAAGCGTGGCACCAGCCTGCTGCTGCAGGCCCTAATCAAAAAGCGATGGATGGTTATTTGGCCTTGTATCACGACCAAGGCCTGATCCCAACGAAGTTATTAGCCTTTGATCAGGCTGTTAACACAACCCTTGGCCTACCGTTTTTACGCACCTCCCCCGACCACGGCACCGCCTTTAATTTGGCAGGCAAAGGTATTGCTAGGGCTGAAAGCATGGTGGCTGCAATTAATACTGCCATTGAGCTTGGTTAAATCCCTTGAGCTTGGCTAAATTAATTAATAGAGCCCTAAACAGGCCTCAAAAGCATCAATACTTGATTGTATTCCACTGGCGTGCCATTTGTAACTAAAATCTCAACAACTTCACCCGATTGTTCAGCTTCTAGTTCATTCATCAACTTCATTGCTTCAAGGATGCAAATGGTTTGGCCGATGCTTACCTTGCTACCTATTTGCACAAAAGCATCCTCTCCAGGGGCTGGAGAGCTATAAAAAGTACCCACCATTGGCGCCTTGATTTCAACTAAATCACTGCGGCTGGCTGCAGCTGCAGGGGGGGGCGTTGGCGGAGCTGCTGCGGCTGGAGCCGGTGCAGGCGATAGGGCCACTGGCGCTGCCGGCGGCGGTGCCAGTGGGGCCGGCAAATTGCGACGCACCTCAAGGCGAAAATCATCGCCTTCGAGCTTGAATTCCTGAATGTCGCTGGTGGAAAGGAAATCCAGTAGCGAACGCAATTCCTTTTGATCCATCTCCATCTCCCTCAGGACTCCCGACCTAGGTAACTGTCGGAACGGGTATCAATTTTGATTTTCTCACCAATGGTGATGAAAAGGGGCACCATCACCTGGGCGCCGGTTTCAACAATCGCTGGCTTAGTGCCACCGGTGGCGGTGTCGCCCTTAACGCCAGGGTCGGTTTGGGTTACTTCAAGCACCACCGAATTTGGCAGTTCCACCTCGATCGGCTTGCCATTCCAAGCCACCACACTCACCTCCATGCCTTCTTTCAGGTATTTCTTGCCATCACCGATTTGCTTTGCGGTGAGGCGGGTTTCCTCAAAACTGGCCATGTCCATAAACACATATTCCTCAGCCTCCATGTAGGTGTGCTGAAGGGTGGATTTTTCCAACAGGGCGGAGGCAACCATCTCGCCGGCCCTGAAGGTTTTTTCCACCACGCTGCCGCTTTGGGCTGATTTCAGTTTCGTGCGCACAAAGGCAGAACCCTTGCCCGGCTTCACGTGGAGGAACTCCACCACGCGCCATACCTGACCATCAAGCTCGATTGTGGTGCCGGTGCGGAAGTCGTTGCTAGAGATCATTCCGGCAGAAAGGATTGAGGCGGATTGTACGGTGGTCTGCGCTACTGAAGCAGCGGCCGTGCCCAGCACCATTTATTCAATGCTGTTGGCCCTCGCCTTGGCCTTGGGGTTCAGCATCTCAAATCCTGGGGAGGTTTTGGCTGCCCTGCCCCCCGGCAACGCAATAACCGACCCTGCGGCGATCCTGAGGGATTCCCTGCCAGTGCAGCAGCCCGACCTGCGGGAATTGCAACATCGCCTCGAAGGCACCAGCAACGACCTGCGGGCCCGCCGCTGGAGCAGCATCCAACAGGCCTGCGAACGCTCCTCAAAACTGCTCAATCAAAGGCAGGTGCGCATCATTGGCGATCTGCCACCCCAGCAGCAGGAAACGGCAAAGCAAGAAATAGAAAATTTGCAACAAAACCTAATCAACCTATGCAGCAGCAGCGAAAGCCAAAACCGCGATGAATTCCTCGAGCAAAGGCGAGATGTACTAGCGGCAGTGGGCCGTTTAGAAGAGCTTGCCATTGAAAGTTTTCCCTATGAAATCCCTGAGGAGTTCAACAACCTGCCGCGGCTGCTGGGCCGGGCAAGCGTGGAAATTCGCACCAATAAAGGCAACCTCACCGCCGTGGTTGATGGCTACAACGCCCCCCTAACCGCAGGCGCTTTTGTGGATTTAGTGCAGCGCGGCTTCTACAACAACCTGCCCTTCAACCGCGCTGAAGATTTCTACGTTCTGCAAACCGGTGACCCCGTAGGAGCTGCCACGGGCTACATCCCCGATGGCAGCAAGGGCGAACGCCAGGTGCCATTGGAAATCATGGTGCCGGGCGAAAAGCAACCGCAATACAACAAAACATTTGAGGATCTGGGTTTATTTAAAACCACCCCAGTATTACCTTTTGCCACCCTCGGCACCCTGGGTTGGGCCCATTCAGATGAAGCCCTAGGCGATGGATCCTCACAATTTTTCTTTTTTCTCTACGAAGCTGAATTAACACCTGCTGGCTTGAATTTGGTGGATGGTCGCTACGCCGTGTTCGGCTATGTGGTGGATGGATTTGATGTGTTGGAAAATCTTGGCGTAGACGACAAAATTGAAACAATCACCCTGCTTAGTGGAGCTGAAAATCTGCAAGCCCATGGCTGAATTAGCTGAGCTTGGCGAAGCAGAACTAATCGCCAAGCTCAGTTGTTTTGCTGCAGCGGGTCAATTTGATGATGATGCGGCCCTTCTGGCGCCTGATCAACAGCTGCAGCGGGTAATTAGCACCGATGCCATGGTGGAAGGGGTTCATTTTTCAGCTAACACCACCCCAGCTTTCAGTGTTGGTTGGCGTGCTGCCGCTGCGAATCTCTCTGATTTAGCTGCGATGGGGTGCCTTGAGGCCGAGGGAATAACCGTTGCCCTCGCTGCCCCTGGCCACACACCCCTGGCCTGGGTTGAGGCGGTTTATGGGGGCCTCTCAGCATTGCTAAAACGCCATAACTGCCAGCTATTGGGTGGTGATTGCAGCAGCGCACCGGTGGTGGTGCTTGCTATCACTGCCATCGGCAAGGTGGCTGCCGATCGCTTGATTCGCCGCGGGGCCGGCAGGGCTGGTGATCGCTTGGTGGTTAGTGGACCCCATGGCCTGAGTGGCCTAGGGCTACAGCTGCTGCAAAACCCCAACGATCCAGCCACAAGCCATCTAAGTGAAAGCCTGAAACAAGCAGCGATCAAAGCCCATCAACAACCAATACCCCGCTTTGATGCGGTGGCGGCTTTGCATCAGAGCCAGCCGGCAGCATGCCCCTGGCGGGTGGCAGGCACCGATAGCAGCGATGGCCTACGCCGCAGCCTGGAATTGCTGGGCAACGCCTGCGGTCACCAACCAATGCTGGATCTGAACATGGGCCCATTGGAACCCTGGTGCCTTGATGGTGGTGAGGATTTTGAGTTGGTTTTAGCCCTTGATCCCCTTTGGGCAGATAACTTTGTTGCCCAGCTGCCTGGGGCCCAATGCATTGGTTGGCTTGGGGATAAGCCCGGGCCACCCTGTTGGTTGAACAATAAAAAACCCCTACCGGTGGGCAGGGGTTATGAACATTTCAAAGGCAATTAGTTCAGGCCCAGTTGCGTGCCACCACCTCAGCTAGATCAACCACCCGCTGGCTGTAACCCCATTCGTTGTCGTACCAAGAAATCACTTTCAACATGTTGTCGCCCATCACCAGGGTGAGCTCTGAATCAACGATGGTTGATTCATCGGTGCCGGCATGGTCGGAGGAAACAAGCGGCAGATCGGAATATTTAATGATCCCTTTCATCGAACCCTCAGAGGCGGCCTTTAGGGCAGCATTCACTTCATCTTTATTGGTGGCGCGCGCCACTTCAAGCACCATGTCCACCACCGACACATTTGGGGTGGGTACCCGCATGGCAATGCCGCTCAATTTGCCCTTCATGGGTGGGTAAACCAAGGCAACAGCGCTTGCAGCACCAGTGGAGGTGGGAACGATGTTGATGGCGGCTGCCCGGGCCCGGCGCAGGTCGCGGTGGGAGGCATCCAAGATGCGTTGGTCGCCTGTGTAGCTGTGGGTGGTAGTCATCGTGCCCTTCACGATGCCGAAGGTTTGATCGAGCACCTTCACCAATGGCGCCATGCAGTTGGTGGTGCAGCTGGCATTGCTGATGATGTCGAAATCTTCATGGCGATATTGATCAGCGTTTACTCCCACCACAAAAGTACCCACCCCTTCGCCTTTGCCAGGGGCTGTGATCAATACTTTTTTGGCACCGGCCTGAATGTGCTTACCAGCTCCTGCTTTATCAACAAAAACACCCGTGGCTTCAATAACTAAATCAACTTCCCATTCCTTCCAAGGCAGGTTGAGGGGGTTGCGATCTGAAAAGCATTTGATCGGCCTGCCATTCACCGTGATGGTGTCGTCGGTGTAGCCCACTTCAGTGTCGCGAATCCTGCCCAGCATTGAGTCGTAGGTGAGCAGGTGGGCATTGGTTTTGGGATCGGAAGTGTCGTTTAAACCAACAACTTCGATGCCCGTGTTGGCACCGCGGCTCAGCCAGCAGCGCATGAAATTGCGCCCGATACGGCCGAATCCGTTAATGGCAACACGAAGGGTCATGGCAGCTCAGAGGGAATCCCAGTAAAAAAGGGAATTTGGCTGCGAATCATACAGACCCAAACGTGTTTTGAAACTAGTCAAAGTTTTTTGCCATTTCGCCCAGAGGGTTTAAGTTCTGCTCACCCTTTCCTCAGCATTGAGCAGCCAACTTTCCCTCCCCCCTGAGCGCCCTGTGCACTTCATTGGTGTTGGGGGCATTGGCATGTCTGCCCTTGCTGGGATCCTGGCCGACCGCGGCTATGCCGTAAGCGGTTCAGATCCGCGTCAATCGGATTTATCCCAGGGATTGCGCAAACGGGGTGCCCGCATTTTTAGGGATCAAAACAAGGCCACGGTTGATGCAATCCGCAGTGGTGTTTCCTGCTCACCATTGGTGGTAATCAGCAGCGCGATTCCAGCTACCAATCCAGAATTGCTTGCAACAAAAGCCGCGGGGCTTGAAATCTGCCACCGGGCCGCCCTTCTCGCTTGGTTAATCGCTGAGCAACGCAGCATTGCCGTTGCCGGCAGCCATGGCAAAACTACCACCAGCAGCCTGATCGCCAGTTTACTAAGCGCCGTGGGCATGGACCCCACCGCAATCATCGGTGGTGTGGTGCCAGCTTTTGGTAGCAATGCCCGCACCGGTGCCAGCAATCTGTTGGTGGCAGAAGCCGATGAATCCGATGGCTCTCTGGTGCAATTTCACCCTGCCCTTGGCGTAATCACAAATCTGGAGCTTGATCACACCGATTTTTATCCAAACCTCGAAGCATTGGTGCAAACCATGCAGCGCTTTGCTGGCAATTGCAGCGAAGTGCTCGCAAATGCCGATTGCCCAGTGCTTCAAGAGCACATCAAAGCCCACCACCGCTGGAGCCTGGCTGAAGAAGGCCATGGCCAAGAAGCCTATTTTCGGGCCGTGCCCCTCAGCATGGCGGGGGACGGCAGCAGGGCGGATTACCTCGAAAACGGCCATCGCTTGGGGGAGCTCAGCCTTCCCTTAGCCGGTCGCCACAACCTCAGCAATGCCCTCGCGGCCATCAGTGCCTGCAGGTTGATGGGAGCCCCCTTCCACGACCTACAACAGGCCTTAACCGGCTTGGTGCCCCCTGGCCGTCGCTTCGATCTGCGGGGCGAGTGGCAGGGCCGTTTAGTGGTAGACGACTACGCCCACCACCCCAGTGAGGTGGCCGCCACCCTGAGCATGGCCCAATTGATGGTTAGCTCCGGGCGCAGCACCCTGCCGTGGGTGCCCAAACGGGTGGTGGCCGTATTCCAGCCCCATCGCTACACGCGCACAGCGGAATTTCTCAACCGTTTTGCCGAAGCCCTAACCACCGCGCCCAAAACCCTGCTGGCGCCCCTGTACAGCGCCGGTGAATCCCCACTCCCTGGCATCAGCAGCGCTGCCCTAGCGAAAGCGATGCAAAATCTTGGCGCTGATGTGAATGCCTATGGCTGCCTAGATGAACTGGCAAGCGCCCTTGAAACTGAAACAAGTCCCGGGGATTTAGTGCTGATGATGGGTGCTGGTGATGTGAATCAAATCTGGGGGCGTTTGCAAAACCAAACCCTGGCCGCGGCCGCTTAAACCGTGCTGCAGCAGGCCATACCCCTAGGGGGCTACACAACATGGAAAGTGGGGGGCCCAGCTGAATATCTAGCCGAACCCGATTCACTAACAGCCCTGCTGGAAATATTGGCAGCACATAAACAAACAGGCGGGCCACTACAAATTATTGGGGCCGGTTCCAATTTATTAATTAGCGACCAGGGTTTGCCTGGCTTAGTGATTTGCACCCGGCGGCTTCAGGGGGCCCAACTAGATGGCAGCAGTGGGCTGGTGGAGGTCCTGGCGGGGGAGCCATTGCCCACCCTGGCCCGCCGCTCCGCCAAGGCAGGCCTGAGCGGTTTGGAATGGTCGGTGGGGATTCCAGGAACTGTTGGTGGCGCAGTTGTTATGAATGCCGGCGCCCAAGGGGGCTGCCTGGCCGAACGCTTAATCGATGCCACCGTGATTGATCCCCATGGCGGCGAAGCATTTGTTTTAAGCAATCAAGATATGGATTACAGCTATCGCCATAGCCGCCTCCAAACTGAAAAGTTAGTGGTGCTTTCAGCCCGATTTCAGTTAACTCCGGGTCAAAACCCCAGCCTGCTGAGCGCTCAAACCAGTGCAAATCTGCAAAGCCGCACCAGCAGCCAGCCATACCACCTGCCAAGTTGCGGCAGTGTATTTCGTAACCCTGAACCACAAAAAGCTGGCCGCTTGATCGAAGCCCTAAACCTGAAGGGATATCGCATTGGCGCTGCTGAGGTATCGGAAATCCATGCAAATTTCATTGTTAATAATGGAGGCGCTAAGGCCGCCGATATCCAGGCGCTGATTAGCCATGTGCAAACTGTTGTGCATAAATCCCATGGCTTCTGGCTGCATCCAGAAGTGATTCGTTTAGGGGTGTTTAGTGAAAGCCTGCAGGCGGCGGCTTAACCTGATTTCACTTGTTTAAAGGGGCCATGGCCGGTTTCGGACTACCCAACTTCGGTCAACTAACCGAAGCTTTCAAAAAAGCGCAGCAGATTCAGCAAGATGCCCAAAAGCTCCAGGAAGAACTGGATGCCATGGAAATTGAAGGCACCAGTGTTAATGGCCTTGCCAGCATCTGGTTATCGGGCAACCAGCAGCCTTTGCGGGTGCAGTTAGCAGCCGAATTGCTCACAGAAGGTAAAGAAGCAACGGAAGCGGCCACCCTGGAAGCTTTACAAAATGCCTACGCCCAATCCAGCGCCACCATGAAGGGAAAAATGGAGGAGCTCACTGGCGGTTTAAACCTCAATCTGCCTGGCTTTAACGGTTGATCACAGCTGATCCTGCATCAGGCTTTGATACAACCCATAACGCTCCCAGCTGCGCTCAAGCCCACAGCCCGGTTCCTGTAGGTGGCGGCAATCATTAAAACGACAGCGCCTACCAGCCCTGAGCTGCTGGCGAATTTCAGGAAATAAAGAAGCAAATTCCCCTGGATTAGGAGGCAATTCAGGTCGATTAAAACCCGGAGTATCAGCGAGCAAAGCGTTTGGCGCTAGCGGAAAGAGTTCCACATGGCGGGTGGTGTGGCGGCCCCGTTGCAACTTTCCAGAAACTGCAGCGGTTCGCAGTTGCAAATCGGGCAGCAAAGCATTCAGCAAGCTGGTTTTACCCACACCACTGGGGCCGCATAGCACTGAGATGCCAGGGCATAACCGCAAACGCAAGCCCTCGAGGGCCTGAACGTTGCCATGGGCGATGCTGTGGGGCCTATAACCCCAACTGCGCAGGCGCTCAAGCCATTCCAAACACTGCTCGCTGCTAACTAAATCGGCCTTGCTGAGCACTGGCAGCACCTCAAGGCCAGTGGCTTCAGCGCTGAGCAAAAATCTGCTGAGCCCTTGGGCATCAAGGCTGGGTTGGGCCAAGGCCACCACCACCACCACCCGATCTGCGTTGGCAAGGGCTGGCCGCTGCAGGCTGCTGATGCGGGGCTCAAGGGCGGCAATGGCGGCGCGGCCATCAAGCCAATCAACACCATCAAGGCCCACCCAATCGCCCACCATCACCTGTTCGCCTTGGTGAGCAAGGCGCGAGCGACGGGTGCAAAGCAATATTTGTTGGCCGGCTAGGCCGGGTTGTTGCAATTTAACTCTGCAAAAATTTGCCTCTAGGGCCATCACCTGAGCCCGCAGCAATTCAGCCACGGATGATCTTTAACTGCACCGAACCATCGATTTGAGGTATGCGTTCTAACTGCTTTACCTGATCTGAACCCTGCAGGGATTCCACCACCAGGCGATCCGGTTCACCAGCATCAAGCCACACCTGCAGGGTGCTGCCCGGCGCTAATGCTTCAAGGGCAAGGCGGGTGCGGATAAAATTTAAGGGGCAGGGTGTGCCACGCAAATCAAGCACGGTGATGGCAAAGTTTGAAATTAATTATCATTGGAATAAATGTCATTGGAATAAACCACCAAATAAACCTTTCCCCTTGGGATGGCTTCTAGCGATAGTGGTTAATTCTTCCAATAGTTCCCGCTCTTTTGCTTCTAGCTTTTGCGGCACCACTACTTTTATGGTGAACATGTGATTACCGCGGGCCACGGGATTACCCAGGCGGGGCACACCGCGATCTTTAAGGGTGAGCACCGTTCCGGGTTGGGTGCCGGGGGGTATTTGAAATTCTTCTTGCCCATCAACGGTTTCCACCTGCAGGCGATCACCTAAAATCGCCTGTAGATAACTGATCGGCAATTCGGAATTTATATGAATTCCATCACGCCGCAATTTGGCATCAGCCTGCACAAATAAAACCACATAAAGATCACCGGAGGGGCCGCCCCTCATGCCGGCATTGCCCTCATTATTAACGCGTAGCCTTGTACCTGAATCAACACCAGCGGGAATATTAATTCTCAATTTCTTGCGCACCTGTTGCACCCCTTGGCCAGCGCAATCGGAACAGGGATCAGCAATCACCTGGCCATTACCTTCGCAGGCGGGGCATGGTGCCACTTGGGTGAAGGTGCCAAAGGGGGTACGGGTGGCCCTACGCACCTGGCCGCTGCCCCCACAGGTGCTGCAATTAACAGGGCCACTGCCAGCCTTTGCGCCACTGCCTTTACAGGTGTTACAGGTTTCTAAATGGCGAATTTGGATTTCTTTTTCTTGGCCAAAAACCGCCTCTTTAAAGCTGATATTTAGGTCGAAACGCAGGTCGTCGCCTTGGCGTGGTCCCCGCTGCCGTTGGCCTTGGCCGGCGGCACCACCAAAACCACTGAAAAAGGTTTCAAATAAATCAGCAAAACCGCCCATGTCGCCCATGTCGGACGCGCCGGCAGCACCAGATACACCGGCTTCGCCGAATTGGTCGTAGCGGGCCCTGGTTTTGGGATCACCCAACACCTCATAGGCACGGCCCACCTCCTTGAACTTATCTTCAGCGCCCGGATCTTTATTTACATCAGGGTGATACTGACGGGCCAAACGCCTGTAGGCGCGTTTTAAGCTTTCAGCATCAGCATCCCTGGGAACTCCGAGGAGCTCGTAATAATCAGCCATCAGTTACCTTCAGCCTCAACATTGGTTTCAACGGAAGTATTTTCAATGGGGTTGGCATTATTTGGGTTGCCATCAGCAGCGCCCGGACCCATCGATACCTTCACCATGGCGTGACGCAAAACGCGGCCATCAAGGTGATAACCGCGCTGTAGTTCTTCGATAACCACATCCTCAGGATGGATTTCACTTGGTTCATGCAGAACCGCCTCGTGGAGGCTGGGATCAAAGCGTTCACCCTCCACCCGCATCGGCGATACCCCTAATTGCTTCATCACATCCACCAGCTGTTTATACAAACCCTGGTAACTGCGATGTAAACCCTGGGCCTCTTCCCCTTCGGGATTGAGCTGTTGACGGGCCCGCTCAAAGTTGTCTACCACCGGCAGAATTTCGCTCAAGGTGCTGCAGATCAACTGCACGCGCAGATCTTCAGATTCCCGTTGCTGCCGTTTACGAAAGTTATCGAAATCGGCGGCAATCCGCATGTATTGCCCGCGCAGGGATTCATTTTCTTGGCGCAGGCTGGTGAGTTCAGCCGTTAGATCGGGCTCTACAGCCCCATTGTTCAGCTCCTCCACCGGTGCCGCTACTTCCTCAGGAGCTGAATTATCAAGCTCAGGGGCGGGGGATTCTTCGTTCATGGGGCGGCCCATTGGAATTCATCCATGTTGCTGGGAGCCCTACCCATGAATCAAGGTCGGGAAACCCCGCCATCCTTAAACCAGTTGTTTGGTTTGCGGTGGAGAAATTTGAACTTACGGAAAGCGCTGCCACCGGCAACGCCTCCCCAATGGTGCAATTGGCAGATCGCATCCTGCTGCAAGCCCTCGATAGCCAAGCCAGCGACATTCACATAGAACCCCAGGAAACTGAGTTGCGGGTGCGCTTAAGGATCGATGGGGTGCTGCAAAACGCCTTTCAACCACTGCCGGCCGGGCTGATTCCAGCCCTCACCAGCCGTTTCAAAATCATGGCTGATCTGGATATCGCCGAGCGGCGTTTGGCCCAAGACGGCCGCATCCGTTGTGGTTATCGGGGCCGCACCGTTGATTTCCGCATCAATTCAATGCCAAGCCGCTTTGGCGAAAAACTGGTGTTGCGCCTTTTGGATACCAGTGCCACCGAGCTCAACTTGGAGCAGCTCATTAATGATCCATTTGTGCTGGCGGAACTGCGGGAACTGGGCCGCATGCCATACGGAATCCTGCTGGTAACAGGTCCCACCGGTTCCGGCAAAAGCACCACCCTTTATGGCTTGCTTGCAGAACGCAATCAAACGGATATCAACATCTCAACGGTGGAAGATCCGATCGAATACACCCTGGCTGGTGTTACCCAAACCCAGGTAAATCGTGAAAAGGGCTTTGATTTTGCCCAGGCCCTAAGGGCGTTTATGCGACAAGACCCGGATGTGTTGCTGGTGGGCGAAACCCGCGACCTGGAAACCGCCAAAACTGCCCTTGAAGCTGCACTAACCGGTCACCTGGTGCTCACCACCCTGCATTGCAACGATGCCCCCAGCGCCATAGCCCGCCTAGGGGAGATGGGGGTAGAAACATTTTTATTGAGTGCAGCATTGGTGGGCGTGTTGTCGCAGCGCTTGCTGAGGCGCCTATGCACCCACTGCTCTGAAATGCACGAGCCAGCTGGGGCAGACCTGGCAAGGCTGGGGTTCCTAGCTAGCCAAAGCAGTAAGCACAGCTTTCGCCGTGCCTCAAAAACGGACGCTTGCCCCCATTGCGCTGGCCTTGGTTACCGCGGCCGTATTGGTGTATTCGAACTGATGCGCATCAATGAGCCAATGGCCGCGGCCATCGCCAAGGGTGCCAGCAGCAATGAATTGAGAGATTTAGCGATAGCAAATGGCATGCAAACGCTCTTGGGCAGCGGCCTACGCCTGGCCCAACAGGGGCTCACAAGCCTTGAGGAAGTTGAACGGGTGTTGTTAACCGATGGGGGACTCCAGCAGGAGTTGCGTAGGCAACAAATAAACAGCGCCACCTGCAGGGGCTGCAAGGCCGGCCTTAAAAATGAATGGCTGGATTGCCCCTATTGCTTAACCCCGAGGGGAACACTGCAGCCATGAACCCCATGGCCCATGGCTACAACCCTTGATCCACTACTGAATGATTGGCTGCTACGGCTGCTTGCTGGTGGCGGCAGCGATCTACATCTATCCGCCAATGCACCCCCCTACGGCCGTTTTAATGGCTCGCTGGCAAAGATGGCAGAAACCAGCCTAAACAGGGTTCAAACAGGGCATTTGATTTGTTCTTTACTCACAACTAATCAAATAGAACAGCTCGAAAAAAACCTGGAACTAGATTGCGCCTATGAATTAAACGGCGCCGGTAGATTCCGGCTAAATGTATTTAAAGAGAAGGGTTGCTATGCAGCCTGCCTGAGGGCCTTGGGTGATCGAATCCCAAGTTTTGAACAACTGGGGCTTCCCGCTGCGCTGCAGCAAATAAGCAAACGTCCAAATGGATTGGTGTTGGTTACTGGCCCAACGGGCTCGGGAAAAAGTAGCACCCTAGCGGCCCTATTAGAGTATATAAATCAAAATCAAGCAAGCCACATTATCACCATAGAAGATCCCATTGAATTTGTATATAATTCTGCAAAAAGCTTAATTCATCAGCGTCAGCTTGGTGAGGATACCCACAGTTTTAGAAATGCCCTCAGAGCTGCATTAAGGGAGGATCCAGATGTGATATTAGTTGGTGAATTAAGGGATCTAGAAACAATTCAATTGGCAATTAGTGCCGCCGAAACAGGTCATTTGGTATTTGCAACCCTCCACACCAGCTCCGCAGCCCAAACGGTAGATCGCCTTGTTGATGTATTTCCGGCAGACCAGCAAAGCCAGATTCGCATGCAACTAAGCAGCAGCCTAGTGGCTGTTTTTGCCCAAAACCTATGCAGAGCAGTCGAGCCCAAAAATGGCTGTTTTGGCAGGGTGATCGCCCAAGAAATTATGCTAAGAACCCCTGCCATTGCCAATTTAATCCGCGAGACTAAAACAGCCCAAATATATTCACAACTGCAAACTGGCAATCAATATGGCATGCAAACAATGGAGCAATCGCTTGCAAATCTAGTAAATAGCGGCAAGATTAGCCAACAAGAGGCATTAAGAAAAACAAATAAATCAGCGGAATTAGAATATTTAATTGGGGGCAACTAATGGCTCCCAAAATATTTATTTGTAGCCATCGCAGCCGCCAGGGCACTGAGCAGATTATTAAAATTAAAGCTAATAACGAATCAGCTGCCAAAAGAATTTTAAGGCAGCGGGGCATCCTAGCTTTTGCCATCAAAGAAAGCCTGGCTGAAAGCAAGCAATCAGCAAAACCTCTGGGCATTAAATTAAATTTTGAAAAGCGCCCAGGGGTTAGGGAAAAAGCATTATTTGCAAATAAATTAGCAGCTTTGGTTGGCGCAGGGCTGCCGATTATTCGCAGCCTTGATTTAATTACTAAACAACAAAAACAACCACTATTTAAAAGGGCCTTATTAAATGTTTCCCTCAATGTGAATGAGGGGAACTCCCTTGGCGACAGCCTTAGGCAATGGCCCCAAGTATTCGATCCATTGATCGTAACAATGGTGGAGGCTGGGGAAGCCGGTGGTTTGCTGGAGGAGGTTTTGAAGCGCTTGGCAATGTTGCTGGAAAATAATGCAAAATTGCAAAACCAAATTCGCGGCGCCTTGGCTTATCCGATAACTGTGCTGATAATTGCTCTGCTGGTATTTCTTGGCATGACAATATTTCTAATACCCACATTTGCAGATATCTTTAAAGAATTGGGTGCTGAGCTACCTGCATTTACCGTATTGATGCTTAATTTTAGTGTGCTGTTGCGCTCGCCATTTGCGATTATATTTGTGGCGCCAGTAATTGCTGGTTATTTTATATTGCGCCGCACCCACGCCACCCCAGAGGGGCGGATAAAAATCGATGGCTTTTTATTGCAATTACCGCTCTTTGGTGAGCTGATTCAAAAAACGGATACCGCCCAGTTTTGTAGAACATTTAGCAGCCTTAGCAGGGCGGGTGTGCCGATACTAATGGGCCTTAAAATCGTTGCCGATAGTGTTGGTAATCGGGTACTTGCCAACGGGCTGGTTGCGGCGCGCCTAGGGGTGCAAGATGGCATTAGCTTAAGCCAAGCCCTCGGCCGTAGCCGCTTATTCCCATCCCTTGCGATCAGTTTAATTGCTATCGGAGAGGAAACAGGTGAAATGGACGTGATGCTTTCCAAGGTTGCAGATTTTTATGAGGATGAAATCGCCATAGCTGTAAAAACAATTACCACCATGTTGGAGCCAATGATGATTGTTGTTGTTGGCGCGATCGTGGGCTCAATTTTATTAGCTATGTACTTACCAATGTTTAGTGTATTTAATAAAATTGCTTAGTTAGGGGCTCCTGAATTGCGGCTGTTTTAGCAACCAACTACCCAGGGCGGCGCTGCCATAACCACTGAGGTGGTCATGGTCGGCATAGAGGGGCAGTGTGCCGCGCCAATTGCTGCAGGTTTTAGCATCACAAAATAAATTTATTGGATCAATTATTTGCAAACCTGGTAAACGCTTTTGCAAGCGCTTTAGGCGCTCTAGGGCAGGTGCCCGATCGGTTTCAAAATCAGCACGCCTTTGGCTGCAATCCAGCTTGAGCTGTTGCTGCCAACCAAGGCATTGTTTACCAAGCACGTTGTAAACAGGCCAGGGGGCAAGCAAACCAACCTGCACGCCACTGGCTTGCAATCCACGCAAGGCTGGCTCTAGGTGTGAACCCATCACGGGAGTGTTTGGGTTTACGTAACTTGCCACCTGCAGCCGGGGCGAAAGGCGCGGCAAGCGCAAACTTGGCAGCAATAGGAGATCACCAGGCTTAGCCAGCCGTTTCACCAATGCAAGCGATTGGGCCTCATAAACGGAGCAGCGGCCCGGATCAAAGCTGTAGGAAAGCAATGAACAACCGCCCATTCCCGGCGGTGTTACAACAAAACCCACCAGGCCCGGCTTCGCTGCCACCATGTTGCGCACCGCTGCCAGCAACGACCCTGCATGGGAATCACCCACCACAAATAAATGGCGGCGTTCTTCAGCAACGGCTTTGCCCGTTGCCTGCACCATGGTGAGCTGCAGGGCCATCCCAGGCGCCAATTGCTCAATTTGGCTAGCGGTTAGGGCAGAAGCAATTGCATCATTACTGGAAACACTCGCCGGCAATAGTTGTTGAATTGGCCTTGGATCATTGGCTGTCCAGGCATATTCTGAAAAAGTGGCCAAACCCAAGGGGACCCGCAGCCGTTGCGCCTGGCTATCAAATAAAGCCAAACCAGCTAAACCAAAGCCCCCCAACAAACCCAATTGAGCCAGGGAAGCACGCCTGCTCCAACCCAGTTCCACAAAGCGATAGGAAAACCAGGTGAGTAGAGCAGTTGCAAGCAAAGCAACGGGCAACCAAAACCCAGATTGGCTGCCAAATAAATAACGGGCAAACACAATGCAAGGCCAGTGATAAAGGTAGAGCGAATAGGAAACAGCACCCAAAGCCTGCAACCCATTGGATTGGGCCAAAACCGCCAAGGGCGTTCCAGCGCCAAAGCCAAGCAAAACAGCACTGGCCAGCACCGGTAGAACCACACCTGGCATTGGGTAGGAGCCTTTATTGGAAAGCATGGCAAAACTGAGCAACAGCAATAAAAGGGCAAAAACTTGAATCAAACCAGCAAACTTTTTAAATTTGGCCAACAACCGTTTAAACCTGCTCGTTACTCCCGCCAAAGCAAGCAGCACACCTGTGGCCAGCTCCCAAAAGCGACTAAGTGGTGATAGGTAGGCCCGCTCCGCTGCAACTTGCGACCAGTGCCAGGCCAGCAAAAAAGAGGCAAACCAAAGCGCCCCTGCGGCAAGCCAAAAGTGCCAACGGCGCTCAGTTCGAACAAAAGGCAGAAATATCAGCGGAAAAATTAAATAAAATTGCTCTTCAATTCCCAAAGACCAAGTATGCAGATAAGGATTTAAATACTCATCTGGGCTAAAATAATTTGTTTGCTGCGATATAAGCTTTAAATTAGATACCCCCAATAAACCAGTGATCGAATAGCCGGAAAAGCTATGGAACAAGCGCTTGTCGTAAATCAAATAACTAATAACTGCAATAGTCAAAAGAGCTACTAATAACGGCGGCATTATTCGCTGCAAACGCCGTTTAAAATAATCACTGAAACCCATCTCCCTATCTGGATCTTTAGCTTGCCTCGCAAGCAATGCATAGGTAACTACATATCCCGAGATAACAAAAAATAGATCCACACCGCCGTAGCCACCAGGCAGTAAATCAGGGAATAAATGAAAGATGAGCACCGCCAGCACCGCCACACCACGCAGGGCTTGAATATCTGCGCGAAATGGCAACCTATGGCCTTGCATCATTGCTTAAAGCCCGCCGCAATCGCCCCACCTGCAATCCAACCACTACTCCAACAGTGTTGAAAATTAAAACCACCTGTTACCCCATCTATATCCATTATTTCACCGGCAAAAAACAAACCTGGTTGTTTACGGCTCTCCATTTTAGCTAGATTTATTTCAGCTAGATCCACACCACCAGCAGTTACAAACTCCTCACCAAATGGCCCCCTGCCCAGCACTGAATAAACACTGCGTTGCAGTATCTGTTGCAGCCGTTGTTCCCCCTGGCGAGATAACTCAGCCCAAGGCATGGCTGCATCTAGCTGGGCTTGATTAAGCAGGGCTAACCAAAGCCGTTTTTTAATTGCTAGCAACAGTTCAGGCCTGCCATTAGCCAATTGCTTACGGGCTAAATCCAAGCGCGCCTGGCGCAATTGTTGCTGCAGGACTTGCGGATCAGCGCCTGCAGTCCAATCAACACGCAATTCAGCTCGATATTGATTTTGATGCAGGGCCCTGGCGGCAAAAGCGGTTAGCCGCAACAGGGCCGGGCCGCTTAAACCCCAATGGGTAATCAGCACCGTGCCCCGTTGACGAAAAATTTCAGCGCCCACATGCAATTCAAGCGGCACCAACCCCTGAGATACCCCAGCCAGCTCCCTTAAAAATTTGCCATCCAAGCGCAGGGTAAAAAGCGACGGCACCGGCGCTATCACCCGGTGGCCTAGGGCCTGGGCCAATTGCCGGCCGCTGGGGTGTCCGCCGGTGGCAAGCAGCAATTTGGCGCAATGAAGCGGCTGCCCTAATCCCCGCCCCTTCAAGGCAAAACCACCGGAGGCCAGGGGCTGCACCGCCTGCAGTGCCCTTTGGCTGTGCAGTTCTACGCCAACGGCTTCGGCCCGGCGGCGCAGGGCATCAACAACCGTGGCTGAACTGTTGCTTATGGGAAACATGCGGCCATCGGCCTCTTCGTGTAAGTCCACCCCCCGCTCACTAAACCAAGCCACTGCATCACCAGCAGCAAAGCGACTAAACGGACCCCGCAGCGGCTTTTCACCCCTGGGATAGTTAGCCACCAATTCTGCTGGATCCCAGCAGGCGTGGGTGAGGTTGCAGCGGCCGCCGCCGCTTATCCGCACCTTGGCCAAGGGTTCAGCTGTGGCTTCCCAGATCTGAACCTGCTGCAAACCTGCCTCAGCGGCTGTGATGGCCGCCATAAAACCGGCGGCACCACCACCTGCCACCACCAGCTCAGGCATCGGCCTTAAAAGTTAGGGCCACGCCGTTATTGCAATAGCGCTTACCGGTGGGTTTTGGACCATCGTTAAATACATGGCCTTGGTGGCCCCCACAACGGCGGCAATGGTATTCAGTGCGGGGCACGATCAATTTGAAATCCACTTCCGTATCCACTGCTTTTTGCAGCGGCGCCCAAAAACTGGGCCAACCGGTGCCGCTATCAAATTTTGTAGCACTGGAAAATAGGGGCAATGCACAGCCGGCACAGAGATAGGTGCCCTTGCGTTTTTCTGCATTCAAGGGGCTGCTGAATGGTGCTTCGGTGCCTGCTTGGCGCAAAACCTTAAAAGCACTGGCGGATAAACGCTCTCGCCATTGGGCTGGGCTTAGTTGCCAGGCGGGATCAACGGCGGCGGCAGCGGCAGTTGGTCGCCAAAGCCCCATGAAGGCGGCAGCCAGGGCCTGAAGCAAAGATCGACGTTGCCAATTGGCCATTTTCAATAAATTGCACATCAAGCTGCAGCATGGGGTAGTGACCCCCTCAAGCGCCACTCCTAACCAGCACCCCGCCCACCGGTTCAGTGTGGCGCCAATGCTGGATTACACCGATCGTCACTTTCGAGTGTTGATTCGGCAGGTGAGCCGCCATGCGCTGCTCTATTCAGAAATGGTGGTGGCCCAGGCCCTGCACCATGGCGATAAGAGCAAACTGCTCAGCTTTGATCCGATTGAGAAACCCCTGGCTCTGCAATTGGGTGGCGACAGCCCTGAGCTGTTAGCTGCCGCTGCCGAATGGGCCCAGAAATGGGACTACAGCGAGGTAAACCTAAATGTGGGCTGCCCCAGCGCCAAGGTGCAACAGGGACGATTTGGCGCTTGCTTGATGGCGGATCCCAAGCGGGTGGCTAATTGTGTTTCCGCCATGGCTGAAGCCTCTGGTTTACCGATCACGGTGAAACATCGCATTGGCATTGATAACCACGACAGCTATGCCGAACTACTCAATTTCGTAGATACCGTTGCTGGGGCTGGCTGCCAACGCTTCATTGTTCATGCCCGTAAAGCTTGGTTGGAGGGCCTTGATCCAAAACAAAACCGCACCGTGCCACCTTTGCGCTACGACCTTGTGCAAAAGCTGAAACAAGATCGTTCTGATTTGATCCTGGAACTAAACGGTGGTTTAGAAAGTTTGGAAAGCTGCCAAAAACATCTGCTTTGGGCCGATGGGGTAATGGTGGGCCGGGCGGCATACCACCACCCTTTGCAGTGGAACAGGGTGGATCAAGAGGTTTTCAACGACCTCGAAGCAATGCCAGCTCGGGCATCAACGGTATTGCGGGGCATATTGCCCCACGCGGAACGCTGGTGCGCAAGCGGCGGCAAACTCTGGCCGATTGCCCGCCATTTAGTGCATTTAGTTGAAGGTGTTAGTGGCGCGCGCCATTGGCGCCGAGGCCTTGTGGAAGCGGCCGCTAAAGCAAACGCTGGCCCACAGGTGCTGGAAAAGGCCTGCCTTCAATTAGAAGAGCGGGGTTTGTAGTTAACCCTCAGCGCCGCCGTAATCGCCCCAATCTTCACTGGGTGCTGGGCTGGAGGGGCGATCCCCTCCGCGACGGCGGCGGCTACGGCCATCATCGAAACCATCACGGCTGGGTTCACCCCCACCAAAGTCAGGGGACGGAGCACCCCAGGTATCTGCGGCAGGAGCTGGGGCTGGGGATGGAGCTGAATCACGGTTGCCGTAGCTGCGATCTTCCCAACCGCGGGCACCGGAGCTGCGCTCACCACCTCCTCCTCCGTAACCACCGCCACCGCCG
>Ga0214921_10000595_pt1 | contig 66195 bp, 59 predicted proteins | sample LL1505_MetaG_FD_177992 | JGI IMG/M metagenome (GOLD analysis project Ga0214921, IMG submission 177992) | Freshwater microbial communities from Lake Lanier, Atlanta, Georgia, United States - LL-1505 | ecosystem: Environmental > Aquatic > Freshwater > Lake | place: USA: Georgia | collected...
TTTGAAAGCTTTGACCAAGCACTTGAGTTTTCAAGCAAGCTCACCAAAGCACCAGGCCTTATCAAAAAAGAGATTTCTTTTTTGGCAGCGCCCATCCCGACTTACATGAGCCCCATCATGAATCTTTTCAATGAAAAGCAGCATGCCGTTTTGATGGTGGTTGCGCCTCAAAGCATGGAAGGCGTTGAAGACTTGGTGAAATCATTCGATGGCACACTCTGTTACAAAAAAACCGCAGAGGAAGTGCAAGCTTCCAATCGAACACTGCTTGAATACACGTGGAACCACACCACCTTGCACGCCTTGAAGGTTGACAAAGGCTTTACTTATATTCAGAGTGGCTTCACGCCGTCCAAGCATGTCGAGCAAGTGAAGGCCTTGGAAAAAGAGCTTGGCGGCGAAGTGCTGATGCATTTGGAGTTTCTGCGAACCAAAGAAGGTGATTTCAACTGCAGTGGCCTGCAACTCGTTCGCTACTCCACAGAAGAACGTCTGAATGAAATCATGGCCATTTATCGCGCTCATGGGGTTCAAATTAACAACCCTCACGTTTACATCGTTGAAGATGGCAAGCAAAACAATCTGGACCCTGCTGTCGTGAAAATGAAGGAACGTTTTGACCCCATGGGACTTCTCAATCCGGGAAAACTTCGTTCATGGGCCAGCCGCGAAGTTAGAAATTGAGTTAATCCGCGTTAACATTGAAGCCATGTTGACGCCTATTCCTCAAGACCTTTCCAAGAGACACATTGCCTTAACTGGCGCCTCTAACTTCCGAGACCTGGGTGGCTATGTGGGTCACATGGGCCGCCCTTTGAAGTGGCGGAAAATATTTCGCTCCGATCACTTGGCCAATTTATCGCCCGACGATCTGAAACACATTCAAAGCTTGGGTGTCAAACGCGCCTTTGATTTCAGAGGTGTGCAGGAGAGTCAGGCGCAGGCTTACGAATGGCCTGATATCCAGCGTCACAGTTTGAGCATCGAACCTACTGTGGTGCAAAGGTTGCAAGCACAGCACCTCAGTGGCAAACCACTGACTGCAGCAGACGCCCTGGACGCCATGCAAACCACCTACCGTGATTTTGTTTTGGTAGACTCCCGCCGATTTGCAGAGTTGTTTGAACATCTCTTAGACCATGCAGATCCGCTTCTCTTTCATTGCACGGCTGGCAAAGACCGAACGGGTCTGGCAGCGGCTTTGGTCTTGTTTGCCTTGGATGTTTCAGAAGCTGACATCTGGCGCGACTATCTGCTTACCAACCAACTCTACAAGCGCAACAGCACAGGTGTCACTAACCTCTCGCTCGATGTCTTGAAAATTGTGTGGGAGGTTCAAGAGAGCTTCTTGCAGGCCTCTTTAGAACAAATCCAAACCAGCCATGGCAATGTTCAAAACTATTTAAGCAATGAATTGGGCCTGACGCCGGCTGCAAAACTTCGCTTGCAATCGCTGTATTTAGATTAAAGCCGCATCGGCGCAATCTTTATGGCGTTGCGGGTGCCACCGCAGCGCCTTCAATTTTGTGCCGCGCTAAAGAGGCCGCTACAAAGCCAGAAGATTTCATTTCTTCTACAAACTTTTTCAAATAAGCTTGGGCTTCTGGGCTGCGTGATTTTGGCAGACCCATTGCTTGTTCGATGACCATAAAGCGGCCAGGCAACAAACGCAAGTTGGGCAAGCGCTTGGCGTCCATTTCCAATTGTTGCTTCACACCCGCCGCCACTTCTAATTTTTCAGAAATGAAGAAATCGACCGTAGTGGGCGAAGTGGGGGCACGTTGAATGTCTGCGTTTTTGATTTCACGGGTGAGGAACAGGTCGTAGGCACTGCCCTTGCCCACGGCAATGCGAATGCCCTTTTTGTCGACCTGATCATTGCTCGTCAAAGGTGAATTGTTGGCCACCAAGTAACTGCCCTCAATGAGCACATAGGGCCCTGTGAAGGAAATGCCTTGGCCGCGCACTGGGTCAATGGCAAAAAATCCGAAGTCAGCCTTTTCGTTGGTGACGCCTTCCACCGATTTTCCCGCAGCGTCAAACACAATCAAACTCAAAGGCACTCCCAAACGCTTGGCCAGTTCAGTTGCCAAATCAATTGAGACGCCCACAGGTTGGCCATTGGCGTCTTTGTTGGCCAAGATGGGATTGCCCAAATTGATGGAGGCTCGCAAAGTGCCAGTGGGGGCAAAAGCCTGCGCCAAAGATGAGGGGGTTTGTGCGTTGGAGGACGACATAGGCATGAGTAATTGAAAGGCAGCAAAAGCTGTGGTTAATAAAACAGAATGGGCAGTTTTCATAGGGCGGTCCAAGTGATTGCTTCAAAGTGTGTCAGAACTTGGCTCTCAAGTCTTATGAGAGTTTTTCCGATAGCCTATGAAAAACCCTAGTGTGCAAGTTGAAAAAGCCCCTTAGCATGAAGTTTCCACACACGGAGAGACCATGTTTCAATTTCAAAAAACCCTCAGTTTGGCGCTCACGCTGACCCTTGGCATCTTCCTGGCCACATCTTCCGTCACGGCCCAGGCACAAGCTGCAGCCGGTAAAACAGAACTTTTATGGCTAGGCCAAGCTGGCTTCAAAATCAAAACACCTGGTGGCAAAACCATTGTGATTGATCCTTGGCTCACAGGTGGCCCGAAAACGCCCGCCCCTTACAAAACGGACATTGCGGCATTGGGCAAGGTAGATTTGTTGCTGGTGACCCATGCACACGTCGACCACATTGGCGATGCACCTGCCATTGCCAAAGCACAAAATACGGTGTTGTACGGTCCTGCAGACATGGTGACGCCCCTCATCACCCTTGGCATCTTGCCTGCCAACCTAGGCCACCGCTTCAACAAAACTGGACACGTGACACCTTTGCCCGGAATCAAAGTCACGGCAGTTCAAGCTGAGCACTCTTCCCTCTTGGTGCACAACAACCCAGCCACCGGCAAAAACGAATCACATCCTGCCGGTGAAGCGGTGGGCTACATCATCCAGATGGAAAACGGATTCAAAATTTGGCACATGGGCGATACTGGCCTCTTTGGCGACATGAAGTTCATCTATGACCGCTACAAGCCAGACTTGGTGCTCATTCCAATTGGTGGCAACTTCACCATGGACCCAGAAGATGCCGCATTTGGCATGAAGACTTGGATTCCTGCCAGATCTGTCATCCCAATGCACTTCGGCTCTAACCCACTGACCAAGGGCACTTCAGCCGAATTCATTGAAGCCATGAAAGGCTCCAACACCAAAGTCATCGTAATGACCGAAGGCCAAACAGTCGAGTTTTAATTTTTATTTAACTGGGCTCACGCAGTCGCCTTGGCCTTGATTTTTGAAGCAGCTGCAAGTTAGCGAATAGCTTCTCATGGTGCCCCTGAGAACCAACATGCTGGCATTTCTTGTGGCGTTGCTAGGAATTGCAAACTTGGGCACAAACACCTTGCCTAGGGTTTTGCCATCGTTCAATTCCACGTTAGCAGCGCTGCACTGAATGGGGCCTTTCAGGCCGTTAGTGACCTCAAAAATAAGCGGTTGGTCCTCGCCCTTGGCCCAACCGGCATTGACTTTGACTTTTTGAAGTTCAGATTTAGACAATGCAACTTCTGAAACAGTCTCACTGGCGAACGGGCTCCACGCCTGCGCGTTAAATGACAAGGCTAAGCCTATGACAAATAAGAAGCCAAGTTCAAATTGGAAAGGAATGAAGTTTTTGAAGAGCACACTTGAAATTTAACCGATTTCAAAATGCATATAAAAAACGAAAAAAGGCCCGCATAGCGGGCCTGTAAAGTACCTTGGGAACGAAAAAAATCAGAACTTGTAACGAATACCGAAATGTGTGTTCTTTTGATCAGCCTTCTTCAAAAAAGTAGGATGAGCAATTGACTCAGTACCGTAGACACCAAACAAAGTTGTGTCTTTGGCCAATGTGTACAAAACGGCTACTTGCATAGCATCTAAGTCGGCTTTGACAGCTGAGTTAGTCAACTTAGCTTTACCAGTACCAACCTCAGCTACCAATGTGAAGTTACCAATGGGTGCACGCACGCCAATGGTTTGTGTGTCAAAAGTCACCAAACTTGCATCTGTACCTTGCTTCATCTTGGTATCAACCACATACAGTTTTGCAACGCCGAAATCATAAGTGGCACCAACTGCTTCGTTTTTGCGAGTGGCAATGGCAGTAGGAACAGCCACGCTGTAGCCAGCAACAGAAACAGACTTGCTGTAATTCTTGATGGAGTCATTGACCCACTTCACAGCCAATGGGCCATTTGTGTAGTTCAGGCCCACAGAATTAGAGTCTTCAGATTTACCGTCTTGCGTGACAACGCCAGCAGCGCTGGTAATGCGTGTAGGAGCACCTAAGCCCAATTGAACGTCTGCAGAAAAGCCTGAGAAGTTGGGGGTTGAGTAAGTGATCATGTCGTTGCGACGTGAATCGCGGGCATTGTCACCAATGAAACCTGCTGTATTAGCTGCATCATTGGCATCCAAGAAATCAATGGCAACTTTGGCCAAAGTAGTGCGGCGACCAAATGTTACAGCACCAAAATCACCGGCTAAACCAACCAAACCAGCACGTGTTTTGACAATGCCGGAGTCAGTCGTTTGATCCACTTCAAATTCCATTTGGAATGTAGCTTTCAAACCTTTGGCAATTTCGCGTTCGCCACGAAAACCCACATTGCTGGTAGACAGGCCACCAGGGACCACAGAAGTTTCTTCTGTTTTGATGCCTGTTGTAGAGGTTTTAACATCGTTGTTCAGGGCAATGTCAGCATTACCGTAAACGGTGAATGCTGTTTGTGCTTGTGCAGACATTGCAGCAAGCAAAGATGCAGCTAAGAGGGTGTGTTTGAGTTTCATGATTCAGATTAATTAGGTTGAAAAAGCTATCTAAGTTAGAAGCAATAACCATTTCATACAACTAAGATGACGAATTCATGAAACAAGAAATTCACGTCATTTTTTTACCACAAGGCTTCTTCAAACTGTCACATATTTCAAGTAGATTAAAAATTCAAAATTTTTTGATTGAATCTATCACTCGCTATGAAAAATACACGTTTTCTGTTACTTATGGGTTCATTGGCCCTGACTTTCACAATGGCCACTCAAGCGGCATCATTCTCTTTTGGCATGTGGGGCGATATGCCTTACCAAAAAGCCGGCGACGCCGCCAAAATGCCAGCCATGCTCAACAGCTTGAACAGCGCCAAAATTGACTTCAGCATCTTTGTTGGCGACATCAAAGACGGCAGCTCTAAGTGCACCGACGATGTTTACACCGACGCCATCAAAATGTTTGATGGCATGAGCCATCCCGTTGTTTACATTCCCGGCGACAACGAATGGACCGACTGCCACCGCCTGAACAACGGAGGCTACGACACACAAGAGCGTCTCGCCCACCTGCGCAAGGTGATGTTCACCAAGCCTGTCAGCTTTGGCCCCAAAGCAATTGCTTTGGAAAGCGCCAAAGATCAGGACAGCATGTACATTGAAAACAAGCGCTTCAGCAAAAACAATGTCATGTTTGTCACGCTCAACATTCCTGGTAGCAACAACAACAAAATTTTGGATGATAAAGACTGTAAAAATAAAAGCGCTCGCACTTCACTTCAGTGCGAGCAGGGCAACGCAGAATACATGGCACGCGACATTGCCAACATCAACTGGATGAAATCTAGTTTCCAGAAAGCCAAGGAGCAAAATGCAAGGGGCATCTTGTTGGCTTTTCAGGGCGATCCAGGTTTTGATTTGCCAGAGACTGAAGACACTGACGAAAGCAAAGCGCCTTCTGTGAGCGGGTACCAAGCTTTCTTACAAGCTGTGGTGAAAGAAACCGAGAATTACAAGGGACAAGTTCTGTTGGTTCACGGTGATACTCACTTTTTCAAAGTAGACAAACCGCTTTACAGCCCCAGCAAAGTACTTCCCAATTTGACACGTCTGCAAACGTTTGGCAGCCCCAACTTGCATTGGGTCAAAGTCACGGTAGACGACAAGCGTGAGTCAGTTTTTGACATCGAGCCCATCATGGTTCAACACACCAAATAATTTCTATCCGCTAGAAAAACCATTAGGTTTTTCAAAATACAAAGGGATGACATTTCATGTAACTGTCATCCCTTTTTTAAAATTAGAAATTTTCATTAACAACTGAGTCATTTTTAACGTATTGATGGATGTAAAAAATATAAATTAAATTAACAACTTAGCTGCGTTAGTCCCAAGGCGTTTAAACGTTCCTCTAATTTTATGTTAGATGCTGCTGCCGACTTCAAACCGTCATATTGAAAAATTAAGATTATTAAAGGTTAATCAAAATACGCCTACCGAATCACTTTCTACAAACCTGACAGGAGCATCCTCAGCATGATCAGCAAAAAACTTCTTCCGTCTTCTCTTTTTTTAAGCACCGTCCTTGCACTCAGCGCTTGCGGCGGAACTAGCCTTCTCAACCTCGAAGCCGCCGCTACCGAACTTTCAACAAAACTTGGCAACTACCTTTCCGAATTGACAACCAGTGCTGCCTTCAATTCCACGTCTTTACCCAATCTCTTCAATGAGAAGTTTCTGGACGGTGGATTCACCAAGGCTGATATTGTGAATTCGCTTACTGCCAACTCGACGGCCATAGGGACTAACCCAGATTTGTCTTTGTTTCCAATGGCTACCGTCACAAATGCCAAATTGTCTGGCTGCGACGGCAATAACATTTGCACCCTGAACGCCACCCTTACTAATTCAGATGCCGACACAACATCTGTTGAATTCAGTACCAAAGTTTTAGTCTCCCTTGGTGTTGTCTATTTTTACGGTGATCAGTCATCGACCTCCTCGATTTAACTAACAAACAGCGCATTTAAAAGGTATTACTCATGAGCAAAAAATTTGCCCTTCGTCACACTACAGTTGCTGTAGCTTCATTGATAGGTTTGATCTCTGTTACTACAGTACAGATTGCAGCAGCGGCTGAAAAAGCCAATGCTAAACCTGCTGGCACCTATGTCACTGGCGACTTTCATAATCACTCTACTTGTTCGGACGGCTCGCTTTCCATGCAAAAGTTGATTGACAAGTCAGTCAAAACTTTTGGTCTGGACTGGTTTGTCCAGGCCGACCACGGTGGTAGCAGCGCCCGTAACTGCACGTTGAGAGAAGACCCGTTTGAACCGGTTGTGCCCGCTTTGGGGCTAACCAACAGCTCGACCGGCCCATTCCCTCCAGCAACATACCCTACTGGCGGTCAGCCGGCCTCTACGTTGAAAGGGCCTAACCAATCCTGGGAGTCCACATTGCCAGGCGGCCGAGCAGCCATCAAGGGTGATGGCACTGCTAACCCTAAGGCCATGTGGCGCTGGCAGGAAATTCAAGAATTTCAGTACAAGGTCACCGAAGACGAAAGCCGTGCTCGTCAAAAGCCTATCTGGATCGGTGTGGAGCAAAACACACCCGGCCACGAGCACGCGTCCACGGTGGTGCTGCAGGGACAACGGCCTTGGCCGCAATCTGGTGTGTCTGGCAATGCCAACCTTCAGGCTCAGTACGAATACTGTTTTGACCGCTCAGATACAGACACCAGCCGAGGCGCAGAAAACCAGTGGGACTGCTCAGTGGCGGGTACCACCAGCACGGATGCACTGGACACCACCGCTCGCAAAATCAAGGGTACCAACTCAGCCTCAACGCTTGACCTTGGACACCGCAAGACCGTGGAGGGCATCAAGTGGATGAAGGAAAAAGCGCCTACCACCAGTTACTTTGTTCCCGCCCACTTGGAGCGCGCTGGTGTTTACCTCGCGAACAACAACAAGGGTTTCAATATCGAGCATTTGCGTAACTTCAACAACACGGCGCCAGATATTGCCTTCGGTTTTGAGTCCATGCCGGGTCACCAGGCTTCTGAAAACCGAGGTGAGTACGCACCCAACCGGGGAGCTTCTTTGGCCAACCCAACTGGTGGTTTTGACAGCGTAGGACTTGGCACCTATGGCGGCACTGGCATTTACGCGGCAAGAATTGGTGGCGTGTGGGATGCCCTCTTGGGTGAAGGCCGAAAGTGGTGGTTCTTCGCCAGTTCTGACTACCATAACCGCGGCTCCTTCGGCCCTGACCAGCGTGAGTCCGACCAAGACTTTTACCCTGGTGAATACCAAAAAGACTATGTGATGGCTCGCAAAGGCACCAACAACCTGACGGCTGAAGCCATCATTGATGGTTTGCGTTCAGGCAACAGTTTTGCTGTAAGTGGCGACCTGATCGACCGTTTGGCTTTCGTTGCTTGTGCGGCCAATCCAGCCATTCCTCGCACAGCTTTCAAAGCGCTTGTGGAAAAGGCAGCGGCCAATGCTGCACTCAAAAATGCAGAAGTTCGCATCAACGGCTGTGCCACCATGGGTGAAAAACTGGTGGTGGCGCCTGGTGCAGATGTGGTGGTGGCCATTGCTGTGCGCGATCCTATCGGCAAAAACTTCTCACCTTACAGCTTTCCCAATCCTTCGCTCAAGCAGATTGGCATCACACAGCCCCTAGACCAGCCTGTACTCGATCACATCGATGTCATTGGCGGCAATGTGACTGGCTTTGTGAGCCCCACAGATACAGCGAAATACGCAGGAATTGAAGGCACTGCTGCTGCTAGCAACCCGTCTGCAGGCATCAAGAAAGTGTTCAACAGCACCAACTGGACAGCCACTTCCGATGGTTTGCGGGTCATGAGCTACCGTATCCCCGCTGTGAAGGTGTCACAGTACGTTCGTTTGCGCGGCACCAACCTGCCTGCATCCACGCCATTTGAAACGGATGCGAACGGCAACCCCTTGAACGACTATGACTTGTCGCCGTTTGTTGACGCGGCCAAGGCTGAGGATCAAAAACCTGGCAAAGTGGTTTGCTCTGATGCGGCTTGCCCAGCGCACATGCGGACCGTCAACGGCGTCAAGTACTCTAGCTTTGACGTCGCTGCATGGGCAGACCTGTGGTTCTACAGCAACCCTGTCTACATTGAAGTCACCAACTCAGTCAAGGTTGTAGGCGCCAAATAAAGCGTGCTAGTAAGACGTGCAAGTCCGGATCTCGGACTTGCACACCCGGCTATAGGCCGGGTTTCTTTTTTTTGAAAGTGCATGTTTTGACAGCAGAAATCTCGATGTCCACCAAGGCGCAGAAGCCGATGATGACAGGACAAGCTCAATCAGGGCTGGCATTTCTGCTGATGTTTGCATCTGGTGCGGGCGGCTTGGTCTGGCAAATGGTCTGGACGGCGCAGTTTGGCCTGGCACTGGGACATGAAATCGTTGCGGTCCTTTCAGTGGTCGCGGCTTTCTTTGGTGGCATTTCAGTAGGCTCACTGTTGCTAGCCCATCGCGTGGAACGCAGCCCTTACCCTGGCCGCTGGTACGCTGGTCTAGAAGCTTTAATTGCAGTTTGGGCACTGCTGGTGGCGTTTGCTTCACCGTTAGTCTTACCGCATCTGTCCCAATGGATTGGCGCTGAACCTTCGGCAGTTTGGCATTGGGCCCTTGCTTTTTTCATTCCTCTAGTTGCATTGCTGCCTGCCACTTTGGCAATGGGCGCAACCCTGCCTGCCATGGAGCGTTTGCTGAGGCAGAATCAACCCCAAGCACTAGGCAGTTTGTATGCCGCCAATACGGCAGGTGCAATGGCGGGCCTCTTGCTTGCAGTGTTCTATTTTGTGCCTCAAATGGGACTGCTCGGAACCAGTTTGGTTTTTGCAGGGGTCAACGCAACTTGCGCCGTACTGGCATGGCAAATGTGGGGCGGACAATTCAATCGTGATACCAGCTTGCCCGTAGCTGAATCGCATCAGGTCCATACCATTGACTCATCCCTAAAATTGCCTTCTCAGCAATCTGTTGCGCTACGCCTTTTCCTCACTGGACTGCTGGGCATCGGTTACGAGGTACTTGCAGTTCGCGTGATTAGCCAAGTGACAGAAAATACGGTCTACACCTACGCCATACTCTTGGCAGTTTTCTTAATGGGCACTGCCTTAGGCGCCGTCATCATCAAGCGCGCAGTCGTCACTTTTAATGTCACAGCTGAGCGCATAGACCAAGCACTTGGTGCGCTCATTGTTTCGATTTTTTTGGGTGGCATTAGTCTCTGGTGGGCAGACTACAGCTACGCATTGCCAGCACGCTGGTTTGGGTCAGGCGCAGCCACAGCACTTGCCGGCGAGTGGGTTGCAGGGATGGCCGCCATGCTTTTGCCTGCCATGGCCATGGGCGCGCTGTTCACTTTGCTGTGTCGCCAGGCCCAGCAAAGTGGCATGCCGCTAGGCACCGCTTTCGGCATCAACAATTTGGGCTCAGCCCTTGCGCCGGTTCTCGTTGGTCTTCTGTTGATGCCTTTTGCCGGTGCAAGAGCTGTTCTGTTGATATTGATTGCAGGGTATTTGACGCTTCGATCAATCAAGAGTTGGAATCAACCCGCAGGTTGGGTGGCATTTGGATCTTTGATGCTGATGGTTACTTTTGCGGGCCCTCTTCGATTTGTGGACTTGCCTGCGGGCGGGCGCTTGTTGTCCTATCGTGAGGGTGTGATGGCTGCCGTGAGTGTGGTGTCCGATGCCGACGGTGTCGCGCGCTTGCACATTAACAACCGCGTACAGGAAGGCAGCAGTGCCAGCGGCCAGGTAGAGACCCGTCTGGCACAGATGCCTCTGATCATGCATCCGTCACCTCGAACAGCATTGTTTCTAGGCTACGGTACAGGCCACACCGCCAACGCTGCAGCCCTTGACCCCAAAGTCAAAGTCAAAGCTGTTGAGCTTTTGCCTGAAGTGATTGAGGCGGCAGGCATATTTGCATTGAAGACTGGCGCACCTGCTTCTGCCAGTCCCGTTGCAACTGTGGCCGCTGACGCTCGTCGCTATGTTCAATCTACAACCGATCGCTACGACGTGATCGTAGCCGATCTCTTTCATCCAGCCAGAAACGGTGCTGGCAGCTTGTACACCGTGGAGCACTTTTCTTCTGTGCGGTCCCGCCTTGAGCCCGACGGCCTATTTTGCCAATGGCTAGCATTGCATCAAATGGACATCGAGACACTGCGAAGCATCGTGGCCGCTTTTGTACAGGTTTATCCCAATGCTGTTGCCGTGCTTGCCAGCAACAGCCTAGACACGCCTGTGCTTGGCTTGATCTCCCGACCCGATCAGCCGGCGTGGCAAGTCGACGCGGTTCACTCCCGAATGTCAGCAATGTCGCCGCGCATGGCAAGTGCGTTAAAACGTGCCAAGCTCGATGATGAATTTGCGGTGCTTGGCAGCATCATTGCAGGGCCCCTGGCGCTCAAAGAATTTGTGCGTGACGCTGCCCTCAACACGGATGACAGGCCGGTGGTAACCCACAGGGCACCTTGGGTCAGTTACTCGCCCCAAGAGGCGCCCAGAATCAGGCTGGCCACACTGATGCAACGGCTTGCGCCTCGCGCCAACGATGTCATGGGATCAGGCCACACTTCTGAAGCGCTAAGGCTTGAGGCTTACTGGTCTGCGCGGGCCAAGTACCTTGCTTTCGGCATGGCTGTGCGCCCCAACCCCGACCCTCTGGTCATGCTTGAACAATTGCGCCTTCCTTTGTTGGACATGGTGGCAATAAGTCCAGATTTTCGCCCTGCTTCTGAGCCGCTTCTGGCTTTAGCTGAAGCGGTTCGGGAAACGGACCCAAAGCTTTCTGCCCAAGTAAAATCTGCAGTGCAAGCCGCCCTTTCATCTGCATCCTTTCCGCCATCAGGCAAGCCTCTTGTCAATTTGAACTAATCGCCATGGAATCTTCAATTCATCAGACACCTTCTACTTGGTTACATCGCACCCTGCGTGAACCGCTGACCCACTTCATTGTGCTGGGTGCCCTTATCTTTGCCGCCGACACTTTGTTTTTGTCCGTGCGGGGCGACCCGCAAGAGATCGTGATTACCAAGGAAACCTACGCCGAAGCCCGCGGTGCTTTTGTTGCTGGCATGAAGCGCGAGCCTACCGCTGCCGAACTCAAGGTACTCACCGACCGATGGGTGGACAACGAAGTTTTATTCAGGGAAGGGCTTGCACTTGGCATGGACCGGGGTGATCAGGCGATGAAGGACCGGGTGGTATTCAAAGTTTTGACCGCTACTCAGTCTGGGCTGGTCTTGCCAAAGATCGATGACGAAGGTTTGCGCAAATGGTTCGAGTCGCGGCGCGATCAGTATGATCTGCCTGCACGTTTTAGCTTTGAAGAAGCGGTGCTGGCTGCCAGTGATTCAACGCCTGAAAAGTTGAATAAGTTTGTGACAGCACTGAATGGTCAACAGGCTCCTGAACTGGAAGCGAGTCTGCGTATTTTCAAAGACAGGCCCAGGCCCAATTTGGATCAAAGTTATGGCTCGGCATTTGCCGATGTACTCACGAAGCAAACCATTGGCACTTGGGCGGTACTTCAAAGCCAAGAAGGTTACCGCGCAATACGTCTTACTGCGTTCACGCCGGGCCGAGAGGTCAGCTACGACGAAATGAGAGAGCGTGTGTACACAGAATGGAAGGAATTCACTTCATCGCAGTTAACCAAAAACGCCATACGTGAGTTAGGCAAAAAATACCGTATTCGCGATGAAGGAAAGAATTCGTGATGGCTTTCCATGTCAGTCAGTTGATCAAGCGCGCAGTCTTGTCCGTCGTTTTTCTGGTGAGCGGAGCACAAGCTGACGCTCACGAGATGACAATGGCCGATCTGACGATGCGCGAGGTCGCTCCTAAAGAGTTCGTTTGGGCGTGGGGTATCCCTGGCAAAAACATACCTATCTCGCAAGACTTAACACCCGTCTGGCCAGAAGGTTGCGTTGGTGACGCAAAGACTGTTCGCTGTGGCGAACGTAACTTGGCAGGAAGTCTCACAGTCAATGGGATCGGAAAGAACTACTCAGCCGTCATTTTGCGCATCACTTGGCAAGGAGAACAGCGCAGCACTTTCACCTTGACCAAGAACCAACCTACAGCGCGCTTGTTTGGCTCTGCGCGCGACGAACGCGACGCAGGGCAAGTGGCGCAAACATACGCTGTTCTGGGCATAGAACATATTCTCAGCGGTATTGATCATTTGTTGTTTGTGATCAGCTTGTTGTTTTTGGTGGGTTTTAGGCGTCAACTTTTGGCAACCATTACTTTGTTCACAGTGGCGCACAGCCTGACCCTTGCCGCCAGCGCCTTAGGTGCATTGACGCTAAGGCCACCGCCGGTGGAGGCCGTCATCGCCTTGTCAATTGTTCTGGTCAGCGCTGAGGCCTTGAGTCAAAAGGACACAATCACCCGCCGATGGCCAGGCATTGTGGCCTTCGTGTTTGGACTCATACACGGCCTGGGCTTCGCAGGTGCACTGAAAGAAATTGGACTGCCAGAACAGCATGCCAACATGGCACTGCTCACCTTTAATCTGGGTGTGGAGGCTGGTCAATTGGTGGTCATTGGTCTAGCGTGGCTAGTGGTTCTGGCTTCCAGAAAATTTACCTCGACCACGACAGCGCGGCAAGTCATTTTGTACGGCATTGGCAGTATTTCGGTGTTTTGGACTTTATCGCGCATCGCAGTGATTGCGGGCTGACACAACATGTCCGAAATTTTCGAGCTTTTTCCCACGCCGGTGATGCGTATTCCCGCGTTTCTCCCGCAAGAAGATGCAATCGCCTTGGCAGCACGATTGTCTCTGGCAGCCTCGGTGGCCAACCAACGATCGCCACAACTGTCGCACACACGCATCCTCAGACCGGGCGAAGACACCGCTCTGGATGCAGTGGTCGGGCAGATAGGCCCTCACTTGCAGGCCTTTGGCCAGCTGCTTTTTGGCGAGTCGCTGCGTTGGCTTGTCAAGGAGATTTGGGTGAATGTGCTCCAGCACAATGGAAGCCAGTCGCTTCACAACCACGCGAACTGCTTCGCATCTGGTGTCCTTTATCTGAGCCCTTGTGACGTTTCCGCATGCACACGTTTTAGCCGACCGCTTGGCGGCGCGGAGTTTGTTTTTCGCAACACACATGCGGGCATGGAGACAGGCCCCTTTAACGCCGATAAATGGAACGCCCCAATTCCTGCACCGGGTGACTTGATTCTTTTTCCAAGCCACTTGCTGCATGAAGTTCCTGTCAATCTAGGTGCCGAGCGGGTCACGCTGGCTTTCAATGCCATCCCAGATCGATTAGATGCTTGGGGTTACGTTGTTGGATTTGAACCTTGATTTTAAAAGTACACCGGCTAGTCCGTTGCAAAGGAGTCGTCAATGAATAAGCGAGCTTGGATCAACATCCTTTTATTAACGATTGCTGCCACAGCAGTTCCAGCCTACGCTGAAGATGCGTTGGCATGTGAAACCCAATCGGTCAACCTAAAAAAGCGAGAGTATCGCTGCCCACTGACAGCCAACGGGCGTGAGCAGCAAATGCGATTTAAAGTTAACTTTTCGGGAAGCCATGACGACACGCAGTTGTCCATGACCCTGGCCATGGACGGTATGCCTGTCTCATGCATCAAGGGCAGCAAGACTTGGCTCAATGGAGAAGATGGCGACGTCAGTCTTGAATGCAACTTTGTCTTCAACGGTGCGACAGGTAGCAAGAAAATGCTTCGAGCTACAGTCAACATTTATCACGCTGAATTTGTTGGGATCAAACTAAGCTCACTTTGACCCAATTTAATCGTGATAGTTAAAAGTATTTAAGCGGCTTCTGTTTCTAATAGAACTCGCGAAGCAGGAAAGATCAGCGTGAATTTGGAGCCTTTGCCCAATTCGCTTTCAATTTTCAATTCACCCCCATGCCGCTGCATGACATGTTTCACAATGGCCAATCCCAATCCAGTGCCACCAGACTCTCTGGAGCGACTACGGTCTACCCTGTAAAACCGCTCAGTTAAGCGAGGAAGATGCTCCGAAGCAATGCCTGGGCCAGTATCTGAAACACTGAATTGCATTCTCTGATCAGGCAACAGAGACCAACTTGAAGTGATCACACCACCTGATGGGGTATAGCGCACAGCGTTGTTAACCAAATTTGAAACAGCACTGTGAAGTTCTTTGTTAGCGCCACTCAAATGAACACCTTCTGGCATTTCAAAACACATCACTTGAGGCGCTTCATTTTCAAATAATTGAGCAGCAGAAAGACTGCGCGCCTCCGATTCAATACTGGACATCAAGCTTTGCAAAGAGACTGGTTCATTGATGGAAGGCAGTGTGCTGCCTTCTAGTTGAGAAAGGATCAATAAATCATTGACCAAGTCCTGCATCCGACTGGCTTGGACTGACATCATGTCAAGGTATTTGTCTTGCTCGTCTTTGTTCAAATTGAGGCTTTGCAAAGTTTCAATAAAGCCGCTCATCACGGTCAATGGCGTGCGAATTTCATGCGACACATTAGCTACAAAATCACGCCGCATGGCATCTGCTTGCGCAATGGTTGTCACATCGCGTGTAAGTAACAACTGCCTATTTTCACCATAATTGTGCAACTGAACAGACAGTTTCACTGCCTTTTGCAGGGATACGCTTCGACCCTCAATGATGGCTTCACCTTCATGCGATTCGTTTGAGTAGTATTTCTTGAAAACAGGATCTCGGACCAAATGAACAACGTGCTGCATCAGGTCACGCTTTGCATCCATGCCAAGATGAAGGGCTGCGGTCTGATTGCACCATTCAATTCTGCCCTCTGGGTCAAGCAGCACAACGCCGTTAGGTGATGCTTGAATGGCCAATAAAAAATCTTGCAGCTTTTGTTCTTCGCTTTGCGTCTGCTTGCGTTGCTCATTCAGAATACGACGCATCCGGTCAATCAAATCACCCCAAATTCCACCCATTTGGGGTGGTTCTTGCACATTGTTGTGTCGGAGCCATTCTGTGATTTTTTGACCTTTCCATAGGTCTTTAATGGCCGTCAAAAGACAGACAAAAAAAGCGCCCAATATATGACCAGAGTTTGGTTGCAGCCAATACCCAGCTATCGCAGCAACACCCATCCAAAAGAACAGGCTGAGAGTGCGAGAGAACATAAGAGAGCCTTGGCTTTAAGAAGCAGCCGAATCAGCCAGTTGCAGTTGAAGCTGCATTGGTGGTTTGAGTCATTTCCGTAAAGCGATAGCCAGCCCCACGAACAGTCTCAACCATGTTACCAGCACCACCCAGGGCTTCTCGCAGTCTTTTCACATGAACATCAACGGTACGCTCTTCAATAAACACGTGATCGCCCCAAACGCGATCAAGCAGTTGCCCACGGCTGTGAACTCGCTCTTTGTGCGTCATGAAGTATTGAAGCAATTTAAATTCTGTTGGACCAAGTTTCAGGGGCTGCTCTTGAAAACTCACACGGTGAGTGTCTGCATCTAAAAGCAATTGCCCCATTTGAATTCGACCCGCTGACTGCTCAGGGGAACGCCTTCTAAGAACTGCACGAATTCGAGCCAGTAGCTCTTTGGTAGAAAACGGTTTGACGATGTAGTCGTCTGCCCCGGCATCTAGCCCTGCAACCCTGTCGACTTCATCGCCCCGGGCAGTAAGCATCAAGATAGGAATGGTTTGAGACCGCTTGTCAGCACGCCACTTTTTAGCAAGTGAAAGACCGCTTTCCTTGGGCAGCATCCAATCTAGCAAGATGACATCGGGTAAAACGTCGTCTAACTCTTTTTGGGCAGTCTCGCCGTCCATGGCCCAAATTGGCTGGAAACCGTTGTGGCGCAAATTAACAGCAATGAGTTCTGCGATGGCAGGCTCATCCTCTACGATCAGAATACGCGGCAAGCTTCTCATTTGATGACAGACTCCACCTCAGCCAAGGCGATGTGACGAACGTCAGCACCTTTGACAACATAGATGATGAACTCAGCAATATTTTTTGAATGATCACCAATGCGTTCAATGGCCTTGGCCACGAACAACAAGTCAAGGCTGGCAGAAATAGTACGTGGGTCTTCCATCATGTAGGTGACCAATTTGCGCACAAAGCCATCGAACTCTTCGTCGATCAAATCGTCTTCTTTCAAAATAGAAACTGCCTCAGTGACATCTAAGCGAGCAAAGGCGTCGAGTGCTTTTCTGAGCAAGCCAGACGCCAAGTCGGCAGCGATGCGCAATTCTGAAGAGGGCAATGCACGGGAGTTGCCACTGTTGATAATGGACTTCACCATGCGAGCAATTTTTTCGGACTCGTCGCCTGCGCGCTCTAAGTTGGCGGTAATTTTAGAGATGGCAATCAGCAAGCGCAGGTCGCGGGCTGTAGGCTGACGACGTGCAATGATGGAAGACAAATCACGGTCGATTTCTACTTCCATTGAATTGACTTGCGCCTCAGTGGCAATCACTTGATCAGCCACTTCTACACTGAACTGTGACAAAGAATACACAGCATGGCGAATTTGAGACTCCACCAAGCCACCCAACTCGAGTACACGAGAAGAAACGCTGCCCAATTCGGCATCAAACTGACTTGAAATATGCTTGTCCATGATTTCTCTTTCTTAATTAGCCGAAACGGCCAGTAATGTAGTCTTCAGTTTCTTGACGCGCTGGCTTCATGAAAATTTGATCTGTTTCGCCAAACTCCATCATTTCACCCAAGTACATGTAGGCCGTGTAATCGGACACGCGGGCAGCTTGCTGCATGTTATGGGTCACGATGACCACAGTGTATTCACTCTTGAGGGTGTGCACCAGTTCTTCTACCTTGCCCGTAGAAATGGGGTCCAGCGCAGAAGTGGGTTCGTCTAGTAGCAGGATGGCGGGTTTGACTGCAATGCCGCGCGCAATGCACAAGCGCTGTTGCTGTCCGCCCGACAAAGACAAACCACTTTGCCCCAGCTTGTCTTTCACTTCGCCCCAGATAGCTGCTTTTTGCAAGGCCCACTCCACCCGGTCGTCCATGTCGCTGCGCGACAGGTTTTCGTACAACTGCACACCAAAGGCAATGTTGTCATAGATCGACATGGGAAACGGCGTAGGTTTTTGGAAGACCATGCCCACACGCGAGCGTAGCAAGTTCAAATCTTGTTTGGGGTTAAGAATGTTCTCACCATCAAAATTGATTACACCCTCTGCACGCTGACCAGGATACAGGTCGTACATGCGATTGAGCGTTCTGAGTAGAGTTGACTTGCCGCAGCCAGAAGGTCCAATGAAAGCCGTGACCGTATTCTTTTGAATGTCAAGATTGATATTTTTCAAGCCTTGAAAAGCACCATAGAAGAAGTTCAGATTTCGAACTTCCAAGATGATCTCTTTGGTTTCAGGTAATGTATTCATATTAGTAGATCTGTTCAAAGATTAAACTGAAACTTTTTCACGGAACACAACACGCGCAATGATGTTGAGTGCCAGGACAGTGAGGGTAATGAGCAAGGCGCCGCCCCATGCCAGGTCCACCCAGTTTTCGTAGGGGCTCATGGCAAATTGGAAAATCATGACAGGCAAATTGGCCATGGGTTTGTTCATGTCCAAGGAGAAGAACTGATTGTTCAAAGCCGTGAACAACAAAGGTGCAGTTTCACCGCTGACGCGTGCTAGAGCCAACAACAGGCCTGTCATGACGCCACTCTTAGCCGCTTTCAAAACTACCGTGGTAGACACTTTCCATTTAGGTGCTCCCAATGCAAACGCCGCTTCACGCAAACTCACGGGCACCAGCTTGAGCATGTTTTCGGTAGTTCGAACAACCACCGGAATGGCAATCAATGACAAAGCAATGGTGCCAGCCCAGCCCGAAAAGTGTTTAGAGGGGACCACCACCAAGGCATAAACAAACAAACCAATCACGATGGAAGGTGCAGACAACATGATGTCGTTCACAAAACGCGTGACCGCTGCGCTTTTGCTTCTATCGCCGTATTCAGACAAATATACCCCCGCCAAGACACCGATAGGTGTGCTCAACAAGGAGCATGACAAAACAATCATCAAACTGCCCACAATGGCATTTGAAAGCCCACCACCCGGCGTGCCTGGTGCAGGTGAAACGAGTGTCAATAAGTCAATGCTCAAAGCAGAAAAGCCCTTGAACATCAAAATGGCCAAGATCCAGAGCAAAAATATCAAGCCGATGACCATGGCCGACATTGACAAAACCAAGCCAATTAAATTGGCGCGTTTGCGCTTGGCGTAGATGGAAGGATCCATGTTGGTTTTAGCGCTCATGTTTTCATACCTTTCTTGGCTTCTGCCCGAATCAGCATCCATTTAGCCAAGGACAACACAACCAAAGTAATTAAAAACAAAGCCAAACCCAAGGAAAACAGTGCGGCATAGTGAAGTCCCGGCTCAGCCTCACCAAACTCATTGGCCAATGTGGAAGCGATAGAGTTGCCTGGTGAAAAAAGCGATGGCGACAGTTTGTGGGCATTGCCAATCACAAAAGTAACCGCCATGGTTTCACCCAAAGCACGGCCCAAGCCCAACATCACACCACCCACAACACCCGTCTTGGTGTAGGGCAAAACAATCTTGGTCACCACTTCCCAAGTGGTGCAGCCAATGCCGTAGGCGGACTCTTTTAAAATAGGGGGCACAATTTCAAACACATCGCGCATGACAGAGGCAATGAAAGGCAGAATCATCATGGCCAAAATGAGGCCAGCTGCCAAAATACCTACGCCATTGAAAGCACCGGTAAACAAAATGCTGATGCCAGGAATTTGACCCAAACTGCCAGCCAAAGCAGGCTGCACGAACTCAGCAAACAAGGGCGCAAAAATAAACAATCCAAACATGCCGTAAATGATGGATGGCACCGCTGCCAACAATTCAATGGCCGTACCCAAAGGTCGGCGCAATGACATGGGGCATGTCTCTGTCAAAAACACTGCAATGCCAAAACTGAGTGGCAATGCAATCAAAATTGCAATACTGGCGGTGACCACTGTTCCAAAAATGGCGATCAAACCGCCAAATTTCGAATTAATGATGTCCCACTCAACCGTGTAAAAAAATTCAAAGCCAAAGGTGGTGAGCACCGGCCAGGAACTGATGAACAAAGAGACGATGATGCCAGTCAATGCCACTAAAGTGGACAGTGCAAAGACCATCGTTGTTTTTTCAAATAAAAAATCTTGCCAACGCTGCCAGCGCAAAACGCTCTGCCTGTGCGAGGTCATCAAACTGTCTGCATTGTTCATACAATTCTCTTTTGCATTACGCCAAAGAAGCACCCACTGAACACTCAGTGGGTGTCTGTTTTTTTTACTTCACGTTCACGTTGTTCCATACGCTTTTGCGAATGAAGTCTGTGGTTGCGTCAGGCATAGGCACATATTCCAAATCGGCAGCCATTTTCTTGCCTTCTTTGAAAGCGAAGTCAAAGAATTTCAAGACTTCTGCAGAGTTGCCCTTGTTGACTGGCTCTTTGTACATCAAGATGAAAGAAGCGCCAGTGATGGGCCATGACTTGGCACCAGGTGCGTTTGTCAAATAAATGCTCATACCAGGAATCTTTGACCATTCTGTGCTCGCAGAAGCTGCCGCAAATGTGTCGTCATCAGGTGCCACAAATTGACCTGCCAGGTTGCGCAGATTCAGGTGAGACATGTTGTTTTTCTTGGCGTAAGCGAATTCAACATAGCCAATTGAGTTTTTGATACGACCGACGTTGGCTGCAACACCTTCATTGCCTTTGCCGCCCACTGAAGAAGCTGCAGGCCATTTCACAGCAGCGCCTGTGCCCACTGTAGATTTCCAGTTGGCACTGACTTTGGTCAAATAATCAGTGAATACGGCTGTGGTACCAGATCCGTCCGCACGGTGTACCACTGTAATGGCGGCATCAGGCATCGCCACGCCAGGGTTCATGTCTGTAATGCGCTTGTCGTTCCATTTAGGAATGGCACCTGAAAACACATCGGCCAACATTTCACCTGTTAACCTAATTTGACCAGGCTTGATACCGTCAATGTTCACCACCGCAACTACGCCACCAATGATGGCGGGGAATTGAACCAAGCCATCTCTTTCAAGTTCTTCTGCAGTCATGGGCGCATCTGTTGCACCAAAATCAACTGTCTTGGCCTTGATTTGCTTGATGCCACCGGAAGATCCGATAGATTGGTAGTTCAAAGAATGACCTGTCTTTGCTTTGTAGGCTTCAGCCCACTTTGCGTAGATCGGGAAAGGAAATGAAGCGCCGGCGCCAGTCAGTTCGGCAGCCATTGAAGTTGCAGCAATGGCGCTTAAGCCCAGTGCAGCGACCCATGATTTGATCTTTAGCATGTTTGAATCCTTGATTCAGAGTTGATATTCGGTGTTTGCGTTCGCAACAGGTTTTCCCCGTTTTACAGGCTTAACTTTTGCAACACCCGTTCAATCTATCCTCCAATTGTGACAAATTCATGTCATTTTCTAGACAACGCTTCAAATTATTAAAATGCTTGATGCAGGCTAAAGCAATATGGGAGTGTAGAAATAAATAACAATTTGTCATCAAAATGACAAAATTTAGACACAAAATTAGGAGGTTTGATGGAAATTTTGAGCAAGATTGAAGTATTGAGATGCAAAACGGACAATTATTAGCAGCCATAGATTTGGGCTCCAACAGCTTTCGTTTGGAAATTGGGGTGTTAGAGCATGGGCACATACGGCGAGTCGAATACCTCAAAGAAACCGTCAGGCAAGGCAACGGACTCGATGCAGACCGAATGCTGTCCCAAGAAGCCATGCAACGAGGATGGGACTGCTTGGCTCGATTCTCTGAAAGACTTTCTGGTTTTGGGTCCAATTTTGTTCGCGCTGTTGCCACCCAAACCCTTCGAGAAGCCAAAAACAGAGACGAATTCCTAAGCCATGCAGAGAAGCTTTTAGGTTTTCCCATCGAGGTCATTTCTGGGCGTGAAGAGGCCCGATTAATTTACTCTGGGGTTGTCAACTTACTCCCTCAATCTGAAGAGAAGCGCTTGGTCGTTGACATCGGCGGCCGGTCCACAGAAATTATTTTAGGCAGCGGCTTCAAACCTCAAACCATGGAGTCCTATCGCGTGGGTAGCGTGAAATGGTCCATGAAATACTTTCCAGACGGTGAATTTTCTGCGTCTTCATTTGATTGGGCCGAAGTTGCGGCCAAGGCGGTCTTGGATGAAGCCCTGTCCCTTTACCCTAGAAATTCTTGGGACATTGCCTATGGCTCCTCTGGCACCATTGGTGCTGTCGCGGATGTCCTGCAAGCTGCGGGTTGGCCAGAAGAAACCATCTCACGAGAAGGCCTGAACTGGCTCAAAGAAAAATTAATCAAGTCGGTCAATGCTGATTCGCTTCGATTGGAAGGCGTGAAGGAAGACCGAAAACCAGTGATCGGAGGCGGTTTGGCAGTTCTGTGTGCCCTCTTCGATCTCATGCAAATTGATACCATGCACGCCGCACAAGGCGCACTCAGGCACGGGGTTTTATACGACCTCTTACAAAGAGAAGAAAACACAGACCTGCGAAGCACCATGGTGGCCGCTTTGGGCAATCGATTTGCAGTGGATACTTTACAAGCAGAACGCGTACAGAAAACAGCCGACACTTTGTTCAAAGGTGTCTTTGACAAATCGACCTGTGATGCAACCCGCGCTTTGCGACTTGAAAAAAAACTAGGGTGGGCAGCACATCTGCTTGAAATCGGCACACGCATTTCGCATAGCGACTTTCACAAACATGGCGCTTACATCCTTGACAACGCCGATCTGCCAGGCTTTTCCATGTCGGAACTGCATCGTTTAAGTCAACTCATTTTGGGTCATCGTGGCAAGCTCAAAAAATTAGAAGTCGAACTCAAAAATCCCGAATTCATGATTCAACTGATGAGCCTGCGAATTGCGGCCATTCTTTGCCATGCAAGAAGAGACCCCGACCTTAAAGGCTTCAATCTCAAAATAGCAGACGACAACAAAACAGGTTTTGTGATTCAGTGCAAAAAATCTTGGATTCAGCAGTGGCCCCAGTCGGCCCATTTGCTCCGTGAAGAGTGCATCGCTTGGCAAAAAACCACCTGGCAATTGGAATTGATTGAAATCAATGGAAAAACGGTATAAACTATTTGCACGTTTAACTTTTTCTATTTTTTAACATGTCTACAGAGAACACAACTCAGCCATCTGCAAACTCTGCCGCTGTCAAGATCGCAGATAAATCAGCCACGGCTCCAGCTCCGGCTGCCCAACCTACAGCTAAAAAGACTGTGCGCAAAGCCGCTAAAAAAGCGCCTCGCAAATCGCCCGCCAAAGCACCAGCCAAGGCCAAGACCGTTGCGGCCAAGAAGCCCGCCAGTCGGCCTGCCAATAAAACGGCCACTGCGCCTACCAAAAAAGCCTCTGCTCAACCCAAAGCCAAGGCTGCCACCACAACTCAGCCTGCTACAGAAACAAAGCTCAAAAAGCCCAAGCTGATTCGCGACAGCTTTACGTTTCCCAAAGACGAATACCAAGCTATCGCTGGCTTGAAACAAAAAGCCCTTGGTTTAAAACACAGTGCAAAGAAGAGTGAAATTTTGCGTGCGGGCCTCAAGCTTTTGAGCAGCCTGAACGACAAAGCTTTTTTGGCAGCTCTGACCAAAGTGCCAGCCTTAAAAACTGGACGACCCGCCAAGTCTTAATCAAAGAAGCTCGGGTGTTTGTACGCTTACCACAATCGTTTGTGTGTCACCTTCTCGCACTCGACTTCTAAGCCACCACACGGCGCCCTTTCTAACCGAGCACTCGCCGTTTGCAAATCCCAGCAAGTAGGCAACCGCCTGCCCCAAAACGGGTTGGTGCCCCACAATCAGCACCGACATTTTGGAATCTGGCCAACCCGCCGTGACCAACAAATCATCCAAGCTGGCGTTGGGCAAAAGCTCAGATTTGTATTTCACTTTTCTACCTAGCGCTTTAACGGTTTGCTCACACCGAACCGCTGGGCTAGACATGACACGAATGCCTTCAGGCAACTGTCGATCTAACCACTGACTCATTCTGACAGCTTGCTTTTCACCCTTAGGCGTGAGAGTGCGTGACAGGTCATCTTGGCCTTCCAAGGCATCAAACGCTTCAGCATGTCGCCAGAAAATTAAATCCATCTTTGACTCTGTTCAAGTTTCGACGAATAAGTTCAACTTAACGAGACTTTGGTTGCGTCGGCGAATACTTCTGCATCAAAAGCGCCTGCGCACTTTGAGGTTTTCGCCCCTGCTTCTCTACGCGACGGTATTTGCCATCGGCGTCTAGCGTCCAAGCATTGCGCGTGTCATGCAAGTAGGCCAGCAGACATTCATCAACGAGTCTTTGGCGCAGCGAGAGTTCTAGGACGGGCCAAGCCAGCTCGACTCGCCGGGTCATATTGCGGGTCATCCAATCTGCGCTTGACAGATAAATGTCTTGCACTGTATCGGTCTCAAAGAAAAAGACACGAGAGTGTTCTAAAAATCGGCCAATGATGGACCGAACGCGAATGTTGTCAGTCTTGCCTGGAATGCCAGCAGGCAACATGCACGCGCCCCTGACGATTAAATCAATTTGCGCACCTTTTTGACCCGCAGAAATGAGTGCATGGATCAGTACCGGATCGGTTAGCGAATTCATTTTCGCAACAATTCTGGCCGGCAAACCTTTGGCCGCAGCAGCACCTACAGCCTCAATTTTTTCCACCATGTTCTTTTGCAAAAGAAAAGGCGCAGCCCACAACTTGTTCATTTTTCCCAAACGACTGGGACTTGCAAGATGAACAAACAAGGTTTCCATGTCAGCGGTCATGCGCGCATCGCTCGTGAGATAACTCAAATCTGTATAGAGCTTTGCAGTTCTAGGGTTGTAGTTGCCTGTAGACAAGTGGCCGTATCGCTTAAGCACACGGCCCTCGCGCCTTGTGACCAACAGCATTTTGGCGTGCGTTTTTAAGCCGACCACGCCATACACAACTTGCGCACCAACAGACTCCAATTGCTCTGCCCAATTGATATTGGCTTCTTCATCGAAACGGGCTTTGAGCTCGACCACGGCAGTTACTTCTTTTCCGCGCCGTACCGCTTCTCGGAGTAAATTCATCATGGCAGGGTCACTGCCAGTTCGGTAAATGGTTTGTTTGATCGCCAGTACTTGGGGATCTTCTACAGCCTCTTTGAGGAAGGCCAAGACGCCATCAAAGCTTTCAAAGGGTTGATAAATCAGAACATCCCCTTTTTGCAGCCGTGCAAAAAGGGATTCGCCTTGCTTCAACTGCTTTGGAAAACTAGATTGATAAGCAGGAAAAAGTAATGCGGGATCGTCCACCAAGTCAATGAGTTGGCTAAGACGAACCAAATTCACAGGGCCCGCAGCACGGAACAAAGCAGATTTTGGCAAGCTGAATTGTTTGAGTAAAAAGTCAGACAAATGTTCAGAGCAACTGTCTGACACCTCTAAGCGCAAAGCTTGTCCATACTGACGGTGTTGCAAGCCCTTGCGCAAGGCTGTCCGCAAGTTTTCAACTTCATCCTCATCGACTGACAAGTCTGAGTTTCGAGTGACCCGAAATTGCGAAAACTGTCCTACTTCTCGACCTGGAAACAAGTCATTCAAATGCGCACGAATGACGCTAGACAACAGAACAAATGCTTTGCCATGGCCGGCCACCTTGGCAGGAAGCGGAATGACCCTGGGCAAAACTCTTGGAACTTTGACAATGGCAATGTCGTTGGAGCGACCAAACGCATCCTTGCCAGACAACTGCACAATGAAGTTCAAGGATTTATTAGCAACTTGTGGAAATGGATGAGCAGGGTCGAGTCCTACAGGCACCAAAAGTGGGTTAACTTCACGTCTAAAATAATTTTTAACCCAGTTTTTTTGAACCAAATTTCTCTCACCATGAGAAAGAATTTTGATGCCTTCTTTTTGCAGACTGGGCAGCAAAACAGCGTTGTACAAACTGTATTGCTCGTTCACCAAATCTCTGGCCGTGTTGTAAACGATCTCGAATGTCTTGGTGTTGTAAGTGCCTTTATCGTCATTGTTTCGAAATGCAGACATGTGCAAGTCAGCACGCACTTCGAAAAATTCATCTAAATTAGACGACACAATACAAAGATAACGTAGGCGCTCTAGCAGTGGAACTTCTGGCCGTTTTGCCCAGTCCAATACTCGCTCATTGAAAGCCAATAGACTGCCATCTCTGTCTAGCAAGTCAATGCCAGAGTTTGAATCATCTGAAGTCAAGGAAATAGGCTTTCTCAATTGGTCGCATCCATTCTTGAATAAGGAATCTTTCGCACAATCTTAAGTAGGCGTTACGGAGATTATTGAGTTAATAAATTTCAATTTGATGACACTTTGATGAATGTCACAAAATGGTGCGTGGCAACACTCAATTGTTACAGACTTTTCTGCATGTGAGAGATGGGCAAGGACCTTCTACGGAACTGCCACCCTCTAAATCGCAACCAAACAGTTCTGATGAACAGGTGCGAGGACCAAATAGCGATCAAAGAAAAGACAATGTCGCTTAGAAAATGCCCCCCCTGCGCTATTCTCGTTAGGCCAATCAAACCCCCCACGACCAAACTCGTGACAAGCCAAAATTGACGCTTCCTTCGAATGCCAAACATGCCTAATGACATCAGCGCAAAGCCAACCGCAGAATGTCCGCTGACAAATGAGCAGTTTGTTTGACAAAATTGGCTTGGCACAAAGACCGGTACAAATGCAGTAGGACCCGCAAAAGCCTGCACATCACGAGGACGCGGACGCCCCATACCGTCCTTTAAAACTGTATGTACCAAGAGTCCAATGCCAAGCACAACGACGGCAACAACGGCACAAGCACGTCGCCAATTTCTTCTTGAGACTCTGGATGGCATCAAGACAGCCACTGTCAAAAGAAGAATTGAACCAACAAACAGCACGCGACCAACCCATGGTGTGCCGTGGTACACAACTTTAACCAACCACATCTCGTTAGCAGGAAAGATTCCGTTATTTGCGTAAAACAAATGAGACATCCACAGGTCCAATTGTGGGTAAACACTGAAAATCAATGTCGCAAACAAGAACAAGGCGATGCAACCCGGTATGCAATGGAAGTATCTTTTCAAAGCCCGCGAAAGAACTGATTGCATCGAATGAGTCATGGTTTGCTCCTCAATAGGTCTGGCACTTTCACTACCGCTAGAGGCCCAATGACCGCCAGCGTTTCCCACTCAATAGGCCAATAAGGCCTGGTGTTCTTGACCAAAGCCATCTCACCAGGCAATGGCTCTCGTCTGGGAGCCTCTTGCTGCCTGTAAGTGGCAAACGACGGAAGATGAACGCGCCATTGAACAATGGTGTTGGTGTTATCGCGAAACTTCAAAGCCAGACCTTGCACAGGTGCTTGGATTGTTTGCGCCCACCAAGGCAATACAACGAGTGCTAAGACGCTGGCTTGAAAAACCGAAAAAGAAATAAACCCAAACCCTTGGGTCATGTAAGTGTTGGCAGGCTTCACAATGCGCAACAAATAATTCAAGGAAGGAGCAACATACAGCAGCAAGGGAATTGCAAACAACCAAGCCTTCATCTGGGTTTGTGGCGAGCCCTCTAACAAGGTTTTGTAAAACAAGTCCGTCACCCATTCAGGGTGTTGCTGTAAATAACTGGGTAGCAACAGCATTGCAGTCAAACCAGATATTGCAACAGCCCAGGTCAAGGCCCACATGCGGCGGCTTGCAGACAATGCAGAAGAAGTTAGCAACAGGCATACAGCAGGGCCGGCATACAACAAATAATGTGGCAGCTTGGTATTGGCTATGCTGAAGAAACAAAACACAAAGGCAAACCAAATCCAGGCGTATTTGAAGACAGGTTGTTGCCATTGAGTTCGAACATTGGCAATGGCACTCAAACACAAGGTCGACCAAGGCAACCACAACAATGGCAAAGCAACTAGAAAGTAAGCCCAATGGCCTGAGTGCCCCTCCATGCTGCCCATAAAACGTTCGACGTTGTGCTTTAAGAGAAATCCATTGATGAAATTTTGGCCATGCCTTGCGTAGGCATAAAGGTACCAAGGACAAGACACTGCGAGCAAAATCAGCCAGGCGACCCCATCAGAGAACAGCGCCTTAAGAGACGCGCGCGCTTGAGGCATGAGCAATCCGTAAATGGCCAATGTACCCAATGGCACAACAATGGCCACAGGCCCTTTCACCAAAAGTCCCAAAGCAACCCAGAGGGCTAACTTTCTGCGGGACGCAACACTGTTAGAACTGATGACTCGCCAGAGATCTATAAAAATCAAGACGAAAAAAAGGCCCAACAAGGCATCCGCTGTAGCGGTTCTTGCCATCGCCCAAGGACCCAAGCTTGTCGCTGAAATGACGGCAGCCAATAAGCCAGCACGCGGGCCCCAAAGCTGATGCGCAAACCGGGCCAACGCCAGACTTGCCAGCCAACCAGACAGCGCCGAAGGCAATCTAAAGGCAAACTCGTTTAAACCAAAAATAGCCGCACTGATCGCTTGTAACCAATACACACCAATAGGTTTGTCAAAGCGATCCAGGCCGTTCAGGGTGGTATGACTCCAATCACCAGACACCAGCATCTCACGCGTGGCTTCCGTGAATGCACCTTCATCCACATCAAATAACAGCGCTTGGTCTAGCCCTAGCAAAAATAAGCCAAGCAAGGCCAGAGCACCCAACACCCATTTAAGCGTCAATGAATTGGGTTGATCACTTGATAACATGCCAAGCCTCATTGGGAGGTGTACTGACGTCGTTCAGCGTGTGATATGAATTGAATTTTCCGGCATCGTAATAAGTGCGCATCAATATCTCTGCAATGACACCCGTTGTCAAAAGTTGCAGGCCACTGACCACAGCAAAGAATCCGAGAAACATCAAGGGTCGATTGCCAATCGATTCACCCATGAACTTCAAAATACCAAGGTAAGTCAAAATCAACAGACCTATGCCTGTCACGATGATGCCAAGTCCACCAAAGAAATGACCTGGCCGTGAACCAAAACGTAAGAAATAGTGAATGGACAGAAGGTCGAGCAAGACTCTAAAGGTGCGCGAGAGGCCATATTTAGATTGGCCTTTCATTCGAGGAAAATGCGACACAGGTATTTCCGCCATTCTCATCGGCGATGTCACGGTGGCCAACCAAGCCGGAATAAACCGGTGCATCTCACCATACAGGCGCACCTTGCGCAGCACAGAAGCTCTAAAGGCTTTCAAGCTACAACCAAGGTCTTGAAAATTAAGTCCACTCACATTGCGAATCAAACGATTGGCTAATTTTGAAGGTATCTTTCGAAGCCACAAACCATCTTGTCTGTTTTGGCGCCATCCTGCCACCATGTCAAGGTCATTGGCCAGCAAATGCTGAACCAATTTTGGAATGTCACGCGGGTCATTTTGTAAGTCACCATCCATGGTCACAATCACATCACCGCGAGCGGCATCAATGCCAGCCTGCATTGCGGCTGTTTGTTTAAAATTACGAAGCAAACGGATCAAACGAACATGCGGCCCAATCTCTTTGGCTGCCAAATTCAATTGGTCCCAGGTAGCATCGCTGCTACCATCGTCTACCACGATCAATTCCCATGGAAATGGGTAGTTCAACAATGCACTTTGAACCGCTTGTATCAAATCAGCGGCCAACTCTTCTTCGTTGTACATGGGCACAACAACAGAAAGCTGATGTGACAGCACTGGGGCATCTACCTTCAAGGTCAAGTGCTCGGAATTAGACATGAGCACCATCCTGCTTTGATTTGAAATTTTCTAGTCGCAATGCGTTGAACGACAAGGCCACCACCGCGCCCAACAAAGAAATACTCAGAAAGAAGATGTGGGTTAACAAAACGCTACCCATTAGGCCCTTCATCTCTTGCCAAGTTAGACCCAAGCCAGTCCAAACGCCAGCTTCGTAAGTACCGAGCCCCGCGGGACCTGTCAATGGCAACATCGCAGAAAGCTCACCGGTCAAAGCGCCTCGCAAGGTTTGAAAGCTGTCTAAACCTGTCAAATTTGAAAGCAGCAGAGAAACAACCAGTATCTTGACAAGCCAGTTGGCAGCAGACCAAAACCAACCCCAAGCACTGGATCTTTGGTGCAAAAATGCCCGTACTTGTCGAATCAAAAAGTGGCGAGACCGCAGCAGCCGAAGCCACCATTTTTTGGTTAAAAAACACAAGCTGATGACAAGCAAAAAAACCGCAATTCGCAACTCGGCGCTAAAGAAAGGCAACAACAAAAATGCCATTGAAAGCAATACGATGCCATCTTGGAATCTCAACCACAACAAGCTTCGAATACATTGTTGCAATGACACATTCAGTAATTTTTGCACCAATACCGGATAACCTAATTCACCGACTCGGAACGGGACAAGCACCACAGCAGCATTGTGAAGAAACGTTAAGCTCAACGAATCCCACAAACTGATATTGCCATGCGTACGCCATTCGGACTTGAAACGAAAGGCTCTAAACAAGAAACTACTCAACCAACCCAATGTGCAAATAAGCAGAACCGTCTTGGGAACTTCCATCAAACTTGTAAATGTCAAACGCCAGTCAGAATGACGCACCAAGGCCAGCAACAACAACAGTGCAAGCATCCAAAAAACAAGGCGATAGAACCATTTTCGAATGCGAACATGGGGTTCAAATTGCTTCTCAGAAATGATGTACTTCATTTTTTAAGAATCTCTTTCATTGCGACCGACGCCAAAAATATTTTTTGACCAAAAACATAGCTCGCATCAGTGAGATAAAAGCCAAACTAAATTGGATGAATTGCACAAAAAAGAAATCCGATTGAGGTGTCGCTAGGTGCAATGAAATGAGGATGTGCAATGCTATGAGAAACACACCACCACGGGTTCTTTCAAACCAAGCGTTCCAAGAAGAGTGCCGCTCCCATAGAAATGCAAGAGCCACCACAGAAAAGGCCAAGCCCGCTCCCGCAATCACATCAGAAGGCCAATGCGCGCCCACGGCTACTCTCGCCCATGCGGCAATACCCGCCACCAAAGCAATGAGCCACAAATAAGCATTTTGGATGCCTCTTCGTTTAAGAACAGTGCAAACAATCAATGCACATGAAATGGCTGCCAATGCATGACCCGATGGCATTGATCCGCTCAGCAAGGGGGGGTGATCAATGATGCTTAAATTGTCCACACCCAATACGCTCGCAGGTCTGGGCATGGGCAAGGTATTTTTGATCAATTGCGAGACAACTGCACCAATGAGCCATGTTTTCAAAATCCAAGACGTGATCTCACCTGGAAAACGCTCTATTAACAATAGGATTAACAAAATAACCCAAGCGTCTCCACCCAGATTGATCAAGGCCCAAAACCAAGCAGGCAAAACAGGCGCGGCATGAATGTTCAACATCCAAGCTTGATTCAATCCCGACTTCATCAGCACAAAACTCAGACTGACACAGGCAAGCAACAAAATAGTAGAGAAAAGTACCACTTTGAAAGGGGAGAGCTGCTGAACAGATTGGTGATTCATAAATAGGGCGTGCAAACTTTTGATTAGATTTGCGACATTTTTATTTCAACCAAGTTTCATGACAGTGTCATGAATATTTTTTAAATTTCTGGCATGAAACGCAAAGTTCTGATCACTGGTGTTGCAGGTTTTATAGGTTCTCGGCTAACCGAGCACCTCAATGCTTTGGGTTATGAAGTCCTGGGGTGTGATATTTACAACTTTAGAAATCAATTTTTCGATGTGGGTGATGCCAACCACCTGATACTCCAAAGACTGCGCTTCGACCGAATTGCCCACTTTCTGCAAAGAAATCAGATCCACTATCAGTCAATCGATCTATCGGATCATGGCGCAGTCATGGCCATGTTCGAGTCGTTTCAACCGGATGTGGTGGTCCATTTAGCAGCCCAAGCTGGGGTTCGGCATTCCGTCAAATCGCCAATGGACTTTGTAAAGTCCAACTTGAACGGCTTTGCGAATGTTTTAGATGCATGCAAACACTGTGAAGTTCAAGAATTTTTGTATGCCAGCTCTTCCAGTGTTTATGGCTCAAGAACAGATGCACCTTTTAAAGAAACAGACCGTTGCGACACGCCTGAATCTTTTTATGCAGCCACTAAAATTGCCAATGAAGTGATGGCGCAAGCCTACTTTGCCCAGTACAAAACACCCTCGCTAGGCCTTCGGTTTTTCACAGTTTATGGTCCATGGGGAAGACTGGACATGGCGCCGATTCTCTTTGCGCAAAAAATGCGCAAGAAGCAAGCCATCCAGCTTTTTGGGGATGGCTTGCTGAAAAGAGACTTTACTTTTGTTGGCGATACTATTTTCGCAATCACCCGTCTCATTGAATTGGGCGTCAGCCGCCAAGGTGTTGATGTTGTCAATGTAGGGCACTCAAACCCCATTCAAGTGACAGAGTTCGTCAAAATACTGTCAGAGTGTCTCGAAATTGAACCTGTGGTTGAAATGGCGCCCATGCAAGTGTCTGATGTACCCCTGACATGTGCCAGCGACCACAAACTTGTGAAGTTGATTGGCGAATGGCCGCATACCTCTATGAAGGAGGGATTGACAGATATGGCAAAATGGCTTGTCAATTGGCAACCTGCCTGAATCAAACGACAGCCATGTCAGCCTAAGATTTAAATGACTATTTTTCAAAAAAGCATTCACAAAGAACTTCTTAGGAACTTTGGCGGCTCCACGGTCATCTTGTTTACCATTGTGATGACCATCATGCTCATTCGCATTTTGGGACAGGCGTCCAAAGGGCAAGCAGATCCTTCAGAAGTGATACTTTTGATTGCCTTGAATGGCATTGGCAATGCAGCCCCCATTCTGACCTTGAGCATGTTCGTGTCCATTGTTTATACCTTCTCAAGAATGTACCTGGACAGTGAAATGATCATTTGGTTTTCAAGCGGTTTAAGTTTGTCTAAATTTTTAAAGCCACTTTGGCAGTTTTGCTGGCCTGGTATTTTGGTTATTGCTTTGCTGGCTGTTTTTGCGTGGCCGTGGAGCAATACACAAACACAATATTTAAAAGACAGATTTGAAATGCGCAGTGACATCGAGCGTGTAGCGCCTGGCCAATTTCAAGAGTCAGCTTCAAATCAAATGGTCTTTTTCATAGAAAAAAAGAAAAATGACAACGATATTGCAACCAGTGTTTTCATTTCAAAAATCGATGACGACATTGAGACAATTACAACGGCCAAATCAGGCAATGTCGAGTTCTCCAAAGCTGACAAGTTTTTAAGCTTGAAGCAAGGTCAGCAAACCATTTTGAATCACACGACAGGTGAAGTTCGACTGACCGAATTTGAAAGTTTCAATTTTTTACTAGATCCTGCAAAACGACAAATATTGACGAAGTTCCAAAGTCAAATGCTCAGTACCTTAGAACTGCTTCAAAGTTCTGAGCGCATCAATCGGGGGGAATTATTTTGGCGACTGGGCCTATTTATAGCAGCCTTCAATTTGGCATTGCTTGCTGTGCAGCTGGCAAGCGTGAATCCCAGAGTGGGTCGAAGTTATTCATTGGCCATGGCCATGCTGTGCTTTATGGGCTACTACAACATGCTCACCATTGGCAAGCGCTTGATTGCCGACGGTACGGCCACTTTTGGCGGCATGATGCTTGCGGTTCACGGCACAGCCACCCTCATTGTGATCCTCTGGTATTTGCATACTGAGTTCAATCTGCATTGGCGCAGATTCGTATCTTCCCCCTCGCCTCAGAATCAGTAAGCCTCTTTAAAAGTCATAAAAATTACACGAATTCGTCACGACAAAGAAATCTTGACTCTTCAAAATTGAGCTCTCTTCAGGAGTAACTCATGAAAATTTCCATTGTTGGTGCGGGATATGTAGGTTTAGTGACTGGCGGATGTCTGGCTGAACTTGGACACCAAGTGATTTGTATCGACAACGATGCAGACAAAGTTGCCACACTGAACGCAGCTGGACTTCCAATTTATGAGCCTGGGCTCCAAGAACTGATGGCCAGAAACAGAGCAGAAGGCCGAATTCAATTCACCACCGACATGGCTCAAGCCGTTGAACACGGCGAGGTTATTTTTATTGCGGTGGGCACACCCTCCAAAGAAGATGGCTCGGCGGATTTGCAGCACGTCTTGGCAGTTGCCACTCAAATTGGCCGCCACTTGAAAAAGTTCAAAGTCATTGTGAATAAATCAACAGTGCCCGTGGGTACCGCTTACCGAGTGCAAAAGTGCTTGCAAGATGAACTGAATAAACGAGGCATTGAAGAGTCACTCTTTGAGGTTATTTCCAATCCTGAATTCCTCAAAGAAGGTGCTGCTATCAAAGATTTCATGCACCCAGATCGCATTGTTATTGGCTTAGACGAAAGTGCCAACTACAAAACTGTGCACCAAAAAATGGAGCTGTTGTACTCAAGCTTTAACAGGCACCATGCCCGTACCATCTGGATGGATGTTCGCAGTGCTGAACTCACAAAATACGCGGCCAATGCGATGTTGGCAACGCGAATCTCATTCATGAATGAGATTGCAAACCTTTCAGATTTGCTTGGGGCAGACATTGACAGTATCCGTCGCGGCATTGGTGCCGATCAGCGAATTGGCCATGATTTCTTGTATGCTGGCACGGGCTATGGTGGTAGCTGCTTTCCTAAAGACACGCGTGCACTAATTCAAACTGCAATGGATTGCGGCAGCCAAATGAAAGTCGTCAGCGCTGTAGAGAACGTCAATGATCAACAGAAAACTCTTCTGGTTTCACGGCTAACTCAGCACTTTGGGCAAGACCTCCATGGCCTCAAGTTTGCCATTTGGGGCTTGTCTTTCAAGCCCAATACCGACGATATGCGTGAAGCTCCCAGCCGCGTCATCATTCAAGAGTTGTTAAAACGGGGTGCAACTGTAAGTGCTTTTGACCCGCTGGCTTCCAAAGAGGGGCATGAAGCAGTTTCACATGACGTCCAAGATGCAAACGAATTGAGTCGCTTTAGCATGGCCACTACAGCCTATGAAGCGGCCGACAACGCTGATGCTCTTTTGGTTGTCACTGAATGGAAGACATTCCACCATCCTGATTTTGAAATGCTTAAAGAATGCATGAACCAGCCTTTGATCTTGGATGGACGCAATTTGTACGATCCCAAAATGCTACAAGATTTAGGCATTGCATACCAAGGCATCGGACGCCGCAACCAATTGGCACTTAACTTCAAAGCGGGCGCTCATATCCGACAACTAGAAATCTCGGCATAAGCAATGCCCAAAGGTTTCTTCTACCTGATCAGCGCTCAATTCGCTTCAGGTCTAGCAGACAATGCGCTGCTCATTCTGGGCATCGCCTTTCTCAGTGAGCAAGGTTATCCTGGATGGTGGGCCCCCTTGCTCAAATTTTCATTCACTTTGTCTTATTTTTTTTTGGCCCCCCTGATGGGACCTTTGGCTGACGCTTTTTCAAAAGCCAAGCTCATGGCTTGCATGAATGCACTCAAGGTGGTGGGCGTTGCGTTTATATTTACCGGCTTTCATCCTATGCTTGCTTTTGCCATTGCTGGCATGGCGGCATCGGCTTATGCACCCGCAAAGTATGGTCTGGTCACTGAAACTGTGCCAGCCGATCAACTGGTCAAAGCCAATGGTTGGCTCGAAGTGACTGTGGTGATGGCTGTGATATTGGGAACTGCTTGTGGGGGCCTGCTTGTAGCCTCCAAAAGCTTTGTATGGATGTCGACACTGAACCTTTCCTTCATTGAATTATTGGGGCTCAGTCTTGAAACACAGTATGCGGGCCCGCTTCTCTCATTGATCGTGATTTACAGCATCGCTGGTCTTTTGAACTTCGGCATTCCAAGCGTCAACATTCGATATGTACAACAGAGTATGAAGCCCATTGCCTTGTTCAAAAATTTTATTTTAAGCAATCGAATTCTTTGGCAAGATCCTGTGGGTAAGCTTTCACTTGCAGTAACCACACTTTTTTGGGGCATTGGTGCGGTGGTTCAATTTGCGGTATTGCTTTGGGCCAAGGAGGCACTGAATATGCCTTTAGAACAAGCCAGTTTGCTTCAAGCTGTGGTCGCTTTTGGGGTCATTTTTGGAGCGGGCATGGCAGGGCACTATGTGGCACTCCAAAACGCTTACAAGGTCCTTCCACTTGGTTTGTGGCTAGGCTTGTCATTGCCGGCCCTGGCTTTTTCAACATCGCTTTGGATTGCTATTCCACTGATGTTAATCACTGGTTTTGCAGGTGGCATGCTGATGGTGCCCATGAATGCGGTGCTGCAAAACCGAGGCTACACATTGTTAACGGCAGGCCGATCGATTGCCGTTCAAGGCTTCAATGAAAATGCCAGCGTCATGGTCATGTTGGGCGTATACAGCGGCTTGTTGGCGTTGGAAATGCCGCTTCAATGGGTGATGGTCATCATGGGCTCTGTCATGACCTTGGGCATGGTTTACCTGATGCGAATGGCATCCCAAAAAACAGATTCAACTTGCTCTGCAATTTGATCCCAGTCTAAGTGCACCACCTGCTGTCTGGTACTTTGTGTAATTTGGTCTAGCAAGTCTTTGCTGTTAAAAACAGTGACTGCTTGGGCTGCAAAGCCTTCAGGATTATTTTCTGCAATCAACCATCCATTGACGCCCGTTTGCACCCAATCTCTGGCAGCTGCGCAATCAAATGCCAAAACAGGGATACCACTGGCAAGTGCTTCTAAAGTTACATTGCCAAAGGTTTCAGTTTGACTCGGGAAAATGAATAAATCTGAACTTGCATAGTACGCAGCCAGATTTGTCTGTGACAACATGCCAGGGAAAATAATTTCTGGATAGCGCTTTTGAAATTGCTCTTTCAAGGGGCCATCACCCACCATGACCAACTTGAACGCTTGGCCTGTGGACTTTAATGCATCATAAGTCTTGAGAACTTGGTCTAAATTTTTTTCAGGCGCCATTCTGCCCACCGAAATCAGAACCTTGGTGTCGTCGGTGGCTCCCCAAGAACTTCTCAAGCGTGTGTCGCGTTTGGCAATGTTGAACAGTTTTGTGTCGACCCCTCTCGACACAACCTTGAGATTGGCAAAGCCATTCTGACTCAGGGTTCGCATCAGTTCCCTGGTGGGCACCATGGTGCAAGCGGTTGCGTTGTGAAATTTACGCAAATAAGCAACGATAGGTTTGCGCAACCATCCCACACCATAGTGTTTTGAATAACTTTGAAAATTGGTTCTGAAGTCAGAGGTCACAGGCAGTTTTAAGACCTTGGCTGCTTGCAATGCAGACCATCCCAAAGGACCTTCGGTTGCAATGTGCACCACATCGGGTCGGCGCAATGTCCAAGTTTTGACCAGTGTTTTTTTGCTGGGCAAACCCAACTTTAATTCAGGATACCTGGGAATGGGCATACCACGCATCAACACCTCTTCAAGAGATGCATCGCTCATGGGAGAATCGGTTTTTGTTTGACGTGGACGAATCAACTGCACATCGTGATTTCTGTGGCTCAAGCCTTGAACCAATTTGGCCAGTGTCATGGCCACACCATTGACTTCAGGTGGCCAGGTTTCCGTCACAACTGCTATGCGCAATGACGGCCGAGTGGCAGGGTAATCTTCAAGGACGATGGGGGAATCAATTGAATTTTCCATGCAATGATCATCCGGCTTGGATTTAACAACTTGATGACAATTAAGTTAAGAAATAAATAAATGATGAAATTTCAGTGACAAGATCAGTTTGTCATTGAAATTTCATCATTTACGTCAATCATTGGTTCATGCACAATTCGTGCTGCCCAAAATTTCTCACCAGGAGACGACGTGACTACATTTTTCGAAGCCTTGAAAATTCAGCGTTTTGACGACCACCGTTACTACCATCACAGCCGAATCAACCAATCATTGCACTTCATCAGTGCCATTAGTTTTGTGGTTGCCTATGCATTCCTGCTGATTGACCCCGTCATTTCTGCCTTGATCGCTTGGTTAGTGTCCATGACCACTCGTCAATCTGGCCACTTTTTCTTCGAGCCATTGGGTTACGACGAAATTAACCAAGCCACCCAAGAACACAAGGAAGAGATCAAAGTTGGCTACAACTTGAGCCGCAAAGTTGTGTTGTTAAGCATCTGGGCTATTTTGCCCATGGTGCTCTACGTTGAGCCTGGCTTGTTCGGCATGATTGAGCCTTGGGATAATTTGACAGAATGGGTTAGGCAAGTTGGCGCCTCATGGCTTATTTTGGGTGTTGCAGGTTTGCTGTTCAGAACCATTCATTTGTTCTTCTTGAAAGATGTGCAAACGGGTTTAGTTTGGATGACAAAAATTATCACCGATCCCTTTCACGATATTGTTTTGTACCACAAAGCTCCCTTGTACTTGCTCAAAGGCGAGTTGATGGACAACAACCCAAAGCAGATGTACCACTGATACCTTGAATCTCAAAAAAAACCGCTCTGATCAGAGCGGTTTTTTTGTGTCCTACGACTATGTTGCAATACAAAGCAATCAGGCGCTGTAAACGCGCTTTTCAGCGGGCGCAGGAGCATCTACTTTGTAGGTTCTGCTTGAGATGGTGTCAATGAACAACCACTCGCCTTGAACTTGAGCAGTGGAAACAGTCAATTTAAGATAGCCACGACGTGATGAATCCATCCACTTCAAATCTTTAACCACGCCCTCAAAAATGGCTTTAACTTGCGCGGGTGGCAAAGACAAATAGGCTTCCAGTCCGGGTGAGCTTACGCTGGATGTAGCAAACTCTTCGCCCACTTTCTGGCCTGACATCAAAGTCAAATCACTGTGCCAAGCATTGTGTGTGTCGCCCGCCAAAACTACCAAGCGCTTTTTAAGCTGTGCAGCTGTAGACAAGAGAATTTCACGTGCAGCTGGATAACCGTCCCAAGCATCCAAGTTGTAACCCAGTTTGGGTTGGTTCAACAAGGCTGTTTCTGTCGCTGTGATGGGGAATCCTTGCGCTTGTTTTCCCTTGGCTGTGAGATAGTCTGTGATGGCTTTTTGACCGGCAGCTTGCGCTTGTGGACTGGTGTCCGATGGATTCAATGCTTGCAGAATGGTCAATGGAAATTCCATTTTGGCCATCAACACTTGTTGCCCAAGCACTTGCCAAGTAGCTGTTGAAGTTGCCATCTGTGTCTGCAACCACTGAACCTGCTCTGTGCCCATCAATTGCCTTGTGGGCGATGACAAAGTTGCCAGTGCACTGGCTTGCTTGGCTGGATTGATCAAGTCGGTAATTTCAACTTGCAGATCGCGCCCAATTGAACGTGTATCGAGCATGTGCAAGCTCAGTAAGTTACCAAAGTTGAAGCTTCTGTAAATCTTGCTCTTGTCTGCACCTGTGCGAATGGGCATCCACTCATGATAGGCCTGTAAGGCGGCAGCTTTGCGGGCTGCAAAAGGACCTTCGGTTGCAGGCGTGTGATTTTCTGCACCATCTTTGTAGGAGTCGTTCGCAAACTCATGATCATCCCAAACTGCAATCAAGGGCTTGCTTGCATGAAACTGCTTTGAATCTGCATCCGACTTGTATTGCGCATGGCGCAAGCGGTAGTCACTCAAAGTCAAAATTTCGTTGGCTGGAATAGAAGTGCGGCCCAAACTAGCGGCCTTCTCAGAAGCGTAGCCAGTTGCTGCGTATTCATAAATGTAGTCGCCCAAGTGAATGGCAACATCTGCATCGGAACGGGCAACTTCCGAATAAACATTGAAGAAACCTGATGGGTAATTCGAGCAGGACATCACAGCCAACTTCACATCGCTCACAGCGCCAACAGGCAAGGTTTTTGTTTTGCCAATGGGGGAGATGTGCTGGCCGGCTTGAAAGCGGTAAAAGTAAGTCTGATTAGGCAGCAGGCCCGTTGCGTCTACTTTGCAAGTGTGACCAGTGTCTGAGTTGGCTTGCGCAGAACCTGAAACAAGAACCTTGGAAAACTCGAGGTCTGCCGCAACCTGCCATGTGAGGTTGACAGCGTCAGAAAGGTCTTGGAACTTGGCGTGCGTCCACAAAATAACGCGGTCACTCAGTGGATCACCACTGGCAACGCCATAGTCAAAGTTGACCATGGGGGATTCGCTGCTTCCGCATGCGCTGAGAATGCCACCGGTAGCTAAAACGGCAGAAATGGAGCTGACTTTAATGAGAAAGTTGCGACGGGGTTGGATATTTTTCAAAGTAGTCACCTGTAATGAAATTGACAGGTGAGATCTTCAACACGTTAGATGACAAGGCTGTGAATTGGATGTGGCTATCGGTCAAGCTAAGCACGTCAGAATCATCTTCTTTGTACACATCGTCAAATTCAAAGCAAAATTTATTTTTTTGAATAACACAATTTGTCACACGAATTTAATCTCGCAGGTGTAAAAAGTTACTTCATGATCCATACGATGCATGCAATGAAACAAATTAGCCTTGCTGCGCTTTTTCTCCTTGCCTGTATTCTGGTCTCGAACCTCTTACCCAGTTCGGCAAACGCTCAATCCAGCTCAGTTGAAGCAGGTTCAAACACAAAAGAGTCTGATCAACTGTATTACACCCTCGGAACAAGACTCAAGTCCAATGACATGGGTGATTGGCAAAACACCGCTCGCGTCAGACCCGTCATTGGGCTGCGCTATGGCAAGTGGCAACTGGGCATTGGCGATGGGCGCGCATGGCGGAATTTAGGCCAGTTTGGCAGTGAGCCGACACTTAGCTACCAAGTCATGGATGAGCCTGATTTAAATATCGGGCTTTCTATGCGCGTTCACAACGTAAGCACGGGTGAATCTTTTGATGTTTTCGAGGGTGGCAAAAACACTCTAAGAACACGCGTCATGATGCACCGAAAAATCAATAAGCGCTGGCGATTGAATGTAGATTGGACACAAGACATTTTAAACAAAGGGGACGGCACCACTCTGAACCTTGGCTTGTCTTATGCTTGGCCCGTTTTTCAGCAAAGTGAGCTCATTCTGCATGCCGACAGCACTTGGGCAACAGCAGAACATTGGCGTAATTCTGCTTTGTACGTCAAGCAAGGACCTCTTGATCTTGTGTCCACTGGCTTTCAGAAAGTCAGTGCAGGTCTGACTTTCAAGCAATCGATATCTAGACATTGGGCCTGGTACTCAACATTTGCAATATCTCAACCTATTGCGGAGCTTAAGAAGGTACAAGCCAGAGAAATTTCGTCTGGGCAGATTGGTATTTTGTATTTCCAGCGCTAATTATTGAGTGTTGTTCCTGATTGTTTTTGAAAAAATGGTTTCGTCATCGCTTTGAAATACGAGGGGCATAGAATTTTCACAAGTTTTCCATCCAATCGTCACTCAAAAAGCTTTGTTTTGAAAAATACATTCATTCAAGTTCCGGCCAAAGCATTGTTGCTGCTTGCCAAAGTTGCCTTGCCAGTTTTGCCCTTTATCTTTGGTTTTATATTTTTAAAACCCAAGTACATCTTTAACTATCGCGAAACAATTCAGAAGTTGAGAATTCACCACAAGGCCCTTTCACAGGGACCTGTGAGAAGGTACTTTGAATCATTTTTTGCTGTGCGCTTGAATCAGTCGAGTCAAATTTCAGGTGCCTGCACCCAATGCGGCAGTTGCTGCTTGAATCAGCAGTGTTTTTTTCTAGAGGCCATTTCAGAGGACAAGTTCCAATGCGGCATCTACAACTCGCCTTTTAGAAAATTATCAAATTGTGGTGCTTTTCCTATTTCGGGTGAAGACATTGAGAGGTACGACTGTCCAGGTTATGTCCTTAATCCGAAAACAGTGATAAAGATTGCAGTAGTTAATTAAGCACTGCTTTCACTCTCAAAAAATTAGTGACCAGCAGTTGCACGTGCAAGCTTCACACTGGTCTTATTTTTAAACTTTGATTGCTTCTCGTTTTTGAAACATTTCTTTCAAAATCGATCTGCGGATCAGCTTATTGGACAGCTCAGGTGGGGCCCAAAACCACTGAGCTGATTTCATAGACTCACAAGCCGCCACAAATCGACGCAACACTTCTTCAAAGTCTGCATCTGAGTAATTCAAGCTGAAAATCAAACGACCGGTACCGACCCAACTGAGCGCCAATCCTTCAGAGCGCAGGTAGTACTGAAGCATCCAGTTGTAGCGGCTTGTGTCCGTGTAATAGAGGCTCCAGACACTTGACATGTTGGCAGCCCGCAAAGGCAGTCCTTTTTCAGTCATCACCTGATTGAAGCGTTCGCGCCTTTGATTCCAAGTAGATTCCAGATTGTCGTAAATAGAGGCTATTTCTGGCGTTTCAATTTTTTCTAAAAATACTGACATGGCACCCATGACGTGTGGGTGCGCGTTGAATGTACCGCGTGCAAAACAAATGTCAGCAGGCCTTTCTGAGCGGAATCGCTTCATCAAATCGGCGCGGCCACACACCACGCCCACTGGGTAGCCCCCACCCAAGGTTTTGCCATAGGTGACCAAGTCGGCTTGAACGCCAAAATAAGCTTGGGCACCACCTTTTGCCAAACGGAATCCTAAGAAAACCTCGTCAAATATGAGAACGATGTTGCGTTCGGTACAAACTTCACGCAGCTTTTTTAACCAAGCTGTGTAAGCTTCCCGATCGTAAGTCGCCCTGCGACTGCTATCGACCAAGGAAGAATCGCCGGGAGCGCCTTGGTTCAAATGAAGCGCTTGCAAGGGGTTGATCAGGACGCACGCAATGTCTGATCTGGTACGCAGAACTTTGAGAGAGTTTTCATGCATATCCCTCAGTGTGTATGTTTCACGGGGCGGCATGGGGTTGCCGGGTCCGGGCTGCACATCTTCCCACCAGCCATGGTAAGCACCACAAAAACGAACCAAGTTTTTACGACCTGTGTGATACCTTGCCAGCCTGACAGCCTGCATGACAGCTTCCGTGCCAGACATGTGAAACGACACCTGATCGAGGCCTGAAATTTCTTTCAGGCGCTTCACGTTAAAAGCAACACAGGGGTGGTAGGCCCCTAAAGTTGCGCCTACGGCTTCAACCTTCTCTGATCCTAATTTCATGCATTCTTTGTAAAAATCAGCGCCAAAGACGTTGACGCCGTAAGAGCCCGTTAAGTCGTAAAACCGCTGTCCATCTTGGTCTGTCACAAATACGCCATCTGCCGACTGTATAAATGCACCAACTTTCAAGTGTTGTCGCACCAGAGGGCTGAATTGAAATGGAACGCGGTATGCGCCCGTGAACTGCAAATCAGAAATGATTTCACGCGCTTCGGCTGTCATTTCGATGCTTTGAGCATGACGTGTCTGTAACAAATTTGCCAACTGGTAAAACGCAGAACGTCGATTAGCAGCCACAGACTCTGGCGCACCATCACATGAGAAGAATTGGTCTTCCTTGAACTCGTAGCCAGGCAAAAAGGAGACCACTCGTTTTGCCATTCTGGAGTGACCTGTCAATGAAGGGTGCTTGGCAAACGACAACTCCAAGCGTCTTTTTACAAAAGGTAACAAGAGTGCAATTGCACCAAGGGTCAAAGCTAGTTGTACAGACACGTTGAATCCGAAGATGAGTGGTTGAAGTCATCTTTTTATTTAGATTTCGTGACAGGAAAATGAAAATGAAACAATTAATTCAAAAAATTAGCTCACAAGAAGACCTGAATTTCCTGTTAACCAATCGAATTCCACGCATCACACTCACACGGTTCATGGGTTGGTGGAGCCAAATCAAAAATCCAATCATCCGGGACTTGTCAATTGGCGTTTGGAAGTTATTTTCAGATCTTGATTTGAGAGAGGCCTCAAAAACCAAATTTGACAGCATGCACGATTGCTTTGTTCGCGAACTGAAGCCAGGTTCTAGGACCATTGACATGCGCAATGAGATCCTGAGCAGCCCTTGTGATGCCATTGTGGGCGAATGTGGCAACATTGATCACACCCAAGTCTTTCAAGCCAAAGGCTTCCCATACAGCCTCTCCAGCTTGATGGGCTTCACGCCCAGGACTGGCGAGTTGGTTGAATCCTTGAAAAATGGCACTTACGTGACATTGCGCCTGACATCCAGCATGTACCACCGATTTCATGCGCCAGCGGATGCAACTCTCACCCACGTGACTCACATTTCTGGGGACACATGGAACGTCAACCCCATTGCCCTAAAACGTGTAGAGCAACTTTTTTGCAAAAATGAACGAGCTGTTCTGAATTTCAAACTGACTGACGGAACGCCCATGATCATGGTGCCCGTAGCGGCCATCTTGGTCGCCAGCTTGCGCTTGCACGCTGTCAATTTGTTGTTTCATGTCGATTACACAGGCCCCAATGAAATTCCGTGTGCCATCCAAGCTTACAAAGGCCAAGAGTTGGGTTGGTTTCAACACGGCTCCACCATTCTGGTATTTGTTCCTAAAGGTTTCAAACTGGCAGAGGGTATTTCAACGGGTCAGCGCATCAAGATGGGTCAGGCTTTGTTAGAAAAGTTAGCATGAAAATTTCAGTCTTCAGATCAAGAGTGTTCGCTTTCACTGGGGTCCTTTTGTGCGCTTGTGCGCCAATGAACGAACTCCCCATCGCATCCAACGAAAAGATCAATGTCAGTATCTTGGCTTTCAACGATTTACATGGCCACTTAGAGCCCCCCAGCCTAAGTATTCGGGAACGAATTGATGGCAATTTACAAGAAGTACCCGCAGGTGGAGCTGCCTACTTAGCTGCAGCCATACAACACCACAAAAAACTGAATCCATTACACGCCGTTGTTTCTGCAGGCGACATGATTGGTGCAACCCCCCTCATCTCTGCGCTTTTCTTGGACGAGCCCACCATCGAAGCGGTCAATGCGATGGGCATCGATTTCAATGCCGTCGGCAATCATGAGTTTGACAAAGGCACGCCTGAATTAATGCGAATGCGCCGGGGTGGTTGTGAAAAGTTCACTCGGCTAGAGCCCTGTCAAGTCAATCGCCAATTTCCAGGCGCCAACTTTGAATTCTTGGCGGCCAATATTAAAAAGTCAGACCATGAAACCTTGTTTCCAGCGTATGGCATCAAGACTTTCAAGCAAGGAAATCAAGTGGTCAAAGTGGGCTTTGTGGGCATGACCCTCAAAAACACACCCAACTTGGTCATACCTGAAGGCATTAAGGGTTTGAAATTTGAAGACGAAGCAGCTACCGCCAATGCATTGGTGCCATTGCTCAAAGCGCAAGGCGTATCTGCCTTGGTTCTGGTCATTCATGAAGGCGGTGTCATCCAAGGTGGGCCCAACGATGCTTCGTGCCCTGGACTTTCAGGCGACATCGTTCCCATTTTGAACAAACTTGACACAGGCTTTGATGTGGTGGTTTCTGGTCATACACACCGTGCTTACGCTTGCGACTACAAAAGAATCAATCCCAGCAAGCCATTTCTTTTGACCAGTGCGGGTCAATATGGCACGTTTCTCACGCACATCCAGTTGTCCATTGACCCTATTTCTAAGACAGTCCAAAACAAAACTGCAAGCAATGTCGTTGTTCAAAGTGAAGCCTTTGTCAACGCCTCCGGCATCCAAGTTCAGCCAAGCTCTGCCCTGCCTTTTTTCGGCAAGCAAATGGATGTCGAAAAAATTGTGAATGACTATCGCACTGCTTCGCAGGCGCAAGTACTGAAAGTAGTCGGTCGCTTGTCAACCTCCATAACGCGCAATTCATCGCCCTCGGGCGAGTCTGGGCTAGGCAACCTGATTGCTGATGCTCAATGGGCTTCTACGGCGTCTGCAGAACGTGGACGATCCGATTTTGCGCTGATGAACCCTGGTGGTGTGCGCGCAGACATCTTGATTCAACAAGGAGGCGGCAATGTGAACTTTGGACAACTTTTTAAAGTTCAGCCATTTGGCAACACCTTGGTAGTTAAGCGAATGACGGGGCAGCAAGTCAAAGACTTGTTAGAACATCAATTTGAGAACCTCGATAGGCCTAAAGTATTATTTCCTTCTGAAAGCCTGAAATACGAAGTCGATCGCAGACAGGCCAAAGGACAACGGGTTTTGAACATTCAAATCGGTCAAAAGCCACTTGACTTGGCTCGTGCTTACAACGTGACCATGAACAGCTTCTTAGCTTCTGGCGGCGATGGATTTTGGCATTTCAATCAAGCTCCTACCGTATCCGGCGGTGAATTAGATGTCGATGCGCTTTCTGACTATGTGCAGCAACGCCCTGGCTTAAAGCCCGCACAAACTGATCGCATTCGAATGTTGTGAATTAGCACAAACCCTGCTCAGTAACAAATTTGTCACACTAATTTTCTATGCTATTGGGTTACTTATATCTCGGTTGAGCATCATGCGCCAATGGCAGCAAACACAAAGAAAAAAAGCACGCATCGAAATCATTCCCATGATCGATGTGATGATGTTTTTATTGGTTTTCTTTGTTCTTATCAGTGTCAATGTGATTCCTGCTTTGGGCATCAAAACACAGCAACCCAACTCGTCTCAAGTTCAACAACTTAAAACAAAAGATGTGCAAGTTGTTGTGACCCTGGGCAAAGAGAATGTCATTCAAGTTGATGGCAGAGATGTCGAGCTCAAAGATCTGTCGGCCGCAGTGAAGAAAAAAGCTGGCAATTCAGATCAAATCGCCGTGATTGTGAACAGTGACAAAGGCGCAGAGGTTCAAACCTTGGTCGATGTCATGGATGAAATCAAAAAATCGGGCTTAGGCAAAGTCTCGTTGGCTGCCCGTGAGCGCAAATGATGCTTCTCATTGATCGGCTAAACCAAGAGCGACACAAACTTTCAGGTTTGGGCTCTTTGTTTTTGGTCTTCTTTGTTTTTTCAATGGCGCAAGCGCTTAAAGGTCCTGCCGAAGTGTTGGCGCAAGAGGCCATGGAACTGACCACAACGCTGATTGAGCCCTTGCTTCAGCCCCCGCCTAAAACGCCTCCACCCCAAGTCACCAAGTCTGAACCCCAACCCAAAATGCTGGCTCAGCCCAATTTGCCATCAACGCCAGCACCCATTGAGTCGACTAGGGAAGTGACGGCCGCTGCCGAGCCACACGTCCCTTGCCCACGCCCACCCCAAGCGTGCCAACCATTGCGCCCGTGCAAGAGCCGCCAAAGATTGCGCCTCAGCCTCCTGCTTCAGTCAGCTTAGAAAACAATTACATCGCCAGCGTACGGGCAACCCTGAATGCCAATAAGCGTTATCCCACAGGCAGAGAGGCCAGCCTTCAACGCCCTTCCGGCAAAGTCAAACTTTGGTTTGTATTGACTCGCAACGGTGCGCTGCAAGATGCCGGCATTGACGAGTCCAGCAACTCCATCATTTTGGACAACGCTGCTTTGTCAACTTTAAGGCGCACCACTTACGCGCCTTGGCCTGAAGGCAGCTGGGCTTCTCAGTCACAACACAAATTTACCGTCACCCTCGATTTTGTTCCTCTCAATTAATTTTTTATCTCAGGAGTATTTATGAAAAAATTGAAACCTACCCGACTTGCCTTGCTCATCAGTTTGGCTTTCGCCTCCCCCCTCATCATGGCGCAGCAAGCCACCGACGTGGGCAAGATCAACGTTGAAGGTTTGCCAGGCGCAACTGACTCTGGCTTGATTACCCAAGAAGAGACCCCTAAGGCACGAAGCTCTGTAAACCGGGCTTATTTGGACAAACTCAATCCTTCTGCAAACGCCTTCCAAGCCATCGACTTGCTGCCAGGCGTGAATGCATTCAGTACTGACGCTACAGGGTTGTTTGGCGGCGGCATCCGTGTTCGCGGATTTGCTGGCGACCAAATGGGTTTGACCATCAATGGCGCTCCAGTGAATGACTCAGGTAATTTTGCAGTCTATCCACAAGAGTACACAGACTCTGAGAACTTGTGCGAAGTTTTCGTGACACAAGGCTCTACCGACACCGATGCACCTCACGTTGGCGCTTCAGGCGGTAACTTAGGAATGGTCACTTGCTCACCCAAAGACAAGTTTGGCATGCGTGCTGCCATGTCATCGGGTCAATTGAACTACCAACGCGCATTTGCTCGCATTGATACGGGTAAGTTTGGTCCAAGCGACGCCAAAGCTTTTGTTTCATACTCAAAGACTTCTGCCAACAAATTTAAAGGTCCAGGCGGCGCTGACCGTGAACACATTGATGTGGCAGCCGAAGTTCGTCCAAGCGCTGATGTTTTCTTAAGCGCCAGTGTTCTGTACAACAACGCCATCAACAACAACATTCGCGCTTTGACCAATCCACAAATTGCTCAATACGGTCGCAATTTTGACTTCAGCAGTGTTGTGCCACAACACTTGACACCTGTTGCAGGTACAGCACAGTCCGAAGTTTCTCCAGCAGATGGCTTCTACAAATACAACATCAATCCTTTCCGCAATTACTTGTTCACCAGCAAGGCTGAATTCAAAGTTAACAAAGACTTAACGGTCAGTGCAGAACCCTATTTTTGGTATGGCTACGGCACTGGCGGCAGCCAATTGCAGTTATTGTCAGAGGGCGGAACTGGCACATTGGCCACCCGAGTGAAAGACGTCAACGGCGACGGTGATACCTTGGACAAAGTTTTGACATACGGCAGCTCTGTCACCGAAACAAATCGTCCTGGTGTGACTTTCAAAGCAAACTACCGTATTGAAAACCACAACATCAACGTTGGTTACTGGACCGAGCGTGCAGTACACCGTCAAACAGGTCCTCGCGTGACATTTGATAACGCTGGCAACCCATCAAGTGTGTGGCTTGATAAAACTTCCGCCTACTTGTTGCGTGGCGATGGACTTCCCTACCAAGCACGTGACTGGAAAACCATAAGTACTGGCACTTCGTTGTTTATCCAAGACAGCATTTCTTTGATGCAAGACAAACTGTCATTGCAAGTGGGTGTGCGCGACTCATCCATTGACCGTGACTTCATCAACTACGCAAACGCTGGTACTTTCGGCGTGGGACGCGCAGACCTTGACTACCAGATTAAGCGCACTTACGGCAAAGTTTTGCCAAGCTTTGGCGCGAAGTACAACTTGGATGCCGAAAAATCTGTTTTCTTCAACGTTGCAGAAAACTTCCGCGCACCCTCTAACTTTGTTCTCTCCAACTTGTTAACAGGTGGCACAGTTGTCAATGGCGTTCTGACTGGCGCAACTTTGCGTAACCCTGTGGTCGGCATTGAAACATCAACCAATTTCGATCTTGGCTATCGCTTGCAAAACAAGGACACGACTTTCTCAAGCTCTGTGTTTGTTGTGAAATTCAAAGATCGCATTGCAGCCGCTTGGGATCCAGTGAGCCAGAGCTCGTTGGACTACAACGTGGGCAACGTGAACATGAAGGGTGCAGAAATTGAATTGGGTCAAAAGTTGAACAACAACTTCTCAATTTATGGCTCACTGACTTACACAGAAAGCTTGATGAAACAAGACCTGAAAGTCAGTACCACATTGACCGAAGCTACGGCTGGCAAACAAATGCCTGACACACCTAAAATCATGGCAGCTTTGGCTTTGAGCTACAAAGAAGGTCCTTGGTTTGGCCAAATTACAGCGAAACACACTGGTAAAGCGTTCTCGACATTGGTCAACGACCAATCTATGGATGCCTACAGCTTGTGGAACTTGTCAGCAGGCTACAAGTTGCCTGCAACTGCCTTCTTCAAGTCACCTGAAATTCGCTTGAACGTGGACAATGCTACGAACACAGAATACAAGCGTATCAGCTCACCCAGTGGTTCTAGCTTTACCACCCGCTCCTTGGCATTGGGCACGTTGGCAGGTTCCAATCCAAGCTACAACATTGGCGCACCACGCTTCACCAGCGTAACCCTGCGCTCAGACTTCTAAGGCCATCAGCATGATGCTTTTTTTGCACGATGCGTCGCTGTATTTGTTGTACGTCGCCTTAGGGTTGGCTGTCTTCTTGGCCATCGAACGTACGATTTTCTACTCGCACGCCAGTGGGCAAATCAAAAGCATTCTCAATGCATTGAAAACCAAGTCCCCATTGCCTGATTTTAAAGAAGGCGATGTGGGCGAGGTGGTCACCCATGCCTTTGCCAATGGCCTACATCCCACAGCCTCCCAAAAGCTTGCTGACGATCTAGCCGAACAGGCCTTTATCCGTGTGCAGCATCAATTGAACCAACACCTTTGGGTGTTAGATACCATTGTGACTGCGGCACCTTTATTGGGCTTGCTGGGAACCATTTTGGGTATTTTTGATACCTTCACCGCATTGGCCAAGTCTGGCATTTCAGACCCACAAGGTGTGAGCGCAGGCATTGGTACCGCTTTGCTGGCTACCGCGATTGGTATTGGCACTGCCTTGATTTGCTTGATTGTTTACAACGCTTTTTTGGCCAAAGTAGAACGGCTTGGAGATCAAACAAAATTGGCATTACTCCAAATGTCCAATCGAAACGCACGATGAGTCACAAGGTGCCAGTTTGGACAATCTAGTTCTCAGTTTGTTCAAGGTCATTTTTACTGGCACCTTGTTGGTTGCTGTACTGAGCGGATGCTCAGTACAGCATCAACTTTTGAATCGCGCCGGCGACTTATTGTCTGCAGAGACCAGTTCTACTGACGATGACTTAGAGTTGTTGATGCACGCCAGCGCGTACCAACTGAAATTGTCTGAATCTTTGCTGCAGCAGATTCCAGATCACATCAAACTCGCAGAATCTGTTGCACGTGGCTACACACAGTATGCATTCGTCTTCTTGATGGATGAAGCCGACCGCGTTGAATCGGAAAGTATTCAAAAAGCAAGTGTTCTCAGAGCTCGCGCAGCCAAGATGATGACACGTGCAAAAACAGTGGGCCTTAAAAGCTTGGCCCACCATTACCCAGATCTGAAGGATCACCTTCAAGGAAAATCGGTCAAGCAAGCCATCAAGATTAAAAAGCAAGATGCCGGCTTGGTCTATTGGTCTATGACGGCATGGGCGGGTGCCATTTCCTTGTCCAAAGACTCACCCGATGTGGTTGCAGACTTGCCAGAAGTATTGCGCATGGCCGAGCTGGCATGGCAAGCCCATCCTCAATTTGATCAAGGCGCATTGGCCAGCATGATGGGCACCTTGGAGCTTGCAAAGCCAGGTGGCAAACCAGAAGCTGCAGAAAAATATTTCAATCTTGCCATTGAGTGGCGAGGCAACCAAGTTGCACCCCTGATTTCTAAAGCCGAAAACTGGGCTGTTGCAACACAAGATAAAGAAGCTTTTAAGCTGCTTCTCAATCAGGCCATAGAGCTTGCTCGCTCTCAAAATGATTTAACCAATACTGTCATGCGGCGAAGAGCTCAATGGTTGCTTGACAATACATACAACCTCTTTTAATTTCAAGTCAATCCTATGCACGCAATTCAACTTAGAAGGTCAGTTGCCCAACTCTTTGCTGTATTGGCATTGGCTTGTGCATTTCCCGTTACATCTGATGCGGCCGACCCCCAACTGAAAATCGGCTCATTGGTTCCCAAAAACTCGCTTTACCACCGTCAATTGATGGAAGTGGGAGAAGCTTGGAAAAAGAGCCAAGCAGGATCATCCCGCTTCAATGTGTTCACCGATGGCAGCCAGGGTGGTGAGGCAGAAATGGTGCGCCGGATGCGCATCGGTCAACTGCAAGCAGCTTTGCTGTCCGTTGTAGGTTTGCGAGAAATTGAGCCTTCCATCGCCGCACTTCAAAATCTGCCATTGGCATTTCGCTCGTGGGAAGAATTGGACTATGTGCGCGAAAAAATGCGCCCCAGCATGGAAAAAAAGTTCCTAGACAAAGGCTACGTGGTGTTGGCTTGGGGCGATGCTGGCTGGGTTCGCTTCTTTTCAAAGCAAGCTGCCTTCAGCCCAGACGATTATAAAAAAATGAAATTTTTTGCTTGGGGCGCAGAAGCAGAGCAACAAGAAATCATGAAGAGCATCGGCTACACACCCGTTCCTCTTGAACCCACCGATATTCTGCCGTCGATTCAAACTGGCATGATCAATGTGGTGCCCTCAACACCCTACTTCGCCTTGGCAACCCAAATTTACAACACGGCACCCCATATGTTGGAAATTAACTGGGCACCCATTGTGGGTGCTTTTGTGATTTCCAAAAAATCATTCGATGAAATGTCGCCAGAAACGCAAGTCGCCTTGAAAGCCTCTGCCGATAAGGCCGGTAGTGTGATTCGCATTCAAGCACGTAAGGAAGTCGAAGAAGCTGTAGACGCCATGAAGAAGCGAGGTCTGCAAGTTAACAAGCCGAATGCGGAACAAATGAAAGAATGGCGCGCATTTACCGAAACCCTTTACCCTCGCATCAGGGGAAAGATGGTACCGGCCGAAACATTCGATGAAGTCTTTGCGCACCTCAAGACTTATCGCGCCTCAAAAACACCATGAAGCAAGTTTCACCAGGTCGCCATCTCCTGCAAAATTGGGATGCGGCTTTTGCTGCACTGGCCCTGTGCGGCATGGTTTTGATACCCGTCATAGAAGTTTTAATGCGGCCCCTTCAAGGCAGTGGCATCGACAATGCGCCCATTTTGGTTCAGCACTTGGGTTTGCTATTTTCGCTAGCAGGCGCCATTTATGCTGAAAGAACCGGTCATCTGACCAGCATCGGTGCTTTATGGCGTGATCTTGAAAATCCTTTAGTTCAAAAACTTGCGCAAGCCTGGGTCTTTTTAGGTTCCACACTGATCTGTGGGGTGTTGGCAAAAGCCAGTTATGAGTTGGTCATGACTGAGATTGAAGCCCAACATACCATCGCCTACGGCTTGCCAACTTGGCTTTTTTTGTGTGCCCTGCCCTTAGGGTTTGGCATTCTGGGGCTCAAATTTGGCCCAAAGTGGCACGATCATTTTGTCTTTCAATGGGCAGGTACTCTGCTTGTGTTGGGACTATCTTGGCAGGCCAGTCAGTGGTTGGCTTCTGTTGCTATTCCAACGCCTTGGCTGTGTTTGTTGCTGTTTATATTTCTCGCCTTAGGTGGGCCTATTTTTTTAGTTTTAGGTGGTTTGTCTTGGATTTTATTTTCATCAGAAAACATTCCCATGGCATCTTTGGCTCTGTCGCACTACCAAATTACAGTCAACCCCTCTTTGCCCGCACTGCCCCTGTTCACGCTGGCGGGTCTTGTCTTTGCCAACACCCAAGCTGCACAGCGCCTTAGTCAATTGTTCAGCAGCCTCTTTGGCTCAGGACAAATGGGAAGCGTGTTGGCGGTTGCGTGTCTTTGCAGTTGCTTCACGGCCTTAACAGGTGGAAGCGGTGTCACCATTCTTGCTCTGGGCGGATTGATGTTGCCACTTCTGCTCAAAGTGGGCTATCCAGAATCAAAAAGCATAGGCTTGATTACCAGTGCAAGCTCCTTAGGTGTTTTGTTAGCGCCCTCGGTACCCTTGATCATGTACGCCATCATGGCGCGGGTGCCCATCAACACCATGTTTGTCGCTGGCTTGATCCCTGCCGCTCTCATGGTTGTGTCGTTGTTGATTTTTGGCGGATTTTTGAGAACCACTCAAACTTCAAATCAAGCTGCCAAGTTCAAACTCTTTGATGCGGCACCCTCGGAAAATGCTGTTCCATTGAAAACAGCCATGTGGGCTGCAAAGTGGGAGCTTGTCGCACCTTTGATTGCCATTGGCACCTTGATTTCAGGCATTGCCACCCCCACAGAAGGCGCGGCTATCACGGTAGCTTATGCCTTGATCACGCAAGGCTTCATTCACCGCGAACTGAAATACGACACATTGGTGCACTGCCTTTATCAATCAGTCCAAATTATTGGTGGCATTTTGCTCATCATGGGGATGGCACTTGGCCTTACCAACTATCTGATTGACGTTGGCATTCCAGACATGGCTTCTGACTGGGTTCAAGGAATTACGACCAACCCTTATGTATTCTTGCTGGCATTGAACATATTTTTGTTCTTTGCAGGCGCACTGATGGAGATCTATGCCGCCATCATTGTGCTGGTACCTTTGCTACTGCCTCTTGCCATGAGTTATGGCATTGACCCCATTCATTTTGGAATTATTTTTCTTGCCAATTTGGAAATGGGATTTTTATGTCCGCCGGCGGGCATGAATATCTATTTTGCAAGCGCTGTGTTTAAGAAGCCATTGAAAGAGATTATCCAATCTGTATTGCCTGCGCTGCTGGCCATTTTCATTGGCACCGTGATTCTCTCGTGGTTTCCATTTTTTGTAATGGCATTGCCGCAATGGCTGAAGATGATAAATTGACCCAGCCTCATAATGAGACAAAACGCTGCATGAACTCTTTCGCTCTATAAAAATTCAAGCACTGACCAGCGTCGTGGGTTTAATGGCAATTTTTTCTTCAGAGTAAGGATCAAACGTCAGTATTTCCAAGCGCCCGTCATGGTGTTCTACCAAAGTGCTTAGGCTCTCCACCCAATCACCATCGTTGCAGTAGAGCACGCCGTCAATGTTGCGAATTTCAGCATGATGGATGTGGCCACACACGACGCCGTCATAACCCAATTTTTTCGCTTCTTGTGCCACTGCCACTTCGAAGTCAGAAATAAAATTCACAGCTTTTTTGACCTTCAATTTGAGGTAGGCGGATAAAGACCAATAGGGCATTCCCAAACGTCCGCGCATGTAATTCAAGTGGCGGTTGGCTTTGAGGGCCCAGTCATACAAAGTATCACCCAAGTAGGCAAGCCATTTGGCAAATTGAATGACACCATCAAAATAGTCGCCATGAATCACCCACAGCTTTTTGCCATCGGCGGTAATATGCACTGCGTGCTCCACCACTTCAACACCGCCAAATGAGTGGTCTAAAAAGTCTCGAGCAAATTCATCGTGGTTGCCTGGCACGTAAATCACACGGCAACCTTTGCGAGCCTTTCGCAAAAGTTTTTGTACCACGTCGTTGTGTGCTTGTGGCCAATACCATTTGCGCCTAAGTTGCCAGCCATCAATGATGTCGCCCACCAAGTAAAGAGTGTCACAGGTATGAGTTTTTAAAAACTCCAATAGCGCTTCAGCTTGGCAACCTGGTGTTCCAAGATGAAGGTCAGAAATAAAGATGGCACGGTAATGCTTGGTCGGGGAGCTCTCCCCATGCATAAAGTCCTGAGCATCTTTGAACATCATCATGTCACCGCAAAAAGCTTGCGATAGCGATTTGGAAGGTCCTTCACTTGCATCAACATGGGCAAATCCGCCGTGTTGAAGTCAGGGTCCCATGCAGGTGCACCCAAAATTTTGGCACCCAGTCTTAAGTAACCCCTAATTAAAGCCGGCGGCTCTACCGGCAAGTCTGAGTCGAGTTCTTCGATCGGAAGTGGTAAGCGGGGCAACGCATGAAACTCAATGGATGCCAAGTTCGTTTTCGAAAGCTGCTTCCACATGCTGGCTGCAGCATCACCGCTCACAATGCCGTTGTGCAACATAGGAATGCTGGCACAACCAATCATGGTGTCCAATTGATTGCGTGCCATGAATTCAAACAAGGCACCCCACAAGGCCAAAATGACGCCGCCATGTCGGTGCTCGGCGTGGACACAACTTCTGCCTAATTCCACCATGCGTTCGCGCATGAATCTCAAGCGTGTTAAATCAAATTCAGTGTCTGTGTAAGTGCCGCCCACTCGTTTGGCTTGGGCTGGGGTCAAAACACGGTAGGTACCAATTACGGCACCCGACACACCATCCCGGACCAGAAGGTGCTCGCAATAGTCATCAAAAAGGTCGATATCGTGCCCAGCCACGGTTTCTGGCAACCTTGCACCCATTTCTTTTCCAAAAACCGCGTAACGCAGTCTTTGGGCTTCTCTTACCTCGTCTTGGTGCTTAGCCCAACTAACTTCGATGGCAGATTTCGAAATTTTTGAGTGGCTGGCTGAATTTTCGTTTTCAGGGCTTTGATGAAGTGACCCCCGAGGCAAAGCAATTTGCGAAATCGGGAAGGTGGGGCTTGGCAATTCTTTCATCATGGTCTCCCAAGTTGTATTTAACTTGGAAGTTGATGATGCAGGGCGCGGGTTTCACCAAGATTTCATTATTGTGAAATATTTATGACAACACTCGTTGCAATAAATGAGTTGCTGTCATTGTTCAAAGGCGAAATTAAAGCGTTTTCTGGCAACATCTAAATATGAAAAATTCAAATTTAACTTCAACTAAAAAACCTTCTGCTAGGCGAATCCAAGTTCGACAGTCTGGCGTTCACGGAAAAGGTGTTTTTGCAGGCCAAGACATCCTCAAAGGTGAAACGATCATTGAGTACGTTGGAGAAATCATTTCAGCGCAAGAAGCAGAAGACAGACACCCGCACGACCCCAAAGATCCCAACCACACCTTTTATTTTCAGATTGATGAAGATCGCGTCATCGATGCCTTGCATGGTGGCAATTCAGCCCGATGGATCAACCATTGTTGCACGCCCAATTGCAAACCTGAAGTCGATGACGGCCGCGTGTTTATCAAGGCCAAGAAATACATCTCAGCTGGCGAAGAGTTGAACTATGACTACGGCCTCATCATTGACGAACCCATTACCAAAAAATTAATTGCGCAATACCCATGCTGGTGTGGCAGCCCAAAATGTCGAAAAACTTTGTTGGCCCAAAAGCCAAAATCTCGGAAGGCAAAAGACAAAGAGAAGGTGGCTGAAATTCGAAAAACCATCAAAAAATTGAAGGCGCAATTAAAGCGACTGGGGCATTGAGTTCCTAAAAAAACGATTTTTACTCAATTTAGAACTCAAAGTAATTACATTTTTTATCTCTGAACAGAAACAGGTGATTTAGCGGGCCTTTCATCAATAGAATTGGTTGATTCATTATTGCAATGCTTTAGCAAAGTACTCTGTTTTGAAATGGCTGTTTATTGGGTCATCTGCTACTTCTTGGTGCTCGCCCTCACCTTGATCTACAAGACCCCCCAGATTCGGGGGCCTTGGATTTTTTTATTGCGCTCATTTTTTCCAAATTGGAAATTTTTCCATGCAGTGGGCTATGTGCCTCACCTGTATGCGCGAGCTGCTCAAGTCAACAATGAGGGCAAACTCATTTGGTCCGAGTGGGAACATCTCTATCCACGGACTGTGCAAAACTTCTGGCACCTTTTTCACAACCCAGTGACCAATTTGGGCTTGGCACAACAAAATTTGATCGACCACTTCTGGGCAGATTTAAACGAAGCACCAGAGGATTGCGATCCTAGAAATTTAGTGTCCTACCAAATGGTGGCGCACTTAGTAGATGGTGTGTTGCTTGACAAGTATCCAGACCATACCCAGAGCCAATTTGAATTGCGCATGTTACTAGACAGCCCAACCGAGACCACGCACACCCACGTCATGATGACCTCACCAGAGGAACATCGGAAATGATTTTGGACTGGCATTCAGCCTACATCGTCACCACACCCTTGGCTATTCGCGCCATGGAACTGCTATTTGCTTTGAGCTTGGGCATTCAGACTTTGGAATATTGGCGCATGCGTCCTGCCACCCAAGGGCGCGGCCTGTGGATCTGGTCTATTCAGCGCCAAGACATTCCTCATCCATCGCTGCGTCAATTTCTAGATGCCTTGTTTACACCCGCTTCTTTCAGTGCGCTGTTGGCCTTAAGGCTATTGGCATTGCTCAGCGTGGCCATTCAGGGCGGTGATTTATGGAGCATTGGTTTTTTGTTTGTGAGCAATTTAGCAATCCTCATTCGCTGGCGAGGCGCCTTCAATGGCGGCAGCGATTTCATGACCTTGGTCGTACTGACTGGTTTGTTCATTGCACAACTTGTAAGCCACTTTGCAAGCCCAGAATTGGGGTGGCGCGCTGGCTTTTGGTATATCACCATACAGTCGATCACCTCTTATTTCATGTCGGGCTCGGTGAAACTGCTTAAGCGTGAATGGCGCGATGGTCGCGCCATGACAATCTTCTTGAATGGCGCTATTCACGGACCTCTTAGGACGAACCATTGGCTGCGCAAACCTTGGGTAGCCGTCATCAGCTCCTGGTCGTTTATTTTATGGGAGAGTGCAGCACCGCTGGCCTTGCTTGACGCGCGTTTGGCAATGGTCTTTTGCAGCATTGCAGCGCTGTTTCATTTTTTGGTGTTTTGGTATTTTGGTTTGAACCGATTTTTCTGGGCTTGGCTGGCCACATTTCCAGCCATTGTTTGGTGTGCAGGGCAAATTTAAGTTGAACGACTTCAACATTCTCAAAACAAGATGGCAAACAAACAATTAGCCAATTAAACTCAAGCATCGAACATTAAGAGTACATCATGAATTACTGCACTGATATTCAAAGTATTTTCAAGTCATTGAACCTCGCATTGCCACCTGTCAATTCACAGGGCTTTGATGTTAACTCTCCTGTTGACGGCAGATTGCTTGCAAAAGTGACTGCCCACACAGAGACTCAAATCAGTGCAGAACTCTTTCGTTCACACCAAGCCTCGCTTGCTTGGCGCAAAGTACCAGCGCCCAAGCGAGGTGAATTGGTGCGTGTATTTGGCGAACTTGTAAGACAGCACAAAGAGCCCCTGGGTCAACTGATCTCTCATGAAACCGGGAAGATCCTGCAGGAAGGCTGGGGAGAAGTTCAAGAGGTGGTCGACATTTGTGAGTTTGCGGTGGGACTCTCACGCCAGCTTTATGGATTGAGCATTGCCAGCGAACGCCCAGATCACAAATTGCTTGAAACTTGGCATCCACTCGGCGCTGTAGGTATTATTTCCGCCTTTAATTTTCCGATGGCGGTTTTTGCATGGAATGCTGCTTTGGCCTTGGTCTGTGGCAACACCATCGTTTGGAAACCTTCAGAAAAAGCGCCCCTGAGTGCCATGGCCTTGACTGGGCTCCTGTTAAAAGCTGCAGAACAATCAGGCATGGCCTCTGATGGATTGGTCTGCCTGCTTCAAGGCAACAGCACAGTTGGCAAAGCCATGGTTGAAAGCCCTTACATCAAATTGGTCAGTGCTACGGGCTCTACTGCCATGGGCCGCCAAGTTGCCATGGCCTGTGCAACAACTTTCAAAAAATCATTGCTAGAGTTGGGCGGCAACAATGCAGCCATTGTCTGCCCAAGCGCTAATTTAGAATTGGTGACGCGAGGCGTTGTTTTTTCTGCAGCTGGCACAGCAGGTCAACGTTGCACCACTCTCAGGCGGCTTATTGTGCATCGCTCTGTTTACCAGCAATTGATTTCATCTTTGCAAAAAGTATTTGAGAAGCTGCCTGTGGGTAACCCGCTCACAACGGGTACGCTGGTGGGGCCTCTGATTGATCAAACTGCTTTCAACAACATGCAGGCCGCTCTCGAAGAATCCAAAAAACTAGGCGCCAAAGTTCATTTTGGAAGTCGATGCGATGTGGGTGGTCCCAGTGCCTATTACGTTCGCCCTGCCATCGTTGAGTTTGAAATACAAATGGGCCCCATGCTGCGCGAAACTTTTGCGCCTATTTTGTACGTGGTTCCTTACGACAATTTTGAAGATGCCATCGCCATGAACAATGCGGCATCGCATGGCCTGTCATCTTCTGTGTTCACTCAAGATCTGCGTGAAGCAGAAATATTCACGTCATCGATAGGTTCTGATTGCGGCATTGCCAATGTCAATATTGGCACCAGTGGCGCCGAAATTGGCGGGGCATTTGGTGGTGAAAAAGAAACTGGCGGTGGGCGTGAGTCGGGGTCAGATGCCTGGAAGGCCTACATGCGACGAGCCACCAACACCGTGAATTACGGCAACAGCTTGCCATTGGCACAGGGCATTCAGTTCGATGTTTAATTAAAAAAGCCACCGGACACTGCAAGTTGTCCGCCTTCTATAACCGCTACTGCGCAGTATTTAAATTCTGAAATCTTACCTACTGATTCGAGTGCGCCATTGGCCAAGAGATTGGCAGCCGCCTCGTAATCAATGGGCTTTGGTTGTGAGGGCTTAAAGATCAAAGGAATTTGAAGCCCATCTTCAAAGCCTTCCGCATGATGGGCAAGACTTGTCCGGGCATCATGAGCATGGCGGCAAAGTCAAATTGCGTTTTGACCACACCCCGCTCGTGGCTGAATTCCTTGAAACCGTAGTGTCCGTGTGCGCGGCCAATGCCTGAATTGTTAACACCGCCGAAAGGCAAATTGCCTTGCAAGAACTGCAAGAGTGAATGGTTCACGCAAGCGCCACCCGATGTAATTTGCGTTAAGGTTTTGTCAATGTTGGCATTGGTTTGGCTGTAGATGTAATACGCCAATGGTTTGGGCCCAGCATTGATGCTGGCAATCACTTGGTCTAAATCTGTGTAGCCAATGATGGGCAGCAAAGGCCCAAAAATTTCTTCTTCCATGATTTTGGCGTCTGCCGGAATTTGGTCCAACAAAGTTGGTTGCACAAAACAACTGGCTTCATCGACACCACCACCCTCCAAGGTCCGAGCACCACGGGCCTGTGCATCGTCAAGCAGGTACTTGATGCGAGCAGTGTGTCTGGCGTTGACCATGTGCGCCAAATGAGGGTTGCTGGCTTGTTCTTTGAGTGAGGTGCCGTAAGCCTTTTTGATTTCTTTTTTGCACAACTCAAGCCATTTGTCTTTGACGCTTTCGTGCACAAACACGTGATCGGGGGCAATGCAGGTTTGACCAGCGTTGGCAAACTTCGACCAAATAATGTTGCGGGCTGCTAACTTTAAATTGGCACTGGCATCAACGATGGTGGGGCTTTTGCCGCCCAACTCCAAGGTGACGCTGGCCAAGTTTTTGGCAGCCGCCGCCATGACATGCTTGCCAATGGCAGGGCTACCGGTAAAGAACACATGGTCAAAGGGCAAGGCCTGCAGGCCCTGGGCCACATCGGCTTCGCCTTCAATGACCGCCACTTCGTTTTCTGGAAACACTTCGCGCAACACCTTGGCAATCAGGCCCGACAAATGCGGCGTGAGTTCTGAGGGCTTCACAATGGCCGTGTTGCCCGCTGCAATGGCCGAGATAAGAGGGCCCAAGGTGAGGTTGACGGGATAATTGAAAGGCCCAATGATCAGGCAGCGTCCACGGGGCATGGACTGCACATAACTGCTGGTGCCTAGCGTCAGCAGTGTGGGCCAAACTTTTTGTGGCTTCATCCATTTTTTTAAATTTCGAATGGCGTCGTTGGCTTCCAAGCAGATGGGCAAGATTTCAGCCAAATCGACTTCGCCGGCCGGCTTTTTGAAATCGGCATAGGCCGCTTGATACCAATCTTCGGTATGCGCAATGACGGCATCTCGCAACTTGCGAATTTTTTCAATGCGCTCATTGGCCGTGGAGCTTCTAAGGCGAAGTGCCGTGGCAGCGTGCGACTCAAAAACTTGTTGCATTTGAACTGTAGGGCTTTGATCAGACATGGCAATCTCTTTGAAGAGTCGAATTAGAATCCGGTAGAGTTTAGGGCTTCAAAACGCGTTTTTGAAGAGTGTTTTCCGCGTTTTGTAAAACTTCAATCTCGTGTAGGCTCTCACTCATATAAATAGACAAGGTTTTAGCATGTCAGATACCCCTTACGTTCCCCCCAAAGTCTGGACTTGGCAAAAGGCCAATGGCGGCCGCTTTGCCAACATCAATCGCCCTGTAGCAGGCGCAACGCACGAACAAGAATTACCAAAAGGCAAGCACCCTCTGCAACTTTATTCATTGGGCACCCCCAATGGCATCAAAGTGACCATCATGTTGGAAGAGTTGCTGGCACTTGGGCACGCAGACGCCGAATACGATGCATGGCTCATTCGCATCAGCGAAGGCATGCAATTTAGCAGCGGCTTTGTGGGCGTAAATCCAAATTCCAAAATTCCAGCGCTGCTGGACTACAGCACGCCAGAACCACAGCGCGTGTTTGAATCAGGCTCCATCCTGTTCTATTTGGCCGAAAAATTCAAAGCCTTTTTGCCCACCGACATTGCCAAACGCACCGAGTGCATGTCTTGGCTCATGTGGCAAATGGGCAGTGCGCCTTACCTGGGTGGCGGCTTTGGTCACTTCTACGCTTATGCGCCCACCAAAATTGAATACGCCATTGATCGCTTTGCCATGGAAGTCAAGCGTGAGCTCGATGTCTTGAACCAAAGGCTGGCAAACAACCGATTTGTGTGTGGTGACGATTACACCATTGCCGACATGGCCATTTGGCCTTGGTATGGCAGCTTGGCCAAAGGCGAGCGCTACGATTCAGGCGAGTTTTTACAAGTTCACGAATACACCCATGTGATTCGATGGGCTGATGAAATAGAAGCCCGACCTGCTGTTCAAAGAGGCCGCATGGTTAACCGGGTGATGGGTCCCTTAGAAACACAATTGCATGAACGCCACGATGCAAGTGACTTTGATCTGAACACCCAAGACAAGCTGCAGAAAAAAGACTAAACAAGGGTGGTGCGCAACAGCAAATTCTGAACTTGCGCTTCAATCACATCAATTGGCCATTTGGGCCAAAGCGGCCTGCAAACCCGCCAAGCCGCCCACTCGCTGATCGTTGATGAAAACCTGTGGCATTTGACGCACGGCGGGCCCACACTTTTCATAGAAAGCCATGCGCTCGGCTTCGTCGTCAATTTTGATTTCTTCGTAGGCCAACGATTTGGACTTGAGAATCATTTTGACTGACTCGCATTGGGGGCAGGCAGACTTGGAGTAGACAACTATTTTGAGGCTCATAAGCGTGACAGGATAGTTTGAAGAACGAGGTGATGGTTAAATCTTGATTTAAATCATATGATAACCATTTGGTGAGTTAGATCATGGCATTGATTGATTGAAAAACACAATGGTTTACCTTAATTCCTTGCTTTTGAATTTGAGTTGAAAATACAAGTTCCCTGTGACCATCTACCTGCAAAGGAATGAAATGATCGAAGAGAACATTGATATTCAAACTGCCAACGGTTCTATGAACACCTTTGTCGTCTTTCCCGAGGAGGACGGCCCTCACCCTGTTGTTTTCTTTTTGATGGATGCACCTGGCAAGCGAGAAGAGCTGCATGACATGGCGCGCAGATTGGCCAGCGTGGGTTATTTTGTTGTTTTACCCAACCTCTACTATCGACGCAGCCGAGATTTTTACCTCAAAGAGCGCACACCCGAAGCCATGGAAGTGATGTTCGGGCACATGGCCACTTTGAACGCTCAAACCAGTCAAACAGACACACAAGCCATGCTGAAGTTCGTAGACACTCATGCCATGGCAGATCAAACACGCATTGGTGCTGTGGGTTACTGCATGAGCGGCCCCATTGTGATGTGGATTGCCGCCCAATTCCCCGATCGATTCCAAAGCATTGCATCCATTCACGGCGCCAACATGGCCACAAACGAGCCAGATTCGCCGCACCTCATGGCACCGCAAATTAAATGCGAAAGCTACTTTGCGTGCGCCGAAATAGACAAGTGGGCACCCCCTGAAGACATCCAAAAGTTGGAAGCTTCACTGATCATGGCCAAGTCAAATTACCGAATTGAGTGGTATCCCAAAGTTGAACATGGCTTTGTGTTTCCACTGAGGGCGGGCATATACAACGCCAAAGGCGCTGAGCGGCATTGGGAGCGATTGTTTAGCTTGTTTGAACGAACCTTGAAAGCTAAGTAGGAGCTCACGTCATGGTACAAACTCTTTTAAGTCAAGTGATGCTGAAGTCGCTCATTGCTGGCGGCTTGGCATTGACCAGCTTGTTTGCAAGCGCGCAAACAGCGCCCTACCCATCCAAGCCAGTACGCATCGTAGTGCCCTTCCCTGCAGGCGGTTCTGCAGACTCCATGACGCGAGTGGTTGGTCAATTTTTAGCCAAGCGCTGGGGGCAGTCAGTGCTTGTAGACAACCGGCCTGGCGGTGGCACTGTGATTGCCGGCGCATTGGTAGCCAAAGCCCCTGCCGATGGTTACACCCTGATCATCATTGCCAACAGCCTCACCATCAACGCCAAGCTGAGAGCCACAATGCCCTACGATGGCTTGAAGGCCTTCGATGGCGTTGCCCAATTGGTTCAATCGCCTCAAGTCATTGCAGTCAACAGCGCCAGTCCCTATAAAACCCTTGGTGAACTGATTCAAGCAGCCAAGGCCAACCCTGGCACATTGTCATATTCCACTGTGGGTCCCGCCACCACTCAACACATTGCGGGTGAATCGTTCAAACGCATCACGGGCACGGACTTCACCTATGCGGCCTTCACTGGCGGCGCCTTGGCAGCCAATGCCGTCATGGGCAACCATGTCACCATGGTCTTGACCAATTTAAATGAAGTTGCACCCATGTTGGAGTCTGGCAAGTTAAGGCCCTTGGCTGTGACCACTCGCGAGCGCCTCGATGCACTGAAGCAAGTTCCCACAGCCATGGAACTTGGTATTAAGGACTATGAAGCTGTGGCTTGGTTTGCAGTGGCCACACCCGCCGGTACGCCCAAGGATGTGACTCAAAAAATTGCAGATGATTTGCAAGCCGCCTTGAATGACCCTGAGGTACGCCAAAAGCTCAACACGGCAGGACTTTACCCCTCTTACATGGGTCCTGAAGCGCTAAGCTCACACATTCAAAATGAGTACCAGCGTTACAGCAAAATCATTGACGAAGCACGCATCAAATTAGAATGATGTCTTCACTGATTCACGCCACTGACTTCTACCAAACAATTGCACCATGAGCGCCAACGACACCGACCGCATACCCTACGCAAAACCCCAGCCATGGGGCATGACACCCGACATGGTCATACCAGACGTCAACACAGACGATGAGAAATTGTGGGCCCCTATTTCACCAGGCATTTGGTCACGGCCTATTCACCTGAATGTCACGGGTGGTTTTTATGTGCATTTGCTAAGAGTCAAAAGATCTGGCTTGCTGCAAAGACATCGCCATTCCGGACAAGTCCACGCCTATGTCATTCGCGGCAAATGGTTGTACCTAGAACACAACTGGGTGGCTGAAGAAGGCGGCTATGTGTTTGAGCCCCCAGGTGAGACACATACCTTGGTAGTGCCAGATGACTGCCAAGACATGATTACCCTGTTCACCGTTCACGGCTCTCTCATGTATGTAGACCCCCAGGGCAATGCCACGGGATATGACGATGTGTTTACACGCATCGAAAAATACCGAGCGCACTTTGAAAACGTTGGCCTAGGCGCTGACTACGTGAAAAATTTCATGCGCTAAACCCAAAATAAAAAAGCCTGCTAAGCAGGCTTTTTTGATGGCGAGTTAGAAAATCACAGCGGCTTTTTAAGCCAGTGGGCAATTTCTCCAATGACACCTCTGCGAAATGCTAAGACGCAAATGACAAAGATAAGGCCCTGAATGATGGTGACCCAAGCACCAAACTGCGCCAAATAGTTTTGCATCGAGACAATGATGGCCGCTCCCACCACGGGTCCAAACAAAGTGCCTAAGCCGCCCAATAAAGTCATGAGAACCACCTCACCCGACATGGACCAATGCACGTCTGTGAGCGAAGCAAGTTGAAACACCAAGGCCTTGGTGGCGCCAGCAGTGCCTGCCAACGCACCAGAGATGACAAAGGCAAGCAGCTTGAAATGATCGGTGTCATAACCAAGCGAGACGGCACGGTCTTGGTTTTCGCGAATGGCTTTCAGAATTTGTCCGAAGGGTGAGTGGACAATGCGCCAAATTAAGGTAAATCCGCTTAAGAAGATGGCCAGTACGAACATGTACATGGCTGTATTTTCTGAGAGGTCAAAGACGCCAAACAATTTGCCGCGTGGCACACTTTGAATGCCGTCTTCACCACCTGTAAAAGGTGTTTGCAAATAGAAGAAGTACACCATTTGCGAAAGCGCCAAGGTGATCATTGCAAAATAAATGCCTTGTCGTCTAATGGCCAAGGAGCCTGCTATGAGCGCAAGTCCTGCCGAGCACGCTGTTGCAAAAAGTACGGCCACCTCAGGATTCCAGCCCCAAACCTTGGCGGCATGGGCTGCTGCATAGCCCGCAGTACCCAAGAACATGGCATGTCCAAAAGACAACAACCCCCCAAAACCCAACAACAAATTGAATGCGCAGGCAAACAATGCAAAGCACATGACCTTCATGAGGAAAATGGGGTACACCCAAATGGGTGCGATTGCGAAGAACAACACCATGATGGCAAAAGCCACCCACTGATGTGTGAACGACTGAGTCTTGAAAACGGTAGGCGAGGCGTTGGACATGGGCATTACTTTTGAGTACCGAACAGTCCGGCGGGTTTAAGCAGCAGAACAATGGTCATGATCACAAAGATGACGGTGTTGGATGCCTCTGGATAAAAAACCT
>Ga0214921_10000596_pt1 | contig 66164 bp, 65 predicted proteins | sample LL1505_MetaG_FD_177992 | JGI IMG/M metagenome (GOLD analysis project Ga0214921, IMG submission 177992) | Freshwater microbial communities from Lake Lanier, Atlanta, Georgia, United States - LL-1505 | ecosystem: Environmental > Aquatic > Freshwater > Lake | place: USA: Georgia | collected...
CTCTAAGGCTTTAAAAAATAGTTCTTTTAAGTTCATGATTAATAATAATTTTGGTTGGAAACAAAATTATTATCTTGATGTTTTTTGTGTAGTAAATAAATTTACCCACTCATTTTGAAAAAGAGCCATTTAAGCTTCATCTTTTTGGTCTAAAATTTAGAAAAAAAACCTTCTGTATATCCTGATACAGGAGGTTTTTCTTCTAAATTTTATCCTCAAAAATCTTTCGCTCAAATGTATATTTAATTGTGATAATTGGTATCAGAGCAAAATTACGACTTAGGTATTCCCAAAAAATCGACAATAAAAAAACCGCCCTTACTTTTTAATTTTGGGAGCGGTTTTTTAAAATTTATTACAAAAAAATTAAGAAGTTACTTTAAGCAACTTCAGCTTTTTTCTTTTTTGGTTTTTCTGCTTTAGCTGCAGAATTATTTTCTGAAGTTTTTTCTTTAACTTCTTCAGATTTTACTTCCGCTTTAGTTTCAACTCTTTCTTCAGATTTCTTTTCAGCTTTTAAAAGCGCTGCAACTTCAGATTCACTTCTAGCTACGATTAGACGTAAATCAATTACAACTTCTGAATGAAGAGATAATTTAACACTATAAACGCCAATATCTTTGATTGGCTTTTTCAAGAATACATTAACTCTTGAAGCGGCTTTTGATTTTACGATATCATTAATTTTTATAGCAATAACTGATGAGTTAACTGACCCGTAAAGTCTGCCATCATCAGAAGCATTTTCAATGATTATGACATCTTTGCCAGATATTTTCTCTCTAACACTTTCAGCGATTGCCAAATCTTTGTCATTGGCTTGTTCAAATTCTTGTCTTTTAGATTCAAAAATTTTGCTATTATTAGAAGTTGCGCAGATGGCTTTTTTATTTGGAATCAAAAAGTTTTTTGCATAGCCGTTTTTTACTTCAACTACATCGCCAACTTTGCCCAGATTAGAGACTGCGGCTGTTAAGATAATTTTCATGATTATATTTAGTTTTGAGTTGCTTCTTTGCCAACTGGAGAAATCAATGCCAAGTGACGCGCTCTTTTGATAGCGTTAGATAAAGCTTTTTGCTTTTTCATTGAAACATTAGTAATTCTGCTTGGAACAATTTTACCTCTTTCAGAGATGAATTTGTTAAGAAGTTTTAGATTTTTATAATCTACTTCAGCAAACGGAATGTCGCGAAGTGGGCAAGATTTTTTCTTTCTGATAAAAACGCTCTGATTAACTAAAGAGACCTTTACATAGCCTTCTTCGTTATCATTTTCAGTGTTGTGATTAGGAGCGTTTTTGTTATTCTTTTTTATTACTCTAGCAGCCATATGTATTACCTCAAAAAATTAAGCTTCGAATTGCACTTGATCAAGAACCAAGTCTGTTTTAGTTGGTTCTTTTTTAGCTGATACTTTTCCAGCTTTATAGTCTTTTGCAGTTGCAGAAAGGAATAAAATTGACTCTTTATCATGAGCTTCAACTTTGAAAGTTAAGCTTCTGATGATGTCTTCATTAAAGCCGATAACTCTGTTTAATTCAGCTACAGCAGGATATTCAGAATCAATATTCAGGATCACATAATGACCACGAGAATTCTTTTTGATTTTGTAAGATAGAGTTTTTAAACCCCAATATTCCTTAGAAACAACCTTGCCATTTCCATCAGTAATAATTTTTGCTAACTTGTTTGACAAAGCGTCAACATCTTCAGCAGCTAGATCTTGTCTAGCAATAAACACAGTCTCGTAAAGAGCCATAATGTAAAAATAATTAGTTTAAATATGTATTTCGGTACGCCTGAATTGACTTATTTTCGTTTGATCTTAAGGCATCTAACAGCCATCGGTACCAAAAAGAGGGACGCAAAGTACTAATAAAGTTTTTTAATTGCAAGATAAACTTTAGCCTGCTTATTTAGAGCAACAATTTTTAATTCAGATAACAATAAAATGCAAATCAACAACAGAAAAGCTAGATTTAACCTTACAATCGAAGAAGAGATTGAAGCAGGAATGATGCTGCTTGGAAGTGAAGTAAAGTCTTTAAGAGAAGGCAAGGCAAGTATTTCTGAAAGCTATATTACTGAAGCAAAAGGCGAGATATTTTTAATTAACGCCAATATTAATGAATATAAAGGTGCTAATAAATTTAATCATGAACCAAAGCGCCCTAGAAAACTTCTTCTTCATAAAAAGCAGACTGAAAAATTAATGGGTAAAATAAATATTAAAGGACATTCCGCTGTGCCTTTAAAAATTTATTTTAATAAGAAGAATGTTGCTAAAGTTTTGATAGGAATTGGTACTGGCAAAAAACTTTATGATAAAAGAGCTTCTATTAAAGAGAGAGACGATAATCGTCGCAATCAGAGAGGAGAAGATTAATGTATAAAATATTGCTTCAGCCGCTATCATCACTTAAGCGTGTTGGACCAGCAATGCATAAATGCTTGGTTAGACTTGTTGCTCAAGATCGAGTTTTTAACTTAATATTACATAAGCCACTTAGAGTAGAAAAAATCTCTTTTTGCCCTCGCCTCTTTGAAGTTCAAAATGATGAATTGATTATCATTAAAGCTAAGATTGAATCTTATTCTAAACCTGCAACCGCAAGACATCCTCATAAAATAATTTGTTATACCCCAACTGGATATTTGAGTTTAGTGTTTTTTAAGGTTTTTCCTGGGCAGATAGAAAAATTATTTGTTGGACGCGAAATTGCTATTTTGGGAAATTTACAAAAATCATCTGGTGAAAATCAAATTGCTCATCCGCAAGAAATTATTGATGCTAAGGAAATTGATAAATTACCTAAAATTAATGTGATTTATCCTTTAACTTATTTGCTTACGCAAAAATTTTTGCAGCAAAAAATTACTGAGACTTTGGCGATTTGCGCTAAGGAACAAGATATTGAAGAATGGATTGATTTTAATTTATTGAAGCAAAAAGGTTGGGATAAATTTCTTACGGCTTTACAAAAATTGCATTATTACGAAGAAAAAGCCTCCTTTGAAAAAGAAGGCGGCGTCTCTGAAAGCGAGGTTGGAGGATTTAACTATAATAAAAATTTGAGTCCGAATGCGTCTCAAAAAATCACCCGTCACCACCTTTCGGGTGACGCCACCCTCTTTTTCAAAGAGGGCTTTGAACAAGCCCGCAAACGCCTTGCTTATGATGAATTTCTGGCTTGGCAAATCGCTATTCTTTTAGCTAAAAAACAAGGTGTAAAAAACAAAACCATTGTAAATTTTTCAGAAGATTTAACAAAAAAGTTCTTATCATCATTGCCATTTGAGACTACAAAATCGCAGCAGAAAGTGATGTCAGAAATTAAAAATGATATTTGTTCTGATAAAAAAATGTTACGACTTTTACAAGGAGATGTTGGCAGTGGAAAAACTATTCCCGCAATATTTGCCTGCCTTCTTACCATTTCACAAAAGAAACAAGCTTGCGTAATTGTGCCAATTGCAATTTTAGCGAAACAGCATTTTGCTTATTTTAAAAAGCTTTTGGAAGGCCTGAATATCAATATTGAAATCCTTACTTCTGCCACAACAAAAACACAAAAAACTAAAATTTTACAGAATTTAATTGATGGAAAAATTGATATTTTAATCAGCACTCACGCTGTTCTTGAAGATGATGTGAAATTTAAAAATTTAGGATTAGCAGTAATTGACGAGCAACATCGTTTTGGTGTAATGCAGAGATTAAAATTAGTTGAGAAAGGCAAAGAAACTGACACACTTTTAATGAGCGCAACGCCAATTCCACGAAGCCTAATGATGGGTTTATATGGCGATATGGAAATTTCAATTTTGAATGAAAAACCAAAAAATCGTCAAGAAATTGAAACGCTAATTTTATCGGCACAGAAAATTGATAGCGTTTACGAATCAATGAAACGCGCTTTGGAAAAAGGTGATAAAATTTATTGGATTTGCCCCGCAATTGAAGAAGAAATTATTGATGAAAATAATTTAGAAAAAGAAGCGCGTGGATTGGTAAGTGCTAAAGAAAAATATGAAGAATTATCTAAAATTTTTGGCACAAATGTAACAGGATTAATTCATGGAAAAATGAAAGAATCTGAAAAAGAAAAGATTATGAATGAATTTATTAAAGCTGATGGAAGCTTGAAAATGTTGGTTGCAACAACGGTAATTGAAGTTGGAATTGATGTGCCAGATGCTACAATAATGGTAATTGAAAATGCTGAAAATTTTGGACTTTCTCAATTACATCAATTGCGCGGAAGGGTTGGTAGAAGTGAGAAAAAATCTTACTGTATTTTACTTTACGGAAAAAAATATGGCGTGAATGGTAAAAAAAGATTGGGAATTTTACGCGATTCAAATGATGGATTTTTTATTGCTGAAGAAGATTTAAAAATGCGTGGAAGTGGCGAATTGCTTGGAACTAAACAAAGTGGTTTTCCGGAATTTAAAATTGCTGATTTGAGTTTGGATAGTGATTTATTAAAAATTGCTCATAAAAATGCTGAAGTAATTTTGCAAAAAGATGAAAAATTGCAAATGCCTGAAAGCAATAAATATAAGGATTTATTGCAGATTTTTAATTATGATGAATGTTTGAAGATGGTGATTGGCGGATAAATAAAATTGGAGAAGATATTGCAAAATCCATTTGGCTATGAAAATTATACAGGAATTTCTTTTGCTTTTTCAACTATAGATCTCCTTCCCTCTTCCAAATATTTTAAAAGAACATTCGCCGTTCCTTTAAATGGCTTTACTGGGAAGCCAAATTGAATTGAATTTTTCTTAGAAAAATCAATTAACAAGTTTTTCATACTCTTAACTATTTCACAAATATTATTATTTTTAATATCTGGCAAGGAATCTTTACAAAGAGCAACTTCCATATCTAGATGAGCCAGAATTTTATTTCGCCAGCTTTTTAAATTCTTTGTTAAATCTTTTAAAGATTTTAATTCCTCTTCACTGAAAATTTGTCCGAAACAAAGTCTTTCTTTATCCCTATATGATTTGGAATCCAAAAGTTTTGATATTTCTAATAATAAATAATGAGCGAAGATCAATTGAATGCTGTTAAAAAAGAATGGAGCAGTGTCCTCGACTATAGAATAATCTTTATCATCTCTTACATACAGAGTTTCATACTCACTCCAATAAATATCTAATATTCCAACTCTTATTACTAGCTCATTAAATATTTCAACCGCACTCATATATATCTTATTTTTTAAATTACTTGCGATCTAAATTATGTGTAAAGCCAATAAATAAAATTTTATTTAATTTCTAACATAACAAAAATCACCCGTCTCAATCGCTAATGCGATTGATCCACCCTCTTTTTCAAAGAGGGCTTTCTTCAGAATTTGCTCCGAGGAAGCCCTCTTTGAAAAAGAGGGTGGATGACTGCGTAGCAGTCAGACGGGTGATTTAATTAGTTAAAACAAATGCTGTTTTTCAAATACAAAAAACTACAAAGGCAAGTTATCATGCTTTTTCCAAGGTTTTGTAACTTTTTTATTCTTTAAAATTTGTAGAGATTTACAAACTCTTCTTCTGGTATTTTGCGGGCGAATTACTTCATCAATAAAGCCACGAGAAGCAGCAACAAAAGGTGAGGCGAATTTTTCACGATATTCTGCAACTTTCTTAGCTTTGCTTTCTGCGTCTTTGGCTTCTTCGCGGAATATAATTTCAACCGCGCCTTCGGGCCCCATAACTGCAATTTCAGCATTTGCCCAAGCGTAATTTACATCGCCTTTCAAATGTTTTGAATTCATTACAATATATGCACCACCATAAGCTTTTCTGGCTATTACAGTGATTTTTGGAACTGTAGCTTCAGCATAGGCATAAAGTAATTTTGCACCATGCCTTATAATTCCACTATGCTCTTGATCGCACCCCGGTAAGAACCCCGGAACATCAACGAAAGTTAAAAGAGGGATATTAAAGGCATCGCAAAATCTGATAAATCTTGCTGCTTTTTCACTGGCTTTAATGTCAAGACAACCCGCTAAATGCATTGGCTGATTAGCAATTATACCAACAGTTTCACCTTCTAAACGACCAAAACCAACCATGATATTTTTAGCATAATTTGGCTGAATTTCGTAGAAATCACCTTCATCAAGAATTTTTTCAACCAACTCTTCCATATTGTAAGGTTGGTTAGAATTTTCTGGCACCAAAGTATTTAAAGAAACATCAACACGATCTGCAGCGTCCGCAGTTGGAATTCTTGGAGGACTTTCTTTATTAGAAAGTGGCAAGAAATTTATTAAACGGCGAGTTTGCAAAAGAGCTTCAATATCACTTTTAAAAGTTAAATGAGCTACACCACTTTTTGAACCATGCACTGAAGCACCTCCAAGCTCTTCTTGGGTAACGGTTTCATGAGTAACGGTTTTTACAACTTCAGGACCAGTTACAAACATGTAAGAAGAATTTTCTACCATGATGGTAAAATCTGTAAGAGCTGGTGAATAAACCGCACCACCAGCACATGGCCCCATAATTAGAGAAATTTGTGGAATCACGCCACTTGCATCAACATTGCGTTGGAAAATTTCACCATATCCACCAAGAGAATCTACGCCTTCTTGAATTCTTGCTCCACCAGAATCATTGATTCCAACCACGGGCGAGCCAACTTGCATTGCTTTATCTAAAACGAAGCAGATTTTTTTAGCATGAGCTTCACCCAAAGAGCCACCCATAACTGTAAAATCTTGGCTATAAACAAATACCAAACGACCGTTAATGGTTCCCTGTCCTGTAATTACACCATCTCCTGGATGTTTTTTATCTTCCATGCCGAAATCAGAACAACGGTGCTCAACATAAAGACCATATTCTTCAAAAGAATCTGGATCTAAAAGAACCTCGACTCTTTCACGAGCAGTTAACTTGCCTTTAGAATGTTGTAGATCAATTTTCTTTTGACCACCGCCCATTCTAGCCTCTTCTCTTTTAGAAGCTAATTTTGCAATATTTGGAGAACGCATATTTTGGAGATTTATTTAGAATCAGAATTTGTGGATATTGATCCACAAATTCGACTAATTAGTTAATAACTTATTTCGCTCTTTACTTTACTCTGGCAATAATAGTTTCGCCACCAATCATGGTTTGACCAAGCAAAGATTTAATTTCAACATTATCAGGAAAATAAAGATCGGCACGAGAACCAAAGCGGATTATACCATAACGGTCTCCCGCCTTAACTTCTTGACCTTCTTTAATTTCAGAAACAATACGGCGAGCAACTAAACCAGCAACTTGCACAAAAATAATTTCATCACCTTCCGCAGTTTTTACTACCACAGAATTTCTTTCATTTTCAACACTAGCTTCAGCAACATTGGCACTTAAAAACTTGCCAGCTTTATAGCTAACTTTAACAACCTTTCCAGCAACAGGAGTACGGTTCACATGCACATTAAATACATTCAAAAAAACACTCATTTTGTTCCATTTTTTATCGCCATATCCAAGATCTTCAGGAGCGGTAACTCCATATTCAATTTTGGTTACAACACCATCCGCTGGGCTAATTATCGCACCTTTTTCAGATGGAGTGAATCTTTTTGGATCACGAAAAAAGAACACACACCACAAAGTTAAAACCAAGCCAATTATACCTAAATAATTGTTCATAAGAGCAAAAATAATGGCAACAAAAGCAAAGATTAAAATGAATTTATAACCTTCTTTGTGAATTGGAAAAGCAACTAATTTTAAAGCATCTAAGAAATTTTGCATGGAAAGTTTGTAATTTGAGTTTTAGGGCAGCCATCACGGCCGCCCCTAAATGAAATAAGCTAAGAATAGATCTATTCTTCACTAGCTTTTTGCCAAGCTTTATCAAGATCTTTAATTGAGATCTTTTTCTTTTCGATAAAATCTTGAGCAAGGATAAAATCAATAGCCTTTTCTTCTATGATAGAACCTTTTAATTGCTGAACCGCACCAGAATTTTTTTGGTAATATTCAAGCACAGCTTTTTCTTGATTTGGAAAACGAGCTAAAATTTTACCAAGTTCTTTATTGATATCATCATTAGTAGCTTCGATTTTATTTTTTTGAGCAAGCTCATTTAAAACCATACCACAACGAATCATTCTTTCAGCGATTTCGCGCTTTTGATCTTTGGCTTTTTCTTTTTCTTTATCGTTTTTGAATTTATTTGGATTGGTTTTAAGCTCTTCTTCAGTTTCAGCCCAAAGGTTGTTTAACTGCTCTTCAACCAAACCTGCTGGCAAATCAAAATCATGTTTTTTATTAACGAAATCAAAAAATTCTTTTTTGAATAAATTACGGCTAATGCCTTGATAATTAGCTTCAACTTGTTTTTTAACTTCAGATTCAAGCTTATCTTTACTTTCAATTCCAAAAGTATTTTTGATAAATTCATCATTAACTTCTGGTGACTTTGCAGTTAGAACTGAGTTAACTTTAACTTCAAATTCTGCAGCTTTAGAAGCAAATTCAGCATTGTGATATTCTTTAGGGAATTTCACTTTTACCTTAACTTGTTCACCAGCTTTTTTGCCAACTAATTGGTCTTCGAAATCATCGATGAAGCTTTTACTTCCAAGCTCCAATTGATAGCCTTGTGCCGCACCACCTTCAAATTCTACTTTGTCTATTTTACCAACATAATCAATATTTACCGCATCGCCTTTTTTAGCTTTATATGACCCGTCTTGCTGATCCCAAGAGCAATAATATTTTAACAATTTATTTAAAGATTCATCAACATCACTTGCGGTAACTTCAGCTTCTCTTTTTAGAACTTTAGCTTTTTTCAAATCAACTTCTGGAATTTCTGGATAAAGCTCAATTGAAGCCACCAGCTCTATATCTTTATTTTCTTCAAAAGTTTTAACATCAATTTTTGGTGGCAATGCTGGTTTAAAATTATTTTCTTTAACAATTTTTTTCAAAGTATCAGAAATAATTTTATCTGACTCATCAGCCATGATTGACTGACCGTATTTTTGCTTAATGATATCATCTGGAACTTGCCCTTTACGAAACCCATCAAGAGTTAGATTGGCTTTAATCTTAACGACATTGTCATTAATTCTCGCCTCGATCATTTTGTAAGGCACGGTAATTTGATAATCTTTTTTAAGTTTTTTATCAAAAACATTTTTGACTGTTACTTCCATAGTTAAATCCTTTATTTATATGGGTTAAAATAATTTTGTAATATGAATTCTTAATTCTAATTGGCAGAAAATTTGCTCAAAAACCAATAATTGAAATAGCGAGGAAATTGTAAATTAAAATGGCTAAAAATAGCAATGATTTCTTGAAGTTTTTTTGATGATTTTAATTAAAATATAACAGAGCTGTCATCCCAAGTGAAATAAAGGATATCTTTCGGTTTCGTGAGATGTTTTGCTACGCTCAACATGACATTTGGAGGAATATTTCAGAAGAAAGTATGGTGCGGATAGAGGGACTTGAACCCACATGCCTTGCGGCGCTAGATCCTAAGTCTAGTGCGTCTGCCAATTTCGCCATATCCGCGCGAGAAATTCAAAAAACTTTGAATTTTATAAGAGAATTTAGAACTTTATCATTTAAAGAAATGATAAACAAAACAACTTCCCACTTTTGACAGTGGGAAGAAAGAATAACTTAGGCAGCTACAGGATTAACATCAATGTAGGTTCTGTTTTTACGATTACTTTTTACAAAAGTTACGATACCAGCAATTTTAGCAAAAATTGTGTGATCTTTTCCGATACCAACATTTTTACCCGGATGCCATTGTGTGCCTCTTTGGCGCACTATGATATTTCCAGCTTCTACTGATTGACTACCAAATTTCTTAACGCCTAATCTTCTACCTGCTGAATCGCGGCCGTTTCTTGAACTACCGCCAGCCTTTTTACTAGCCATGATATCTCCATGCTATTTGATTAAATAACCCAATCGCGCAAGATTGAAAGGTTACTATATTAATTGGTATATTTTTTACGCTGCACTTGCAGCGCCCTGCCTTGCAGGTCCCCAATATAATGTATCCGATGAATCAGAAACATTATATTACACCTTGATTGACAAGATTCTAATTTCAGTTCTAAACTGACGATGACCTTGTTTTCTTCTAGAATTTTGTCTTCTTCTTTTTTTAAAGATGATAACTTTATCGTTTTTGTAAGTTTTTACAATTTCAGCTTCAACTTTAGCGCCGTTGATTGAAGGGCTACCAAAAGTTATTTCAGCATTATCGTTTTGAAAAAATAACACATCATTTAAAGTGATTTTTGCACCAACTTCACCTTCAATTTTTTCAACTGTAATTCTTTCGTTAGGTGCAATGCGGTATTGCTTGCCACCTGTTTGTATTATTGCGAACATATCTTAATTTATAGGGAATTAAAGCTTGCTTGAAGCCATATTTTTACACATCAGCCACTCTTTTAGCGCAAACTCGTGTCTAAGAGGGGCGGCAATTTATAGGTCTTGATATTTTTGTCAAGTGTTGATTTTAATAATGTTTCTTAAGAACCAATATGAAGATCCTCTAGTTAAAGAAATTAAGTCAAAAAAATTTATGTCATTATTTGAAGCAAGAAAAAGGCTTTTTCCACAATATGTGAAAGGAAAATTCAGGAAAATTAAGTCAGTTCTTAATATAATATTTCTTAGCATTTATTTATTTTTTCCACTACTGCGCTTTGATCGCGGGCCTGATGCGCCAAATCAAGCAATTCTATTTGATTTTCCTCACAGTAAATTTTATTTTTTCTTCATCGAAATTTGGCCACAGGAAATTTATTATTTGGCAGGAGTTTTGATAATTGCCGCTATTACACTGTTTTTTGTAACTTCGCTTTTTGGGCGAATTTGGTGCGGCTATGCTTGTTTTCAAACGGTTTGGACTGATATTTTTATTGCTATTGAAAGATTTTTTCAGGGTGACCGCAATGAAAGAATTTTGCTTGATCGCAAAAATAATTTTGAAAAATTTTATAAAAAATTTCTTACTCATCTTACTTGGATTTTAGTAGGAATCGTTACAGGCTTTGGCTTCACTTGTTATTTTACAGATGCTTTTCAACTGATAAAAGATTTTAGTAACTTAGAATTTAGCTGGACAGCAATTGGCTGGATTACAGGAATTGCCGCCTCAACTTATATAATGGCAGGCTTTGCTCGTGAGCAAGTTTGTACTTATATGTGCCCTTATGCGCGCTTCCAATCTGCTATGTTTGACGAAGATACCCTTGTTATTACTTACGACAAAAATCGCGGTGAACCGCGCGGAAAATATAAGCAAGGCGATAGTTTTGAAAATCGTGGCGATTGTATTGAGTGCAAACAATGCGTAGTAGTTTGCCCTGTTGGTATTGATATTAGAAATGGTTTGCAAATGGAATGTATCGCTTGCGGGCTTTGTATTGATGCTTGCGATAATGTGATGGAGAAAGTTGGTCGACCTAAAGGCTTGATTAGATATGACACTGAGAAAAATTTACTCAATCCAAGTATCAAAAATAAATTTAGATTTTTGAAGCCTCGAACGCTTTATTACTCGGTTATTTTATCGGTTATTTGTGGTATTATGATTTTTAATTTAGCTGTTAAACCAACTTTAGAAACTGAAATAATTCCTGATCGCAATCCGCTTTTTGTAACGCTTTCTGATGGTAGCGTTAGAAATGGTTATATTGTAAAAATTTCCAATAAAACTCATGAGAAAAAAACTTTTGAGATTAAAATTACCTCACCAGCTGAAGCTAGTTTTAAAGTTCAATCTTATGAAGGAATTGATGCGCAGAATTTACCAGTTGATTCAGATTCGGTTGAACAGTTTAAGATTTACACAATTTTACCAAAAGAGCTTTTGGAGAATAATATTGAGGGAAGAGGTTTTATTGATTTTGTGGTGAAAGATAAAGCCAGCAATGAAGAAATGAAGATTCAGGCAATTTTTATTGGTAAGTAAATAACCGTTGGTTGAGCGTAGTCGAAACCAACCGAAGGTTCCAGCCACATTTGTAAATCCGAACAAGAACCTTGCGTTGGTTTCGACTACGCTCAACCGACAGTTATTGAATCTTTTATCCACTTACCATTTTCTTTTTTGTAAGATTCAAACTTGCTTGCCTTTGCTTTATATTTTTTAGCCAACTTTTTTGCCACATCCAAATTCAAGGGATCATAAAAATAAAAAACCCTAGAAAATTTAGAAAGAAATCCTTCTGAAACTTCTTTAGTTAAAACCAAATAATCAGCTTCATTAATATTTTCTTCTTTGTCAGAGATCATTATTGGCTGTCTTTTTAGATCGAAATCTTTAGCAAATTCCTTATCATAAATTGTAATATGAGGAATGAATTTATTTTTGCCGTAACTCCACAAACTGGCGTCAATTTCCTTAATTTGAATTTGATCTTCCGCAACAATTAAAGCTTTTTTATTTTCATCTAAAACCTTGAGCAACAAAGGTGCAACTGACTTAGCGATTGTTTCATCGCATTGGTAAAAACTTATTTCAATATTCATTAATTTTACAATAATTCTTCAAATTCTTTAATTATGTCTTCGTATAAATCTCTTTTAAAAGGGACTATTTCGTTAAGCAGATTTTCTTTGGAAATCCATTTCCACTCTGAAAATTCTGGATCTTCGGTTTTTACATTAATGGCACTTTCTTCACCAATAAATTCTACTAAATACCATTTTTGCTTTTGACCCAAATATTTCCCGCCCCAAAATTTCTTCTGCAACTTATAAGGCAGGTTGTAATAATGATATTTTTGACTTTTCTGTATTACTTTTACAGCCTTATCATTAATTCCAGTTTCCTCTTTTAACTCACGAAACATTGCCGCATCTTCACCCTCTCCAGCATCAAGCCCGCCTTGTGGCATTTGCCAAGCATCAGAATGATTGTCGATTCTTTTGCCCACAAAAATTTCTTTATTCTTATTGATAATCATAATACCCACGCCACTACGATAAAGATAGTCAGGTTTTTGCTTGAGTTGTCTTGTAATAATTTTTAGCATTTAGATATCTTGATTTTGACTCAAAGTTTGACTTATTGACTATTAACGCTTAAAAATATTTTTAATGATCAAAAAATCAAACTTTAAAATCATTGTCTGCATTTACAGGCGCTTTTTTAAGTAATTCGCTGAAATCAAACAATTTACAATATTGAATTAAGCCAACCACAGAACAACACCAACAGCTTCCAAGCACAAAGATTATCAAAAAAACACAATTTTAAAATATGAAATATATCTCAACCCGCCTTCAAGCACCAACTCTTTCCTTCGAAGAAGTTGTTTTGCAGGGCCTTGCTAATGATGGCGGTCTTTACATTCCTGATTTTCTGCCGAAATTTGACGAAAAAAGATTATCTCAAATGAAAAAAATGACTTACCAAGAGTTATTTTTTGAAGTTACCGAATGTTTTATTGGCGGCGAAATTGATAAAGAAACTTACAAAAAAATTATCGCCAAATCTTATAATAATTTCTCTCACACTGCAATTGCCCCTTTAAAACAGCTTGATCAGAATGAGTTTTTGCTTGAGCTTTTTCATGGGCCAACTTTAGCATTTAAAGATTTTGCTCTACAATTTTTGGGAAATTTGCTTGATTATTTTTTACAAAAGCGCGGTGAAAAAATTGTAATTATTGGCGCCACTTCTGGAGATACTGGTTCAGCTGCAATTCAAGGCTGCAAGGCTTGTAAAAATGTCTCAATTTTCATTTTACATCCTCATAATAAAGTTTCGGAAGTTCAAAGAAAACAAATGACTTCTGTACTTGAAGATAATGTTTTTAATATTGCTTTGACTGGAAATTTTGACGATTGCCAATCAATGGTTAAAAAAATGTTTGGCAATCAATCATTTTTAAATGGCAAAAGAATGGTAGCGGTAAATTCGATTAATTTCGCCCGCATCATGGCACAAATTGTTTATTATTTTTATTCAGCTTTAAGGCTTGGCGCTAACAAAGATAACGCTATTTCTTTTGCAGTTCCAACTGGGAATTTTGGCGATATTTATGCTGGATATTTAGCTAAGAAAATGGGCTTGAATATCAACAAACTGATTGTTGCTACTAATTCAAATGATATTTTGCATCGTTTCTTACAAAACAATGATTACAGCCGCAGTGAATTACAAGAAACAATTTCTCCAAGCATGAATATTCAGGTTTCAAGTAATTTTGAAAGATTGCTTTTTAACGCTCATAAAGATCAAAAAATAGAATCCGAAATGCCTGAATTAATGAGTGAATTTGAAAAAACTGGCTCATTAAAAGTTAAAAAAATTATCTGGGATAATATTAGAAAAGAATTTGATTCTTATGCTTTTGATGACAAACAAGCTCAAGAAAAAATAAAAGAAGTTTTCGCTAAAACTGGCGAGGTTTTAGATCCTCACACCGCAATTGGCGTTGCCGCAGCAGATGCTTTTATGAAGAGCAGCTCTTACCAAGGTGAATTAGTTGTAGCGCTTGCCACAGCTCATCCTGCTAAATTTCCAGAAGCCGTTATTGAAGCCGGAGCACCAAAACCTACTTTACCAAATTTTTTGAAAGATCTTTTTGATCGCAAGGAAGAATTTACCGTGATTGATAATAATACTGATTTTGTGAAAGAATTTATTTCCAAAAGAATTTAAAGCCGGAATTTAAAAATGGCACCAAATATTGGCTTTGCATTTCTACTGATGACCTTCCTCGTCAGTATTTTTCTGCCATTTTTTAATTTTGTTTCAATTAATAAATTAACTGCGCAGCAAAGATTATTAAAAAATTCTGAGTTAGAAAAAATCTCAAAAATTTTAGTCTCATTAATTTTTTTCTGCGCCCTCTTCTCGCAAATTTCTCTAATTACTTCCTACATTAATTCTGATTATTCAGTAGCTAATGTTTACCAAAATTCACATCATCTAAAACCACTGCTTTACAAAATCTCTGGAAGTTGGGGAAATCATGAAGGATCAATGCTTTTGCTAATCACTATTTTGTGTGGTTACACTTTGATTTTTAGTTTTTTAAGCAACATAAACGCCGCAACAAAGCTCATCATAATTTCATCGCAATCTTTAATAATTGCCGCCTTTTCTGCATTCACAGCCTTCACTTCCAATCCATTTTTAAGATTATTTCCCGCACCAAAAGATGGGCTTGGATTAAACCCAATTTTACAAGACATTGGATTATCGATGCATCCACCCATGCTTTATACTGGCTACATTGGCTTCTCATTAATTTTTTCATTCGCAATTGCGGGGCTTTTAACAGAAAATATCAGCAGCGCATTTGCCAAACATTTAAAAAGTTGGCTGCTTTTTTCGTGGGGATTTTTGACTTTAGGAATTGGTCTTGGATCTTGGTGGGCTTATCGCGAGCTCGGTTGGGGCGGATATTGGTTTTGGGATCCTGTAGAAAATATTTCCTTAATGCCTTGGCTTGCTGGAACCGCCTTAATTCACTGTGTAAAATTTTTAGAGAAAAAGGAAATTTTTAAAATTTGGACAGCATTTTTATCAATTTTAAGTTTCATTTTATGTCTACTTGGAATTTTTCTAACACGCTCTGGAATATTGACATCTGTACATTCATTTGCCATTGACGCACAAAGGGGGTTTTTTGTTATCACTTTAATAATGCTGATTGGTGGCGCTGGATTACTAATTTTTGGTAGTAAATCTCACAAAATTCAAAGTCAAAAAACCACCAAAGAAACTAATTTTCATTTTTGTTCAAAAATTGGTGCTGCTTTAATAAATAATTATTTTCTAATTCTGGCTTTATTCATCGTACTTCTTGGCACTATTTATCCAATTTTTTCACAAAGTTTATTTAATCAATTCATTTCAATTGGGCCTAATTATTACAATAAATTATTTGCGATTTTAATAATTCCATTTTTGATTTTTTTAGCAATTTCTACCAGCCTAAATTTCTCACAAAAAACCTCTCAAGAAAAAATTATAAATCGCTTTAATGGCATGATTTTATTGATTTCTGGGTTTTTAACTTGTTTGGTATTTTCTTATGAAAAATCAGCAAACTTTCTTCAAATCATAATTTTATTTTTAGCAATTTTTGCTGTAATTTTAACAATTTCATTTTTTGTAAAAACTCTTTTAAGCAAAAAAGAGGTAACATTTTTACAAAGATTCCTCTCTTCTAAAAATCTATCTAGAATTCCCGTTACAGCTGCTCACATTGGCTTTTCATTAATAATAATTGGCATTGTTTTAACCTCTTCTTTTGGAATCACAAAAGAACTGAATATCAAAGAAAATGAATCAGTAAAAATTGAAAATTACGACATTAAATTCATAAAAATTGGCTATATTGCAGGAGCTAATTTTGTAGCCAGAGAAGGGTTGTTTGAAGTAAAAAAGAATGACAAAGCTTTTGTGATGCTACTTCCTCAATTGCGATTTTATCCAATCTCTAATCAAACCACCAACGAAGCTGCAATTAGAAGCAGCTTATTGGGAGACCTTTATTTAGTATTGGGACAGAAAGATGAAAATGGTTTTTATGCTTTAAGAATTTACACTAAGCCTTTTATTTACTTGATGTGGCTTGGATGCGCCATGATTTTTGGAGCTGCGATGATAGGGATTGTGGTTAATTTCATGAAGCTGACAAAATAGCGCAGCCGCCACTTAAATACAGCAAAATCTCTCCAGCATCTTGAGATGTTTCGCTGCGCTCAACATGACAAGCAAAGCAACCGTCATCCTGAGCGCAGCGAAGGATCTCTTTAGTATCGCAAGATTTTATCTACGCAGAACGCGACATAATTTTTATCAAAAACTTAATCTTCACAAAAAAACTTTTAGCCGAAATTTTAGAAGCAAAAATATCGTAATTATTTCTACGCAAATCCTGCAATAAAATTTGCACTAAATCTTTTTTCACAATCAAATTTTTAAGATTTTTTGGCAAAAGTTTTTCAATTTTTTTAATCTCTTCTGCAGCTAAATTTATTTGACTAACAAGATGCTTTACAACCAATAATAAATTGCCTTCATCGCTATTTTTCTTCCAAGATTTTATTTCAATATTTAGCTCTTCAAAAAATTCTGGATAAAAAAATCTTACTATTTTCTCATCTTCATTTTTAATCTTTTTTAACAACTCAAAATTAAACGAAATTAAAGCCAAATTTTTAGCAATTTTCTTCACTAAATTTTCATCAGAAAAATTAAGAATTTTCAAAATAATTAACAAAAAAACTTCCTGAGTCTTGAAAATATAATTTTCTAATTGAGCTTTATTTTGAAACTTTTTTTCTTCTGAAAAATCTTTTTCAAAACCTTCAAATGCTTGCAACAAAAGCTCCAAATCAATTTCGTTTTTGAAACTCAAAATCACATCAAGAAGGTGATGATTTTTACTTTTATTATTGAGAAAAATATCCTGTAAATTTTCTTTCCACCAAGCAAGGCGAATCATACCTACCATATCTTCATCAGTAATGTCAGAAATTTTTTTTAACTCCGCTTGCAATAAAAGAATTGCAGAAATTTTATGAAAATCTTTTTTTTCGCAAAAAGTTGTACATAGATAGGAATTGTAATCCAAGACTCTAAGTTCTTGGATTATTAGTTTTAAATTTTTTTCTAGCACGGCTCTAAATGAATTTTAAATTGAATTACAAAACCACTAAAATAGATTATCTAAACCCTTTTAATCAAACTTAATTTCACTTATAAAATGAGAAAAAAGCTTTCACAAATAGCTGGCTTAATCTGCATTTCATTTAGCACAGTTCTTTTTCTTAGCCAAAATTCTGCCGCAATTACCCAAGATGCTTCACAAAAAAAATCAAACTTCAACCTTTCTGACGCTTGGATTGGAGAGCCAGCTTCTAATTTTAGAAAATTAAAATCAGTCTCTGCTAAAAAACACATGATTTCCACTGGCGATATTTTAGCCAGTCAAGCAGGAGAAGAAATGTTGGCAAAAGGTGGCAATGCAATTGACGCCATAATTGCTGCACAATTAATTCTTAATGTTGTTGAACCGCAATCTTCTGGAATTGGTGGCGGTGGATTTTTACTTTACTTTGACGCAAAAACCAAAAAAACCACTTATTTTAATGGTCGCGAAACTTCTCCAGCCAAAGCTCACGCCAAAATGTTTTTAGATAAAAATGGCAAAGCAAAAGATTTTACCGAGGCTGTTAAAGGAGGTAAATCTGTTGGCACTCCGGGAGTTTTAAAAATTCTTAAAGAAGCTCATGAAAAATATGGTAAACTTTCTTGGAAAGAAGTTTTTCAACCCGCAATTAAACTTTCACGCGATGGCTTTCCTATGAATGACCGTCTTTACACTTTAGCTTCCAGCAGTGCTTATATTAGAGATTTTAAAGAAACTGCCAAAATTTATATCAACCCAAATGGCAAAACTAAAGATATTGGAGAAACTGTTACCAATCCACAAATGGCAAAAACCTTAGAAACAATTGCTCAAGAAGGCATTGAGCCATTTTACAGCGGAAAAATAGCTAAAGACATGGTAAGAGCAGTACAGAATTCTAAAATCAATCCCGGATATTTATCTTTAGCTGATTTGAAAAAATATCGCAGCAAAACTGGTGATTTATTATGTTCAACTTATCGCGAAAAATATAAAATATGTTCAATGCCTTTGCCAAGCTCTGGTGGCGTAACTCTTTTAGAAATTTTAGGAATTTTAGAAAATTTTGATTTGTCAAAATTAAAACCTCAATCTGCTGAATTTGTACATTTAGTTGCTGAAGCGACTCGCTTAGCCTATGCAGATCGCAATGAATATTTAGCTGATACAGCGGGCGTTCCTGTAGATAAAATGTTGAATAAAAATTACCTAAAATCACGCAGTCAATTAATTAGCATGGATAAGACTATAACTAAAGTTGAAGCCGGCAAATTCACTGAGATTGCCACCAAAAATACTATAATAAATAACAATGCCGTTGAATTGCCTTGCACCACTCATCTTTCAGCTATAGATGACGAAGGTAACGCAATTTCATTTACAAGCTCAATTGAATATTTCTTTGGCTCAGGAATTACCGTTGATGGATTTTTACTAAATAACCAATTAACTGATTTTTCTTTTTTACCTGAAATTAATGGCAAAAAAGTTGCCAATCGTATTGAGCCGAATAAACAGCCAAGAAGCTCAATGACCCCAACTTTTGTCTTTGACAAAGATGATAAGTTGATTATGGTTCTTGGCTCTCCAGGTGGTCCGAATATTATTCAATATAGCTTGAAGACAATTTTGGGCTATCTTGATTTTCACCAAGATATTCAAAAAATTATTTCAATGCCTAATTTTGTTATTTTAAACGATGTTTTACAGCTTGAAAAGGGCACTGAAATAACTAAGCTAGAAAAGAAATTACAAAACTTGGGACATCAAACTAAAATTAATGATATTACCAGCGGAATTCATGCTATTGTTGTAAATGACAATGAATTAATTGGCGGCGCTGACCCTAGAAGAGGTGGGGTTGCGGTTGGGAAATAAAAACACCGTCATCCTTGATGCGTAAGCATCGAGGATTTCATGAATTTAGATTTAGAGCAAGACTCATGAGATCCTCAAATCCTGCGGATTTAAGGATGACAATCTTAATTAAAAAAAAAGACGATTAAAAATGAAAGTAAAAATCTACAAACCAACAAAATCAGCCATGCAATCTGGTAAAAATAATACCAAAAAATGGCTAATGATTCACTTAGAAGAAAACAATGCCAAACAACTTAATCCATTGATGGGATGGACTTCTTCAAGCAACACTGAGACTCAATTAAAACTCTTCTTCCCTTCAAAAGAAACAGCAATTGAATATGCTGAAAGCGAAGGTTTTGAATATGAAGTTGAAGAGCCAGCACTTCCTTCAATAAAACAAAAAACTTACGCTGAAAATTTTACTAATTAATAATGTCTAAAATAACCGAAATTTTATCACAAAAAATCAACGCCAATTACGCCTTAATTGAAAATTGGTTTGAAGAAAAATTTACCCAAACTCCGCCACTTTTTTATAATTCTACCGACCTTCGCCATAATGGAATTAAGATTACGCCAGTTGATACCAACTGCTTTCCAGCTGGCTTTAACAATCTATCTGAATTTTCCCATAAAAAGGCCAAGGATATTGCTGATGAATTTTTAGCAAAATATTTTCCTGATGCCAAAAAAATTCTAATCATTCCTGAAAATCACACCCGAAATTTACGCTATTTAGAAAATGTTAGAAATTTACAAAACCTTCTAAATTCAAGAGAGGTCGTGGTTGGTAGCGTTTCTGAAGAAATAAAAGAAACAGTTAAAATTGATTTAGAAAATGGACATTTTCTTGAATTACATTCCCTAAAAAAAGAATCAAACAACTTACTAACTGCCGAAGGTTTTACCCCAGATTTAATCATTTTAAACAACGATTTAACTGATGGCATTCCTGAAATTTTAAAGAATCTCACAACTCCAATCATACCTTCGCCAGAAATGGGTTGGCACCGCCGCACCAAGTCAGATCATTTTACAATTTATAATAAATTAGCTGAAGAATTATCTAACTTAATTGACCTTGATCCTTGGCTTATTTCATCAATGCATCGCTCTTGTCATGAGGTGAATTTTAAAGAACAAATTGGCACGCAAGATTTAGCAAATTATGTTGATGAATTGATCAAAGAAATTGCTAAAAAATATCAACAATACGACATTGATGAAGCGCCTTATTGCTATATGAAAGCCGATAACGGAACCTATGGAATGGCGGTATTGCCAGTTTTTTCTGGAGCAGACATATTAGAAATTAACAAAAAAGAGCGCAATAAAATGAGCACTTTAAAAGGCTCAGTACAAATCAGCTCAATCATAATTCAGGAAGGCGTTAGAACTATTGATACAATTTCTGATAAAATTGCTGAACCAATGATTTATTTGATTGGTGGCAAAATAGTAGGAAATTTATTTCGTGCTAATGAAAATCGCACCAAAGAAACCAGCCTGAATGCAGCTGGCGCAAGCTTTTTTGATCTAACTGATTTAGAAGAAAGTCAAATAAAACTTGGCAGCGATAAAAATAATATTAAGCAGATTTACTCTTTAATCGCAAGACTTGCCGCACTTGCTGCTGCACAAGAAAATACTAATTTATAGCTCCTTGCCATTCTTGTTTTTTGTCATTCCCGCGAAGGCGGGAATCCATGCAGTGGTTAACAAAATCTATTCCCGCCTTCGCGGGAATGAAAAATAGGAGCTGTAATGACAAAGAGGAAATAGAAATAACAAAAATAATAAAACTAAATTTTAATTAAAATTCTGTATCGTAAATAATTTATGAAATCTACCAAACCATTAATCGGAATAGTTCCAGACTACAGAGAAGGTTGCCCAACTGGCTATTCAAAAGGCTCTTATTATGCTTTACGCCACAATTATGTTGAGATGATCAATAAATCTGGCGGAGCAGCCCTTGTTCTTACTTACGATTATGATTTAATTGATAGCTATTTAGAATCTCTTGATGGATTAATGATTGTTGGCGGTTATTTTGATATCAATCCAAAAAGATATGGCGAAACTGAAATTCATCACACAGTTAAATTAAATGATGTGAGAGAAAATTTTGAACAAGCCCTTGGCGCAAAGGCAATAAAAACCAATATTCCGTTGCTTGGAATATGTAATGGAATGCAGCTTATTAATGTTTTACATCGCGGAAAAGTTACTCAACATATTCCTGACGAAAAAGGTTTAATGGATCATGAGCAAAGTCATATTGAGGGATTCGAAGATTACCACACCGGTTATCATGAGGTTAATATTGAAAAAAATAGCAAACTTTTTTCAATTATTGGAGAGGATAAAATTATCACTAATTCTTCCCATCACCAAGCGGCAAAAATTGCTGGAAATGGCTTAAGAATTTCTGCCTACGCTTCTGACGGAGTTATTGAGGGCTTAGAAAAAATTGACCATCCATTTTGTATTGGAGTGCAATGGCACCCTGAATTTGAAGTTTCAAGTGCCGATAAAAAAATCTTTGGAAGCTTTGTCGAAGCAGCCATAAAATATAAAAACAGTAAATAACACCCCCAAAAAATAATGTCTGAAAAAAAATTAGGAAAAAAATTATCACCCGAAGCTGAAGCTAAGGGAATTCGAGTTGCAAAATATATTGCTCACGCTGGATATTGCTCAAGACGAGATGCTGAAGCTTTAATTCTGGAAGGTAGAGTTAAAGTAAATGGCGAAACCATAACCACTCCTGCAACTTTAATCACCGATCACTCAGTTAAAATTGACGATAAATTAATTAAAGCTGACAAAGAAATTAGATTGTGGCTTTTTCACAAACCACAAGGAATTATCACCAGCAATAAAGACGAACAAAATCGTAAAACAATTTTTGACTTCATGCCAAAAAGTATGCCCAGAGTTGTTTCAATTGGTCGTTTAGATTTTAACACTGAAGGTCTTTTACTTCTTACAACCAACGGCGATTTCGCTCGCCACATGGAATTACCAAAAAATAAATGGGCTCGTAAATATCGCGCTCGTGTTTTTGGAAAAGTTGATATGGAAAGATTAAAAAAATTAGAGAAGGGAATTAAAATTGATGGGGTTAGATATGGCTCAATTAAAGTCGATTTAGATGTAGAAAAAGATTCAAATTCTTGGTTAACAATTACCATTGAAGAAGGTAAAAATCGCGAGATTAGAAAAGTCATGGAACATTTTGGACTTAAGGTAAATCGCTTAATCAGAACATCTTTTGGACCTTTTACTTTAGGGCAATTAAAAGTTGGCGAATTACATGAAATACCTCGCACAGTTCTTAAAGGACATTTCGGAGATGATTTCAGATTTTAAAAACATTTTTTAACAAATTATAAATCTAAAAATGAGAATTCTATTCGTATGCACTGGGAATATTCTCCGCTCACCTACAGCGCAAGCCATAGCAAGACATCAAGCTAAAATCTACGACCCAGAAAATAGGCTAATTTTTAACTCAGCTGGAATTAAAGTTTTTTATCACAAAGAAGAGCCCGATCCAAGGGCGGTTAAATTAGGGACTTCAAAGGGCGTTGTATTTAACAATATCTTCGCTCGCCAAATAGAGATTAAAGATTTTGAAAATAATGACCTAATTTTAGCCATGACGAAAGATCATGTGGAGCATTTAAAAAACATGTCAGACCCCAAGCACCATCCAAAAATTAGATTATTATTAGAATTTTGTAAGGTAAAAAATTCTTGGCACGACGAAGTAATTGATCCTTATTATGGGCAGTCTCAAGACATTTCTGAAGTTTACCATATTATTGAATTAGCGATAAATAATTTATTCAGAATAATAAATCCAAAGAAGTGGTAACTCACGCACAATTGTCATCGATGAGCGCAGAGAGAAGGATCTCTTTAGAAAAATCATCTATCTTAAGAGATCCTTCGCTACGCTCATCGATGACGGTTTTATTACATTTCAAATTAAAATGAAAATTCTCTTCATCTGCACAGGCAATATCTGTCGATCTCCTACTGCACAAGCCATTGCAAGACATCAAATAAAAATTCAAAAACTAGAAAATAAATTTATTTTTGATTCAGCGGGAACTAACAATTATCATGGTGGAGAAGCCCCAGACTCAAGATCTGTAAAGGTTGGAAAAGAGAGGAATATTTCTTTTTCCAATATTCACTCTCGCCAAATTGCTTCTCAAGATTTTGAAAATTTTGATCTAATTTTTGCAATGGATCGCGATCATTTAAAACATCTTCTAAAAATCTCTAACCAAAAATATCATCATAAAATAAAATTATTTTTAGAATTTTGTCAGGTAAAAAATTATTGGAATGATGAGATCATAGACCCATATTATGGAGGGCATCAAGGCTTTCTTGATGTTTTTGATATTATTGAATTAGCGGTGAGTAATTTATTAGAGATATTAAATTTATCTAACCCCTAAAATCTTATGCACCTGCAATGAAAGCAAATAACCGCGCTTCTGACAAAGATCTACAGCATATTTTAAATTTTCCCGATTCTTCATCTCATCATATTCATCCATCGGCTGCACATAAACTGGAATCTGAAAACTCGATTGCCCAACTTCCACAACATCACAATAATTTTTATCAGTCTTGGAGATAATAAATTTAAAAGCATCAATTCGTGCAAGCAAATCTGACCTAATTGCATGATATTTTCCATTGGTAATTTTTGGTGAACAAATAATTTTTATTTCTTCGGGTAATTGTCTAAATAAAGTTCCATTAGTTTCAATCTGCACAAAAAATCCCAACTTTGTCAACTCTTCACAAAAGCTTTCAACTGGCTGACGCAAAGGCTCTCCACCAGTAATCACCACAAGCTTCCTAACCACTTCATTTTCATCATTCTTCGCCAATTTCACCACTTCTTCAATAATTTTTTCCACAGAAAAATTCTGATAATTCTCAAATTCCGTATCACAAAATTCACAAGCCAAATTACATCCACCAAGCCTAACAAAAACCGCAGGCCAACCCGCAAAAGGTCCCTCACCCTGTAAAGTTGGAAATATTTCTACAATATCAAGATGTAATCCATCATGATTTTCTGGTTTAAGAATTTTATTTTTACCGAACATCTTAATGAGTATTTTGATTTGATTGACTTTCTTTCCTTGCCACTTGAACCCTTTCTACCCAAGAGCCTTCTCTATCGTCCTCAAGATCCATTGAAGCTCTTTCTGATTTTGCTCTTACTTTTTCTAAACCATAATCAGAATATATTTTTCTAAATTCTTCCGATGTTTGCTCAAGCGATTTATCTGGATTTTTTATTTCATCCAACTTCTTTCTCATTAAAACCAATTCATCTACGCTATGTAACCTAGCAACATCTTCCATTGCTCTTTCAAGCTCTTCATCAACACAGAACTTTCCTTCTTTATTTCTTTTCTCATCTCCAATTAAATTAGTCGCAATTTCACGCGTCAAATTTTCATAAGAAATCATTGCAGCAGAAGTCTTAACATCTTTTTCACCAGTTAAATTTCTTTGACCCCAGACATAGGAATTAAATCCAAATGCACTACCACTATGAAGAAAATACTCTTTTCCTTCATGCTCTACTTTTCTAATTCCAGCACCGTATTTAAACTTATCGCTATCAATAAAATTTTCTTCTTTAAAAAACATTTCATCAAATTTACTTCCAAAAGTTTCTCCACTTAACAATTTCTGGTAAAATTTTGCCACATCATTAGCACTTGCATACATCCCTCCAGCAGCAGAATCATAGTTAAAATCTTGCGTTGAAGTATATTTGCCATCAAAATAATCATAACCTTGCGCAACCTTTATTTCTGGCCTATCTTTCACAAACACTTCATTTTTATCTTTATCATATTGCATCTCATCAAACATAAAAGTTTGATACAATTCACATGTTGTAATTATTTCGTCACGAACAACAGTTGCAAAATTCCTACCCGTAACCGCTTCAATTATCGGCTCAATTATGTAATTATAATTTGCATCAGAATAGTCATAATTACCAAAACCACTTTCGCTTTTTACTGGAATTGTTTCTTCTGAAAGACGATCTTCTTTGGTTTGATCACTACGAAACTTATCAGAAAAATCTTGATAGGTAATGCCAGAGCTATGATTCAACAGATGGCGCAAAGTAATATCTTCGTAATGAAATTCTGGATCAGCTTCTAACTTCTCAAAATAAGCTTTGGCTTGTGGTTTTAACCTATCTTTAAAAACAGAAATTTTAGTTGCTAAAGGATCATCTGCATCAAAAACATCAGGATTATCAACTATAGTCTTAACTAAAGCAGCCGCAGTAAATGTTTTAGTGATACTGGCAATTTCAAAAACTTTCTCATCTGCCGAATTTCTTTTGTGAAGATTTTCTCCATTTCCTAAAACAGCAATATCGCTATCAATAACCCTTCCGCTTAGCTCTTTGCGCTTAGACGAAAAAGTTTTAAAATTATCTGATAATTCGCTTTCTGAACTAACAGAAAGTCCTCTTGAAGCAATGACCGAAAGATCGTCTAATGGCATAGAAAATTTTTTATAAATTGCGCAAGAATTACTTAATAGAATTATACATAAAATATTAAATAATTTTGACTTTGCATGTTATACTGAAAATGATTCAATAAACCTAACTCATTTCAAGCTATAGATCCCGAAACAAGTTCAGGATAACCGGAGGGGTTGAACCGATTCTTGCTTCACATTCTCTCCACGTCATCCTGAACTTGTTTCAGGATCTCTTATAAATTTGACTACTTATTTTCTATTCTGATTTTCTGATAAGTCTCTTTCTTCATTTCAACAACATCAACCGAAATATCGCAGCGCTTACCGCTTAGATCATGGTTAACCATTGGCATTTGTAAATGCGGCACTCCAGTAATTGCATCAACCAAATTATTTGCGGTTTCTATTATTTCATCTTTCGTAGTTGGTGAGAATACCAGCTTTTCAAAAAATTCTTTTGCCTGCTCAATTATTTTCTCACCCAACTTTTTTTGCATCTCTAAACTTCTGCCAGAAAGAATTTTCATCGTAATGTGGATGAAGGAAGATTTTTTATGATCAATTTTTCCAACCAAATATTCATCAAAAGAAAAACTTCGGCATTTACATTGATCTGGATCAAAGTTTCCTTCAAGCAGAGGCAAGATGTTTAGAATATTTTTTTGTAAATCGATGATTAAAGATTGGTTGATGTCGCCTGAGTGCTCGATGATAAGATGTGGCATAGGAATATTGTGTTTAAAAATCGTAAATATAATCGCGTATAAAAGAGAAATGTAAAGGCGATAGCCTGCCTTTGTTCATTTTGGAGAATTATCCTAAAATAACTCTCCTTAGAAATTATCCGAAGATAAATTTCATTTTTTAAGGAGGTAATCCAGCCGCAGGTTCCCCTACGGCTACCTTGTTACGACTTAACCCCAGTCACTATTCCTACCGTGTAGAGCTACCTCCATTGCTGGTTAGCTCACCCTATTCAGGTAGAAACAACTTCCATGGCTTGACGGGCAGTGTGTACAAGACCCGAGAACGTATTCACCGTAGCGTGCTGATCTACGATTACTAGCAATTCCAACTTCATGAGGGCGAGTTGCAGCCCTCAATCTGAACTGAGATGGCTTTTAGGGATTTGCTCCAGATTGCTCTTTCGCTTCCTGCTGTAACCACCATTGTAGCATGTGTGTAGCCCAACCCATAAGGGCCATGATGACTTGACATCGTCCCCACCTTCCTCCAGCTTGTCGCTGGCAGTTTCCTTATAGTTCCCGGCATAACCCGATGGCAAATAAGGATGAGGGTTGCGCTCGTTGAAGGACTTAACCTAACATCTCACGACACGAGCTGACGACAGCCATGCAACACCTGTCTCCAATCCGGCGAACCGAAGGTTAATTTCTTAACCGGTGATCGGGATACAAGGGTTGGTAAGGTTTTTCGCGTAGCATCGAATTAAACCACATGCTCCACTGCTTGTGCGGGTCCCCGTCAATTCCTTTGAGTTTTAGCCTTGCGGCCGTATTCCCCAGGCGGAGTGCTTAACGCGTTAGCTTCACCACCGAGATCTAAGACCCCGACAACTAGCACTCATCGTTTACTGCGTGGACTACCAGGGTATCTAATCCTGTTTGCTCCCCACGCTTTCGTACCTCAGCGTCAGTAATAACCTAGATAGTCGCTTTCGCCACCGGTATTCCTCTTAATATCTACGGATTTCACCCCTACACTAAGAATTCCACTATCCCCCATTATACTCTAGCCCTGCAGTTTCGACCGCTGTTCCCGAGTTAAGCTCGGGGCTTTCACGATCGACTTACTTGACAGCCTACGTACCCTTTACGCCCAGTGATTCCGAACAACGCTAGCACCCTTCGTATTACCGCGGCTGCTGGCACGAAGTTTGCCGGTGCTTTTTCTGTAGGTACCGTCATTATCTTCCCTACTAAAAGAGCTTTACAATCCGAAGACCTTCATCACTCACGCGGTATTGCTGGATCAGGCTTGCGCCCATTGTCCAATATTCCCCACTGCTGCCTCCCGTAGGAGTCTGGACCGTGTCTCAGTTCCAGTGTGGCTGATCATCCTCTCAGACCAGCTACGGATCATTGCCTTGGTGAGCCATTACCTCACCAACTAGCTAATCCGGCAGAGGCTCATCTAACAGCGATAAATCTTTCCCCCGGAGGGTAATATATGGCATTAGCCTTGGTTTCCCAAGGTTATTCCTTACTGCTAGGTAGATTCCTCTGTATTACTCACCCGTTTGCCACTGACATATTGCTATGCCCGTTCGACTTGCATGTGTTAAGCATACCGCCAGCGTTCGTTCTGAGCCAGGATCAAACTCTCAAGTTGAGAAATTTGATCGTAACTAAATCTCTATAGAATCATAAGATTAATAGAAAAAATAGCTGCAATTAAGCAGACTATCGCCTTTATCTTTCTCTTTTTTTGCTTTTTTTATAAAAAGCATAAAACGCGATTATTTACGATGTGAAACAACAATTTTATTTAGTGAACTTAACTTGAAAAACCGATCTAAGCTAAATTGCTTTTTATAAGCAACTTGCTAGATATGATCATCTGTAAAATAACTAAAACAACTTCAAACAAAAAGTGAAGAGGGGCAATAATCTACCCCTTAAATTTTCTTTGTCAAGCACAGTTTGCAAAATTTCTTTAAAAATCTTTAAAATAAATTTTTCGATACCTCTTAACCTTGGGCTGAATCTTGCACGAAGCCAATAAATAAAAGCTTCGATGATATTGAAGAACTTTTTATTTTAACTTCTAATTCTTCAAGATTTTTTAATTTTTCAGTTAAAAACTTTAAAGAAAGTAGTTTTAAATTCTTACGAAACTCAATTTCAGTTTTAAAAAATAGCCTTTGAGATTTTACAACTTCATCAAAATTTGCTTTATTAAACTCAATTTCGCATTTTGCTTGATAAAGTTTTTGCAAATAATTTGAAAGAAAGCGGATTAAAGCAATTGGTTCAAAGTTATTTTTAAACAGTCTTTCCGCTTGTGTCAAAGCCACATCAAAATTTTGCGCTGCAAAACTTGCAATAAATTCGTTAGCTGTAATTTCAGCTTCAGAACCAACGGCTTTATCTATTATATCTAAACTAAGCTCTTTCTCATCGCCAAGGTACGAAATAACCTTATCTAACTCTGATTTAATAACCTGACGATTCTTGCCAAATTTTTCAGACAAATAACCAACTATTTGTGAATTGAATTTGATTTGATTTTTTACTAATTCGCTTTCGATAAATTTTTTAATTACTCTTTCGTCATCTTCGTAACAAGCGATTGCAGCGAATGTTACATTGTCTTCCGCCGCTTTGCGTAGAGGCGAATTTTTATCTAAATCTCCCGCTTGAATTACAATGAAATTCTGACTTCTATTGGCGCATTCTCTATCTGCAAGCAAGATTTTTAAAGCCGCTGCAACATTGGCATCTGCGTCTTTGATTAGAATTAATTTTCTGCCACCCAAAAATGACATAGAGTAGAATTCATCAACTAATAATGATTTATCTTCAGATAATCTTTCCTTACTTATATTAGTAACTAAAAATGGATCAGATAAATCACTGACAATTTTTTTGGCAATTATATTAAAGCGAGCAGAAACAACAGAGGTTTCGGGTCCATATAACAAGCATCCAGCGATTTTTTCTTGAGCTATTGTTTTTATGTAAGAATCAATTTGAGCGTTGGAGATTTTCATTTTGCTATGTTTTCATTGTGATTTTAGAAAGTTTAGATCCTGAAACAATTTCAGGATGATGGAATGAGACTAGTTCTTGCTCCAATCTCAGCGTCATCCTGAACTTGTTTCAGGATCTTTTTCAAAATCGTCTTAAATTCAGTAATTTTTTTCTGAGGATTTTTTTCATTGTAAATTAACAAGCTTGATTCATCAAAGCTTTTAGCCATGCAACCGTAGAAATTTCTTGGTTTATGATTTTTATTTTCAACAATAAAATCATAAAATCTTTGCAACTTTTCTAAGCGCGGTTTGTAAGATTTTCCGCCAACTTCCATTAAAACTAAAGCTAAAATTTTCAGAGCAATTTTTTGTTCTGTTTTAGCAAATTTTTTAAGATTAATGATTAAAAAACCATTTTGAAATTTTAATATTTTTTTAGCTTCTTTTAACATCAAATCATCAAATAAATCGCGCATTTTGGCGATTTCATCAGTAGTAGTTTTTATTCTTTTTTGAATTAAATTTTTTTCTTCAAATTGCTCGAAAAAATTTCTGATTTTATTGCGTAAAAATTTTTCATCTTTGTTACTTTCGTCTTCAAACCATTTGATATTTCTTTCTTGAAGATAATTTTTTAATTCATCTTTTGTAACATCAAGAAGTGGCCTTACCAGCTTGATTTTCTTGAAGTCAGAGATTTCTGAAATTGATGACAAACCATCAAGTCCGCTGCCACGAAAAAGTCTGATGAGAAAATTTTCAGCAATATCGCTTTGAATATGTCCAAGAAATAAAAACTTGATTTTATTTTTTACACAAAAGCTGTAAAGCAAGTCATATCGCACTTCTCGCAACTTTGCTTCAATATTAGTTTGAGGAATTTTTTCTGAATTTATTTCTAAAATTTGATGAGAAATTTTTTGTTTCTTTAAAATTTTACCAAGCTCTAAAGCCTCTTTTGACGAGCCTTGGCGCATTTTGTGATCAACAGTTACAGCAAATAATTCTATTTTATTTTCATCGCAGAATTCTTTTAAAAGCAAAGCTAAAGCCAAAGAATCACAGCCGCCAGAGACCGCTACAGCAAATCTTTTTGGTAACTTTTCTTGTAAAAAAATTTCTGTAATTTTGGTTAAAAAATTGCTGGTTAGGTTTTTCATTTCATCAACTAATGTTGTAATGTTTAACCGCTAATATCTTCATATATTTTACTTGCTAAATGCTTTGCAAATTCAACTGGAACAGCATTTCCGATCATTTTATATCCATCTGCGATATTTTGATATTTGAATAAAAAATTATCTGGAAAAGTTTGAACTCTAGCGCATTCACGAACCGATAGTCTTCTGTATGAATCTTCTTTGCCTGGAACAAATATTCTTTTATTTTGCTCTACAAATTGCATTTTTGGAGCTTGCGGATGCAGAGGAGCATGACGACCACCTGCCTGAATAGTGAAGCTAGGCTCTTCCCAACTTCTTACTCGATTTCTTGACATGTAAATTGTTGAAAAACCACCATTCATATACTCATGATTTGATGCACTTAGACCTTCATTTCCATTTGTATAGTTTTTATCTCTAGCTGCCTTCGCTAACCTTAAATCCCAAATAGCATCTTTTAAATTTGGTCGTGGCAAAATTTCTTCAGGAGGAATAAATGTTTTGCCTAATTTTTTATGATACCCAACGATAATAACTCTTTGTCTATCTTGAGGAACTCCAAAGTTATTGGCATTTAATAAGTGATATGAAACATTGTAGTTAAGAGCTTGAAACTCGGCAAGAATCGACTGAAAAGCTTCTTTATGTCTTGGCAATAATATTCCAGAAACATTTTCTGCAAGAAAGAATAGAGGCTCTTTTGCTTTTAAAATTCTAATATATTCGAAAAATAATTTTCCTCTGCTGTCTTTTATTCCCCTTCCAGCACCAGCTTCACTCCAACTTTGACATGGAGGACCACCTATTATTCCAACACAATCAGGAACATCCGCAGAAGGAATTTTTACGATACTACGTTTATCAAGAAAAGTTTGGGGGAAATTATGTTCGAATGTTTCCCAAATAACCTTATCAAATTCATTTGCCCAAACAGTTTTAAATCCAGCCTTATGAAACCCTAGATCAAGACCCCCAGCGCCACTAAAAAGAGAAACTATTTTCATATTATATTGCATAAGAAATTAATTTAGCCTCTAAAAGCTTAGCTGGATTGTTCGGAGATTTGATTTGGATGTTATTAATTTTAAGGTTTTCACCTTGTAAACTTTCAAGAATTTTGCGATCTTTTTCTGGAAAAGAATTGTATTTTTCTTCGAATAAAATTGCATTTACCTCAAATTTTTTCGCCTTACCAATGTCAACAAAACCACTAAAAATTTTAGCGGGATTCTTGATGTGCCACATGCCCCTAACTCTTAAATCTGTCACGCCCAAAGGATCAATTTTTTTTACCTTTGCCAATTCATTTGTTTTAACAAACTCTACCTCGGGAATCTCTTGTATTCCTTTAGATATTTTATTAGAAATTCCCTCATAAACCTCCCTATCAGCCGCATAGCAATCACCATAAACAAACCAGATGGACTGTAACTTTTTAGATTTTTTTGGAACTACCCCAACAACATAAATAATATCCTTCTCTCTCCAGGTATTGGGAGCTTCGCAGGCTTTGCAAGCTTTTGTAACTCTTGAATCATCAATGTGTAATTTATCTTTTGGATATGAGCTATTGAGAGCAATGTCTGAAGATGAGCTTTCTATTTTTTTTACTTCAATTGCATCACCATCTTTTAATATAATATCTGGGGGATTGTTTTGATTTCCAAGATAAGAAAAGTTTTTACTATAGATTTCATCTTTTTTTTGACCAGATTCATTGAGTGATCCACAAAACACATCTTTTATATAGGTTTCAAGAGCATCTCCCATATTATTTGCTCTGTTAGAACCGCTATAGAAAGCTATTAGATCTACAATTGGATTTCTTGCGATATTTGCAAGCGCAGTAAGTAAATTTGTCATACGTTGATTTTGTTTTTGGTGTTAAAAATTTCTAACAATCTTTTTATAAAACGACTTAATTAATTACAAAAGATTTGTTGCAATATTGGAAATATTTTTGATCCGTTAATTTTGATAAATCTTTTCTACTTTTAAAATAAATCACCCGTCTCAATCGCCGTTAGCGATTGATCCACCCTCTTTTTCAAAGAGGGCTTGCCCGTCAAATAAACCGGGCTTGCTTTTGTTTAATTTAAAACATCGCGCATGGAATAGAAGCCGGGGGTTTTGGCGGTGCCCCAGATGGCGGCTCTTATGGCGCCTTTGGCGAAGACGTCGCGGCTTCCGGCTTTGTGAGTTAGTTCTATGCGTTCGCCGTCGCCGGCAAATATTACGCTGTGGTCGCCAATTACATCGCCGCCGCGTAAAGTGGCGAAGCCGATTTCACCTTTTTTTCTTTGGGCGTCTTTGCCGAATCTTGCCATTTGGCCAACTTCTTTTAGGTTAACTCCTCGCCCTTGCGCAACTGCTGCGCCAAGTGATAGAGCGGTTCCTGATGGAGCGTCAACTTTATTTTTGTGGTGCATTTCAACAATTTCAACATCGAAATCATCATGTAAAATGCCCGCAACTTTTTCAGCTAAATTCATCAAAAGATTAACTCCAAGCGACATATTTGAAGACCAAATAATTACGCATTTTTCAGCATTAGCGGCGAATTGTTGTTTTTCTTCATCAGAAAAGCCTGTGGTTCCGCAAACCAATACTTTGCCGTATTCAGCGCATTTTTGAGCAATTGAAAGACTTAAAGCGGGAGAAGAAAAATCGATGATTGCATCAGAATTTTGCACAAATTGATCAAGATCGGAAATAATTTTAGCACCTGATTTATTGTAGCCTAAAAATTCGGCAAAATCTTCGCCTTCATTGCCATTGCCTTTTCTGACAAGCCCGAAAGAAAGTTCAACTAAACTATCTTCAATGATAAGTCTGGCGATGGCTCTTGCCATTTTTCCAGTAACTCCTGTGACACCTATTTTCATATATTTGGATTTTTGGTTAATTTGATTTTGAATTTATAAAGCGAATTTAGTGAAGGTAAATAGAAATTAAGTTGAGTTCAAGATTAAAAATTGACTAAAAATTGATGACCCCTTAAACATAATCTATCTTTCCAACAATAAATCTCAAAATTTATGTCGATAAAAAAACCTGAAGAAAAACTTAAACTTGATAAAGAAGATTCAAAAGAAGTGAATAAAATAATTGAGAAATTAAGAGAGAAAAAGATGCTAGAAGAAAGTGATTTATGTCACAATAAAACCTTACCAGATAAGGATAAATCTAACTCTAATAATTATTCACAATGACATAATTTATTGAAAGAAGCTGTCCCTGTTGTGGATCTTTGAAGGTTAAATCTAAAATTGAATCTTGCGTAAAAGCTGAAAAACTTCTTATGAAAATCTTAAAAAATATTGGGTGGGATTTTTTAAGGAATCATCTTTCTTTACTTACGAACGCTGCGCCAATTGCGGGATACTTTATAATAAAATATTTTTTTCTGGTGAAAAATTAGGAGAGCTTTATTCTTCAATGCCAGATAATACTGCCAGCCAGAATTTAAAAAATTTACGCAAGACCCAAAAAGGTTATTTTGATTTTTTTAAGAGCAAAAATATTCCACAAAATTTCTCTTACCTTGAATTTGGGCCCGATATTGGCTTATTTACAGAGAATTTAGAAGCCAAAAAATTTTAATCATTTTTATTTAATTGAGCCAAATAAAGCAGTTCACGACAAACTAAAAAAATCCGTAAATTCAGAAAACATTACAATTTTATCTGATCTTTTTGATCTATCAACAATCCCCGATAAATCAGTGTCTTCAGCAGTTCTGATTCATGTTTTGGATCATATGATTGAACCAAAAAAAAACCATTGAACAAATTCATAAAAAATTAGTTGATGGTGGCGTGATTTTAATTGTGACTCATGATGAAAAATCAACTTTGGCGCAAGTTTTAAAATCGCGCTGGCCAGCTTTTTGTTTACAACATCCGCAGCTTTTTAATGTTAAAACTACTGCACATTTTTTAACTGATTGCGGCTTTGAAAAGATTACTTCAAAAAAATCGGTCAACTACTTTTCAATCCCATATTTATTACAACATTTATTCTGGTGTTTGGGTTTGGGTAAATTTCAATTTAAAGAAATTTCTTGACTAACAATTCCACTGCACCTTGGAAATATAATGACAATAGCTCATACCAAGTTGCCTTAAAAACATGAAAAATAGCTGCAAAATTTTGGTAAAAATTTGCTCAAAGAATGACTCTGTAACACTTGTTATAGCTTACATTCTTTGTCGCAATTTTTTCTCAAAATTTCTTTGCTATTTTTCATGTTTTGAATGTAACTTGGTATCAAATAAAATAAATTTATGATTAAAAAAATCAGGCTAATTTAATGGCCGCTTTACAAAAAGAAGAAGGCTATAATTTTCGTACATTTGAACTGATTTCCGAAGATGAATTTTTGCCCTCTGATGCTGATTGGAATTACAAAGATATTCCTCATTTAAAAAATGTTCATAATCTTGTAGAAGGTTTTACAGCTTATGCAGGGAATGATTTTATCGGATCTATTTTTGTACAAAAAATGTTTGGTGGTTTGGTAAAAATTCCACTTAGCGTTTTTAATTATCAAAGCGCCAAAAATGAGCAGACTTATTTTACCACTTTATTTTGGTTTATATTGATAATTCGTACAAATTACGAACAAGTGGGCGATCTACAGACCAAAGTAACGACAAGATATGCCATTGCAGCGCGCGGGATTATGAAATTTTTACTGCCGGTGATTTTTCCTTTGATGAAATGGTCAATCAAAAAAAATTATGATGATTTGATGACGGGCGATATTCCTATGAGAAATAGACGCGGTGAGCTGCGTAAAATGGGCTATTGCTTCGCTGGAGATAATAAAGATTACAGTTTTGTTGAAACTTCAAATATTATGGAGAGCAATTTAATTGCGCCTCAAAACCAATCAGCTTCTGAATTTATCTTGCTTAAAGATATTGTCGTTGGTTTGGAAAAACAAAATCCTGCTTTTTACGGCAAGGCTGACCTTTTCGGATTTCAAGCTTATAAAAACGGCACTGTGATAAAGTTTTTCCCCAGAACTTGTATTCATGAAGGAGCTTGTCTTGATAACCGGAAATCAGGCGAGATAGTTAGATGTCCATGGCATGGCAGACTTCATAAACCGCTTTTGGAAGTTGATTTATTGAGTAGCAAGATTGCGGCCGTAAGGGTAGAAATGGATGAGACCGGGTTACTGATGGCAGTCAAATAGAAACAAAATTCATCTTGCACTTCGATCAAGGCTTTTGTAAAATTGCCCACCTATACCAAAGTCCTTTGGACTTAGGTATATTCTTTTATTTTTACGCGACACGAGTTGCGCCCCACGCTTGTAGGGAACCCCGATATACCAAAGCAAAAAATTCAAGTTTTAAGTAGCTTTTGGTATATTCGTTTTAATAATTCACTTAAAATTCAAAAAATGACCAACCAAAGTCAATATCAAGTTGCTGTAGGAAAAGATATTCAATCAGTAAGTTTAGTTGGTGAGATGAGAAAATCTTACCTTGATTATGCCATGAGCGTAATTGTTGCGCGCGCCATTCCAGATGTTTGCGACGGCTTGAAACCTGTGCATCGCCGCATTCTTTACGCCATGTATGAAGGCAATTATGATTACAATAAACCATTTAAAAAATCGGCAAGAATTGTTGGTGAAGTGATGGGTAAATATCACCCGCATGGTGACTCGGCAATTTACGAATCTTTGGTTCGTATGGCGCAAGATTTCTCAATGCGTTTACCGTTGATTGATGGGCAAGGTAACTTCGGTTCAATTGATGATGATCCGGCTGCTGCGATGCGTTATACTGAGTCTCGTTTGAAGAAAGTTACGCATACCATGCTTGAAGATCTTGATAAAGATACTGTAGATTTCGTTCCAAATTACGATGGATCTGAAAGAGAACCAAAAGTTATGCCAGCAAGATTTCCTAATTTATTAGTGAATGGTTCAGGCGGTATTGCTGTTGGTATGGCAACAAATATTCCTCCGCATAATTTGGGCGAAGTGATTGATGGCGTTTTGGCTTATATTGATAATAGCGAAATTACTGTTGAAGATTTATTAAAAATTATTCCAGCACCAGATTTTCCAACAGGTGGAATTATTTTGGGAAGAAATGGCTATACTTCTGCAGCCAATACTGGCAGAGGTTCAGTTATTATGCGCGGTCGTCACAAAATTGAAAAATTAAGTGGTGGAAAAGTTGCAATTATTATTACCGAAGTTCCTTACCAAGTTAATAAAGCTAAGTTAGTAGAAAAAATTGCTGAATTAGTTAAAGAGAAAAAAATTGAAGGAATTACTGATTTGCGTGACGAATCTGATCGCGATGGAATTCGCGTGGTTATTGAATTGCGCCGTGATGCTATGGAAGAAGTTATTATCAATCAACTTTACAGCTTCACTCCACTTCAAAGCAGCTTTGGCGTTAATATGTTGGCTCTTAATCAAGGCAGACCAGAATTGTTGAATTTACTTGATGTTATTAGATTATTTACACGCTTTAGAGAAGGCGTTGTTGCCAGAAGAACTAATTTCTTGTTAAATAAAGCTAGAGATAAAACTCACATTTTAATCGGCTTGGCTGTTGCAGTGGCGAATATTGATGAGATTGTTGAATTAATCAAAAAATCTGCTGATTCAGCTGAAGCGAAAGAAAAATTACTGTCAAGAAGCTGGCCTTCACATACCGTTGAGGCAATCATTAAGCTGGTTCAAGATAAAGGAAATGTCATTAAAGATGGCAAATTCTATTTCACTGAAGTTCAAGCAAAATCAATTCTTGATATGAGACTTGCTCGCTTAACTGGTCTTGAAATGGATAAGATCAATGCTGAACTTGCAATTTTAGCTGCTGAAATTTCTGAATATTTAGTACTTTTGGCTGATAGAGTTAAGTTAATGAATTTGGTTAAATCTGAATTAGTTGAAATTAAAGATCAGTTTGCCACGCCAAGAAGATCAACTGTTGAAGACAGTGAATTTGAAGTTGATATTGAAGACCTAATTCCAAAAGAAGATATGGTTGTGGTTGGAACCATGAACGGCTATATCAAGCGCGTTTTACTTTCTGCTTATCGCACACAAAAACGCGGTGGTAAAGGACGCAGCGCGATGGATGTTAGAGATGAAGATATTGCAACTGACATTTTTGTTGCTAATACTCACACGCCAATTTTGTTTTTCTCAAGTAAAGGAAAAGTTTATAAATTAAAAGCTTACAAACTTCCACTTGGTAATCCACAAGCTCGCGGTCGTGCCTTGGTTAACTTATTGCCAATTGATCAAGATGAAAAAATCAGCACAATTTTAGCACTTCCTGAAAATGAAGAAAGCTGGAAAGACTTGAGTATTGTGTTTGCAACTGCAAGTGGCGATATTAGAAGAAACTCTATGGATCAATTTGTTGACATTAGATCAAGTGGTAAAATTGCCATGAAACTTGAAGATGGTGACGCCTTGGTAAATGTGGCTCTATGCGGCAGCAAAGATGATATTATGCTTTCAACTGCTAATGGAAAATGTATTCGTTTCCCTGTAGAAAAATTGCGCGTTTTCCAAAGCAGAAACTCTACTGGTGTTCGTGGAATTAAGCTTGATAAAGGTAACAAGGTTATTGCGATGTCAATTTTGACTCACACTGATTCTGATTCTGAAATTAAAGATAAATATTTAAAGATTGATCTTGAGAAGAGATTGCAGCTTAGAGAGGCTTTGATTTTCAATAAAAAATTACAAGAAAATCCAGCTACTGATTTATTAGAACAGCCAAAAGAAATTCTAAAAATTAAAGGCGCAGAACTTCCTCAAGAAAAAATTGAAGAAATGGCGATTAATGAAGAATTTATTTTAACCATTACTGAAAATGGTTTTGGTAAAAGATCTTCAGCTTACGAATATCGCATCACTAACCGTGGCGGTTCGGGAATTACTAACATTATCACTTCTAAGAGAAATGGTAATGTGGTGGCAAGTTTCCCAATTGAAGGAAAAGATCAGGTTATGATTATTACTGATAAAGGAACTTTGATTAGAACTGAAGTTACATCTGTTAGAATTACCGGAAGAAACACTCAAGGTGTGACTTTGATTAAGACTAAAGATGAAGCGGTGGTTTCAGTTGCTAGAATTGCTCATACTGGGAATAAAGAAGTTGATGAGGCTGAGACTGGCGAAGATGGAAATGAGCAAGTTGAAGGTTCTGAGGTTGTAACAAAGCAAGAATAAATATCGGTATGAATGTTAAGACTGGGCTACAAGCCCAGTCTTGCATGAGTTAAAAATAGTCAAAAGGGTGGTGGCAAATTGCCACCCAACCTCTTTTTTTAATTTGAATAGAATTTTTAATATAAGCCTATCAGAGTACAACATAGGAGAAAAATTGGTATGCAATAAATTTCAGTTGTCGCCGAATTGTTTACATCTGAAGTCAATAATTCATGAAGTTAAATTAATAGGGTATGTACAAATTGTACCACCCCTTTTGTTATTTGATCTAAATAGCTCGATCCTTGAAAAAAAGTTTAGTGGTCTTATGAAGTGAGGCAATTAGACAAGATAAAAAACTTATCAAAAATATGTCAGAACAACATTCAACATTACAAATATTAGGATATCTCTTGGGATCTGGATTCTTTGGATCTTTGTTTACAACATGGGTCATTAGATTTTTTGATTCTAAGAAGGAAAAAAAAGACAGAAAACTTTGGATTTTTAGAGTATTGATGGCAAATTTTCAAAATAGATTTTGCTATGATTTTGTCTCCGCTATAAACTTGGTAGAAGTTGATTTTGATGGAGATAATAATGTTAAAAAAGCTTGGAAAAATTACCTCAAAACACTTAAGCCAAAAAATCCCAATCCAACAGATGAGCAGGCAAAAGCTTGTCTTGAAGAAATCGACAATGCTCTTGCCGAATTATTAAAATCAATAGGAGCAAGTCTTGGCTACAAAAGAGATAAATTAGATATCTTAAATAATTCTTTTATCCCAGGAAGATGGCAAAATGATGATTTTCATATAAGAAGGAAGGAGCAGTTGCTTATGGAGGTTTTGGAAAATAAGCGATCTTTGAATTTTAATGTAACCAACTCACAAGACAATAGTATTCAGAAGAATAATTATTAATTGATAAGTTTGTAGAATTCATGGACCCCGCAACAAGTGCGGGGTGACAGTATGGAATACATTTCTCAAATTGTCACCCCGCACTTGTTGCGGGGTCCATGTTAAAACACTCTACAAACTCTAAATAAACCCCATTATTCATAAAAACTTATAAATTAAATGACTTACACAATCCAAGGAAAAAACAATCTTTACGAACTAGTTGTTGGTTGCGAAATTCATGCGCAAGTTGCATCTAAATCTAAATTATTTTCGCGCTCTGCGACTGCTTTTGGGGCGCCGCAAAATAGTCAGGTTTCTTTTGTGGATGCTGCCATGCCCGGAATGTTGCCTGTGATTAATGAAGAATGTGTGAAACAAGCTGTGAAAACTGGTTTGGGAATTAATGCACAAATAAATCTTCGCTCAGTTTTTGATCGTAAAAATTATTTTTATGCTGATTTGCCGCAAGGTTATCAAATTTCGCAATTTCTTGATCCGATTGTTGGCGAAGGTGTGGTGGAAATTTTTAATGAAGATGGTGTGAAAAAAATTGTTGGCGTGGAAAGAATTCATCTTGAGCAAGATGCTGGAAAGTCAATTCATGATCAAAGCCCTACTCTAACTTTAATCGATTTGAACCGCTCTGGCGTTGCCTTAATGGAAATTGTTTCTAAGCCAGATATTAGCAGCCCTTTTGAAGCTTGCGAATATGTTAAAAAAATTCGCTCAATTGTGCGCGCTTTAGAAACTTGCGACGGTGATATGGAAAAAGGTAATTTGCGCTGTGATGCCAATGTTTCTGTGCGTTTGGTTGGAGCAAAAAAATTAGGCACGCGTTGTGAAATTAAAAATCTCAATTCAATTCGCAATATCTCACGCGCTATTGAATTTGAAGCTGCCAGACAAGTTGAAATTTTAGAAAATGGTGGATCGATTGATCAAGAAACTCGTCTTTTTGATGCGCTAAATGGCGAAACCAGAACTATGAGAAGCAAAGAAGATGCGATGGATTATCGCTATTTTCCAGACCCTGATTTACCGCCATTAGTTTTGACACAAGAATTTGTGGATGAGATTAAAAAAACTTTACCAGAGCTTCCAGATGCTAAGAAAGTGCGCTATATGAGCGAGTTTGGAATTCCTGAATATGATGCTGGAGTTCTAACAATTGATACTGAAATTTCTGCTTATTTTGAACAATTAATCAAAAAACATGATGCCAAAATTTCTATAACTTGGCTTACAGTTGAGCTTCTTGGTCGCATGAATAAATTGGGAATTAATTTTGAAAATTTAAAAGTTGATGCGGCTAAGTTAATTGGTCTTCTTGACTTGATGAAAGATGGCACAATTTCAGGAAAAATTGCTAAAGATGTTTTAGATATAATGATTGAGACTGGCGAAGATGCCGCAAAAATTGTTGATTATAAAGGCTTGAAGCAAGTTTCTGATACTGGTGCGATTGAGAAAATTATTGATAAGGTTATTGCAGAAAATCAGCCTTCAGTTCTGGAATATAGATCAGGGAAAGACCGTCTTTTTGGATTTTTTGTTGGTCAGGTTATGAAAGAGTCTAAGGGACAAGCTAATCCTTCTGTGGTTAATGAGATTTTGAAGAAGAAGTTGACAGAGTAATTCAGTCGTCTCTAAAATAAACATCCCGCTAAAACAAAACCGTCATCCTGAGCGAAGCGAAGGATCTCTTTGGACAGAAGTTTTTTCTTAAGAGATCCTTCGCTTCTCTCAGGATGACGGTTGTGAATTATCAAAATAGTTTTACTCAAGACTCGCTTTACGCTTCTTCTCTTCAATAACCGCCTCTTTTTCAAGTCTCTTTTGCTCTTCAATCTGCTCTAACTCAATCTCTTCTAACACCTCAAGAAATTGTGGAATCCAAATTTCTGGACCAGGCTCGTTGCCAGAATCATCTTTACTTGCCGCCATAACCTCTTCCATAACAGCAACTGACATCTCATCTGAAGCAAGAATTTTTTTAATCTTGGAAAGTTTATTTAAATTAAGAGAAGCAATAATTGAATCTCCGCGACTCTTTAACAAGAAATGTCGCGCCGATTTATTCATCATTTTAACAATATCAATCTCTTCGTCATTCAAACCCAAAATACTGGAATAGAAATAATGAGGATCCTCATTTGGCAGGTAAATCTCACTGGCCACATTCTTCTTAATATCAAAAATAATTTCACTTTCTCCAACTTCTTCGCTGCTATCAGCAGTAAATATTACTACGCAATTTTTTCTTCTCATTCTAACTAAAAAATCATTCATTTGCGGAGCAAAAATAGTATTATTCACCAAACTCCACGCCTCACTTAAAACTATAATTGCTGGCTCACCATTTAAATTTTCCTCAATTCTGTATAATAAATAATTTACAATTGGAATTAGAACAGGTTTTTGATCGATAATTTCAGAGAAGTTGAAAGCAATGGTTGGATTAGACCAATCTATTTCAGCGGTTGCACTAAAAATATGAGATAATTTTCCGCTATTCCATATCTTTAATCCTTCATAAATATTAGCAGTTTCAACAATGTTAAAAACCTCACAGGCAGCAGAAAAATTACTAATATTTAGATCAAAGATTCTTTGAATTACTTGCGGAATAAGATCAAGTTCTCTTTGTAAAATTGGTCTTTTTGCAAAAGCTACAAGACTTAGAAACCAAACATTTAGAAACTCTTTATTTTCATCATTTTTTTCTAACAAAAGCGGATTAACTTGAAGTAAATCTTTGCCAACAGAATCATAAGATAAGTTATAATAAGAACCTTTCAGAGACTTAATAAAACATTTCGATCGCGAATTAACATCAAAATAAAACAGCTTATTATTAAACTTGCGCGCCTGCGCCAACATAAAATTAACAAAGATAGTTTTACCAGAATTCCCCGGACCCAGAATCAAACTATGACCCAAATCTTTTTCATGAAAATTAAAGAAATATGGCGTGTTTAGAACAGTGTTAAGCACTGTAACCGCTGGACCCCAATGGTTTCCAGCAATCATTCCTGAAGGAAAATCACGAAGCGCTGCAAAGCCTGCCATACTAGATGCTCTTATCGCTTTCTGGCGGCGCAAAAATTTAAAATTCCCTGGTAATTGTGCCCAAAAACAATGCTCCGAAAAAACATCTTCTCTAATTGCCACAATTCCTAGATTGCTAAATTGCTGCATAGCTCTTTTAACATCATTGCTTAGCCTTTCTTTGTTGCGAGCAATGAACATGAAAGTGGTTTGCAATTTACCATATTTAGTTGTTGAACTATCTTCACTTTCAGAAAATCTATCTGAACCAATAAAACTTTTAAACTCCTCATCACCACTAAGCTTTAGTATGTAATCTTGATATTTGTAAGGATCGATTTCTTTTTCAGAAAAAGTAAAATCAAAAGATTGAGTAATTATGAATTCGAAAGGCAATTGCAGAATTTTATCCAAAGAACCCGTAGGAATTTCTTGACATTCCTTAATCGACAACATCGCCGCAAAGTTCTTATTATTATCACCAACCACCTCTAATTCTCTATCACCAAAAGCAACTTTATGACTGGATAAATCATTGGACATATCATTAATCGACAATGGATATCTATCTTCATAAAGATTAATGATCTTACCAAAAAAGCGCATTGGCTCTGAATAAAGAATTCCATCCCACTCATTAACACCCAGCAATTTTGCTCCATATTCATCAATATCAGCTAAAATATTATTGATGGTTTTGGTGAGCTTTTTATTAGCCTCTTCTAAATGTTTCTGATGTAAATTTTTAGTAGCGATGTAAGAAAATGAACGCAGAAATGTGCCAAAATTTACAATTGAAGTATCTAATCCTTCAGTAATTATAGTTATGTAAAACTCATTCACATATTGATTAGACCATTTATTTTTCTCAACCCAAGCTTCATTAATTTTTTCAGAAATATATTCTTTAAATTCACCTTTGGGAGAAATATTTTTTCTTCTTCTAATAGTGTGAAACCACAAAGCAACTTTGTTATCTTGAATATGATTGCCAATTGAAGAACGAATATTATCACGCAAAGAAGATAATTCTGACATCATTGAATCATCGCTAAATCCAGTAATTCTGATAACTTTCAACAATTCACCATTTTTAGTTAAAATAGTGTTTTTATCATAGTGACAGACATAAGGAACAAAGTCTTGATCTGGCTTTTTTGCCGTTAGCTTATTTTCATCTGATTTATCTTTTTTTTTGAAAAGCTTCTGAAGTAGCATTCTGTCCTTTAATGATTATCTGGATAATCGCGCTTAACATGACCAGTATATAATTGACGAGGTCTGCCAATTTTAAACGCCTTATCTTCAATCATTTCTTTCCATTGTGCAATCCAACCAGCTGATCTGGCAATGGCAAAAATTACTGTGAATAAAGTGGTTGGAATTCCTAGTGCTTTGTAAATAATTCCTGAATAGAAATCGACATTTGGAAATAGCTTTCTGCTTATAAAATATTCATCGCTCAGCGCAATTTTCTCAAGCTCAACTGCAATATCAAGCAATGGATCATTCTTGATTCCAAGCTCAGCCAAAACCTCATCGCAAGCCTTCTTCAAAACTGCAGCGCGCGGATCGTAGTTTTTATAAACACGATGACCAAAGCCCATCAAACGAAATGGATCATTTTTATCTTTAGCGCGTTTAATAAATTCAGGAATACGATCTTTGGTACCAATTTCTTGCAACATTTCAATCACTTCTTCATTAGCACCACCATGGGCAGGGCCCCATAAAGAAGCGATTCCAGCGCCAATACAAGCAAATGGATTTGCGCCAGATGAACCAGATAATCTTACTGTTGAAGTTGAGGCATTTTGTTCATGATCAGCATGTAAAATAAAAATCATTTCCATTGCCTTGGCAATTGTTGGGCTAACTTTATATTCACGATTTGGCTTAGCAAAAAGCATATGCAGGAAATTTTCGGCAAAACCAAGATTATCTTTTGGATAAATTATTGGCTCACCAATCGAGTATTTATAAGCCATCGCAGCCAATGTTGGCATTTTAGCAACAATTTTATAAACCACATCCATTCTGCCTTCTGGAGTAGAAATATTAGTGCTTTCGTGATAAAAAGCTGAAAGTGAAGCAACGGCACCAACCATTATTGCCATTGGATGGGCGCGTCTTGGAAAGCCACGATAAAGAATGTGTAATTGCTCGTGAACCAGAGTATTATTTTTTACATTTTTGACAAAATTTTCATATTGCTCTTTATTCGGCAATTCATGATTTAACAGCAAATAACAAACTTCCAGATAATCACTTTTCTTAGCTAAATCTTCAATTGAATAGCCACCATGCCTTAAAATACCTTGATCACCATCAATGAAGGTAATTTTAGATTCACAAGACGCCGTTGATAAAAACCCCGGATCATAAGTGAACATGCCGCTTTCTTTGTAAAGCTGCGAAATATCAATAACATTTTGACCAATTGATGCATCATGAATTGGTAGATTAATTTCTTTGCCATTTGGTAAAGTTAATTTAGCGGATTTATTGTTGTCAGTCATGGTCAAATTAGGAATTGATAAGTTTATCAAGAGGCTTTAAAAATAATCACTTGATATTGAATGTAGCTGATATTTTTTCAACATATTATTTGGTAAATTTTTTCAAAAAATTTTAATGGATTTTTTTAAGGCAGATAAAAAACCTCAAGATACTAAAATAGTCGTCGCCATGTCTGGTGGCGTTGACTCTTCCGTTGTTGCCTGTTTGTTAAAGGAGCAAGGCTTCAATGTTGTGGGCATTACTTTGCAGCTTTATGATATGGGTGAAGCTTTGAAAAAGAAGAATGCTTGCTGCGCTGGTGTTGATATTATGGATGCAAAAAAAGTTGCGCAAAAATTTGATTTTCCGCATTATGTTTTGAATTACCAAAATCTCTTTAAAGAATCTGTAATTGATGATTTTGCTGATAGTTATTTGAAAGGCGAAACACCAATTCCTTGTGTAAAATGTAATCAATCTGTGAAGTTTAGAGACTTATTGAAAGTGGCAAAAGACTTGGGCGCAGACGCTATGGCAACTGGTCATTATGTTAGAAGAATTGACGGAGAAAATGGCGCGCAGTTGCATAAGGCAATCGATTCCAGTAAAGACCAAAGTTACTTTTTATTCACCACCACCAAAGAACAATTAGAGTTTTTACATTTTCCTTTAGGCTCAAATACCAAAGAAGAAACCAGAAAAGAAGCAGAAAGATTGGGTTTAGAAATTGCGCAAAAACCTGACAGCCAGGATATTTGTTTCGTGCCAAACGGCAATTATTCCGCAGTAATTTCCAAACTTCGTCCAACAGCTTTTAAAGAAGGAAATGTTGTGCATTTTGAAACTAAAAAAGTTTTAGGAAAACATAATGGAATAATAAATTTCACTTTAGGACAAAGACGCGGACTTGGAATTGCTTATCCTGAACCACTTTTTGTAGTTAAAATTGATCCGAAAGAAAATATAGTTTTCGTTGGCTCAGAGATTTATTTGCAGAATAAAAAGTTTTTAATGCGTGATTTAAATTGGTTGGCGGATGATGTTAAAGAAGGCGATGAAATTCACGCCAAAGTAAGATTGCGCTCAACTCACAGCGAAGAAGATGCCATCATAAAAATCGGCAAAAATAACGAAGCCGAAGTAACCATGCACTCCCCAACCAGAGCCATCACTCCAGGGCAAGCTTGCGTGATTTATAATGATACCAGAGTTTTAGGCGGCGGGTGGATTACCAAGGAGATTGAATAGCTTTAAAGCCTCCTTTGAAAAAGGAGGTGGCATAGACGCCTAGCGGCTATGACGGAGGATTTACCTCAAACTAGAACACTCATACAACCCTCTTAAATCACCCGTCTCAATCGCTAACGCGATTGATCCACCCTCTTTTTCAAAGAGGGCTAAAACCACCATGGAATTTAAAAAATCTTTGATTAAACTACAAAAATCTTTAAAATAAATCTTATAAAAATGACAACAGAGACATATGCTATAATAGCTGCAACATTTTTTGGACCAATATTTGCAGTTATCATTACCAGATTTATTGATGATTTTAGAGCAACAAAAGAAAGGAAATTTCTTATATTTAGAGCATTAATGAAAGACCGAGCTTCTGGAGTCTCTGATGATTATGTAGCGGCAATAAATTTAATTGAGTAGAATTTTCCAAAGAGACTAAGGTAATGAATGCATGGAAAGATGTAAGAGACGCTCATAACAAAAGACCATTCGATGCAGATCATTTACAAAGAAAGATTTATGCAATGTTACAAGAAATTGGGAAAAATCTTGGATATGAAATAAGAGCAGATTTCCTTGCTGGATATGCTCCAGAGTTTTGGCATAATAATTTTAATAGAATCAAAGAAAGAGATGATCTTTTGATAAAACTATTACAAAATGAAATAAGTCTGAATATTAACTTACCAGAATCAAATCTGACACCTGATAATAAGTAGTGAATTGAGCTCAATAATCTAGTACCGAATTAATAACCTTTAAATTTTTAATTATATGACACAGCAAAATTTTGACCTAGTAGTAATTGGTGCCGGACCGGGTGGATATGTTGCGGCAATTCGCGCAGCGCAACTTGGACTTAAAACAGCTTGCGTGGAAAAGAGAAAAACTCTTGGCGGAACTTGTTTGAATGTTGGATGTATTCCATCAAAAGCGCTTCTTGAAATTTCTCATAAATTTCATGACGCCGATCATCAATTTGAAAAATTAGGAATTACAGTTTCTAAACCAAAAATTGATGTTAAAAAACTTTTAGCTAATAAAAATGAAATCGTTGCTGGCTTGACTGGCGGTATTGCTGGCTTGTTTAAGAAAAACAAAGTTACATCAATTGAAGGTTCAGCGAAATTCTTGGATAAAAATACTATCGAAGTTACTAAAGTTGATGACCAAGGAAACATAACTAAAGAAAAAATTTCTGCGAAGAATTTTATTATTGCAACTGGTTCAGAAGTTACAAAATTACCGGGCGTTGAAATTGATGAAAAAGTTATCGTTTCCTCAACTGGCGCTTTGGATTTAGAAAAAGTTCCTGGAAAAATGATCGTAATTGGTGCTGGCGTAATTGGGCTTGAACTTGGTTCAGTTTGGGGTCGTTTTGGCGCAGAAATTGAAGTTATTGAATATCTTGATAAAATCACACCAGCAATGGATGCAGAAGTTTCTCGCAACTTCCAAAGAATTCTTGAAAAACAAGGTTTCAAATTCCGTCTTTCAACCAAAGTTGTGTCTGTAAAAAAAGATAAAAATGGTGCAAAAGTTGAAATTGAATCTGTGGCTGATGGTAAAAAAGAAACTTTAACTGCTGATGTAGTTTTGGTGGCAATTGGTCGCCGTCCAAATACTGAAAATTTAGGTCTAGAAAATACTGGAATTAAATTAAATGCGCGCGGATTCATTGAAAATAACCACTTGTGCACTTCAGTTGAAAATATCTTCGTAATTGGCGATGTAACAACTGGCGCCATGCTTGCTCACAAGGCTGAAGACGAAGGAGTTGCTGCCGCAGAAATTATTGCAGGGCAAGCTGGTCATGTAAATTACGATGTTATTCCAAATGTAATTTACACTTATCCAGAAATTGCTTCCGTTGGCAAAACTGAAGAAGAATTAAAAGCGGCTGGAGTTGCTTATAAAGCTGGGAAATTCTCGATGATGGCAAATTCTAGAGCGCGCGCTACTGGGGATGATCAAGGTTTTGTAAAAATTCTTGCTTGCGCCAAAACTGATAGAATTTTAGGTGCGCATATTATTGGCAGAGAAGCTGGAAATACAATTCATGAAGTGGTTGTAGCAATGGAGTTTGGCGGGTCTTCAGAAGATTTGGCAAGAACTTGTCATGCTCATCCAACTTATAATGAAGCGGTTAAAGAAGCTGCTATGGCGATTGAGAAAAGACAGATTCATAGTTAGGAAAGTTCAGAGTTTGTGACGAGCACTTCCCCTAACCCCTCCTTAATAAGGAGGGGAACTGGTCACGAGCTTGGATTAATCCCCCTCCTTATTAAGGAGGGTTAGGGGAAGTGCTCGTCAAGCATTCGTAAAATATTCTAAGGCACCAAAACTTCCTTATAATCCTTTGGAATCTCAAACCCCATTCCTTCAAAAATTCCATTCTCATTCAAAATCTCAGCAATATTAAGCTTTATTATTTTAGCTACATCCATCAAATCCCACTCATCATAATAAACCTTCAAAGAACAATCTTGAAATATAAATTTACCACCTTCAGAAAATGGGTCTTCAAGCTCAATTGTAACTCGCAAAACATGCGATACTTTTTCAAATTCTAAATCACCAAATTCCGCATTATTTTTTTCTGACAAGCCAATAATTTGCAAAACATTTTCATGCACTTGAATTATGAATCCAATCTCTGTAAGCCTTTGCTCTAATTTTTGAATTTGATTCATTGACAATATTATAACTTGTTGGCTTGTTTTTATTTAAGATAAAATCTCAATTTTTGTCATTCCCACGAAGACAGAAATCCAGTATTTACCTTGCTAAAATGGATTCCCGCATTCGCGGGAATGACAAGAGGAAGGTCCCTAATTTATTTTACTATCAAACGCTTTAAAGCCGAATTTATTCTGGTGACAATTTCATAATTTGAAGTTTGTGCCCAAATAGCGATGTCATCCGCAGTAACATTTTCTTTTTTATCATTGCCAATAATTGTTACTGCGTCTCCAGCCTTAACTTGCTTCACATCGGTTACATCAAGTACAATTAAATTCATTGTAACTCTGCCAATTTGTTGAACTTTTTGACCGTTTACCAAAGCCCAACCTTTACTAGAACTACAACGAAAAATTCCATCATAATAGCCAATTGGCAAAACAGCAATTTTAGAATCTCTTTTTAAAATATAAGTGCAGCCATAAGAAATTGCACTGCCTTTTGGCATATTTTTAACTTCTGAGATTAGTGCTTTCCATGATAAAACTGGCATTAGTTTAGTTTTATTTTTATTGCGAATTTCTACCTCTTTTGATGGCCATAATCCGTAAAGACTTAAACCAATTCTAGAAATATCAAATTGCGGCGCGATATTAGTTAAAGTTCCAGCGCTGGCTGAAGTGTGAATCAAAGGCTTCAAACCAATTTCAGCTAAAGATTTTTTCCATTTCAACAACAACTCAACTTGATTTTTAGTATAAGAATCAAAAGCAGAATCATCCGCGGAAGCAAAATGCGCATAAAGTCCTTTCACTTCAATATTGTTTTGCAGATTTTTATTTTTAAGCAAATTCAAAACTTTTTCCATTTCAGCAAAAACAAAGCCATCACGCCCTAAACCAGTATCTAAACAAAGATGAATAATTAATTTTTTCTCGTTCTTTTTCTTTGGGGAATTTTTTTTAACCGCCTCTAAAATATCAAAAGTTGAAACCGCAACTTCAATATTATTTTTTATCGCCAGCGCAATTTGATTAGGCAAAATGCGACCTAAAACCAAAATTGGTTTGGTAATTTTTTTACTTATTAGAAATATTGCATCGTTAAAATCATAAACCGCCAGATAATCAACTTTACTTTTTATTGAACTAACAACCTCCAAAAGCCCATGCCCATAAGCATTAGCCTTCACCACAGCCATAAATTTTGTTTTAGCAGAAAAATTTTTTTTGATTTCTGCAACATTATTTAAAAGCGCAGATTTGTTTATTTCTAACCAAGTTAAAGCCATGTTATTCTGATATTTTATTAAAAAAGCAGCTCATTTTTCCCGTGTGACAAGCAGCTCCAACCTGTTTTACTTTCAATAAAATACAGTCAAAATCACAATCTGTGGTAATTGAAATCACTTCTTGCAAATGCCCAGAAGTATCACCTTTTTTCCATAAAGATTTTCTAGAGCGCGAATAATAAGTGGCGTAACCTGTTGAAATTGTAAGATTCATACTTTCTTCATTCATGAAGGCCATCATCAAAACTTCGCCTGTTTTTTCATCTTGAGCAATTGCTGGAATTAAACCATTTTGATCAAATTTTAATTTTTTTATGATTTTCTTCATACTTAAAGAACTATTGATAATTGTGAGCTTGGAACCTAAATTTAGATTCCTTTAAAAGAACAAAAAATCAATCTCAAAATTTTAAAATGATAACTTGCACCAGAAGAATTGAATTTGACGCAGCGCACAGAATTTTAAATCATGAAAGCAAATGCAAAATGCTACATGGTCATCGTTATGTTTTGGAAGCCGAATTTACTGCTAAAAAACTTGATAAATTGGGTCGCATCATTGATTTTGGCGTAATTCGTGAAGTCCTTGGAACTTGGATTGATGACAATTTTGACCATAATACAATTTTATCAAAAAAAGATAAAAAACTTGGTGATAAAATAACTTCCGAAACTGGTCAAAAAATATTTTATCTTGATGAAAACCCTACAGCTGAAAATATCGCCAAATTTTTATTTGAAAAAATCTGTCCCAAACTTTTTGCTAAAAAAGATGTAAAATGCGTTGGTTTGCGCCTTTATGAAACTCCAAATTGTTATGCCCATGTCAAATAAACCGTTGAATAAATTTTCTTATCGCATTTATTACGAAGATACCGACGCTGGCGGCGTGGTTTATTATGCTAATTATTTGAAATTTTTTGAACGCGCCAGAACTGATTTTTTGCGCGAACTTGGTATTAACCAATCGCAATTATTACAAGAACAAAGCGTTTGTTTTGTAGTTAGAAAATGTGAAATTGAATATATTTCTCCTGCAAAGCTTGATGATATGATTTTGGTTGATGTGGAAATAGTTAATGTAAGCGCAACAACAATTACTATGAATCAAAAAATTCATCGCGACAATAAGATGTTGAGTAGTTTAAAAGTTGAGATAGTTTGTGTTGATTCTAAAAGCTTTAAACCTCGTCGTATCAGCGAAGAAACAAAAAATTTGATAGTACTTAAAGAATAAATTATTGAATTCATTACAAAATTAACCCCGCAACAAGTGCGGGGTGACAACATTAGTTACAACTCTAGATTGTCACCCCGCACTTGTTGCGGGGTTCATTTCGCAGTATTGAATAAATTTATTGTATAAAATAATCATAAACCAATTAACAAAAAACAATGTTCGATAATTTCTCCAATAAAATCTCTAAAATTTTTGACTCAATTTCTGGTAAAAAATTTATTTCTGATGATGATTTAAATGCTACAATGCGTGAAATCAGAGTAGCTCTTTTAGAAGCTGATGTTTCTTTGCCAATCGCCAAAGAGTTCATTGAAAGAGTCAAAATACAAGCCATTGGACAACAAGTTGTAAAAAGCATTTCAGCTGGACAAATGGTGATAAAAATTGTTCATGATGAATTAATTAGCTTACTTGGCAGTGAAAATTCTGGAATTAATTTCAACGCTCGCCCTGTAATCATTATGTTAGTTGGTTTGCAAGGTGCTGGCAAAACTACCACAGCTGGAAAATTAGCAGCTAGGTTGAAAAATAAAAATCATAAAAAAGTTTTATTAGCTTCACTTGATACTTACAGGCCAGCAGCTCAAGAGCAGCTTGGAATTTTAGCTCAAAAAATTGGCACAGATTGCGTTGAAATTATTGCTGGTCAAAATCCACTTGAAATTACCAAAAGAACTTTGAAAAAAGCTGAAGATCTTGGCAGTGAAGTTATCATTTTAGATACCGCGGGAAGAACTCATTTAAATGAAGAATTAATGCAAGAATTGTTAGAAATAAAACAACTTTCTAACCCTACAGAAATATTGCTGGTAGTCGATTCTTTAATTGGTCAAGATGCCATAAATGTTGCTCAAAATTTCAATGAAAAATTAGCAATTACTGGTACAATTTTAACTCGTTTAGATGGCGACGGTAGAGGTGGCGCAGCTCTTACCATGAAAGCCTCTACCAATTGCCCAATTAAATTTATTGGCGTTGGTGAAAAATTAGATGAATTGGAAGAATTTAATCCTGCTCGCATTGCTTCCAGAATTGTTGGTATGGGCGATGTGGTGTCTTTGGTTGAAAAGGCTCAAGAAATGTTTGATTCCAAAGAGATGGAAAAATCAGCTAAAAAAATGCAGAAAGGTCAATTTGATTTTAACGATCTTTTGTCACAAATTCGCAATATGAAAAAAATGGGCGGAATCAATAGTATTCTAAAATTCTTACCCGGAGCCAGCAAACTTAGAGAGCATGTTGGCAAAATTGGTGATACTGAAAAAGAAATGATGCGTCAAGAAGCTTTGATTTTATCAATGACTAAAAAAGAAAGAACCAATCCAGACATATTAAGTTCTTCACGCAAATATAGAATTGCCAAGGGCGCAGGAAGCAATATTCAAGAAGTTAATCGTCTGTTAAAAAAATATAAACAGATTCAAAAAATGATGAAAAAACTTGGAAATATGGATCAAAAGCAAGTGGCTCAAGCTCTTGGAGATGGCGGCGAACTTTCTCAATTTAAAAATTTTATCAATTAAATTATGAATAATCTTGCTCAAAAAAAATGTTTAACCTGCTCTGAAACAACTCAGGCTTTTGATCAAGAGACTTCTAAAAAACATCTACAGCATCTAAAAAATTGGAAAATGTCTGATGATGCGAAATGGATTTCTAAAGAATTTAAATTTAAAAATTTTCTTACAACTTTGAAATTTGTAAATCAAATTTCTGAAATTGCTGAGCAAAAAAACCACCATCCTAATATTGAGTTTACTTGGGGTTATTGCAAAATCTCAATTCAAACTCACAAAGTTAATGGACTTTGTGAAAATGATTTTATTTTAGCGGCAAAAATAGATCAAATTTCCTAGACCTAATGCCAAATCTTACCGAAAAAAAGATTCTCCCTTATCAAGCAAAGCAGATCTATCAACTGGTTATGGATATTGAAAAATATCCAGAATTTTTACCTTGGTGTAAACAGGCAAAAATTATTGAAAAAATTTCTGACGAAAATTTAATTGCAGATTTATTGATTAATTTTAAAAATTTTTTTGAAAAATATCGCTCTGATGTGAAACATGGAGTTAATGAAAATGGCGAATATTTTGTTGATGTTACAGCAATTCAAGGACCTTTTAAAAGTTTGGTAAATAAGTGGAAATTCAAAGATTTAAGCGATAATTCTTGCGAAATTGAATTCTTCATCGAGTTTCAATTTAACTCATTTTTATTAGAAAAAATGCTGGGTGGAATTTTTGTAAAAGCCGCCAATAAAATGATGTCTGCTTTTGAGAAAAGAGCTAAAGAAATTTTTAAATAACTATCCTAACTTCTTAGCAAAAAAATCAATAAATGCTCTGGTCTTAGGAGAAATATATTTGTCAGCTGGATAAAGAGCGTAAAATTGAGCCTTGTTTATCACTTCGTAATCTTTCAGCAACACTAATATACCAAACAAACTATCTATTAATATTTAGCCCCAATCATCTCTAATGGGACTGTCTCAAACCCAACCCCAAATTCCCACTAAAACCTCCTAACCTCAAATTATTTTCTTGATATTAATGGCTACTGAAGCTACTGCTTCCTAGCTCTAGTGACTGATTTATTTATGTAAATTTACCAATTATCACAATTAACTATACATTTGAGCGAAAGATTTTTGAGGATAAAATTTAGAAGAAAAACCGCCTGTATCAGGATATACAGAAGGTTTTTTTCTAAATTTTAGACCAAAAAGATGAAGCTTAAATGTATAGTTAATTGTGATAATTGATATAATACCATTTTAACCTGAAAACACCCATTTTCTTCAAAAAAATTATTAGCAGAAATTGCGACGAAAAGCATAAGCTGTATCAGGTGATACAGCTTATGCTTGCCGAGCAATTTATGCCAGAATTTTGTAGAAGAAAATGAGTGTTTTCAGGTTAAAAGGTATTAGATATCTCTCTTGCAACTTGAAGCGGTAACGCTGTTGCGCATTTTATGCCAGATGATTTAGCTGAACTTTGAGTCAGATTGCCATCTTCTTGATTTTCAAGAAAAGCCATAACTTCACTACATCCGAGATTGATCAATGGCTTAGATATTAATTCTTTGAAGTTTTCTTGGAGATGAAGATTTGACCCAGATTGCTTGAGTGCATCAATAATAACTTTCTGACGAATATCTGGCTCTAGCATAGTCAATGCTTCAGTGATAAAAGCCTGCTGACGCCTCATTAAATCTTTATATAATTCTGGAGAGAAGATATCGCAATCGTCACCATTAAGGTCGTCATTAAATTCGTTTAAAAAACGAGTAAAAATTTTAGATAAAGCAGTTGTGTCGCTTTGATCTACAGTGACGATTTCATGCTTAATTTTTTTAAAGAATGTCTCTTCAGTTTGGTAGTAACGCTCTCTCTCAACGATTTTTCTGAAGGGTTTAAGATTTTCATCAGTTAGTTGAGTGTCTAGTAATTCGTCTTCTTCAGATTCAGAGGCCTCGTCCTCATCTAGAGATTTATCTAGAATTTCTAATTCTTTTTCGGTGAATTCTTCAATTTTTATCACCTCTTCTATCCGCTCTGAAATGATTTGTAAAATTTTGTTGTAGAGAGTCTCATCCCTAGAAATAATTGCCCCAAATTTATAAAAGCTTTCATCATCGAAATCACTTGAGGCGTCAAATCCATTAGCTAAGGCGAATTTTTTAAACTCTTCTCGCTGGAATATTTGGTGAAGCTCTTCTCTTCGATTAGAGTCATGATCAGAAATTTCCTCCTCACTAAGTTGTTCGAACTTGAATGATGAGCCTGAAGAATTTGAAGAGTTTTTGGACATTTTATTTACAAAAAAATGAGATCGATCGATATACAGATAGAGCTGAAGCAAGGTTGTTGGATGAGTTTTTTGCTTATTCTAAACCAGTATTATTTTATCTTTCTCAACAGTTATTAACCGTTTTTTATAGAGTTGGGTAAATCTGCACAAATAGGGGAAATTACCCATAGCTTTTTGCCCAATCCCTAATTAAATCTTCATTGGCAGAATCACCATATTAACACCTTTTGTATGCAACCTTCTTTGCATGATATATGCCATGTGGTTGTAAAGAAATTGCGTAAAAATATTTTCATTATCTGAAATAAATTTAGTACCAAAGAAAACTGCATTTGGATAATCCTTGTTAACCCTGTCTGTTAACTGCGCAAATTTTTCAACCACATCAGCGCTGTAACCAACATAGGCTTTGGCAAAGCGACCATTGGAATTACAATAATTTCTGTATTTGCGCAAAATTGATTTGGTTTTTCTTCTCATGTCACGCCATTTTTTTTCTTCTCTGAAAGTATTAGAATCAACCTCTCCCACCGTTACAAAAATAAAATTTTTGAAAATTCCCGGAAATAATTTTTTGATTTCAAGCAAACAATTCATGCCACTTCCAAAAGTTTGATCAACAATAATAGCTGCCGTTGGAGCGCCTCTATCAACAAGTTGAGCTTCTGCTGTTGGGGCAATATTTTCATAATCACAAAATTGTGATTCGGTTTTAGCTAATTTTTCTTTGAAATTTGTGTAAAGTTTTTTGATAGCAAGACCAATTGCCACAAAGATTGAAGTGATGATCAATGTTACCCAACCACCTTCATAAAATTTTTCTAAAATTGTGATAATCAGAATAGCGAAACATACTACGAAGCCAATTGTTGCAACCAATAATTTGCTTTTCCATCTTGGCTTTCTTCTTCTGTGGCGGAACCAATAAATAGTAAGCCCCAGAAGCGACATTGAAAAAGTGATGAACACATTAATTGAATAAAGCACCACCAGAATGTGAACAGAGCCACCCGTAATCAACAATGTGATAATTGCCGCCACTGCCATGAATAATATACCATTTTTCACCACCAAACGACTAGAAAGAGAGCTAAAAGATTTTGGCATCCATTCATCATTTGCCATATTGGCAACAACGCTTGGACCAGCCAAAAATCCTGAATTAGCAGCAACTAATAACAAACCAGCTTCGAGAGCTAAGATAATTGGGACAATCGGAGCACTTAAATTGAAATCACCAATATGCCAATCTTCTGTAATAGTATAAAAAACTGTGGCATTAAGAGTTTGTCCATCAATTTTTGTAACACCCCAAAGCAAATAAAGCAGAATGATTCCAGCCGCCATGAAAGCCAAAGAAATTGCCACAAAAAACATGGTTAATTTTGCCGTTCTAACTCTTGGCTCAGCTAAAGTATGAACATTATTTGAAACAGCTTCCAAACCAGTATAAGTACCACCACCCATGGAAAATGCTTTGAGGAATAAAGAGATAAGGAAAATTAAACCAACTGAATCTTTTAATTCTGAAGATTCTTTTACTGCATTTGGAATAAGATTAGAAATGCCAGAATGATGAGTAACTACGCCGTAAATTATCAGGAAAAAGTGCGTAACAATAAAGCCAAGAAATATTGGCATTAAAAATTTTATCGATTCTTTCATTCCTCGTAAATTAAGCAGCGCCAGAACTCCTACAAAAAATATTGCTACCACCAACTTTGCCGCCTGCCACTCAATTGGCATAAAACTAAATATCGCATCAATACCACTGGCGATTGAAATTGAGATTGTTAGAACATAATCAATGATTAAAGCAGAACCCGAAACCAACCCCGCATGTTTTCCAAGCAGCCTTGTTGCAACTCGATAGCCACCACCGCCATTAGGGAAAAGTTCAATTACTTGTGTGTAGGCATAAGAGATTATAAAAACCGTGAAAACCGTCGCAATTGCCAAAAAGATTGCCAACGACTCATGCCCAGCAAGGGCTAAAAATGCTTCTTCTGGACCATAACAAGAAGACGAAATTCCGTCAGCACCAAGACCAATCCACGCCATTATAGCAACCAAAGAGATACTTCTTCTGGTTTCCTTGTCAAAAGGATCTCGCGCTTCACCAATTAAAAAATTTCTAATTTTATGCAGCATGATTCTTAACTTTAGTCATTAGTTGCGCAATAAGTTCTGCCGATTTTTCTCCACGAACTTTTTCAATTCCAGAAGAAATATCAACCATAGTTGCGCCAGTGATTTTCGCAGCTTGCAAAACATTAGCAACACTCAATCCACCAGATAAGAACCAATTTCTACGACATCTAAAACCAAATAAAATTTTCCAATCAAATGATTGTCCAGAGCCGCCAGAAGCACCATCAACAGCTTCAGATTTGCTATCAAACAAGAAAAGATCAGCTTCATTTTCAAATCTTCTAACTTGTTTTAAATCTTGTTTATCAGCAATTCTGAAAGCTTTAATAATTTTTACTCTAGGGAAAATTTCTCTGATTTTTTGTAAAAAAGCTGGAGTTTCAGAGCCATGAAATTGAAAATAATTAGGAGCTAAATTTTGATAAATTTTCTTAATCACTTTCAAATCAGTATTAGCCAAAACCGCAACTTTAGCAATTGATGGCGGAATTATTTTAGCAATTTCAGCAACCTTATCAGGGTCAATATACCGCGCTGATTTTTCACAAAAAACGAAACCGATAAAATCAGCTCCGTTAGTAATTGCTGACAGAACTGATTGTCTATCTTTAAAACCGCATAATTTTACTTTCATATTTCTTTTATTTTTCTCTCAAATCAAAAATGGATTATTTTATATTTTAAATCCCGCTGGCAAATTAATACCCCCAGTTACTGATTTCATTGAATCAGATGAACCTTCATCAACTTTATTTTTAGCATCATTAAAAGCAGCGATTAGAAGATCTTCTAAAATTTCTTTTTCATCTTTATTGATTAAAGAATCATCAATAAAAACTTTTTTAGCAACGCCCGCGCCAGTAACTGTGATTTTAATCATACCTCCAGCAGCAGAACCTTCAAACTCAACATTAACAAGCTCTTCTTGAGCTTTTTGCATTTTTTTTTGCATTTCTTGGGCTTGACGCATTAAAGATTTTATATCCATATTTATAGTTTATTTTTTAGAAAATTTATTTACAAAACTTCTTACTTTGTAACGCAAAATTTGACTAACTTTTCTGAAATAACCAGATTGCTCAACAGTTTCTTTGGCAAAAAGATCATATTCAAAAACTTTATGTCCCTTCGCATTAATCAATAATTTAGCAATTTTATCGCCCTTCTGAATTGGAGCGTAAATTGGTCCCTTATATTTCACTCTCACAATTATACTATCAAGCGATTTTTCCTGAGGAATATTAAAAGCCACATCTTGATTTGGAACCACCTCAACTTTAGAATCTTTGCCAAGCCAAGTCTGAAGTTTAGACACTGTTTGATCCTTCTTAAACAAAGTTACTTTTTTATATTCGTTAAATCCATAATCAAAAAGTTCAGTAATGATTGCCGCTCTTTGTTTGGAAGTCTTAGCTTTGTTAACCACCGCCACCAAGCGTCTGTCATATCTTTTTACAACACCAACAACTCCATATCCACCATCGTCAGTATGGCCAGTTTTACCACCAACAATTCCTTCATAATCATTTTTTATTAATGGATTACGGCTATGCTGAGTAATATTTTTGTAAGTAAAATCTTTAATTCCCAAATAATCAGAATATTGTGGAAAATCTTTATACATTCTTTCGGCAAGGGTCGCCAAGTCGCGCATCGTCATGTAATGATCATCTTCATTCAAACCATGAGGATTTTTAAAATGAGAATTTTTTAGCCCCAATTCTCGAGCCTTAAGATTCATTAGATAAGCAAAATTATCCACACTTCCAGAAATAGCTTCCGCCAGAACTATCGAAGCATCATTTCCTGATACCGCTAATAAACCTTGCACCAATTCATCAATTGAGACCACATCTCCATAATTCAAAAACATGCTTGAACCAGTTTTTCCCCAAGCATTTTTTCCAACGAAACATTGTTGTTCTAACTTTATTGAACCTTTACTAACTTGATCGAAAACAACATAAGCTGTCATTAGCTTAGTCATAGAAGACGGGGCAACGCGCTTATCGGCGTTTTTTGACAACAAAACTTCTTTAGTATCAAGATCTACCAAAAAATAATATTGCGCCTCGTCTAACTCTTTATAAGATGCCGTGAATTTTTTATATTCCACCTCTTCAGACTGCGCTTGAAATGGCAGAAGTAACATAGAACAAATCAGAGTTATTACAAAACTCTTTAAATGAAAAATATTTAACATTACTTGCTTTTGATTATTTTTTCTGGCTCTTGAGCCACATTATTTGCTTGAGATACTGGCTTAGATTTTTCTTCTAAACTTTTATCAGATATTTTTTGTAAATTTGTTTTATTGGCGTCTTCTGATTTTTTAACTTCCTTAGCCACAACTTTATCTTTAGTCACTTTTGCCGAATCAAAGCCAAAGACCTTAATCATCTTCTGTTTTCTTCGCAATTGTCTTTGTTCTTTGATTAAAATTTGGCTCATCTCAACATCTTCCAAACTTCTGCTATTATTGATGTAATCAATGTTTTTTTGTAAAGAATTATTTCCCACCAACAAATATTCTTTTTCTGACATTACAGTTACAACTCCATAAGAATCTTGAGGTGGAATATTTATTGAATCAAATTCAATGCCCGATTTTCTAAATGGTGGACTGAGAGCCGTACGGTAAGATATGTTAAATATATTTTTTGCCAAAGCTTCTGGAGTATTTTTTCCTTGCTCATAAACTTCACCATTGGGCAAGAAATTTCTAGGAGGAACTGCAGCATACTCATCAGGATCTACGCTTGCATAATATTGTTCATAATCAGAATTAATTGGGCTTGGCTGATTTACTAATTCATCTTGTGGCGAGGCAAAATCTAATTTATTTTCTTTTTTTTGAGATGTTTTTGGAGCAACTCTGGAATTGGCAATTTTCTGTACTTCTTTGCCATATTTTTTTTGAAAAACGCTGTTAACAGTATTTATAGGAGAGCAGCTCACAAAACAAAAGATGCATAAAATATAAAATAAGAGGTTTTTTTGTAACCACATTACTATTTTTTCCTCACAATTATAGCCTCATGACCAACTTTTTTTATCTTAGAAATCACTTGGTTGGCTTTTGTTTTATTAGAAAACGGCCCTAATAAAACACGATAAATTTTTTGATCTCCATTTGCAGATTCTTCTATTTGAACTTTAGCAAATTTCTGTACTGCCGATGAAGATTTTTCAGCATTATTCATGGTTGAGAAAGCACCTGTTTGAACAAAAATTCCTTTCAAAACACCGTTTGAAGTCTCTGCTAAAGGATCTGCCAAAACTTCATGCTTTGCAGGATCTGATGCCATTTTAAATTTCTTTGATTTTTTTGAATCAGATAAATCATATTCAACTTCCACCACTTTATCAGAAGCAAATGAGCCAGCCGCGATTTTTGAAGGCTTGATCTCAGTTGGCATTGTAGCATCTGATTGCACCTGAGCAATTTGTTGAGAATTTTGTTTTGCCAATTCTAAAGATGCCTCGTTGTAATCAGCGGTAGGATATTTATTTTGCACTGGCTCTTGATTTGGCATTCCTTGATTTGCTAAATCTTGCGCTACTAAATTTCCACCACCTTGCTGACCATTTGAAGCATCACCAAACACGCTTTCTTCTTGCTGCAACTTACCTTGAGATTCCAAAATTTGAGCATTTAATTCTGGAACTTTAGTCTTAACTGCGTGTGATTTTCCTTGTAAATCAACGATGCGGATTTTTTTGGTATCGCCTTTAGAAGAGCACGAAACCAAAACTACACTTAAAAAAATAATGAAATTTTTAAGAAAAAACTTAGTCATTTTTGCTAAAATTTGTTTTAAAAAATCTTGAGAAAGATTTCAAAGAGGAACGAAGGTTAAACTAATTCGAAACAGAAAAAAGACAACAGCAAAAACTATTCATACCAAGCCGCATTCAAAACATGAAAAATAGTAAAGAAATTTTGAGTAAAAATTGCGACAAAGAATGACGCTGCAACAATTTTTAAACCATCATTATTCGAACAAATTTTTACCAAAATTTCTTTACTATTTTTCATGTTTTGAATGCGGCTTGGTATGAGATTCATCATCCTCATCTTCGTCTTCATCATCAAATAAAATCCTATTAGAAGAGCCTTCTAAATCGTCATATTGCTTTGACTTTAAGCTCCATAAAAAAGCCATCACACCAACTAGACCAAGAAATAAAGTTATTGGAATTAAAAAAATTAAGACTGACATTTTAAGCTTGGCATTTATTAATACGAAGTGAGTTAAATAAAACCAACAACGAAGATGACGACATTGCAAAAGCTGCAACTAAAGGCACTACAAACCCCGCAACTGCAAAAGGCAAGGCAATTAAATTATAAATTAAGGCTATTAATAAATTTTGCTTCATTAAATGAATTGCTCTTTGTGAAGAATTTATCACCGAAATTACTGGCGCTAATTTCTGACCTTGAATTATAATATCTGCAATATTTTGACTAATATCAGAACCATCAGAGAAAGAAATTGAAACATCAGCCGCAGCCAGAGATGGAGCGTCATTTAAACCATCTCCAATCATTAGAATTTTGTGATTTTGTGATTTTAAATTTTGTAAAAATTCAGCTTTTGAAGTTGGCGTTTGTTCAAAATAAAATTCTGAAATTGCAATTTTTTTAGCAATTATTTTTACAGATTTTTCAACATCTCCTGATAATAAAATTATTTTCTTCCCTAAACTTTTTAACTGCTCAACCACTAATTTAGAGTCTTCTTTTAATTGATCAGAAAATAAAAACACCAATTCATCTTCACCAAATTTCATAAAAGATGTGATGTAATTTTCATCTTCAAATGAATTTAAATTAACATCATTTTTTATATCACAAAAACCTTTTCTGCCCAATTTCAATAACTTGCTTTGGTAAACCGATTCTAGTCCAAAGCCTTTATTTTCAAAAATTTGCAGCTCTTCTAAAGCACCATCATAACTTTTACTTAAAGCGGCAGAAATTGGATGTTTGCTTTTCACTGCCAAAGAAGCAGCCAACTTCAAATAAAGTTCTTTTTGTTCATTATTAAGAGAAATTTTCTGATTATTTTGCAATAGAAAAACTTCCGTCAAGCTTGGCTTTCCAACAGTTAAACTGCCAGTCTTATCAAAAATCACCACATCAATTTCACGCAATTTTTCCAAAGCCTCACCTGATTTTACTAAAATTCCTCTTTTAATAAAATTAGAAATTACAATAGTTTGCACAATCGGCACCGCCAGCGCCAAAGCGCATGGACAAGTTATAATTAAAACCGCAGTTGCTTTCATCAAAGCACTTTCCCAACCAGCATGTAAATAAAAACACCATAAAGAAAAAGTTGCAAAAGCTATTGCGTGAACAGCTGGGGTATAGATTTTTGAAAGCCTATCTGCAATTCTAATGTAATGATTTTTTTTATTTTCAACTTCTTCACTCAAGCGAATAATCTCTGCAAGTAAGCTGTTTTGAGCAGTTTTTGTAACTCTAATTCTCAATGGCAATTCTAAATTTATCATGCCTGAAAATACCTGCGCCCCAACGGTAATTTTTTTTGGCAAAGTTTCTCCGTTAATTAATGAAGCATCAACTTCGCCTTCACCTTCAATAACCACTCCATCTGCCGCAATTTTTTCTCCTGCTGCCACAATTAAAATCATATCTTTTTTGATATCTTTAACAGGCAAAATTTTTGTTTTTCCATCAATTTCCACGCGACCAAAACTGGCAGAAAGCATGGTAAATTCTGAGGCGATTGAAAAAGCTTTTTTGCGCGCTTTCATATCTAAATAACGACCAATCAATAAAAAGAAAATCAACATCACAGCCGAGTCAAAATAGACATATTCCTGACCTCGCAAACTCTCCAAAAGACTAACTGCGATTGCTAAAAAAATTGCAATAGCAATTGCCAAATCCATATTGGGATAGCCTGATTTTATTGATCTAAAAGCTGATAAGAAAAATGGTCGCGCCGAATAAATAACAACAGGAATGGCAATTAAAGCAGAAAAAAAATGCAGTAAATTTCTGGTATTCGCGCCAATAGTTTGCGGTCCGTAAACCCAAAGAATAATCGAGAAAAACATAATATTTCCCGCACCAAAAGCAGCCACCGCCAAGGCTTTCAGAATTGTATCATCATATTTTTTACTTTCCGCTTTGATAATCTCTTCATCAAAAGGCAGAAGCTTGTAGCCAATATCACAAATGATTGCGGCAATTTTATTACCATCTTCTTTTTCACCAACCCATTCTAAAAATAATGATTTTCTAGAAAGATTAATTCTAGCCTTCACTACATTTTCTTGTTTTTTTAAAATACTCTCAATCAGCCAAACACAAGCCGCACAATGAATTCCTTGTACCATTAAAGAAATTGAAAAATGACCATTTTTTTGATCAAAAACAAATTCATTAAGATCAATTTTTTCTTCTATTTCTGGTTTTATTTTGCGCTCTTTAGGGTCAATTAAGCGTAAATTGTAATAATTTTTGAAGCCTAATTTATTGATTATTTTATAGGCTGAAGAACATCCCAAACAGCAAAAATCTTCTGCAATTTTTTGAGTATCATTGCCGCAATGTAAACAAGCTTTGATCATCTGACAATGTAGCGTTTAGTTTCTTGAAAAACATCATCACCTTTTTTGGCTTTTATCAGAAAATCCCACTGCCCTTTAAGTGGGAAATTTATTTTCGCCTCATAAAGACCTCCAATAAATTCTACTTTTTGAGAAAAATCATAACCTTCTTGCGTTGGTCTTCTAATCTCAACCGTAATCTCAGCATTGGTAATTGGTTGCGAATTTCTATCTTGCAAATTCACCAATAAAACACCTTTATTTTGAGGGAAATAGTTAAAAGAAATTGTCATTTTCCAGTCCAATTCTTCCTGTTTTTTTTCTTCAGCTATAGTTTGATTATATTTTAAACCTTTTTGATAAGAATTTTCTGTAACAACGCCTCGCCAAGTCTTCTGCGAAATATAGATAAAAAAAGCATCAACTGAAAAAATCACGCCAAAGAAAATAAAAAACAAATAAGGGATTTTGGATTTTTTTTGAGGATTCATTGGTAAAAAATACTTTGTAATTACTTTTGCGTCGCTCCAAATCGCTTCTTGTCATTCCCACGAAGACTTGAATCCATCGCAACCAAGAAGCTGGATTCCCGCCTTTGCGGGAATGACAGATGATATAACTTTATGCTTTTTTATTTGAAGAAACTTGATGAATTCTCTTCAAACAAAATTTTAAATCATCATAAATTTTCTTAAACTCAGCCGTGGCAATTTCTCTTCTGGCAATAATCACATAATCCATCTGCAGTTTCGCATATTGCGGCATCAATTCACGCACCAATTCGCGCAATCTTCTTTTAGCCAAATTCCTTACAACAGCATTACCCACTGTTTTACTAACGGTATAGCCAATACGGCAAAATTCTGCAGCATTTTTTTTGTTGAGCTTATCTTGAAAATAAAAAGAAGGTGTTGGAGATGTAAGCAAGAGAATGGTTTTGGAGTGAAACTTATCGTTTTTTTTAGCGATTTTTTGAAACTCTGCGGATTTTGTGATTGTAATAATACGCAAATTCGTGGAATTTTAGTTAAAAAAAGGCGCCTAAAGAAGCGCCTTTACGAAGAATAACTCTTAATTAAACAGTTAAAGAAGCGCGACCTTTTGCTCTTCTACGAGACAAAATTTTACGACCACCAACCGTTGCCATTCTAGATCTAAAACCATGTCTTCTTTTGCGCACTAATTTGCTTGGCTGCCAAGTTCTTTTCATATTTTACCTATATTTTCTGTATTATTCTATCTCTGGAAGATTAACGAGACTACCTGACTAAACTCCATCCGTAGGGGCGAGCATTTTATGAACCAAAGTTCTAAATGCAAGCTATTATTTAACGATCTCAAGGAAACTGTTAGACACTGTTAGCTATAGAAAAGTTTGATCTAAATTTAGTTAGCATTCCCAAATTTTCTCTTAAGGCCACCTCTAAAAATCCAAATTTACCCAAGCAAATTTCGATCCCAGAGATTTTTTGATTCCGAATTTTTGAATAAAAAATTCAATTGCGAAAAATTTCAGTTTTATTGCCCAATTTAGCAATAATTTTG